>Ga0209758_1000140_pt1 | contig 174267 bp, 176 predicted proteins | sample AraplaMF_Col_mMF_FD_184258 | JGI IMG/M metagenome (GOLD analysis project Ga0209758, IMG submission 184258) | Arabidopsis root microbial communities from the University of North Carolina, USA - plate scrape MF_Col_mMF (SPAdes) (version 2) | ecosystem: Host-associated > Plants > Roots >...
TCGCCGGTCTCGAGAACATCACCTCCGGCACGATCTCGATCGGCGACCGCGTCGTCAACAATGTCCAGCCCAAGGAGCGGGACATTGCGATGGTGTTCCAGAACTACGCGCTCTATCCGCACATGACGGTCGCCGACAACATGGGCTTCTCGCTCAAGCTGCGCAATGCCGGTGCCGACGAGATCAACAAGCGCGTCAAGCGCGCCGCCGAGATCCTCGCGCTGGGGCCGCTGCTCGATCGCTATCCGCGCCAGCTCTCCGGCGGTCAGCGCCAGCGCGTCGCGATGGGCCGCGCCATCGTGCGCGATCCGCAGGTCTTCCTGTTCGACGAGCCGTTGTCGAACCTCGACGCCAAGCTGCGCGTTGCCATGCGCACCGAGATCAAGGAGCTGCACCAGCGGCTGAAGACGACGACCGTCTACGTCACCCACGACCAGATCGAAGCCATGACCATGGCCGACAAGATCGTCGTCATGCATGACGGCATCGTCGAGCAGATGGGCACGCCACTCGAGCTCTACGACAAGCCCGACAACCAGTTCGTCGCCGGCTTCATCGGCTCGCCCGCGATGAACTTCCTGAAGGGCCATGTGCGCGTCAACGGCGTTGCGACCTTCGAGGGCCCCAACGGCGTCAAGCTGCCGCTCAAGACCGCGCCCGCGGCGTCCGACGGCCGTCCCGCGGTCTATGGCGTGCGCCCCGAGCATTTCACCATTGCCGATGATGGCGCAGAAGCCGAGATCGTCGTGGTCGAGCCGACCGGCTCGGAGACGCAGGTGTTCGCCAAGATCGGCGGCGAGCAGGTCGTCGCGGTCTTCCGCGAACGCCACCAGTTCAACCCGGGCGACAAGGTCCGGCTGAAGCCCGATCCGTCGCTGGTGCATTTGTTCGACGACGCGACGGGAAAACGCCTGAACGCGTAGCGTAGCTTTAAGTCATACCAATAAAAAAGCATCACAGGGAGGACACCATGCACGACTTTACCCGCCGGACTCTGCTTCAGGGCGGAACGGCACTGGCTGCAACCGGCATGCTCACCGGGCCGGCACTGTTCGATTTCGCCAAGGCCTGGGCGCAGAGCTCGCCCTGGAAGGCGGAGCCCGGCGCCAAGCTGACCGTGATGCGCTGGAAGCGCTTCGTGCCGGCGGAAGACGACGCGTTCAACGCGATGGTCGCGGCTTTCAAGGCTGCCACCGGCACCGAGATGAACGTGTTCAGCGAATCCTTCGAGGACGTGCAGCCGAAGGCCTCGGTTGCGGCCAACACCGGCTCCGGACTCGATCTCGCCTGGGGCCTGCACACGCTGCCGCAGCTGTTCCCCACCAAAGTGCTGAAGATGAATGACGTCGCCGATTATCTCGGCAAAAAATACGGCGGCTGGACCGATGCCGCCGCCAAGACCTGCATGCAGGGCAATGACTGGCTCGGCATTCCCGTCGCGACCAACGGCGGTTACATGACGTACCGCAAATCGGCGCTCGAGAAGGCGGGCTTCAAGGAATTCCCGAAGGACTTCCCCGGCTTCCTCGAGATGTGCAAGGCACTGAAGAAGAACAACACGCCGGCCGGCTTCGCGCTCGGGCACGCCTCGGGCGACGGCAATTCGTGGCTGCATTGGGTCCTCTGGGGTCACGGCGCCTACACCGTCGACCAGAACGACAAGATCATCATCAATTCGCCGGAGACGGCGAAGGCGCTGGAATATTGCAAGGCGCTCTACGACGCCTTCATCCCGGGTACGGCGTCCTGGAACGATTCCTCCAACAACAAGGCGTTCCTGGCCGGCGAGCTCTATTGCACGGCGAACGGCATCTCGATCTACGTCGCCGCCAAGACCGATGCGAGCAAGAAGGAGCTCGCCGAGGACACCTATCACGCGCTCTGGCCGGTCGGACCGGTCGGCAAGCCGACCGAGCTGCAGCTCGCGCTGCCGATCCTCGCCTTCAACTTCACCAAATATCCGAACGCGGCGAAGGCCTTCGTCGCTTTCATGCTGGAGAAGGAGAACTACGAGAAGTGGCTGGACGGCGCGCAGGGCTATCTGACGCAGACCCTGAACGCCTATGAGTCGGCGCCGATCTGGAAGGCCGATCCCAAGAACGAGGTGTTCTCGCAAGCCTCCAAGCGCACGCTGCCGGCGGCCGGCATCGGTCACGTCGGCGAGAAGGCGGCAACGGCCATCGCCGACTTCATCGTCGTCGACATGTTCGCCAACTACTGCACCGGCACCAAGGATGCGAAGGGCGCGATGGCGGAAGCCGAGCGCCAGCTCAAGCGCATCTATCGCTGAGTGTCACGGAGCGGGCGGCCAACCGGCCGCCCGCTCGTCAACATTTCGATCAGGGATATCGGGCATGGCTGATGTCGCAATTCCCCGGGCCAAGCCTCAGATGAGCGAGGACAACGTCTGGACCCGGCTCAAACACAATCGCAACTGGCTCGGCTTCTGGTTCATGGTGCCGGCCATGGCCTTCCTGATCTTTTTCCTGGCCTATCCGCTGGGGCTCGGCATCTGGCTGTCCTTCACCGACACCCGCATCGGCAGGGTCGGGCAATTCGTCGGCACCGAGAATTACGAATGGCTGTGGGACGATTCCATCTTCTGGCTGTCGGTGTTCAACACGCTACTCTACACCACCGTCGCCAGCGCGATCAAATTCGCGGTCGGGCTCTATCTCGCGCTGCTGCTGAACGAGAACATGCCGTTCAAGGCGATGTTGCGCGCGATGGTGCTGATCCCCTTCATCGTGCCGACGGTGCTTTCGGCATTGGCGTTCTGGTGGATCTTCGACTCGCAATTCTCGATCATCTCCTGGTCGCTGAAGCATCTCGGCCTGATCAACCAGAACATCAACTTCCTCGGCGACACGACCTGGGCGCGGATCTGCGTGATCTTCGCCAATATCTGGCGCGGCGTGCCGTTCGTGGCAATCACGCTGCTCGCAGGCCTGCAGACGGTGTCGCCGTCGCTCTATGAAGCCGCAACGCTGGATGGCGCCACGCGCTGGCAGAACTTCCGGTTCATCACCTATCCGCTGCTGACGCCGATCATCGCCGTCGTGATGACATTCTCGGTGCTGTTCACTTTCACCGACTTCCAGCTGATCTGGGCGATGACGCGCGGCGGCCCCGTCAACGCCACCCATCTGATGGCGACGCTGTCCTACCAGCGCGCGATCATCGCCGGGCAGCTCGGCGAGGGCGCGGCGATCTCGAGCGCCATGATCCCGTTCCTGCTTGCGGCGATCATGGTGTCCTGGTTCGGCCTGCAGCGTCGCAAGTGGCAACAGGGGGAGAACAATGACTGATCCCCGCACTGTTTCCGTTTCTTTTGCGCGAACGGGGCAAGCCCCGCGCGCGCTGCCGCAAATGGCAACAGGGAGAGACCAATGACCGATCTTCCTGCCGCGAAGGTGGATCTCAAGGCCGTCCTGTCGTCGCCCGCGCGCGTCGATAACAGCGAGGGCATGAGCTATCTGCAGTCGGTACCGCGCCGGCTTGTGACGCTGTACCTGCCGCTCACCATCATCGTCGTGGTCCTGCTGTTCCCGTTCTACTGGATGGCGCTGACCTCGGTGAAGCCGGACGACCAGTTGCTCGATCTCGACAGGTTCAATCCGTTCTGGACCTGGAATCCGACCTTCAAGCATTTCCACAAGCTGCTGTTCGAGAGCTACTATCCGCACTGGCTCTGGAACACGATGTACGTGGCGATCTGCGCCACGATCCTTTCGATCGTCGCGTCGGTGCTGGCGGCCTACGCCATCGTGCGCTTGCGCTACAAGGGCGCCAATCTCGTCGGCGGGCTGATCTTCCTTGCCTATCTCGTGCCGCCGTCGATCCTGTTCATTCCCCTCGCCACCGTCGTGTTCCAGTACGGCCTGTTCGACTCGCCGCTGGCCTTGATCCTGACCTATCCGACCATCCTGATCCCGTTCTCGACCTGGCTCCTGATGGGCTATTTCAAGACCATCCCGTTCGAGCTCGAGGAATGCGCGCTGATCGACGGGGCGAGCCGCTGGCAGATCCTGACCAAGATCGTCCTGCCGCTCGCGATCCCCGGCCTGATCTCCGCCTTCATCTTCTGCTTCACGCTGTGCTGGAACGAGTTCATCTACGCCTTGACCTTCCTGCAGTCGACCAGCAACAAGACGGTGCCGGTGGCGATCGTCAACGAGTTCGTGGATGGTGACATCTATCGCTGGGGTTCGCTGATGGCGGGGGCCCTGGCCGGCTCGCTGCCGCTCGTCATCCTTTACGCCTTCTTCGTGGAGCATTATGTGTCCGCGATGACCGGCGCCGTGAAGGAATGATCGCAGCGCTTGCCGAGGGCGCGTCAGGAGCGGCGCGTTCCGGCCAATAAGAAGGAGTTGAGCTCTTGCACATTCTGGTTCTGGGCGCCGCCGGCATGGTCGGCCGCAAACTCTGTGAACGGCTGCTCCGCGACGGCCGGCTCGGCAAGAGCGACATCACGAAGCTGACCATGCATGACGTGGTCGAGCCGAGGAAGCCGGAGAAGGCCGGTTTCCCCGTCGAGACCGTCTCGGGTGATTTCGCGGTCCCCGGCGCGGCCGAGAAGCTGATCGCCGGCCGCCCCGACGTGATCTTCCATCTCGCCGCGATCGTCTCGGGCGAAGCCGAGCTCGATTTCGACAAGGGCTACCGCATCAATCTCGACGGCACCCGGATGCTGCTCGACGCTGTCAGGCTCGTCGGCGGCGGCTACAAGCCGCGCGTGGTGTTCACGTCCTCGATCGCGGTGTTCGGCGCGCCGTTCCCGGATGCGATTGGCGATGAGTTCTTCCACACCCCGCTGCTCAGCTACGGCACCCAGAAGGCGATCGGCGAACTCCTGCTGGCCGACTATTCGCGCCGGGGCTTCCTCGATGGCATCGGCATCCGCCTGCCGACTATCTGCATCCGGCCCGGTCTGCCCAACAAGGCGGCCTCCGGCTTCTTCTCCAACATCCTGCGCGAGCCACTGGCCGGCAAGGAAGCGGTTCTTCCCGTGTCCGAGGACGTCCGCCACTGGCACGCCACGCCGCGCTCGGCGGTCGGCTTCCTGCTGCACGCCGGCACCATGGACCTCGAAAAGGTCGGCCCGCGCCGCAATCTGACCATGCCGGGCCTGTCGGCGACGGTCGGCGAGCAGATCGCCGCCCTGAAGCGCGTGGCGGGTGACAAGGTCGCCGCGCGCATCAAGCGCGAGCCCGATCCCTTCATCGTCGGCATCGTCGGCGGCTGGCCGCGCAATTTCAACGCAAAGCGGTCGCTCGAGCTCGGCTTCACCACGGCCGAGAAGACCTTCGACGACATCATCCGCATTCACATCGAAGACGAGCTCGGCGGCAATTTCGTCGCCTGATCTCCGGCAGAGCGGGTACCCGAGATGGCGAGCGTTGCTTGCATCGGCGAATGCATGGTCGAGCTCAGGCAGGCGCAAAGCGGCGCGTCTGCCGGGCAGGGTGGCGGACTTTACTCACGCGGCTTCGGCGGTGACACCCTCAACACCGCCGTCTATCTGGCGCGCCTCGAGGTCAAGGTCGACTATCTCACCGCGCTCGGCGACGATGCCCTCAGCGATGAGATGATCGCCGCCTGGAACGCGGAGAACGTCGGCACGCGGCGTGTCGCGCGGCTTGCGGGCAAGCTACCCGGCCTCTACATGATCCAGACGGATGGCAAGGGCGAGCGCCAGTTCTTCCACTGGCGCGACAGCGCTGCGGCGCGGCAGCTGATGAGCCTGCCGGAGACCGACGAGCTGCTCAACTCGCTGATGAGCTACGACATCGTCTATCTCTCCGCGATCACGCTCTCGATCTACGATTCCGCCGGCCGCGATCGCCTGTTCGCGGCGATCAAGCGCGCGCGCCTGCTCGGCACCCGCTTCGTGTTCGACACCAATTTTCGCGCGCGGGGATGGCCCGACCGCGACGTCGCCCGCGAGGTCTTTGCCGCGGCCTTTGCCGCCGCCGACATCGTGCTCACCTCGACCGAGGATCTGCTGGCTCTCTATCCCGGCGAGAGCAACGACCAGCTGATGTCGCGCATTCCGACCCCGGAGCTGGTCTTCCGCCTCGCCGAGCCGGTCAGCCTGTTGCGCTTCCCCGGGGCGACCCACGAGGTCCGTGCCGAGCCCATGACCAACCCGGTCGTCGACACCACGGCGGCCGGAGACAGCTTTGCCGCAGCCTATATCGCGGCCCGACTCTCAGGTTCCGATCCGGTCGAGGCCGCCCAGGCCGGGCATCGTCTCGCCAGCGTCGTGATCTGCTATGCCGGCGCCATCATTCCGGGCTATGCCATGCCGCCGAAGAAGCGGCACCGGCCGGCAGTCTCTCGCCAGACCACCAAGTAACCCGACCAAGCGAAATCGAGATCCTATGCCCACGGCTGCCCAACAGAACCATCTCGTCGCGCTGTTCAAGGCCGCGACCGTCATTCCCGTCCTCACCATCGAGCGCATCCAGGACGCCGTGCCGCTGGCGCGCGCGCTGGTCGCCGGCGGCGTCCGCACGCTGGAGGTGACCCTGCGCACCCCCGTGGCGATCGAGGCGGCGAGGGCGATGATGGCCGAAGTGCCCGAGGCCGTGGTCGGCATCGGCACCATCCTCAATCCGGCCGACTTCACCCGGGTCGAGAAGCTCGGCGTCGCCTTCGGGATCAGCCCAGGCCTGACCCCGGATCTCCTCAAGGCCGCCGCCCACAGCTCCCTGCCTTTCGCGCCGGGAATCGCCACGGCATCCGAGCTGATGATGGCGCTCTCGCATGGCTTCGACGTCGCAAAATTCTTCCCGGCCGAGCAGGCCGGCGGCATCAAGGGCCTGCGCTCCCTCGGCGGTCCGTTTCCGAACGTCCGGTTCTGCCCGACCGGCGGGATCGGCGAGGCCAATGCCGCGACGTGGCTGGCCGAGCCCAATGTGGTCGCGGTCGGCGGGTCCTGGCTGTGCCCGACGGCGGAGATCCGGGCCGGGAACTGGGCCGGCATAACTGCCATCTGCCAGCGCACCCTTGGGGCGCTTAAACCCGCGTGAAGTCTTGCCATCCCTGCGCTAAGACTTAGCTCAGGACGAGATCCCAGGGAGAGATGACCATGACCGCCAGCATCGTCGGATGGGCGCATACGCCGTTCGGCAAGTTCGACACCGAAACCGTCGAAAGCCTCGTGACCCGCGTCGCCAACGAGGCGATGGCCGATGCCGGCATTTCGGCCGGCGATGTCGACGAGATCGTGCTCGGCCATTTCAACGCCGGCTTCTCGGCGCAGGATTTTACCGCCTCGCTGGTGCTCCAGGCCGACCCGAAGCTGCGCTTCAAGCCGGCCACCCGGGTCGAGAACGCCTGCGCCACCGGCTCGGCCGCCGTGCATCAGGGCCTGCGTGCGATCGCCGCAGGCGCCGCCAAGATCGTCCTCGTCGTCGGCGTCGAGCAGATGACCCGTACCCCCAGCGCGGAGATCGGCAAGAACCTGCTCAAGGCCTCCTATCTGCCCGAGGACGGCGACACCGTCGGCGGCTTTGCCGGCGTGTTCGGCAAGATCGCCAGCTCCTACTTCCAGAAATACGGCGACCAGTCCGACGCGCTGGCGCTGATCGCGGCCAAGAACCACAAGAACGGCGTCGCCAATCCCTTCGCCCAGATGCGCAAGGACTTTGGCTTCGACTTCTGCCGCGCCGAGAGCGAGAAGAACCCGTACGTCGCCGGCCCCTTGAAGCGCACCGATTGCTCACTGGTCTCCGACGGCGCCGCGGCTTTGGTGCTGGCCGATGCCGAGACCGCCAAGACCATGGGCAAGTCGATCGGCTTCCGCGCCACCGCGCACGCCCAGGACTTCCTGCCGATGAGCAAGCGCGACATCCTGCAGTTCGAAGGCTGCACCGTCGCCTGGCAGCGCGCGCTGGAGCAGGCCGGCGTGACGCTTGGCGATCTCTCCTTCGTCGAGACCCATGACTGCTTCACGGTGGCCGAGCTGATCGAGTACGAAGCGATGGGACTGACGCCGCGGGGGCAGGGCGCTCGCGCCATCAAGGAGGGCTGGACGCTCAAGGACGGCAAGCTGCCGGTCAATCCGTCCGGCGGCCTGAAGGCCAAGGGCCATCCGATCGGCGCCACCGGCGTCTCCATGCACGTGATGACCGCGATGCAGCTCGCAGGCCAGGCGCCCGAAGGCATGCAGCTGAAGAATGCCAAGCTCGGCGGCATCTTCAACATGGGCGGTGCTGCGGTCGCGAACTACGTCTCCGTGCTGGAGCCGCTGAAGTAAGGCTTGTCGGTGCGTAGGGTGGGTTAGCCGCAGGCGTAACCCACCTCTTTGTCTCCGCGGACACGGGGGTGGTGGATGACGCCTGCGGCTAATCCACCCTCCGACCCTTGCGTTAGATCATGGTGGGCCTGCCTCGGGCCGCCTTAATGCTCCTGATTGATTTGCAGGGAATGCAACATGAGCACTGACTACGAAGACTCGCTGTCGATGGACGCACTCAACGATCGCATCGCGATCCTCGAGGACAATATCCGCCAGCTGATCGAGCAGGCCGCGGCCGCCTCTGGCGAGCAGAACGAGTCGCGTATCGCCGACCGGATCAGCCAGCAGAACGAAGAACTCGACCGGCTGCTCAAGATCCGCGAATCCCGCCAGAAGAAATAGCGGCCGCTATCGCCGCGCGGCGCATGCGGCCATACGCCGGCCGCCCTTGTGCGCGCGGCCTCGCTGCCCTTAGCTGGCCGAAATCGCCGGGCCGCCTCCAGAGCCCTGCGCAATCGGGAGCGAACGATGGGGCCGCTGAAGGGCATCAAGGTCGTCGATATGACCACCGTGCTGATGGGGCCCTATGCGACCCAGATGCTCGGCGATTACGGGGCTGACGTCATCAAGGTGGAGTCGCTCGACGGCGACGTCACCCGCCTGATCGGCCCGATGCGTCACGCCGGCATGGGCCCGGTGTTCCTCAACACCAACCGCAGCAAGCGCTCGATCTGCCTCGACCTGAAGAAGCCTGCCGGCCGCGAGGCCGTGCTGCGGCTGCTGAAGGACGCCGACGTATTGGTCTACAACGTCCGCCCGCAGGCGATGGCGCGGCTTCAGCTCGGCTATGACGTCGTGTCCGCCATCAACCCGCGTCTCGTCTATGCCGGCGTGTTCGGCTTCGGCCAGGACGGGCCTTATGCCGCAAAGCCCGCCTATGACGATCTGATCCAGGGCGCCACCGCGCTGCCGGCTTTGATGGCTCAGACCGGCGACGGCGTGCCGCGCTACGTGCCGAATGCGCTGGTCGATCGCATCGTCGGCCTCACCGCGGTCGGCGCGATCTGCGCCAGCCTGGTGCACCGGGACCGCACCGGCCGCGGCCAGCGCGTCGACATTCCGATGTTCGAGACCATGGCCGGCTTCGTCATGGGCGATCATATGGGCGGGCTCACCTATGAGCCGCCGCTCGACAAGGGCGGCTATGCCCGCCATCTCTCGCGCGACCGTCGCCCTTACAAGACCTCGGACGGCTATCTCAGCGTCATCGTCTACAACGACAAGCAATGGGAGAATTTCTTCAAGGCCACGGGCCGCGACGATCTCCGCGCCGATCCGAAATTCGCGACCTTCGCCGGGCGCGCCGCCAACATCGACGTCGTCTACGCCGAGCTCGCGCGCATCTTCGAGACGCGGAGCACGGCCGAATGGATCGACCTGCTGACGAAGGCCGACGTGCCCGTGATGCCGATGCACGACCTCGGCTCGATCCTGCACGATCCGCATCTGGAGGCGACCGGCTTCTTCCCCGTGGTGACGCATCCGACGGAAGGCCCGATCCGCAGCATGAAGGTAACGGCGAGCTGGTCGGAAACCGAGGCCGAGCCGGTGCGTCTGGCGCCGCGGCTCAACGAACACGGCGCGGAAATTCTTGGTGAGATCGGCTATTCCGCCGACGAGATCGCCGCCATGGTCCGCGATGGTGTCACGCGCGCGCCGCCGGAGGAGAGAACATGAGCTTCATCACCGGCGTCGGTCTCACATCTTTCGGCAAGCACGACGGCTCGTCCTCGCTCGACCTGATGAGCCAGGCGGCGCAAGCCGCGCTCGACGATGCGGGCCTGAAGCGGAGTGAGATCGACGGCATCCTCTGCGGCTATTCCACCGTCTCCCCGCACATCATGCTCGCCACCGTCTTCGCCGAGCACTTCGGCATCCGCCCGTCCTATGCCCACGCCGTCCAGGTCGGCGGCGCCACCGGCCTTGCCATGACGATGCTCGCCCATCATCTCGTCGAAGCCGGTGTCGCGCGCCACGTGTTGGTCGTCGCCGGCGAGAACCGCCTCACCGGGCAGAGCCGCGATGCCTCGATCCAGGCCCTGGCGCAGGTCGGCCATCCCGACTACGAGGTGCCGCTGGGGCCGACCATTCCCGCCTATTACGGCCTCGTCGCCAGCCGCTACATGCACGAATACGGCGTCACTGAACAAGATCTCGCCGAGTTCGCCGTGCTGATGCGCGCCCACGCCTGCACTCATCCCGGCGCGCAATTCCACGATCCCATCACGGTCGCTGATGTCATGGCCTCGAAGCCCGTGGCGATGCCGCTGAAATTGCTCGATTGCTGCCCGGTGTCCGACGGCGGTGCAGCCTTCGTCATCAGCCGCGAGCGGACCGGCGAGGCGGGCGTGCGCATCCGGGGCTGCGCCCAGGCGCACACCCATCAGCATGTCACGGCAGCGCCCGCACTCAGCAAGCTCGGCGCAGAAATCTCTATCGCGCGCGCGAAGGAGGCCGCCGGCATTGCGATCTCCGATGTGCGCTACGCCGCGATCTACGACAGTTTTACGATCACGCTCGCGATGCTGCTGGAAGACCTCGGCCTTGCCGGTCGCGGTGAGGCGGCGGCCCGTGTGCGATCAGGTCATTTCGGCCGCGACGGTGCGATGCCGCTGAACACCCATGGCGGCCTGCTCAGCTACGGCCATTGCGGCGTCGGCGGCGCCATGGCGCATCTGGTCGAGGCACATTTGCAGATGACGGGGCGGGCATCGACCCGCCAGGTGCGCGATGCCTCGATCGCGCTGCTGCATGGCGATGGCGGCGTGCTGTCGTCCCATGTCAGCATGTTCCTGGAGCGCGTAGCATGAGCGAACGTCTGGCCGGCTGGACCATGGGCGAACAGGCCGTCATCTTTCAGACCTGCAGCGCATGCGGGCATGTTCAGTATTTCCACCGCGCATTCTGCGCGGCGTGCGGCGAATCGAATCCACGCGAGCAGCGCGCCAGCGGCAAGGGCAGGGTGTATGCCACCTCGCTGGTCTGCCGCGCCGCCACGCCGGAGGCGCGGGCGCACGTGCCCTACAACATCGTTCTGGTCGATTGCGCCGAGGGCTTTCGCATGATGGCGCATGGCGAGGACGGTCTCGCGATCGGCGATTCGGTCATCGCGGGCTTCAAGCCGTTTGCCGGCAAGCTCGTGCCGTTCTTTGCCAAGGAGAAATAGAGGAATTTGGAATGCGCACGGGTAGCCCGGATGGAGCGAAGCGAAATCCGGGGCTCTGACCTCGCGGATGGACTTTCCCGGATTGCGCTTCGCTCCATCCGGGCTACTGGGCAGAGGAGGGATTCGTCATTCGGGGGCGGTCGTTGGACCGAGCCTGGAACGGGTATTCTGGGCCTGGCCTGTGCGAGGGCCACCCCGGAATGACGAAAGCTTCAAAACTCCAACTCAGCGCCCGTAGAACAAGATGCTGGCGATGACGAGCATCGCCGTCACCGCCAGCATATGCGCGAGCGCTCCCGAGGCCGCCCCCTTGGTGGCTTCCTTCATGCCTTTTCTCCCTAGACTTGGGCGTGACTCATCGTTGTGCGGCTAGCGCACCCGACGGCCAATTGTTTTACTCGGAACACCCCATTTCTCGAGTACTCACCGCAATGTGTCCCCACGCAGCGAATATCGACTGTCTCAGGGTCGATCAGCAATGCGGCGGCAATTTGACTCGATAATGTTGCTCCTGCGTCGTCGCGCGAATAGAGTCTGTGGGAACTCGCGCGGACGACGACAAAAAGCATCAAAAACTCAGGGAAAACTTCAGGAAAATCATGGCCCGCATCAACTACAGCGACCCGTCCAAGGCATCCGACCGCACTCGCGAAATTCTCGACAAGAACCGCAACGCCAACATCTTCCGCATGATGGCGCACTCGCCGAGCTATTTCGAGCAGTACTGCCGTCTCGGCGGCGCGATCCGCCACAAGGGCGAGCTCGATCCTGTCGTCCGCGAGCTCGCGATCACCCGCACCGGCATCCTGTGCGAAGCGCCGTACGAGATCGTCGCGCACAAGCGGATCGGCAAGAATGTCGGCGTCACCGACGCGCAGAACGAGGCGCTCGAGAACTGGCAGGCGGCGACATGCTTCGACGAGGTGCAGCGCGCAGCGCTCGCCTTTACCGACGAGGTCGTGAAGCTGAAGAAGCCGACGGACGCGACCTTCAAGGCGATCGCGTCGAAGCTGACGCCGGCCGCGCTGGTCGAGCTGCAGCTCTCGGTCGGCTTCTACATCATGACGTCAAAATTCCTGGAGACATTCGAGATCGACCTCCAGCCGGTCACGGAAGTGGTGGGCTGATCCAGGGCTTGGCTTGCGAGGGATGCTCATGACGATCGATGAATATGCGGTCTGGGCCGCCGGCGTTGCGAAAGTCGATGAGCATCCGTCCAACGAGCGTCTGTCCTATCTCGGCCTTGGTCTCGCCGGTGAATCCGGCGAGGTGGCCGATCACATCAAGAAGCTGCTGCGCGATGACTGGCTCGACAAGGCCGGCCTCGTCGATGAGCTCGGCGATGTCGTCTACTACTGGGCCTGCCTGTGCGCCGCGACCGGCCAGAAGCCGTCCGAGCTGCTGGAGAAGAGCGCGGCGAAGATCAAGCGGCGGCTCGGCGAGGCCGCGAGCCGCTGACACGGTAGGCGGGTCGAGGGTGTTTACCTCTCCCTCGGGAGAGGTAAAGAGCCGCTCACGTCGACGTCAGAATATCCACTCTCGCATTGGCGACGATCAGGCGGTCGGCCAGGAGCTGCGCGAGGTTGCGCATAACGCGCTCGCTGGCGCGCGGGTGCTGCTTGCGGAAGCGTTCGAACTCCTTCAGCGGGACTTCAAATGCGGTCGCCGCCATGTCCGCGAACACGTCCGCCGAGCGCGTCGTCTCCAGCAGCGCCATCTCTCCGAACGCCATGCCGGCGGTCAGCGTCGCCAGCCTGACGCCGTCGGGCAGCGTGACATGCACCGCCCCGCTGCGCAGGAAGAACAGCGAGGAGGCGGGATCGCCGGTGGTGATGATCTTTGCGCCGGCTTGAAAGGTTCGGATCGTGCAGATCGAGGCGAGATCGGTCAGCTCGTCCTCGGTCATGCCCGATAGCAGCGGCTGCTCGCCGAGTTCGGTGGTCTCGTGGAAGTCGATCGAGCCGCCATAGCGGTAGACGATCTGGTCTTCGGCCCATTCGATCGCGGTGTCGAGCAAATAGAAGTCGCGGACGTTCTTCAGCTCGGCGGTCCATTCCCGCAAAGAGTCCCATTCCTTCGAGGCGCGGCTGACGCCGGACAGCACCACCGTGACATTCAGTGCAGCAAGCTCCTCGAACGCTTCGGCGACGAGCCGCGCACCGGCACGGGTGGTCGAAGTCACGCGGTGCAGGTCGAACACGACGATCTGCGGTCGCGGTCGTCCCGCGAGCCGCCGCGAGACGTAGTCGACGGCCGACAGCGACAGCGTGCCGACCAGCTCGATGACTCGCACCTCCTGCTCATGTGCGGTCAGGATCTCGCGCTCTTGCGGCCGGCGCACGCGGCGCGACGGGCTCTTGCCGATATCGTAGTCGGCGATGACGGCATTGCGGGCATCGTCGCTGCGGTTGAGCATGTGCAGGTCGTAATGCGAGGACAGCGCCTCGCAGACCTTGATGCCGCGCACGCTGTTGCCGTGCTTGTCGAGCTTCGGCGAATAGCTGCCGAGGCCGAGCCGGGCAGGGAGCGCGGCCAGGATGCCGCCGCCGACGCCGCTCTTGGCAGGGATGCCGATCCGGTAGATCCATTCGCCGGCATAATCGTACATGCCCGACGAGGTCATCACCGACAGCGTTCGCGAGATCGCGTATGGTGTCAGCACCTGCTCGCCGGTGACCGGATTGACGCCACGATTGGCCAGCGTTGCCGCCATCACCGCGATGTCGCGCGCGGTGACCAGCACCGCACATTGCCGGAAATAGACGTCGAGCACGGCGGCAACATTGTCGGAGATCACCGCGTTGGTCTTGAGCAGGTAGCCGATGGCGCGGTTGCGGTCGCCGGTCTGGCTTTCGGAGGCATAGACGGCCTCATCCAAAGCGAGATCGCGGCCGGCAAAGCGGCTGAGCGCAAGCCGGATCTGCTCGAAGGCCTCCGCGCCCTTGCTGTCGTAGATCAGCCCGGTGCAGGCGATGGCGCCGGCATTGACCATCGGGTTGAACGGATGGTTTTCGGAATTGAGCCGGATCGAGTTGAAGGGATCGCCGGAGGGCTCGACGCCGATCGCGCTTTCGACCTTGCCTGCGCCCAGCAGGTCCAGCGCCAACGCGAACACGAACGGTTTCGACATCGACTGGATGGTGAAGGGCACCCTGGAGTCGCCGACTTCATAGACATGGCCGTCGAGGGTCGCGAGGCTGATGCCAAAATAGGCAGGGTCCGCCTTGCTCAGCTCGGGGATGTAATCGGCGACGTGACCTGAGGTTTCCGCCGAGAATTCGTTGATGCAATTGTCCAGAAACCGCAGCAAGGGCGGCTTCGATCGGGTCCAGGCGGCGGTGAGAGGCGAGAGCGGTGTCATCGCCTCTCTTGTGCAACGCAATCAGGGGACGCGCAACCCGTCCGGCATCACCGGCTGGCGTCGGATCAGCAGAAGCGCGATCAGAACCGTCGGCAGGAGGATCCCAAGACCGAGCAGCGTCACCTGCAGCTGCGACAGCGGCATGATCCCGCCGCCCGGTGTCGCCACCACGAAGCCGCCGATCACCAGCAGCACGCGGATCGGCCATTCCAGCGCACCCAGGCCACGCAGATTGCCGACGAAGACCTGGTAGCCCTGGATGCCGCCGCAGATGAAAAGCGTCCCGAACGCGGCAAGTCCCATCAGGCCGAGGCCGGCCAGATACGGGCTCGGTCCTTGCAGCACCAGCGCCGGATTGAGCACGAAGAAGAACGGGATGAAATAAATGATGCTCCCGACCCACATCGATTCCCACCCCGTTTTCATCGCCGGCGAGCCGGCGATGCCGGCCGCGGCGAAGGAGGCGATCGCGACCGGCGGGGTGATCGACGACAGCATGCCCCAATAGAAGATGAACATGTGCACGGCCATCTTGTTCAGCCCGAGCTTCTCCAGCGCGGGCGCGACCAGGATGGCGAGGAATATGTAGCAGGCCGTCGTCGTCAACCCCAGACCGAGGATGAGGCTGGTGAGCGCGCACATGGCGAGCAGCAGGAAGGGGTTGTCGCCGGCGATGTGGAGCAGGTCGTTGGCAAGGCTCGATACCACGCCGGTCATCGAGAACGCCCCGATCAGGAGGCCACAGCCGGCGAGGATGCCGACGAGCTCGACGAAGGTGCGGCCGTTGACCTCGAGGAATTTTCCGATGGTCGCGGGCGTCCAGCGCGTGTCCCTGGAGAAGAACTGGTTGAGAACGAGCAGCAGCGCGGTGGCGTAGAACGGCGCGTGGCTCTCGCGCTTGAAGTAGAGCAGCATCACGATCAGCAAGGCGATGACGAAGACGTAGTACCAGCCGTCCTTGATCGTATCCATGATCCGCGGCAGCTCGGCGCGTGGAATGCCTTTCAGCCCGTGACGGGCGGCGTAGGAATCGACCTGCATGAACAGTCCGATGTAGTAGAGCACGGCCGGAATGATCGCGGCGAGCGCGACGTCGGCGTAGCTGACGTTGAGGAATTGCGCGATCACGAAGGCGGTCGCGCCCATCACCGGCGGCGCCAGCACCGCGCCCGTCGAGGCGCAGGCCTCGATCGCGCCGGCATAGGAGGCGCGAAAGCCGCTCTTCTTCATGACCGGGATGGTCATGGTCCCGGCGGTCAGCACGTTGGAGATGATCGAGCCCGACATCATGCCGAGCAGGCCGCTGGCGAAGATGCAGACCTTGGCCGCGCCGCCGCGGAAGGTGCCGCACAGCGCGAAGGCGAGGTTGATGAAGAACTTTCCGGCGCCGGTCATCATCAGCGCGGTGCCGAACACCAGGAAGCCGATCACGGTGTCGGCGAAGGCCTGGATGGGAATGCCGAGCAGGCTTTCGCCCGACAGCACGTGATAGGCGGTCGCTTGCTCCAGTGTCGATTGCGTGCCGCGAAACGGCCCGAGCCAGCCGGCCTCGGCAAACAGCGGATAAACGGTGAAGGGAAGCACGCTCAAGAGCAGGCTCCAGCCGCCGGTGCGGCGCAGCGCCTCCATCAGCATCACCCACATCACGAGGCCCGCGGCGATCACGTTGTTCGGCGCGCCGCCGAATTCCCAGCCGGCCTCGGCCGCCTTGCGCACGCTCGACATCAGCAGCAGCGCCGCGGCAAAGGTCGCGACGAAGAGCAACAGATCGTACCAGGGAATCCGATCGAGCGGTGCGTGCTCCGTGCCCGGGAAGATCAGGAAGGTGAAGGGCAGCATCAAGGCGATCAGGAGATAGAAATATTCGGTGTTGAGCTGGGTGTAGCCGATGAAGAAGCGCAGCGAGAATTGCTGGTTGATGCAGAGCAGGATCGTCGCGGCGGTCGCCGCAATCAGCGTCCAGCGCCAGGCGCCGCGAAGTGTGCGCACGCGCGTGACTTCCGCCTCCTGCATGTTGCCGGCGGCGCCATGCGGATCGTCGAACACGACCCGCTTGGCCTCGTCTTGCGGGACGGCGGAGGTGGAAGCAGAAGACATCATCGATCCCGCGTGTGTAGATAAATAGCCGCTGACTACGCCGAGCGGTTGTTGGTTGAAACGAACGCCGCCGCGAGCTCAACCTCTCCCGCTTGCGGGAGAGGTCGGCGCGTAGCGCCGGGTGAGGGCTCTCTCCTCTGGGGGAGTCCCACCGTCGAGATACCCTCTCCCCAACCCTCCCCCGCAAGCGGGGGAGGGAGCGCACTGCCTTCTTCGCGCTATGCGTAAGTGCATTCGTTATTCCTCGAACCCGTTCGGCATGCCGGCCTTCGCGAGCGCAGCCGCACGCGCCTTCATCCAGCCCTCGAGAAACGCTTTGTCATCCGCAGGCGGATTGGATTTTCCGTAATCAGCCCAGGCCGCGCCGAGCACCTCCTGCCGCTTGATCAGCTTGTTGTTGTGCGCCTCCTGCGCATCGCTCCAATGCCCGGCTTCCTTCAGCGCCTTCACCGCGCCGGGATGCACCGGCACGACCCAGTTCTTGGTCTGGCGATCGGCCGCGAGGCCGCCGGCACCGGGCGCGGAATCCTTGTAGGCGTCGTAGTTCACGATCATCGCCTTGGTCATCGCGTAGACCTGGTCGGCCGGTTGCGAAGCGTAGGTGACGAAGATCGGGTAGGGGTAGTTGCCGAGCTCGACGGGCTTGTCCGGCGAGATGCCGGCGCCGCAGGTCGCGACCTGCGGGAAGAAGAACGATCCGACCTTCTGCATCCGCGCCCAGCCTTCCTTGTCCTTGGCGGGCAGCGGCGGCCAGATCAGGCCGCGCGGCGAAGTCTCGGCCTCCTTGGCGGGGCCGGTGATGGTGGTGCCGAAGGCGGCATCGACGTCGTTGTTGATGAGGCCCTTCCACATCGCGCCGTAGCTAGCGAACTCGACGGCCTTGACGTCCTTCTGCGTCAGGCCGGCGAAGGCGAGCACCGCCAGCGAGTTCTGGTTCAGCGCCGGCGAGCCGACCACGAAGCCGACACGCTTGCCCTTGAGGTCCTTCAGCTCCTTTACGCCGGTGTCGGCGGCAACGCCAAGCGAGCCGCAATTGCAGTCGACGGTGGAGAGCAGGATCTGCAGCGGCTGCGGGCCCCATTCCTTGGCGCCGAACTCGAATACGCCTTCCTGCGCGAAATAGGTGCCCGATCCCATTGCCGACGAGGCCGCGCGCTTGGCGCGCAACGGCGCGAGGCGGGCGACGTCGTTGCCGGCGGGAAGCACGCGCACGTCGGTGCCGTATTTGTCCTTCATCATCTTGCCGACGCCGACCGCGATGTTGAAGCCGGCGGTTCCGGTGTCATAGGCAGTGAAGGTCAATGTCGCCGGCAGCTTGACGTCATCGGCGAATGAGTAGCGTGTAGACGCAAAAGAAATGCCTGCCGCCAAGGCAGGCACAAGCATGATCAGCCCACGAAGCATGTTTCCCTCCAACATTCCCCGCGTTAGCCGCGAGGATTTTCATTCTTTGTTTGAAACAGAGTTTGTTTCAGATGGGATCATGTCACCGCGATCAAGCGATGGCAACGCCGTACCGCGAACGCGACATGAGCCAGACAGATTGTCGCGTGTCCTTGCGACGACGAAGCGCCTAGCCCATGATTCGAGATGTGCCGCAAGCAGACGTCTCGAAGGATGGCCCCGCGAAGATTGCGCAACCAAGGCTGCGACATATGCATGTTCAGCTCGCGACGATCGCGATCGCTCGTCGTTCGGCGACGACGTCGTCGAGCTTCACCAGCAGCGACGTGATCGTGCCGCTCGCAGGCGAGGGCACCGGTATCTCCATCTTCATCGCCTCGACCACCACAATTTCATCGCCATCCGCGACAGTTCCTCCAACTTGCACGGGAGTTGCGCAGATGCGTCCGGCGACCTCCGTGGCGATCTTAATTTCTGGCATGCCATCGCCTTTTTGTTGTCGTCGCAAAATGCCTGAGGTAGCGTCGTCAGCAAGTGGAATTTAATTCCGCAGAGCGGAACAGGCGGTAGGGAACATGGGACGACGATCCGAGCGGTTGAGTAGGCAAGGCGTGCTCACTGGCGATGCCGGTGAGGGAGATGTCATCCAGGTGGTTTCGCGCGCGTTCGACGTGTTGCGATGCTTCGAGGGCCACGAGGCGAGGCTCGGCAATCTCGAGATTTCAAATCGCTGCGGCCTGCCGCGCTCGACGGTGTCGCGGCTCACGCACACGCTGACGCGGATGGGACAATTGGTCTATCTGCCGCGCGATCAGAAATATCGCATCGGCCCGAGCGCGGTGGCGATGAGCGCTTCGATGATGAAGGGCGCGCAGCTGCGCAGCATGATCCGCCAGCGGCTGCAGGAAGTGGCAGAGCAATTGCCGGGGACGGTCGGCTTCGTCGTGCCGGACCGCTTCCATCTGGTCTATCTGCAGTTCGCGCGCTCGGCCTCTGCGCTTGGCCTGCACGAGGGCACCGGCAGCCGCATCTCGATGGCCTCGACCGCAGCAGGTGCGGCCTACACCGCGGCGTTGTCGCCGGACGTCGGCGATGCCTTCATCGCGGACATGGAGCGCGAAGCGCCCGAGGCCGCGAAGATCCTCAGGCCCCGCATCGAGGCCCACCGGCAGATGCTGCGCGAGCGCGGCTATGTCGTGGCCTGCGGCTTGTGGAGCCCGCACATCAACGGTCTGGCGGTGCCGATCTGGTCGCCGCAATACCAGACCTTCGTGGTCATCACGATCGGCCTGCTCTCGGCGATGTATGACGAGCAGCGTCTGCATGACGAAGTCGCGCCGCTGATGCTCCAGCTTGGCCGTTCGCTCGGCAGCCTGATGGAAGGCGCGGAGGGCGATGCCTTCAACAACCGCATCTCGCGCAAGCCGGTCGCGATGGCCGTGCACAACAATAACAAGCCGATCAATTCGGAGGGAGTGAATGAACTGGAAGCCGGAACTCGACGAGCTCGCCCGGCGCGAAGCCTTCGCGCGGGAGATGGGCGGCGTTGACAAGGTCAAGCGACAGCATGACCAGGGCCGGCTGACTGTTCGGGAGCGTATCGACAAGCTTACTGATCGAGGTAGCTTTCACGAGATCGGCGCCGTCTCCGGCATCGGCGAGTACGATTCCAGCGGCGAATTGCAGAAGTTGACGCCGGCGAACTGCGTGTTCGGCCGCGCGCGTGTCGACGGCCGCACGATCGTTGTGGTCGGCGACGATTTCACCGTGCGCGGCGGCTCGGCCGATGCATCGATTTCCGCAAAGCCGTTGATGGCGGAGGAGATGGCGCACGATCTCCGCCTGCCCATCGTCCGCATCGTCGAAGGCTCCGGCGGCGGCGGCTCGGTCAAGACCATCGAGACCAAGGGCGCGGCGAATCTGCCGGGCGGAATCGGCGGCACGCGCTGGTATCGTTTCACGACCGAGAATTTGTCGCGCGTGCCGGTGGTCGCACTGGGCCTCGGCTCGGTCGCGGGGCTTGGTGCGGCGCGCCTTGCCGCCAGCCACTATTCGATCATGACGCGGAAGTCGGCGATGTTCGTCGCCGGACCGCCGGTGGTGAAGGCGCTCGGGCAGGACCTCTCGAAGGAAGAGCTCGGCGGCGCCGACATCCAGACCCGTGCCGGCGCGGTCGACCATGCCGTCGACACCGAGGAGGAGGCTTTCGCCTGCGCGCGGCGCTTCCTGTCCTACCTGCCGTCGTCGGTCTACGAGCTGCCGCCGACCTTGCCTTGCGCCGACAATCCCGAACGCAGCGACGAAGCGCTGATGAACGCGGTGCCGCGCAACCGCAAGCAGGTCTACAAGATGCGGCCGATCATCGAATCGGTCGTCGACAGGGGCTCGTTCTTCGAGGTCGGCAAAAACTTCGGCAAGCCCATCATCGTCGGCCTCGCAAGGCTCGAGGGCAGGGCGGTGTTGCTGCTCGCCAGCGACAGCTTTCACTATGGCGGCTCCTGGACGGCGGACGCCTGCCAGAAGGTGGTGCGCTGGGTCGACTTCGCCGAGACCTTCCATCTGCCGATCGTCTATCTCATGGACTGTCCCGGCTTCATGATCGGCCTCGACGCCGAGAAGACGGCGACGATCCGTCACGGTGTTCGCGCCATGGCTGCGGTGAACCAGACCACGGTGCCGTGGTGCACCGTGATCCTGCGCAACGCGTTCGGTGTCGCCGGCGTGGTGCATCAGCCGGCCGACCGTTTCTCGATCCGCTACGCCTGGCCGTCGGCCTATTGGGGCTCGCTGCCGCTCGAAGGCGGCATCGAGGCAGCCTATCGCGCCGACATCGACGCGGCCGAGGACAAGGCGGCCAAGCTGGAGGAAATCCAGGACCGCCTCAACAAGCTGCGCTCGCCGTTCCGCTCGGCTGAAAAATTCTGGGTCGAGGAGATCATCGATCCCCGCAAGACGAGGTCGCTGCTGTGCGAGTTCGCGCGCCTCGCCGAGCCGCTGCGGAAAGCGGGGCCGCCGGAGAATTTTTCGATCAGGCCGTGATGCCCCGCCATCATCGCGACCGCGACAATCTTGTCCCGGCCGCGATCGCGTGACCTCAAAACAAGAACGCGCTACGTTTAACGAACAAGAACAACAGGAAACGCCAATCGTGTACGACTTCATCATCGTGGGCGGCGGCTCGGCAGGGTCCGTGCTGGCCCACAGGCTTTCGGCGAAGAGCGCCAACAAGGTGCTGCTGTGCGAAGCCGGGCAGGACACGCCGCCCGGCAACGAGCCGGCCGAGATCAGGGACAGCTATCCGGGCACGGCCTATTTCGATCCGCGCTTCCACTGGACCGAGCTCAAGGTCACGACGCAGGTTGTCAGCCACAACAATCCGAACGAAGCCCGTCCCCCCTTGCGCAAATACGAGCAGGCGCGCGTGCTCGGCGGCGGCTCGTCGATCAACGGCCAGATGGCCAATCGCGGCGCGCCGACCGATTACGACGAATGGGACGCGCGCGGCGCGGAAGGGTGGACCTGGAACGACGTGCTGCCCTTCTTCAAGAAGGTCGAGCGCGATCTCGATTTCGACGGTCCCTATCACGGCAAGGACGGCCGAATTCCGGTCCGCCGCATCCCCAGGGAGCACTGGACCAGGCATTCGCAGGCCTTTGCAGACGCCTTCCAGCAGGCCGGTCACCAATTCCTGCCGGACCAGAACGGCGAGTTCGTCGACGGCTTTTTCCCCGTGACGCATTCCAATCAGGCCGAGCAGCGCGTCTCGGCCGCGATGGGCTATCTCGACCGCGACACCCGCCAGCGTGCCAATCTCACCATCTCCACCAACACGCAAGTCCGCGAGCTGCTGTTCGAAGGCACGCTATGCGTCGGCGTGATGGCCGTGGTGAACGGACGCGAGCAGGAGTTCCGCGGGCGCGAGATCATCCTCTCCAGCGGCGCGATCCACTCGCCGGCGCATCTCCTGCGCGCCGGCATCGGCCCGGTCGGCCATCTCAAGGATATGGGCATTCCCGTGCTGATGGGCTTGCCGGGTGTCGGACAGCGCCTGATGGATCACCCATCCCTCTCGCTGTCGTCCTTTGTCCGCCGCGGTGCGCGCATGAACGAGCACACCAGGCGCCACATGCAGCTGGGCTTGCGCTATTCCTCGGGCCTTGCGGGCGTGCCGAAGGGCGACATGTTCGTCGTCCTGCTCTCGAAGTCGGCCTGGCATGCGGTCGGCGAGCAGATCGGCTCGCTCCTGACCTTCGTCAACAAGACCTATTCGGAGACTGGACAGGTCAAGCTCGCCTCGCGCGATCCGTCGGCGGAGCCGATCGTCGAGTTCAATTTGCTGTCCGACCGGCGCGATCTCGATCGCCTGATGAGCGGCTTCCGCAAGATGGCTGCCATTCAGATGAGCGACATCGTGAAGAAGGTGACCGACAAGCCGTTCCCCGCGGCCTATACCGACAAGGTCCGCAAGATCGGCGTCGTCAACAACAAGAACAGGATCTTGACCAAGATCGCCGCAACGCTGATGGACGGGCCGGCGGCGCTGCGTCACTACATGATCGACAATTTCGTGGTCGAAGGTTTCACCTTCGATCAGGTGATCAACGACGACGAGGCGCTGGAAGCCTTCGTCCGCAAGGCGACCATCGGCGTCTGGCACGCCTCGTGCTCATGCCGCATGGGCCGGGCAGACGATCCCATGGCGGTGGTCGACAACCAGGGCCGCGTCAAGGGCGTGCAAGGCCTGCGCGTCGTCGACGCCTCGATCTTTCCGGTGGTGCCGTGCGCCAACACCAACTTTCCCGTGCTGATGTCGGCGGAAAAGATCGCGGCCGCGATCATGCAGTAGGTCGCGGGGCCTACACCCGCAGCACCTTGCCGGGATTCATGATGTTCTGCGGATCGAGCGCGCGCTTGATGGTTCGCATGATGTCGAGCTCGGTCTTCGAGCGGTAGTGGCTGAGCTCGTCGAGCTTGTCGATGCCGATGCCGTGTTCCGCCGAGATCGAGCCGCCCAGGGAGGTGACGAGGTCGTTCACCGCCCGCGTGATGGCGGCCTTGTATTGCGTCAGCGTCTGCTGATCCATGCCTGATGGCCCCATGAACGAGAAATGCAGATTGCCGTCGCCGATGTGGCCCAACGGATAGGGCCGGATGGTCGGCAGAATGTCGAGCGCGGCCTTGAGCCCGCGCTCGATGAATTCCGGAATTTTGGAGATGGCGACCGAAATGTCGAAGCTCATCCCGGGTCCCTCGGCCCGCGAGGCTTCGGCGACGCTCTCCCTGATGCGCCACATGTTGTGCGACTGGTTTCCGGTCTGGGCGATCACGGCGTCGAGCACGCGGCCCGCCTCGAGTTGCTGGCTGAGAAACTGCTCCATCTTCTCCGCGATGCCCGCAGCCCCGTCCTGGCGCGCCCGCGAGGACGACCATTCCAGCAGCAGGTACCACGGCGTGTCCGCGCGAAGCGGATCCTGCGTGCCGGGGATATGACGCAGCACCATGTCGACGGCGGCGCGGCTCATCAGCTCGCACGAGCCGACATTGTCCTCGGATGCGCCATGGGCTTCCGACAGGATCTCCAGTGCCGCGCGCGGATCGGGGATCGCCAGCCACGCGGTGCAGACGTCCTTGGGCGCCGGCCACAGCTTCAGCACGGCCTTGGTGATGATGCCGAGCGTTCCCTCGGCGCCCATGAAGAGGTGCTTGAGGTCGTAGCCGGTATTGTCCTTCTTGAGCGCGCGCAATCCGTCCCAGACCTCGCCGTTCGGCAGCACCACCTCGAGGCCCAGCACGAGGTTGCGGGCATTGCCGTAGCGCAACACCTGCACGCCGCCGGCATTGGTCGACAAATTGCCGCCGATCATGCACGAGCCCTGGGCGCCGAGGCTGAGCGGCAGGAACCTGTCGTGCCGGCTCGCTGTCTCCTGCAGGGCCTGCAGCACGCAGCCGGCCTCGACCGTCATGGTGTAGCCGGTGGCATCGACGTCCAGCACGCGGTTCATGCGGCCGAGCGACAGCACGATGCCGGTATGCGCGGGCCACGGCGTGGCGCCGCCCATCAGGCCGGTGTTGCCGCCCTGCGGCACGATCGCGACCCTGTGCTCATGGCAGAGCCGGACCACCTTCGCGACCTCCTCGGTATTGCCGGGACGAACCACGGCTCCGGCCCTACCCACCAGCAGTCCGCGCCAGTCCGTCACGAACGGCTGCTTGCCGTGCTCGTCCTCGATGAGGCCCTTCTCGCCGACGATCGCGCGCAGTGAATCGCGCATCTCGGCGGTCAGCGGAACGGTTGGAATGATCGGTTCGGATGACGGACCGGCAGCCGGCATTTGTTTCCCTTCTGGTTTCCCCTGGCGCATCTTGATGTGCACTGCGCACGCTGCCGTGCGTCAGGGCATTGTCCACGTTTGCACCGCCGAGTCTAACGGCAATATGGCTCCGGCTGGCAAGGTCCGGCGGGCCGGGCGCCCGGCGTTCTGTCGGTCGGCGTCGATCGTGTCTCTTCCGTTATTCTACGGGTATTCCCAGTCGTTTACCGCCAATCTCTACGGTCGCGTTTAAGCGACATTAATGATGCCTTCTCGATATGAGACATCTCGATCCCATGCGGTTCCTGTTTGCGGAGTGCCCGTAAGTGTTGATTAACGGAGCCATCGCCATATTCCGCCCGTGATGGGCGAGCGTCGGCATCGAACCCCGGCAATCTCTTCCGTCGATTTCAGGGAAAGGGCCGCTGCCGCAACGACGGCAGTAAGGATGAACCTCATGCTTCGCCGCGCGGTGCTCCGTTTCGCGACAGACCGGAAGGCCAACGTCGCCATCATCTTCGCGCTGACGCTGGTCCCTATCATCTTTCTCCTGGGCATGACGCTCGACTACACGCTGGCCCTGCGTAAGCGGGAGCAGTTGAACGCAGCCGCCGACGCGGCCGCGATCGCGGCCGTGCGGCCCGCGATGCTGGCGCAGAGCGACAAGTCCGTCGTCCAGGCGACTGCGGCCGCCGTCTTCGCCGCCAAGGCCAATCTCCCGGGATTGTCGACCGTGCCGACGCCGACGATCACGGTCACCGATTCCGGGCTCGCGCGGACCATCACGGTTTCCTACACCGCGCAGTCCGTCAACAATTTTCCCGGCGTCCTCGGCAAGCAGACCTGGGACGTCGCGGGCTCCGCGACGGCGCGGGCGTCCAGCGCCCCCAACATGAATTTCTATCTGTTGATGGATGACTCGCCGTCCATGGGGATCGGCGCGACCGCGGGCGATATCAGCAATCTCATCAAGTACACCGCTCCCGCCTACCAGACGGCGACGGCCTCGCAGAATTGCGGCTTCGCCTGCCATCAAACCAATATCGCTCACGACGGCGGCACCAAGGACAACCTCGCGATCGCGCGGCAAAGAAACATCACCTTGCGCATCGATCTCGTGACGAACGCCGTCAACCAGCTGCTCAATTCATGGTCGAACTGCCCGCAGTCGGGTATTACGGGCGGCGTCATGCAGTGCATGTCGGCGCTGAACAACACCACCTACAAGGCGGCGCTCTACACGTTCGACCTCGGCTTGAACGAGTTGGCGTCGCTGACCACCCCGACCACCGCAGGGGCCCAGGTTTCCAACATCTCTCTGATGCCGGTTGCCTACCAGAATTGCGTCGTCGTTTCGACCAATTGCAAGACCGACAACGGCACCGACATCGCCGGCGCTCTCAAGAGCATCAACGACAAAATGCCCAACCCCGGCCTTGGCAGCAATTCGGCGAACGATACGCCGCAGGAAGTCGTCTTCCTCGTCACCGACGGCGTCGAAGACAAGATCTCCGCGACCTGCCCCAATGCGAGTTTCGCCTCCAACAGTCGATGCCAGCAACCGCTCGACACGACGATGTGCAAAACCATCAAAGACCGCGGCATCAAGATCGCCGTTCTCTATACGGAGTATCTTCAGCTCATCGCCGACGTCAACACCGGCATCCAGAAGACGGATCAATGGTACATGAACTGGATCGACAAGTACGACCAGCCCACGTCCTTGACCGGCAAGATCGCGCAGAATCTCCAGGCATGCGCCTCGCCCGGTTTCTACAATGCCGTCAAGAACGGGCAGAACATTTCCGATGCGCTGACCGACCTTTTCATCAAGGTCGCGTCCAGCACAGCCAGCCTCGTGCAGTAGAGAACGCGCCATGACGGAGCCGGATACTGCAACGACCAGGAGACGCCGCAGTCGCTGCGCTGCTTTCGCGCGCGACAGCAGGGGCGCCACGGCCGTCGAGTTCGCGCTCGTCGCCGCACCGTTCCTCGCGCTCGTCATCGCGCTCATTCAGACGTTTCTGGTGTTCTTCGCCCAGCAGATGCTCGAATCGGTCGTGCGCCAATCGGCGCGCCTCGTCATGACCGGACAGGTTCAGTCCGCGAACATGACGCAGGCGGTCTTCAAGCAGAAGGTCTGCGACCAGATCGTGATCCTGTTCAACTGCAGCGGCCTGATGATCGACATGCAGGTGGCGAGTTCGTGGACGTCAGCGAACACGGGAGTGCCCACCCTGACCTTCGACGGCACGGGCAAGGTCAACAATGTCTGGCAGTATGACCCGGGCGACGCCGGCGATATCGTCGTGCTCCGCGTGATGTATGTGTGGCCGGTCGTGCTCGGTCCGCTCGGTTTCAACCTCTCGAACCTCAGCAATGGCAACCGGCTGATCATGTCGTCCGCCGCGTTCCAGAACGAGCCAGGAGCCACCTGATGATCTCCGCCCTGTCGTCCCGCGCCCGGCACCTGCTGACCGATGTCCGCGCCGTTGCGGCGACGGAGTTCGCCATCGTGACGCCGTTCATGCTGGTGCTCTATATCGGCGGCGTCGAGCTTGGCAACGGGCTCGCCATGAACGTCAAGGTCAGCGCGACCGCGCATAGCGTCGCCGACATGATCACGCAGAACACGGCCGTCACCGCGACGCAGATGAGCGGTATCCTCGCCGCTGCGACCGCCATCATGGCGCCGTATCCCACCAAGAACGGCAGCACCTCCTTGATGACCATCACGGTCTCGGAAGTCTCGACCGACAGCAGCGGCAACGCGACGGTGCAATGGAGCACGTCGACCAGTGCGACCGGGGCGAGAAAGAAGGGTGATCCGATGACCCTGTCATCCTTTACCGCGCCGGGCGGTACCAGCAATGCCAACATCTCGCTCATCCTGAGTGAGGTATCCTACGACTACGCGCCCAACCTCGGCTTCACCATTGCCGGCACCGTGAAGCTGTCCGACAGCTATTATTTGTTCCCGCGTTGCTCGACCAACGGCCCGGCCACCAAGACACCTCCCTATTACGACGTGAAATATCCGGCGACGACCGCTTGCACCTGCGTCCAGCATTTGCAGCAGAAGAGCTGCTGATCTCGCAGGGGCGGGCTGGCGATCGCATTCGAAGTTCAGCAGAGGTCGTCACGCACGGGCTTGTCCCGTCTGCGTGGCTGAAGCCGCACCGGCAGGTCGCGGGTCCACGTTGTCCCCGCTGCGTGGAAGGGCGTGAATAGCCGGGACAAGCTGGGCCAGGACGCTAGTCGGTGTCCCGGACCGCCGCCGGTGCGCGGGGCTGGTCTACAGCAACCCGCATTGCCATACGACATCGAAGCAGGCATTGATTGCGATAGCCTCGCGCATTTCTCTGGATCGGTTGGCAGGGTGCGGCGCTTCGGGCGGAGCGGGAACGACGCATCGTCTGGGCAGTTTTTGCGATGATCCCTGCCAAGGGCACGAGGAAAGACGACGGCGCGCAGTTTCCATACGCTGGATCCAAGGATATTCAGGCCATGACCAAGTCACCCGCAGTCAGTCGCTTCCCCGTTCCTGATCTCGCCGACATGCCGGACGACATCCGGGCCCGTATCCTCGCTGTTCAGGAGAAGTCCGGCTTCATTCCGAACGTGTTTCTCGTGCTGGCGCACCGGCCGGACGAGTTTCGTGCGTTCTTTGCCTACCACGATGCGCTGATGGACAAGCCCGGCAACCTCACCAAGGCCGAACGGGAAATGATCGTGGTGGCGACCAGCAACCTCAATCAATGCCAATATTGCGTCATCGCGCATGGTGCGATCCTGCGCATCCGCGCCAAGGACCCGCTGATCGCCGATCAGGTCGCGGTCAATTACCGCAAGGCTGACATCAGCGACCGGCAGAAGGCGATGCTCGATTTCGCCGTGCGCGTCTCGACCGAAGCCTACGAGGTTTCCGAAGCCGATTTCGCCACGCTGAAATCGCATGGGTTCACGGAAGAGGACGTGTGGGACATCGCCGCGATCACCGCCTTCTTCGGCCTCTCCAACCGGCTTGCCAATGTCACCAGCATGCGGCCGAACGCGGAATTCTACAGCATGGGACGCGGCTGACTGATCGCCATCGGCGCCGGCACGGCGGACGGGCCGAGAGGTTGATCTCGTTCGGTCGGCGTCTTGAAAAGAAAATCAAGGGAGAGGTGAGGAGATGACGGACTTCGTGACGCCGCAAGAGATGGCGGAGATGATCCCCTCGGGATGCAAGCTTGGCCTCGCACCGGACGACTACGCCGCGGCCCCGGGACTGGTCCGGATGTTGATCGATCGCGGCATTCGCGATCTCCACGTGGTCTGTGCGCCGATCGGCGGCATGCAGGTCGATATGCTGATCGGCGCCGGGGCCGTCGCGACGCTTGAGACGAGCGCCGTCAGTCTCGGCGAAGCCGGCGGTGCGCCCTGTTTCAGCCGGGCCGTCCGCGACGGATCCATTCGCCTCCGCGATGCCACTTGTCCCGCGGTGTTCGCGGGGCTGACCGCCGCGGAGAAGGGCGTGCCGTTCATGCCGATCCGCGGCATCATCGGCAGTGACGTCTTGAAGCAGCGCGACGACTGGAAGGTGACGTCGAACCCGTTCGACGACAGCGAGAAGATCGTCGTGGTCTCCGCGATCCAGCCCGACATTGCCTTGTTTCATGCGCCCGAGGCGGACCGGTTCGGCAACGTCCGGCTGGGACGCCGGCGTGAGACGATGTTGCTGGCTCACGCGTCGAAGCGGGCCTTCGTGACCGTCGAGCGCATCTCCGAGGTGTCGCTGCTCGAGGACGAGAAGACCGCCGCTGGCGTCCTGCCCGCGATCTATGTGAGCGCGGTGGCGCAGCTCAAGAACGGTGGATGGCCCACCGGGCTTTACGCCGAGTATCCCAGGGATGGGCAGGAAGTCGAGAAATACGCCCGCGCTGCGCGCTCGCCGGAGGGCTTTCGGGCCTACATGCGGGATTCGAGGAACGAGGCATGAGCGAAGCGTGCACCAGCCGCGAGTTGATGATCTACACGATCTCGCGGCTGCTGAAGGGCGTGCGGCATGTCGCGGTCGGTCAATCCTCGCCGATGCCGGCCGCCGGCGCCATGCTGTTGCGCGCGCTCAACCAGCGTGACGGACTGGAGCGCGTGCAGGTCTCGATCCTTGGTTCGGTCAAGCACAACTCGTTCACCGGAGGAGCCGAGGAGCTGTTCGATTGCGCCGCGCAGGGGCGCCTCGATGCCTTCTTTCTCGGCGGAGGCCAGATCGACGGCCGCGGCAACGTCAATCTCGTCGGCACCGGCGACTATCCGAACAACCCGGTCAGATGGCCGGGCTCGTTCGGCTCCGCCTATCTGTATTTCCTGGTTCCGCGGGTCATCCTGTTCCGCGAGGAGCACAGCCTGCGGTCCCTGGTCGAGCGCGTGGACTTCGTGTCCGCGCCCGGCGTCACCGACGAGACGGTCTATCGGCGCGGCGGCCCGCACGCGCTGCTGACCAACGCGGCGCTGTTCTCCTTCGACCGCGAGGCGGGACGCTTCCGCCTCGAGAGCACGCATCCGGGATATGGCTGGCGCGACATTCGCGGTACGACGGGCTTTGCCTACGACAACGAGCAATGCGAGACCACGACGCCGGCGCCGGACGAGGCGACGCTGGCTTTGATCCGGGGACAGATCCGCGAGGAGTTGCGCGAATGTTACCCGCAATTTGCAGGCAATATGCCCGGTCCGGGATGAGGCCGGGTTCGGCTCCGGCGACGCTCGCCGTGGCCATCCTTCGAGACGCCAGCCGCGTAAAGCGGCCCGATGACAGGCGCCGCGGTCGTCTCGCAGGACGAGGCGCGCGCTCGGCTGGCGGAAAATGCCGCATGCGATTGCTCTACGTCCTCGCGGGATAGTTGCGGCCGTACGGGACCGACGGGATTTGCCGCGGTGCTATCGGATTCATCCCGATGGGTGCGCCTGGTCCCGGCAACGTTCAGGCAATCTCCGCAACATTTCTAAACATCTTCGTCAACATCCTGCGGCTGTTCGGGCGTAGGACGCGCACGGTCTCTACGAATCAGGATTGGCAGAATGCGACTGAAGATTTCGGCGGTGCGCACGGGTATCGGCGCAGCCTGCCTCGTGCTGGTCGGCGTCAGCCCGTCATGTGCGGAGCCGGTGTTCGACAGTCTGGCCGGCGCATGGTCGGGCATCGGAACGATGAAGCCGTCCGACGGTCCGCGCGAGAAGGTTCGCTGCAAGGTGGCGTACAACGTTACCAGGCCGGGTCGGTCGTTGACGCTCGACCTGCGCTGCGCAAGCGATGCGTACAAGATGGTCCTGTCCGCGAACATCGAGCAGAGCGGGACGGAACTTTCCGGCAATTGGTTCGAGAGCGAGTACCGGCAGGGCGGCAAGGTCTACGGCACGAACAAGGACGGGCTGATCGAGGCGCGAATAGAGGGAAACACAGTGGCCGCGCTGGTGACGATCCAGACCAGGAGCAGTCATCAATCCTTTCTGATGGAGGCGCCGGGCTCCTGGATGGCGGAGGTCGCGATCGAACTGAACAAGGAAGCGAGGTAAAGCCTCTCCCGGGAAAAGTCCGGGAGACGGTTGGGCCCTGTAAGTCGCTGATCTTCCATGCCCCGGCTACTGTGCATGGGGTTGTTCTCGCGTTTCTGTTGGCGAGGGCAAGCCAAAGTTTCAAAATTCGCTTTACAAGAATTCGGATATACCGTATGTTTCGCGCATCCCGCCCGCCGCAAGGGGCGTTTCGCGATCGTCACGAGACGCGGGCCGGGAGGCGGTGGCCGCGACGGCGTCGGCGCGCTGGGCAGGTTGCAGGGCGGAATCCCCGTGAGCAACGGCCCGCGCGATACGACACGGCGCTGACAGCGTCCTCGTTCGGTCCCGGTGGTGAGCGCACGCCAGCCGTCGGGAATGAGGGGCGGGGATGTGCGCGGACGGCAAAATCGTGTGGTCCTGACGCCCGGGGTCTGTGCGTCAAGTGTTGCGGTGATGCGGCGGCCCAACCGGGTCGGCACATCAGCCATCCGCAAGGCGACGGGGGCAATAGCGCATCGCTCCCCGAGGAGAGCGCGACATAAGCCGTCAAACCATCCGCGCAGGGAAGGCCGGTTGTCCGGCGTCACCTGTAGTCCACCCCGTGCGCGTCTTGTTCGCACACGGGACCGCGGGTGCCAGCCGGCATCCGGCCTTCCCTGCGCCCTTTCTCACAAAAGGGAGCAACGAAGAGAGCAAAGCTCGGGCGAAATGAGCCGCGAGAACGCGAAGACTTGTCTGCCGATCTGAAGGCGAATTGATGATCGAGACATGTCAACTTGCTCCGTCATCGATGATCGGCCTCAGAATAGGGCGCCATCATCAAGCTGTAACACTGGCGTAATTGAGTACCCGCGTGGGCTCCGGGGGATGCCGTCAGCCATCTTTCCGGATACGGGGCATTGTTGACGATTGGGATTGGGCCATGGCTGAGCCGGCGAAGCTTGTCAGCGCGATATCGGAAGCTGTGCTTGCGATTCCGGGTCTGGTCTGGGCGTTCCGCCTGCACGGCGACGGCAGCGCCGAGCCGCTGCCGGTCGACCAGCCGATCGAGTTCAGTCACGACGGCCGGCTGTGGCTGCATTTCAATCTCACCGATGCGCGCGCACGGCCCTGGATTGCGTCCGCACAGCTGCCGCCGCTCGCGCGCGAGCTCTTGCTGTCGCACGATACGTTCCAGCAGCTTCACGTCATCGACCATTGCGTCTACGGCGTGTTCTCCGATCTCGTCCGCGAGATCGACAGCGCGACGGAAGAGACCGCGTTCCTGCGTTTTGCCATGACCGAGCGCCTTCTGGTCAGCGGCCGTCATCAAGCGCTCTGCTCGGCGGACGCAACGCGCCGGGTGCTCGAAGGCGGCTACCGCGTCGACAATGTCGCCCATCTTCTGGAGAAGATCGTCGACGAGGTTGCCGACACGCTCGACAGGACGGCCGACAAATTGGGCCAGGAGATCGACGACATCGAGGAGCGCATCCTCGCCGATGACGCCAAGCCGGAGATGCGGCGCAATCTCGGCCGCCTGCGCCGGACCTGCGTGAGATTGCACCGGCAGCTCACCGGCCTGCGCGTGCTGTTTCACCGGCTCGACCAGAAGAACACCGATCACCTGTCGCCTGCCTTGCGGATCCAGGCCGGCAAGCTCGCACAGCGGCTCGACGGGCTCGACCACGACATCGTCGAGCTCAGGGAGCGCAGCCGCCTGCTCGAGGAGGAGCTGCGCTTCAAGAACGAGGAGGAGAGCAACCGCCATCTCCACACGCTCTCGATCGTCACCTCGCTGCTGCTGCCGCCGACGCTGATCACCGGCATCTTCGGCATGAACACCAAGGGCCTGCCGCTGACCGAGGTCGAGAGCGGATTTCTCGTGGCGGCGGCGCTGATGGCCTGCTCGGTGGCCGCGGCCTATCTCTTCATGCGGCGTACCGGTATCTTCAAGTAGGGTATGCCAGCCGGAATCAACCGTGATCGGGACCGCCCATAGCTCTCTGTTGCGAGGTGCGGCCGCGATGGCGATGGCGATGGCGCTGGCCTGCACGGCCACAAGCGCGCTTGCCGGCGCCAAGGACGAGAGCGCGGCCGGATGGCTGTTTCCAAAGTGGTTCAACGAATGGCATGACGGCCTCGCCGGCAAGGGCCTGAATTTCGGCGCCACCTACATCGCGGACAACATCGCGAACGTCGCCGGCGGCGTGAAGCGCGGAGCCGTCCATTTCGGCCGCCTCGATCTCTCGCTCGATGCCGACCTCGACAAGCTGGTCGGCTGGACCGGCGGGCGATTTTACGCCAATGCGTTCGTGATCTACGGCCAGGGACTTTCCCGCAACTACGTGATGAACCTCGCCACCATCAGCGAGATCGAGGCGCTGCCGGACCAGCGGCTCTACAATGCGTATTTCGAGCAGAGCTTCTTTGGCGACCGCCTGAACATCAGGGCAGGCCAGCACGCCGCCGACGTCGAGTTTTTCGACAGCCAGACCGACGACCTCTTCATCAACGGCACTTTCGGCTGGCCCGCGATCAAGGCGAGCAACCTTCCGGCCGGCGGCCCGGCGCCGCCGATCGCGGTGCCGGGCATCCGCGTCAAGGCCACGCTGTCGGACCAGGTCACGCTGTTCGGCGCGGTGTTCAACGGCGATCCCTCGGGCCCGGGCGATCAGGATCCGCAGCTGCGCGACCATCATGGTCTTGCTTTTCGCGTCAACGATCCGCCCTGGGTGATCGGGCAGGTCCGCTTCAGCTACGACATCGATATCGCGGGACGTCCGCTCGCCGGCAATTTCACACCGGGCGCCTGGAAGCATTACGGTTCGTTCGACAGCCAACGTCTCACGGCACAGGGGCAGTCGATCGCCGATCCGTCCGGCAGCGGCATTCCGGCAAAGCTCAAAGGCAATTACGGCATCTTCGCGGTGATCGAGCAGGTGCTCTATCGCCCGCCGGAAGTGAAGGAGAACAGCACCTCGGCTTCGCTCCCGGGCATCACCGCGTTCGGCCGTATCGCCTACAGCCCGCCGGATCGCAATCTGATCGATCTGTACGTGGACGGCGGCATCGGCTTCGTCGGCTTCACGCCCGGTCGTCCGCTCGACCGCTTCGGCCTGGCGGCGGCCTATATGCGGATTTCGAAAACCGCCCGCGCTCTCGACGTCGACACGAATGCCTACACCGGCGTGCAGGGCCCGGTGCGCAGCAACGAGACGCTGATCGAGATGATCTACGAGGCGCATATCAAGCCGGGCTGGCTGGTGGCGCCTTATTTCCAGTACGTGTTCCGCCCCTCCGGTGGTATCCCGAACCCGAACGATCCCGCCGGGACGTCGCGGATCGGTGACGCCGCTGTGTTCGGCGTCACCACCACGATCAGGTATTAGCTCAGGCCGCCGCGGGCTGGAGCTTCGGCTGCCGCGACAGCGCCAGCACGATCAGCGCGGCGAATACGCAGAGCGCGCCAGCGATGAAGAACGCAGGGAGATAGCTCTGATAGACCGTCCGCGACAAACCCGCCCCGAACGCCGCGGCACCGGCGCCGAGCTGATGGCCGGCAAAGATCCAGCCGAATACCAGATTGGCGCGTTCGGGCCCGAATTTCTGCGCGGTGAGCCGCACCGTCGGCGGCACCGTCGCGATCCAGTCGAGGCCGTAGAACATCGCGAACACCGAGAGCCCGTAGAACGAGAAATCGCTGAAGGGCAGGAAGATCAGCGAAAGCCCGCGCAGCCCGTAGTACCAGAACAGGAGGTAGCGATTGTCGTAGCGATCGGAGAGCCAGCCCGACATGATGGTGCCGAAGAAGTCGAAGATGCCCATCGCGGCGAGCAGGCTCGCGGCCTGCACCTGCGGGATGCCGAAATCGAGGCACATCGGGATCAGGTGCACCTGGACGAGGCCGTTGGTCGAGGCGCCGCAGACGAAGAAGGTGGCGAACAAAATCCAGAACGCGGTCGACTTGGAGGCGTCGCGCAGCGTGCCGAGCGCCACGGCCGTGATCGAGCCGTGGTTGACGGGCGGTGCGGGCAGGGGCTCGGTGCCCCCGTCGCCGAGCGGGCGCAGGCCGACATCGCTCGGCCGGTCGCGCATCATCATCAGCACGGCGAACGCGGAGACGCCGAGCATGATGCACACGAAGCCGAGCGCCAGCCGCCACCCGAAGCGTTCGGTGAGGCTTGCCAGCAGCGGCAGGAATACCAGCTGGCCGGTCGCAACGCTCGCGGTCATGATGCCGACCACGAGGCCGCGCCGCGCCGCGAACCATCGCGTCGCGATGGTGGCGCCCAGCACCAGCGCGGTCATGCCGGTGCCGATGCCGATCACCACGCCCCACAACGCCACGAGCTGCCAGACCTCGGTCATGCCGAGCGAGGCTACCAGCGCCGAGACGACGATGAGCTGCGCAGTCAGCGTGACGTTGCGCAGGCCGTAGCGGTTGAGCAGGGCGGCCGCAAACGGCGCCATCAGCCCGAACAGGATGAAGCGGATCGACAGCGCGGAGGAGATCTCCGCCGTGCTCCAGCCGAACTCCTTCTGCAGAGGAACGATGAACACACCGGGCGCGCCGACCGTGCCGGCGCTGATCAGCGCGGCGAAGAAGGTCACGCCGACCATCACCCAGCCGTAGTGAATGTTGCGGCGGGACAATGCTGCCGCGAGCCAGTTCGAGATCATCGAGCCTCAATGTAGGTTAGCGGGCCCGAGCAGGCCCGCACGATCGTTGCAATCTGGCACGAAAAGGGGAAGTCTAAAATGCCAGACTTCCCTCAATTTCGGCCATCGACGGTCAGTGCACCGACCGTTCGATGGCGATGGCGGTTGCTTCGCCGCCGCCGATGCACAGCGCCGCGATACCGCGCTTGAGGTTGTTCGCCTCGAGCGCATGCAACAGCGTCACGATCAACCTTGCGCCGGTCGCCCCGATGGGATGACCGAGCGCGCAGGCGCCGCCGTTGATGTTGAGCTTGTCGCGGGGAATGCCGAGGTCGCGCTGCGCGGCCATCGCCACGACGGCAAACGCCTCGTTGATCTCGAACAGGTCGACATCGGAGGCAGCCCAGCCGACCTTGTCGAGCAGTTTGCGGATCGCCGGGATCGGCGCCGTGGTGAACCATTGCGGCTCCTGGCTGTGGGTGGCGTGGCCCTTGATCTCGGCGAGAACGGGCAGGCTACCGCGATCGGCGAGCGAGCGCTTGGTCAGCACCAGCGCGGCGGCGCCGTCGGCATTGGCGGAGGAGGCGGCGGGCGTAATCGTCCCGTTGGCGCGGAACGCCGGCTTGAGGCCCGGGATCTTGGCGGGATCGACCTTCAGCGGATGCTCGTCATTGGCGATGATGCGCGGGCCGGCCTTCTCGGTCAGCGTGATCGGCGCAATCTCGGCCTTGAACGCGCCGCCCTCGACCGCCTTGCGCGCGCGGCTCAGCGTCTCCATGGCATAGGCGTCCTGGTCCTTGCGGGTGAACTGATAGGCCTCGGCCGTCGCCTCGCCGAAATCGCCCATGGAGCGGCCGGTCTCGTACGCATCCTCCAGGCCGTCCATCATCATGTGGTCGATGATGCGGTCGTGGCCGACGCGATAGCCGCCGCGCGCTTTCGCCAGCAGATAGGGCGCGTTGCTCATGCTCTCCATGCCGCCGGAGACGACGATCTCGGCAGATCCGGCGCGGATGATGTCGTGCGCCAGCATGGTTGCCTTCATGCCGGAGCCGCAGACCTTGTTCACGGTGGTGGCGCCGGTGGCGTCGGGCAGGCCGGCCGCGCGCGCGGCCTGTCGCGCCGGCGCCTGGCCTTGTCCTGCCGGTAGCACGCAGCCCATGAAGACCTCATCGACCTTCTCGGGCGCAAGCCTGGCGCGCTCCAGCGCCGCGCCGATCACGTGCGAGCCGAGCTTGTGCGCGGCAAGCGATGACAGCTCGCCCATGAAGCGGCCGAGCGGCGTGCGGGTGGCGGAGACGATGACGACGGGATCGGCGGCTTCGGCCATGATGGGGTTCCCTGGCGATGATGTGTAAGATTATGATCATCATATGATGCGGCGCAAAAAATGCAACCGCGGCCGGGATGAGAAAATGTCGTGGTTCGGATGAGATTTGTTGGGGTGAGGACTTCGTCATCCGTGTCCTGGACGCGGCGCGACGTGCAACGTTGCGACGCGGAGCCGGGACCCAGATTCGCGCCGACCTCATTGGTGCATGGGCCGGCTCAGCAGCGCACCGCAAGGGAGCGCTGCGCTGCGTCCAGGGCACCGGAAACCTGGCTCCTACCGCTTCCGGTTCACGAACGCGCCCATCAGCCGCGTCGGCTCGTCCGTGAGGAACGACTCGCCGAACACCTTCACGCTCAAATTGACCGACTCCGTCAGCGGCAGCTCCTCCCACTGCCGCAGCAGCGCCTTCTGCGAGCGCAGCGCTTCGGGGCCGCATTCCAGCAAGGCCTTCACCAGGTGCTCGACCTCGGCATCGAGTTCGCCTTCAGGCGCGACCTTGTCCACCAGGCCCCAGGCCAGCGCCGTCGGCGCATCGATGTTTTCGGCCGTCATCACCAGCCAGCGCGCGCGGGCCCAGCCGATCAGGCGCGGCAGGAGCGCTGCGTGGATCACCGAGGGGATGCCGACGCGCACCTCCGGCATGCCGAAATGTGCGTCATGCGCGGCGACCCGGAAGTCGCAGGCCGCGGCCACTTCGAGCCCGCCGCCGAGGCACCAGCCGGGCATGCGCGCGATCACCGGAGCCGGGAATTGGCGCACGGCTTCGCAGAGATCGCGCAGGCGGCTGATGAAGGCTTCGGCCGATGTCTGGTCGAGCTTGGCCATCTCCTTGATGTCGGCGCCACCGATCATGCTCTTCTCGCTCTGGCCGCGCAGCACCACGACGCGGATGCTGCGGTCGGATGCAAGCTGCTGCAGGCCTTCGCGCACGGCATCGGTCACCGGCGAGCCGAGAATGTTGAGCGGTCCGGCGTTGCAGATCGCGACATGAACGACGCCGCGAGTATCGCGCGTGATGCCGCAGTGATTGTTGAGCATTTCCATCGTGGAACTCGAAGGTTTCGTGGACATGCGCGAAGCGCGCCGGTCAGGACCACTTCCGGGCCGAAACGCCCGGCTTGTCAAGCCGGCGGCGAGGGAGTTGTCCGCGCGAAGTCCGTGCAATAGTATGAGGGTCATAATATAAAAGGTGATGACATGACCGGTAACGATCAACTCGACTTGTTTTCGCCCGCGCAGCGGCGCGAGCGTGTGGTGGAGTGGCAGGCGCCAGCGCCGGTCGCGAAAGTGGCGATGGGCCTATCGGGCATGGATGCCATGCAGGGTATTCGTGACGGCCGGCTGCCGCCGCCGCCTTTCGGCAAGCTGATCGGTTTCACGGTGGGGACGGTCGAGCCGGGTCGGGTCGTCATGGAGCTGGAGCCGCGCGAGGATCTCGAAAACACCATCGGCCTCATCCACGGGGCGACCGCCGCCGCGCTGCTCGATACCGCGATGGGCTGCGCCATTTCGACCCGCCTGGAAGCCGGCCGGAGCTCGGTGACTCTCGACCTGAAGCTGACCTTCCTGCGCCCGCTCTCGGTCCGGTCAGGGCTGATCTCGGCCGAAGGCAGGGTGATCAAGCTGGGGCGGCAGACCAGCTACGCCGAAGGTTTTGTGCGCGACGGCAAGGGTGCCCTTGCGGTGCACGCGACTGCAACGTTTTCGATGATCGGAAGCAACTTAACATGAATTAATGCACCCATTTCGCCATGGGCGTGTTATGAGATGACCATCGACATTCAATGAGATCAGCATGCGCTATTCCCGGGAACACAAGCAGGAAACTCACGACCGCATCGTGAAGAAGGCTTCGGTGCGGCTGCGCGAGAAGGGCGCCCACGGCATCGGTGTCGCCGATCTCATGAAGGAGGCCGGCCTGACCCATGGCGGCTTCTATGCGCATTTCGATTCCCGCGAGGCGCTGGTGATGGAGGCGTTCGCCTATGCCATGGATCGTTCGATGGACCATTGGCGCAAGCTCACCGACGAGGCCGCTCCTGAAAAGCGGCTGGCGCTGGTCACGGAGAGTTACCTCTCCACGCTGCACCGCGACAATCCCGGTACTGGCTGCTCGATCCCCGCCCTCGGCGCCGAGATCGCCCGTGAGAGCCCGAAGGCGCGAAAGGCCTTTGCCGGCAAGCTCGACGAGATGATCGAGCAACTGGCGGACTACATCCCGAACCTGCCGCGCAAGGCGGCACGCAAGCAGGCGGTCGCGACGCTGGCGACCATGGCCGGCACGATGCTGCTCGCGCGTATCGCCGGGTCGAGCGAGCTGTCGGACGAGGTGCTGAAGGCGGGCAGGGACAGTGCGCTGGAGGGCGCGAAGCGTGAGCCCAAGGTGACGGCGGCGAAGAAGGCGAAGAGCTAGCCGCGGTGCCGTAGATTGGGGTGCCGAAGGCGTAACCCACCCTACAAGATCGTCACTCACCGCCCTGCAAACAACGCCCGCTCGCGCTCCACGATCTCACCGATGTAATCCGCCACCGCGCGGATCCGCGCGAGGTCCTTGCTGTCGGCGTGCATCAGCATCCAGAACGTCCGCGTGATCGAGATCTCTTCCGGCAGCACGGCCACGAGCTGCGGATAATCGCTCGCCATGAAGTGGGGTAGCACCGCGATGCCGAAGCCGGAGAGGGTGGCATTGAGCTGCGCGATCAGATTGGCGCTGCGGAAGCGCGCGGAGATCCGCGGCGACACCTGCGGCAGGTAATCGAGCTCCGGCGTGAACAAGAGCTCCTCGATATAGCCGACGAAACGGTGCTGCGGCAGGTCCTGCCGCGAGGTGATGTCAGGGAAGCGGTCGAGATAGGCGGGAGCGGCATAGAGCCCAAGCCGGTAGTCCAGCAGCTTGCGGCCGACGATGCGGCCTTCCTTCGGCATGGTCAGGCTGATGGCGATATCGGCCTCGCGCTTGGACAGACTGAACAGCCGTGCGGTCGCCACAAGTTGCAGGTCGAGATCGGGATACCGGTCGGCGAAGGGGGCCAGCCGCGGCGCCAGGAAGGCGGTGCCGAAGCCGTCGGGTGCGCCAATCCGCACCGTGCCGGTCAGCCGGGCCACCGAGCCGCCGACCTGCTCCTGGTTGGCGACGATGGTCGATTCCATGGCTTCGGCGCTGTCGGCGACGCGCTGGCCGGCCTCGGTGAGGAGATAGCCGGTCTTGCGGCGGTCAAACAGCTTGGCCGACAGGTGCTTCTCCAGCCGGTCGACGCGGCGGATCACCGTGGCATGGTCGACGCCGAGCTGTTTTGCCGCAGCCGAGACCGAGCCGCCCCGCACGATGGCCAGCACGAAGCGAAAGTCGTCCCAATCGATAGCGCCTTGATCCAGCATTTTCGCACATCTATGGTGCATTATCTCAGACTTGAATCCCAATAAATGCAGGTCGATAGGATTTGTCAAAGCGTTCAAGCTCGGCCTCAAGGAGATCATTCCATGCGTTCAGTAGGACATTTCATCGGTGGCAAGGAAGTGAAGGGCACGTCGGGCCGGACGGCGGACGTTTTCGAGCCCATGACCGGTGACGTCCAGGCCAAGGTCGCGCTGGCGTCCAAGGCCGAAGTCCGCGCCGCCGTCGAGAACGCGCGCGCAGCCCAGCCCGAATGGGCCGCGACCAATCCGCAGCGCCGCGCCCGCGTCATGATGAAATTCGTCGAGCTGGTGCAGCGCGACTACGACAAGCTCGCCGAGCTGCTGGCCCGCGAGCACGGCAAGACCGTGCCGGACGCCAAGGGCGACATCCAGCGCGGCCTCGAGGTCGCGGAATTCGCCTGCGGCATCCCGCACCTGATGAAGGGCGAATACACCGAAGGCGCCGGTCCCGGCATCGACATCTACTCCATGCGTCAGGCGCTCGGCGTCGTCGCCGGCATCACGCCGTTCAATTTCCCGGCGATGATCCCGATGTGGAAGTTCGCGCCCGCGATCGCCTGCGGCAACGCCTTCATCCTGAAGCCCTCCGAGCGCGATCCCGGCGTACCCATGCTGCTCGCCGAGCTGATGATCGAGGCGGGCCTGCCGGCCGGCATCCTCAATGTCGTCAACGGCGACAAGGAAGCGGTCGACGCCATCCTCGACGACCCCGACATCAAGGCCGTCGGCTTCGTCGGCTCGACGCCGATCGCGCAGTACATCTACGAGCGCGCCGCGCAGACCGGCAAGCGCTGCCAGTGCTTCGGCGGCGCCAAGAACCACGCCATCATCATGCCGGATGCCGACATGGACCAGGCCGTCGATGCGCTGATCGGCGCCGGCTACGGCTCGGCCGGTGAGCGCTGCATGGCGGTCTCCGTTGCGGTTCCCGTCGGCAAATCCACCGCCGACCGGCTGATGGAAAAGCTGATCCCGCGCGTCGAGTCGCTCAAGATCGGCACCTCGATCGATCCCTCGGCCGACTACGGTCCGCTGGTGACGCGCGAGGCGGTCGAGAAGGTCAAGGGCTACATCGACATCGGCATCAAGGAAGGCGCGACGCTCGCGGTCGACGGCCGCGGCTTCAAGATGCAGGGCTACGAGAACGGCTTCTATCTCGGTGGTTCGCTGTTCGACAACGTCACCAAGGACATGCGGATCTACAAGGAAGAGATCTTCGGCCCGGTGCTCTCGGTCGTGCGCGCGCACGACTACAAGGAGGCGCTGGCACTGCCGTCCGAGCATGACTACGGCAACGGCGTTGCCATCTTCACCCGCGACGGCGATGCCGCGCGCGACTTCGCGGCCAAGGTCAATGTCGGCATGGTCGGCATCAACGTGCCGATCCCGGTGCCGATCGCCTATTACACCTTCGGCGGCTGGAAGAAGTCCGGCTTCGGCGATCTCAACCAGCACGGCCCGGACTCGGTTCGCTTCTACACCAAGACCAAGACGGTGACCTCGCGCTGGCCGTCCGGCGTCAAGGAAGGTGCGGAGTTCTCGATCCCGCTGATGAAGTAATCCTCTCAGGAGCGAGGCCGGCATGCAGTTCGCTCTGAACGAGGATCAGATCGCGGTTCGCGACATGGCGCTGGCGTTTGCGGCGGAAAAGATCGCGCCGCACGCGCTGCGCTGGGACGAGGAGAAGCATTTCCCCGTCGACGTGATGCGCGAGGCGGCGACGCTCGGCATGGGCGGCATCTACATCCGCGACGATGTCGGGGGATCGGCGATGACGCGGTTCGACGCGGCGCTGATCTTCGAGGCGCTGGCGACGGGCTGTCCGACAACCTCGGCCTTCATCTCCATCCACAACATGGCGAGCTGGATGATCGATGCCTTTGGCAGCGACACCCAGCGCCAGCAATGGCTGCCAAAACTCTGCACCATGGAGCTGATCGCCAGCTACTGCCTGACGGAGCCGGGCGCCGGCTCGGACGCGGCGGCGCTCCGCACCCGCGCCGTGCGCGAGGGCGATCATTACATCCTCAACGGCCAGAAGCAGTTCATCTCCGGCGCCGGCGGCACCGATCTCTTGGTCGCGATGGTGCGCACCGGCGGCGACGGTCCCGGCGGCATCTCGACCCTCGTCATCGACGGCAAGACATCAGGCGTCTCGTTCGGCGCAAATGAGCGCAAGATGGGCTGGAACGCGCAGCCGACCCGCGCCGTGATGTTCGAGAACGCCCGCGTGCCGGTCGCCAATCGCCTCGGCGAGGAGGGCATCGGCTTCAAGATCGCGATGGCCGGCCTCGACGGCGGCCGCCTCAACATCACGGCGTGCTCGCTCGGCGGCGCGCAGACCGCGCTCGACAAGGCGCGCGCCTACATGAAGGAGCGCAAGGCGTTCGGAAAGCGTCTCGACGAATTCCAGGCGCTGCAATTCCGTCTCGCCGACATGGCGATCGAGCTCGAGGCCGCGCGCACGTTCCTGTGGCGCGCCGCCGCGGCGCTCGATCGCAGGGATCCCGATGCCACCATGCTGTGCGCCATGGCAAAGCGCTTCGGAACCGATGTCGGCTTCGAGGTCGCCAACCACGCCCTGCAGCTGCACGGCGGCTACGGTTACCTCAGCGAATACGGCATCGAGAAGATCGTGCGCGACTTACGCGTGCACCAGATCCTCGAAGGCACCAACGAAATCATGCGGCTGATCGTGGCGCGCAAACTGATCGAGGGCGCGCGATGAGCGGGGTGGAAGAGGGCGATCTGATCGCCCGAATTGAGGGGGCGGCCGGCATCATCAGGCTGAACCGGCCCAAAGCGATCAACGCCGTCACGCTGGAGATGTTTCGCGACATCGAGAAGGCGCTCGACCGGTTCGAGGCTGATCCTGATGTTGCCGTGATCCTGCTGGAAGGCGCTGGTGAACGCGGTCTGTGCGCGGGCGGGGACATCCGCACGCTCTGGGAAAGCTCCAAGGTCAATGGTGACCTCGGTAAGATCCTGTGGCGCGAGGAATACATCCTCAACGCGCGGATCAAGAAATTTCCGAAGCCGTATGTCGCCTTCATGGACGGCATCGTGATGGGCGGCGGCGTTGGTCTTTCTGCGCATGCCAGCCACCGCATCGTCACCGATCGCACCAAGCTCGCGATGCCCGAGGTCGGTCTCGGCTTCTTCCCCGATGTCGGCGGCACCTATCTGCTGTCGCATTCGCCGGGCGAGATCGGCACTTATTTTGGCCTCACTGGCCAGACCATGAACGGGCCCGATGCGATCCATGCGAAGTTCGCCGATGCTGTGGTGACGGTGGCCAAATGGCCAGAGCTGCGCGAGGCACTGACCAGGGTTCGTCCAGGCGCGACCGCGGCCGACGTCAGCAAGCTCATCAACGGCTTTGCGACCGGCGAGACCGCCGGGCCGGTCGCCACCAAGGAACCTGTGATCGACGCGCTGTTCGGCTTCGACCGCATGGAAGACATCTTCGCGGCGCTGAAACGCGACGGCTCCGAGTTCGCGCTGGCCACGCTGAAGACGCTCAACGAAAAATCGCCGCGCGGCATGGTGGTGACGCTGAAGCTGTTGCGGCTGGCGCGTAACGCGTCGAGCCTGGAAGAGTGTCTGGTGCGCGAATACCGCGCCGCGCTGGAGGTCTTCCGCAGCGATGATTTTCGCGAGGGCGTGCGCGCCGCCGTGATCGACAAGGACCGCAACCCGACCTGGTCGCCGCCGCGGATCGAGGACGTAACGCCACAGATGCTGGCGCCGTATCTCGCCGAGATCGGCGCAGACGAGCTGAAGTTCAATTAACAACGCTGTAGTGGAGGAAACGACAATGGCCACGATCGCATTCATCGGTCTCGGCAACATGGGCGGCCCGATGGCGGCCAATCTGGTCAAGGCTGGCCACAAGGTCGTCGCCTTCGACCTCGTCGAAGCCTCGCGCGCGCAAGCAAAGGCCGACGGCGCCGGCATTGCCGACAGCGCGCCCGCCGCGGTGAAGGGCGCCGATGTCGTCGTCACCATGCTCCCCGCCGGCAAGCACGTGCTCGGCGTCTGGAACGAGGTCGTGCCCGCCATGGCCAAGGGCGCGCTGATCATCGACTCTTCCACCATCGACGTCGAGAGCGCGAGGGCCGCGCATGCGCTCGCCGCCAAGAACGGCGTGCTTTCGGTTGATGCGCCGGTCTCCGGCGGCACCGGCGGCGCCAAGGGCGCGACGCTCACCTTCATGTGCGGCGGCGATGACAAGGCATTCGCGGCGGCAAAGCCCGTGTTGGAGAACATGGGCAAGAAAATCGTTCATTGCGGCGGCGCCGGCGCGGGCCAGGCTGCCAAGATCTGCAACAACATGATCCTCGGCATTTCCATGATCGCGGTCAGCGAAGCCTTTGCGTTGGCTGAGAAGCTCGGCCTCTCGCATCAGGCGCTGTTCGACGTCGCCTCGACCTCGTCGGGCCAGTGCTGGTCGCTGACGACCTATTGCCCGGTTCCGGGTCCGGTGCCGACTTCGCCGGCGAACAACGACTACAAGCCGGGTTTTGCTTCGGCGCTGATGGTGAAGGATCTGACGCTGGCGCAGGACGCCGCCAAGGCCGCCGGGGCGGCGACGCCGCTCGGCAAGCATGCGCAGGAGATCTATAAGTCTTTCGACGCAGCCGGCCAGGGTGGGGTGGATTTTTCCGGAATTATCAAGCACGTTAGAGGACTGGCCGGAAAATAGCCTTCGCTTGTAGCCCGGATGAAGCGAAGCGTAATCCGGGACAGCTCTCTCAATCGCGCGACCGGCCCCGGATTGCGCTTCGCTCCATCCGGGCTACGCTCGAACGTCGATCGACGGGCCCGGATCATGACGACATTTTTGGAAGCGCGCACGTTTCTGCTGGATCACCGTACGGACTACGAAGCCGCGGTCAAAGATTTCCGCTGGCCCGATCCGGTTCCCTTCAACTGGGCGCTCGACTGGTTCGACGCCGAGCTGGCGACGAATGCAGAGAGCAGGGATCTCCTTGCGCTCTGGATCGTCGATGCCGCGCAGGATCGCCAGACAAAACTGTCTTTTGCGGCGCTCTCGAAGCGCTCGAACCAGGTCGCTAATTTCCTTCGCGCGCAGGGCCTGAAGCGCGGTGATCATCTGCTGTTGCTGCTCGGCAATGTCGTTCCGCTGTGGGAGACCATGCTCGCGGCGATGAAGCTCGGCGTCGTCGTGATTCCCGCGACCACGCTGCTCACCGCGGATGAGCTGCGCGATCGCCTCGATCGCGGCAAGGCGAAGGCGGTGGTTGCCGCGCAAGACCAGGTCGCGAAGTTCGCAAGCCTCGGTGCGGAGAACGTGGTTCGCATCGTGGTCGGCGCCGCCTCAGACGGCTGGCTGTCATACGATGATGCGGCGAAGGCCTCCGAGAGTTTTAGCGCGGACGGCCCAACCAACGCCGACGATCCGATGCTGCTCTATTTCACCTCGGGCACCACGGCAAAACCAAAACTGGTCCGGCACAGCCAGCGCAGCTATCCCGTGGGTCATCTCTCGACCATGTACTGGATCGGGCTGAAGCCCGGCGACGTCCATCTCAACATATCTTCGCCTGGCTGGGCCAAGCACGCCTGGAGCTGCTTCTTCGCGCCGTGGAATGCGGGCGCGACCGTGTTCGTGGTCAATCAGCCGCGCTTCGATGCCAAGGGGTTGCTCGCCACCATCGGCCGCTGCGGCGTCACCACGCTGTGCGCGCCGCCGACGGTGTGGCGGCTGTTCATCCAGGAAAACCTGTCTTCGTTCAAGGTGAGCCTGCGCGAAGTGTGCGGTGCCGGCGAGCCGCTGAACCCCGAAGTGATCGACCAGGTGCGCGCGGCTTGGGGCCTCACCATCCGCGACGGCTACGGCCAGACCGAGACCACTGCGCTCGCCGGCAACTCGCCCGGCCAGAAGATCAAGGTCGGCTCGATGGGCCGGCCGCTGCCGGGCTATCGCGTGCAGATCAGTGACGCCGATGGCCATCCCGCCAGGGAAGGCGAGGTCACGCTGGTGCTCGGTTCGAAGCGCCCCGCCGGCCTGATGCAGGGCTACCAGGGCGACGACGGCAAGCTGTCCGGCGCCGAGGGTGAGCTCTATCGCAGCGGCGATGTCGTGTTCGAGGACGACGAGGGCTATCTCACCTTCGTCGGCCGCTCCGACGACGTGTTCAAATCGTCGGATTACCGCATCAGCCCGTTCGAGCTCGAAAGCGTCCTGCTTGAGCACGAGCTCGTCGCGGAAGCCGCGGTCGTGCCGAGCCCGGATCCGATCCGGCTCGCGATTCCCAAGGCGTTCGTGCTGCTGGCGGCGGGTGCAGAGCGCACGCCGGAGACGGCGCTGTCGATCTTCCAGCACCTGCACGCCCGCCTAGCGCCGTTCAAGCGGATCCGCCGCCTCGAAATCGTTACCGAGCTGCCGAAGACGATCTCTGGCAAAATCCGCCGCGTGCAGCTACGACGGCTCGAACGTGACGATGATCGTGACGATCCGCTGCGCGGCCGGGAATTCCGCGAGGAGGATTTTCCGGAGTTGTCGAAAACACGGAGTGAGACTTAAGTGAACCAAATCTGGAAGTCGCCGCCGATCACGCTTCAGGCCTATCAGGCCCTGGTCGGCAAGGAGATCGGCGTGTCGTCGTGGCATCTGATCGACCAGCCCCGCATCGACACCTATGCCGACGTGACCGAGGATCATCAGTTCATCCATGTCGATCCCGAGAAGGCGAAGGCGACCGCGTTCGGCACCACCATCGCGCACGGCTTCCTGACGATGTCGATGCTGTCGGTGATGTCCTATGAAGTGATGCCGGCGATTGCGGGCACCACGATGGGTGTGAACTACGGCTTCGACAAACTGCGCTTCATCTCGCCGGTGCGCTCGGGCAAGCGGATCCGCGGCCGCTTCGTGCTGGCGGAAGCCAAGCTGCGCAAGCCGAACGAACTGCAGTCCCGCACCAACGTCACGGTCGAGATCGAAGGCGAGGACAAGCCCGCGCTGGTCGCGGACTGGCTGGGGCTGATCTATTTCGCGTGATACGGCGCGTCGTTGCCGGGCTTGACCAGGCGACCCATCGCTGCTCAAAAGCTGACCAAATCTGCGCGGAGGGCTCTCACCCTCTCCCTTTGTGGGAGAGGGTGGCTTCGCGGAACGCGAAGCCGGGTGAGGGGTCTCTCTCCGCGAGCGCATCTGTTGCGAGAGACCCCTCATCCGGCGCTTCGCGCCACCTTCTCCCACAGGGGGAGAAGGAAGAAGAGGCAGGAACTGCACAATGGCAATCAGGTTCGACGGACGCGTCGCCATCGTCACCGGCGCGGGCAATGGTCTCGGCAAGGCGCATGCGCTGGGGCTGGCCAGCCGCGGCGCCAAGGTCGTCGTCAACGATTTCGGCGGCGCGCGTGACGGCAGCGGCGGCTCGCTCTCTCCAGCGGAAGCCGTGGTCGAGGAGATCCGCAAAGCCGGCGGCACCGCGATGGCCGACGGCGCCGACGTCTCCAATTTCGAGCAGGTCACCGCGATGGTCGAGCGCGCCACCAAGGAGTGGGGCAGCGTCGACCTCATGTGCGCCAACGCCGGCATCCTGCGCGACAAGTCGTTCGGCAAGATGGAAGCGGCCGATTTCCAGAAGGTGCTCGACGTGCATCTCGTCGGCACGTTCTATTGCTGCAAGGCCGTCTGGGCCGGCATGCGCGACCGCAATTACGGCCGCATCGTACTGACGACGTCGTCCTCGGGCCTCTACGGCAATTTCGGCCAAGCCAATTACGGCGCGGCGAAATCCGGCATGGTCGGGCTGATGAATGTGCTCGCGGAAGAGGGCCGCAAGAACAACATTCGCGTCAACATCATCTCGCCGACGGCCGCGACCCGCATGACCGAGGAGCTGCTGCCGCCGCAGGCATTGCAGCTGATGAAGCCGAACGCGATCACGCCCGCGGTCGAGTACATGCTCAGCGAGGACGCGCCGACCCGCACCATCATGGGCGCCGGTGCCGGCTCCTTCGCCGTGATCAAGATCCTGGAGAGCGAAGGCATCAACCTGCCGGAGTCCGAATGGACCCCGGACGCGGTCGCCGCGCATTTCGCGGAGATCAGCGACATGTCGAAGGCGAGGGCGCTGACGGGGGCGTTCGAGCAGACGCAGAAATACGTGGCGCAGGCCGCGGCGCGGGCGGGGATCAAGCTCTGACAGCCGTCGCCGTCATCGGCGCCGGTCCCGCCGGGCTGATGGCGGCGGAAGTGCTGGCGCAGGGCGGCGCGCGCGTCACCGTCTACGACGCGATGCCGTCGGCGGGGCGCAAATTCCTGATGGCGGGGCGCGGCGGGCTCAATCTCACCCACAGCGAACCGCTCGCCCAGTTCATGGCGCGCTATCGCGAGGCGGCCCCTAAGCTGCAAGCGGCGATCGCAGCGTTCTCGCCGGATGCGCTCCGGGCCTGGAGCGAGGCGCTGGGCGAGCCGACCTTCGTCGGGACCAGCGGGCGGGTGTTTCCGAAAGCGTTCAAGGCCTCGCCCTTGTTGCGGGCCTGGCTGCGGCGGCTCGATGCCTGCGGTGTGCGGTTTGCCTTCCGTCATCGCTGGACCGGATGGGACGGTGCGGGGCGGCTGCAGTTTCAAACGCCTGGTGGGGTGGAGGCCGTCGTTGCCGATGCGACCGTGCTGGCACTTGGCGGTGCAAGCTGGCCGCGGCTCGGCTCTGATGGCAGCTGGGCCGAACTCCTCGCTGCAAAAGGCATTGCCATTTCAAAATTGCGGCCGGCCAATTCCGGCTTCACGGTCGCATGGTCCGACGTCTTCCGCGATCGTTTCGAAGGCCAGCCGCTTAAGGGCGTGGCGCTGACGATCGGCGCACATACGGTGCGCGGCGAAGCCATGATCACGCAGGGCGGCATCGAAGGCGGCGCGATCTACGCGCTGTCGGCGGAGTTGCGCGAGGCGGTGCTGGGTCTCGGGCAGGCGAATTTGATGATCGCGTTGCGGCCCGACCTCGACACGGCCGCACTGACGACGCGGCTGTCGGGTGTGCGCGGCAAGCAATCGCTGGCAAACTTCCTGCGCAAGGCGGCGCAGCTGTCGCCGGTCGGCATCGGCCTGATGCAGGAGGCCGCCATCGCATCCGGTCGAACGCTGGCAGCGTTCTCACCGGCAGAGCTTGCGGAGTTGATCAACGCTATTCCGGTCCGGCTCACCGGCGTGGCGCCGATCGAGCGTGCGATCTCGACCGCGGGAGGGGTCAGCTTCGACGAACTCGACGAGCAGTTCATGCTGCGTAAACTGCCGGGCGTGTTCGCCGCCGGCGAGATGCTGGACTGGGAAGCGCCAACCGGCGGCTATCTGCTGCAGGCCTCGTTTGCAACGGGGGTTGCGGCAGGAAAGGGCGCGCTGGCGTGGCTGAAGCGTTCGTAGAACGCCGCCGCCCTTCGAGGGCCGCCGAAGAAGCGGCCACCTCAGGGTGACGGCTACGAGAGAGCGGCGCCGTTCCTCCCCGAGCACGTTAAGAGAGAGAGCGTCATCCTGAGGTGCGAGTGGCGCGATGCAAAGCATCGCGCCGGGAGCCTCGAAGGATGCGCGGGCGTTCCGCAGCCGCTACCGCAGCTTCCCGCGCGCCGACACCGGCAGCGTGCCGATGATTTCCTCGCCGCGGACCATCACCACTTCGTCCATCATGTTGACCACAACGCAGACGTGGTTCGGCACGATGCGGACGACGTCGCCGACGTTCGGGCGGGTGTTGCTGCGGGAGAGGTCGAGGAAGCCGTGCTCTTCCGCGAACTTTGCGATCTTGGCTTCGGGATGCTCCAGGATCAGGCCGTGTCCGTCGAGGCCGCCGGTGTCGGTCGTCAGCGTCTTCGAGCCGGCATCGAGGATGCCGCGCTCGGGCGCGGCGCGGCTCACGACGGTCGAATAGATGTGGAGCGCGCAGTCGTCCCAAGAGGCGGAGCCGGCCGCCACCTGCATGCGGTCGTTGTAGATGTAGGTTCCGAAGCGATGCTCGGTGCCGCCCTTGAGCTTGCCGATGTTGACGAGGTTCGGCGTACCGCCGGTCGAGACGATTTTTGCATCCAGCCCATGCGCGTGCACGCCGGCCAGTGCCTCGTCGTAGAATTTCTGCGCGTCCGCCCAGCCGGTTTCAGTCGGGTACAGCATGAAGCCGGCGAATTCGAGCCCCTTCGATGCCGCAATCTCGCGCGCCAGCGCGATCGCTTCAGCCGGCGTCTCGACACCGGCGCGCTTGCGCCCCGTATCGCATTCGACCACGACCGAGAGCGGACGGCCCGACGCGGCGGCAGCCTTGGGCAGACCCGCAACGACGGTCGAATTGTCGGCGGCGACCGTCATGTTAGCTTTCGCCTGCAGCGCTCCGAGCCGCGCCATCTTCTCTTCGCCGAGCAGATTGTAGCTGATCAGGATGTCGTCGATGCCGGCATTGGCCATGATCTCGGCTTCGCCCAGCTTCTGGCAGGTGATGCCCTTGGCGCCGGCTGCGACCTGCATCTTGGCAAGGGTCGGGTTCTTGTGGGTCTTGATGTGCGGGCGGTTGGCGATTCCGGCCTCGTCGCAGGCTTGCTGGATCCGCGCAATGTTGCGCTCGACCCTGTCCATGTCGATGACGGCACAGGGCGTGCCGTATTCGCGGGCGATCTTGGCGGCGAGGGAAGTGGTCATGGGTTAAGCCTGTTCGATCTCTTCACGAAGCATTTCAAGCTCAAGCCACCGCTCTTCGGCGGCGGACAGTTCATCATGCGCCTTGGCAATGGCAGCGGAGGTGTCGTCGAATTTCTTGCGATCCTTCACATAGAGGTTGGGATCGTCCAGCACGCGCTGCAGTTTTGCAATATCGGCTTGCAACGCTTCCATCTTCTTCGGCAGCGTCTCCAGCGCATGCTTGTCGTTGAAGCTCAGCTTGCGCTTCGGCGCGGAGGCGGGGGCAGCGGAGCGCCCCTCTTTCTTCTCGGCAGCCGGCATTGCTTTGGCCGTCTCGCGCTTCAGGTCTGCGCCGCGCTGGGTCAGCATGTCGCTGTAGCCGCCGGCATATTCGGTCCATTTGCCGTTGCCTTCCGGCGCGATCACGGAGGTCACGACGCGGTCGAGGAAGTCGCGGTCGTGGCTGATCAGAATAACAGTGCCCTCGTAATCGCCGAGCATCTCCTCGAGCACGTCGAGCGTTTCGAGATCGAGATCGTTGGTCGGCTCGTCCAGCACCAGGAGGTTCGAGGGCTTGGCCAGCGCGCGCGCCAGCATCAGCCGGCCGCGCTCGCCGCCCGAGAGCACCTCCACCGGCGTGCCGCGCTGCTCCTGCGCGAACAGGAAGTCTTTCATGTAGCCGACGACGTGCTTCGGCTTGCCGCCGACCATGATCTGGTCGCCGCGGCCGCCGGTCAGCGCTTCCGCCAGCGTCGATTTGGGGTCGAGGCTTTCGCGGTGCTGGTCGAGCGTCGCGACCTCCAGATTGGCGCCGAGACGTATCGTGCCGGAATCCGGCTGCATGCCGCCGGTGAGGAGATTGACCAGCGTGGTCTTGCCGGCGCCGTTCGGGCCGATGATGCCGAGCCGGTCGCCGCGCTGGATGCGGGTCGAGAAATTCTCGACAATCATGCGGTCGCCGTAGGCCTTGGTGACGCCCTTGGCCTCGATCACGAGCTTGCCCGATTGTTCCGCCTCTGCCGCAGCGAGGCTGGCGGTGCCGGCCGTGCCGCGATAATTGCGCCGCTGGTCGCGCAGCGCATGTAGATTGCCGAGACGTTTGACGTTGCGCTTGCGGCGGCCAGAGACGCCGTGGCGCAACCAGTGCTCTTCGTCGACGATCTTGCGGTCGAGCTTGTGCTGGTCGCGCTCTTCCTCCGCCAGCACCTCGTCGCGCCAGGTCTCGAACGAGGCAAAGCCGCGGTCGATCTGCTTGATCTTGCCGCGATCGAGCCACGCCGTGGAGCGCGACAGATTGGTCAGGAAACGGCGGTCGTGGCTGATGATCACCAGCGCGCTGCGGCGGCTGTCCAGCTCCTGTTCCAGCCACTCGATGGTGGAGAGATCGAGATGGTTGGTCGGCTCGTCCAGCAGCAGAATATCGGGCGAGGGCGCCAGCACATAAGCCAGCGCCGCGCGGCGCGCCTCGCCGCCGGAGAGATTGTGCGGATTCTCATCGCCCGTGAGGCCGAGCTGCTCCAGCAGATAGCGCGCCTGGTGCTGGTCGTCACCGGGGGCGAGCCCCGACTCGACATAAGCCAGCGTGGTCTTGTGATCGCCGAAATCAGGCTCCTGCGGCAGGTAGCGCACCGTTGCGCCCGGCTGCACGAAGCGCGTGCCGCCGTCGGGCTCGACGAGGCCGGCCGCGATCTTCAGCAGCGTGGACTTGCCGGAGCCGTTGCGGCCGATCAGGCAGACGCGTTCGCCCGGCGCGACGTTGAGCTCGACGCCTGACAGCAGCGGCGTGCCGCCAAAGGTCAGCCTGATGTCTTTCAGTTGGATCAGCGGGGGCGCCATGGTCAGCTCTGGCTGGTTGCGGCTGTATCCGCGCGGCGGCGCTGGATGCGGCGCAGCGTCTGGTCGAGCGCCGAGAGGAAGGTGGAGCGGTCGCGCGGGGAGAACGAACGCGGGCCGCCCGTGACTTCGCCGGCCGAGCGCAAATCCGTCATCAGATTGCGCACCGCCAGCGTCATGCCGATCGATTCCTCCGTGAACGGCTTGCCGTTCGGGGCAATCACGTCGGCGCCGGCCTTCACGCAGCGGCTCGCGAGCGGAATGTCCGATGTCACGACGACGTCGCCAGGCTTGACGCGCTCGACGATCCAGTCGTCGGCCGCGTCCATGCCGGAGCCCGCGGCGATGCGCTCGATCAGCGGATCGTGGGGCACCCGGATGAAATTGCCGGCGACCACGCTGACGGGCACGCCGTGCCGGAGCGCGACGCGGTAGATCTCGTCCTTCACCGGACAGGCGTCGGCGTCGACATAGATGCGGGTGGGGGTGTCGGTCATTGGCCGCGTGGTACCGCATTCAGGCCGCAAAGGCGAGGGGATTGACCGCTGTTCCCGCTGGCCTACGATCGGCCCCGAACAACAAGAATACAGGGAAGATGACCCCATGCCGAACCGGCTCGAAACCTGGCGCGTCGAGGCCTACAACACCGCCAAGCAGTCCGAAAACAAGATGCACGACGACAACGTGGCGCGCCGCTTCGGCTTTTCCGGCGGGCTGGTCCCGGGCGTGGACGTCTTCGCCTACATGATGCACGTGCCGATCGCGCGCTGGGGCCGCGATTTCCTGTCGCGCGGGCTGGTCGAGGCCCGCTTCATCAAGCCGGTCTATGACGGCGAGGCCGCCGATGTCGATGCCACCGAGCACAACGGCTTGCTGACGATCGAAGTCTTCAGCCGCACCGAGCTTTGCGCGACCGGCACCGCTTCGCTGCCGGCCGCCGCGCCCGCGGTGTTGCTGAGCGACTATGTTGCCGCGCCCGTGGTTACCGAGCGGACGCCGGTCAGCCCGGCGACGTTCGAAATGGGCAAATGGCTCGGCACGACGCCACGCCGCTGGGCCGGGCAGGACGCAGCCGACTATCTCGCCGACATCAGGGAGACCGATCCGATCTTTGCAAGCGAGGGGCTCAGCCATCCCGGCCTGATCCAGCGTGTGATGAACCGCGTGCTGGTCGACAACACCATCCTGGGCCCGTGGATCCATGTCGGCAGCCGCATGCAGCTGCTGTCAGCGGCACGCGCTGGCGACGAGATCACCGCGCGGGCCAAGGTCACCGCGAACTACGAGAAGAAGGGCCACCGCTTCGTCGAGCTCGACGCGCTCGTCGTCGCCAACGGCACCACGCCGCTCGCCCATTGCCAGCACACCGCGATCTACCAGCCGCGCGAGCAGGCGGCGGCGTAGGGCAGGGACGAGCCCGTCACCTCAAAGACGGTGTCATTCCCCGCGAAGGCGGGGAATCCAGTACGCCGCCGCTTCTCGGGTCAATCACTAAGGCCTCTGGAATACTGGAGCGCCCGGTCAATCCGGGCGATGACAGTTGTGGGTGGGCGCGATGCAGGTGCGGCCCCGCGGGTGTCTCGCCAGGCCGTCCCTCTAGCCCAGCCGTCGCAGCTCCGCCAACGCGGCGACGTGCTCGTTGAACCATGGCGGGCACGCTGCGGCAGCCGCCTCGAGCGCCTTCCTCGCCGCGGCCTGCTCCCCCTGGAGCAGATGCCACTGTCCGAGATAGAATTGCGCTTCGCCCGCCTCGTCCGGTGTGGTGGTGACCGCGAGCATCGTGTCGACCGCGAGCCGATCCAGGTAGAAGCCAACCGCGGCGGAGGGCCAGTGCCAGGTTTTGATCTTCGCCGCATCCGTCTCCAGCGCCGCGGCCCAACTCTGACCCGCCCTGGCGCGCGCAAGATGCAGAAACAGGAGGGCGTAAGTGTCGTTCGCGCTCTCGAAGGCGCGCTGCAGGTCGGCGATCGCGGCCTTGAAATCTCCACGGCAGAAGAGGGCTATGCCGCGTTGTTTGAGGCAATCGAGGTTCTTTGGCGCCAGATCGATCGCGGCCGTCAGGCTGCGGACGGCGTCATCGAAATCGTGCTTGCAGAAATAGGCGGTCCCAAGCTCGGTATGGGCATCTGCAAGACGCGGGGACAGTGCGATGGCCGCGAGCTGATCCGAAATGGCGCGATCGAAATCTCCGAGGAACTTCCAGGAAATGCCGCGACTACTGTAGGCGGCCGCCATGCGGGGAGCGACGGCGACGGCCCTGTCGAAGTCGGCGAGTGAGCCGCGATAGTCACCCAGTCCCTGCTGCGCCACGCCCCGGTCGTGATGGGCGAAGGGATTGCCGGGCTCGAGCTCCAGCACCTTGCTCAGCCGTTCGGCGGCGCGATCGAACTGATCGCGCCGCATCGCTGCGTCCGCGCGGAGATAATGGAAGAGGACCTTCAGTCGCCGCAGCATGCCGCCACTGCCAATGGTGTCGTGCCGGACGGGAAGATCTGCTCCTTACGCCGCCTTGGCCTTCGCGTCCTGGATCGCCCGCCACACCCGCTCGGAGGTCAGCGGCATGTCGATGTGCTTGATGCCGTACTCGGACAAGGCATCGAGCACGGCGTTCACCACCGTCGACAGGCTGCCGGCGCAGCCGGCTTCGCCGCAGCCCTTGCTGCCAAGCGGATTGGTGGTGGCGGGCACAGGATGATCGCCGACCGTCATGTTGGGCACGTCCTCGGCGCGGGGCAGGGCGTAGTCCATCAGCGAGCCCGTGATCGGCTGGCCGCTCTCGTCGTAGCGGATGTGCTCCATCAGCGCCTGGCCGATGCCCTGGACGACGCCGCCATGGAGCTGGCCGGCGACCAGCAGCGGGTTGATCACGGTGCCGAAATCGTTGACCGCGCTGTAGCGCACGATCTGCACCACGCCCGTTTCCGGATCGATCTCGACCTCGGCGACGTGACAGCCGTTGGGGAAGGCCGAAGCGATGGGTTCACTGGTGTGATCGACGTCGAGTGAATCAGGCACGCCGTCCGGCGTCTTGCCGTCATGCAAGCGCTTGGCGAGCTCCATAATGTCGATGCTGCGATCGGTGCCGGCGATGGTGAAGTTGCCGCCTTCGAATTCGATGTCGGCTTCGGACGCCTCGAGCATGTGTGCCGCGGCGCGCTTGCCCTTCTCGATGACGAGCTTGGCGGCGCCCACGATGGCCTGGCCGGTTGCGGTGATCGAGCGCGAGCCGCCGGTGCCGTTACCGCTGTGGACGATGTCGCTGTCGCCTTGCACCAGCTTGATGCTGTCGAAGGGAACGCCGAGCTGCGCGCTCAGCACCTGCGCGAACGGGGTGGCATGGCCCTGGCCGTAATCGAGCGTGCCGGTGATGAGCTGCACGGTGCCGTCAGGCTCGAACACGATCTTGCCGAGCTCGGGGCTCGGCGGCGCGGTGACCTCGAGATAGGAGCCGACCGCGATGCCGCGCAGCTTGCCGGCCTTCTTGCTCTCCTTCTTGCGCTTGGCGAAGTTCTCGTGGTCGGAGATTTCCAGCGCCTTGTTGAACACGGCCTGGAAGTCGCCGCTGTCATAGGTGACGCCGGAGGAGGCCGCGAACGGGATCTGGTTCGGCTTGATGAAGTTGCGCTTGCGCAGGGTCAGCCGGTTGATGCCCATCTCGTCGGCGGCGCGGTCGATCAGCCGCTCCATGTAATAGTTCGCCTCGGGCCGGCCGGCGCCGCGATAGGCGCCCATCAGCGTGGTGTTGGTCAGCACCACCTTGATGTCCACGCCCATCAGCGGCGTGCGGTAGACGCTGGAGAAATTCTTGCCGGTGTTGAGCGACAGCGGTCCCGGCGCAACGCCGGTGATGTAGGCGCCCAGATTGCCGTAGCCTTCGAGCTTCGCCGCGAGGAAATGCCCCTCGGCGTCGAGCGCGAGCTCGGCGTGGATCTTTTGCGCGCGGCCATGGCTGTCGGAGAGGAAGGCGGTCGAGCGCTCGTCGAGCCACTTCACCGGCCGTCCCAGCGTCTTCGCCGCATACAGGATGCACATGTATTCGGGGTAGTTGATGTTCTTCATGCCGAAGGAGCCGCCGACATTGGCGGTCAGGATGCGCACCTTCTCGTTCGGTACTTTCAGGTTCTTGGCGAGGTTGGCGCGGTTGCCGGCGACGCCCTGCGTCGGCACCTGCAGCGTGTAGCGCTCGGTCTTCTTGTCGTAGGAGGCAAGGCCGACGCGCGGCTCCATCGAGACCACCGCGACGCGGGTGTTCTCGATGTCGAGCTTGGTGACATGGGCGGCGCTGGCGAAGGCGGCGTTGACCTTGTCCATGTCGCCATAATGGTAGTCGAGCGCGACATTGTTCGGGATGTGGTCGTAAAGCTGCGGCGCGCCGGGCTTGGCGGCTTCCTCCGGGTCGGTCACGGCCGGCAGCGGCTCGATGTCGAGCTCGACCGCTTCAGCGGCATCGCGGGCCTGCGCCAGCGTCTCGGCCACAACGAAGGCGACGGGATCGCCGACGAAGCGGACCTTGTCGGTCGCGAGCGGCTGACGGTTGGTCTGGAGCAGAGGCGAGCCGTCGCGGCTCTTCAGCGGCAGGCCGCAGGTGAACGGGCCGTAGCCGGCGGCATCGAGATCCTTGCCGGTCCACACCCCCAGCACGCCCGGCAATGCCTTGGCGGCATCAATGCCGATGCTGCGGATGATGCCGTGGGCATGGGTGGAACGGACGACCACGGCATAGGCCTGGCCGGGCAGGTTGAAATCGTCGGTATAGCGGCCCTTGCCGCGCACCAGAGTGTCGTCCTCCTTGCGGCGGACGGGCTGCCCGACGCCATATTTTTGCAGTGCAATAGCGTTTTCGAGCGTGGACGATTTGGTGTGTTCTTGCATGGAATTGACCTGAAAAGCCGGCATTTGCGCATTTTCGCGGCAGCGGGGCACCGGACTCCATTGAAATAACCCACGACCCCGTTCACGACAACGCACGAATGGGCATGGTCCCATGTGATGCGTTGTTGCGCATACCCGCCGCGCTGCTAATGTTTCAGGCGAAAAAGCAATTCCAGACCGGCCCGACCGGCCGCGGAAAGACAGTTTGTATGAATGACCACACGCGGCTCCGCGACGGCCATGTAAGCCAACATGGGCCGCACGGTGAGCTGAATGGGTCGATGGCGGCGGTGGCGTTGGCCACCGAACCGGCCGTCGGCGCACAGGCGTCGGGAACCGGCGTCTATGCGGCGCTGGATCTTGGCACCAACAATTGCCGGCTGCTGATCGCCTGTCCGACCCAGGACGGCTTTCGCGTGGTCGATTCCTTCTCGCGCATCATCAGGCTCGGGGAGGGTGTCTCCGCGACCGGCTCGATCAGCGAAGCCGCGATCGAGCGCGCCATCGCCGCGCTCAGCATCTGCCGCGACAAGATCAATTTGCGGAAAGCGCGCCGGCTGCGGCTGATCGCAACCGAAGCCTGCCGCGCGGCCTCCAATGCGGAAGGCTTCCGCAGCCGCGTCGCGGCCGAGACCGGCATCGAGCTGGAGGTGATCGACCGCGAGACCGAGGCCGCCCTCGCGGTGCTCGGCTGCTCGCCCCTGGTCGACCCGAGGGGGCGGGGCGCGATCCTGTTCGACATCGGCGGCGGCTCGACCGAGCTGGTGCGGATCGAGCGCGACCCGGAAAATCCGGAGCCGCGCATCAAGGCCTGGATGTCGATCCCTTATGGCGTCGTCACGCTCGCCGAGCAGTTCGGCGGACGCGACGTGACGCCCGAGATCTACGCTGCGATGGAGCAGGAGGTCGCGAACCACGTCACCCCGTTCGCACAAGAGCACGGCGGCGATCTCGCCGACATGCACCTGCTCGGCACGTCGGGCACCGTGACGACGCTCGCCGGCATCCACCTCAACCTCGCGCGCTACGACCGCCGCCGCATCGACAGCATCTGGATGAACGATTCCGACATCACCGCGACCATCAACAAGCTGCTCGGCATGAGCTACGAGGAGCGGGCGGCCAACAATTGCATCAGCGTCGAGCGCGCCGATCTCGTGCTCGCCGGCTGCGCCATCCTCGATGCGATCCGCCGCGCCTTTCCGCTGCCGCGCCTGCGCGTCGCCGACCGGGGCCTGCGCGAGGGCATGCTGGTCGAGATGATGCGTGAGGACGGCGCGCTCAGGAGCTGGTGAGATGGCCAAAGACACCACCGGCCGCTTGCACGTCCAGGTCAAGACCAAGGTCAAGACCGGCGGCAAGCGCAAATTGTCGTCGAAGCTCTGGCTGGAGCGGCAGCTCAACGATCCCTATGTGGTCAAGGCCAAGGCGGCGGGCTATCGCTCGCGCGCGGCATTCAAGCTGCTCGAGATCGACGACAAGTTTCGGTTTCTGAAGCCCGGCATGGCCGTGGTCGACCTCGGCGCGGCACCCGGCGGCTGGAGCCAGATCGCTGCCAAGCGCGTCGGCTCCACGGAGGGCAAGGGCAAGGTCGTCGCGATCGATCTCCTGGAGATGCCCGAGATTCCCGGCGTCGAATTCGCGCAGCTCGATTTCATGGACAACGACGCGCCCGAAAAACTCACCGCGATGCTGGGCGGCGGCGCCGACGTCGTGATGTCCGACATGGCCGCCAACACCACCGGCCATCGCAAGACCGACCAGCTGCGCATCGTCGGCCTGGTCGAGACCGCGGCCGCCTTTGCCTGCGACGTGCTCAAGCCGGGCGGCGCCTTTCTGGCAAAAACCTTCCAGAGCGGCGCCGACGCCGATCTGCTCGCCCAGCTCAAGCGCGATTTTGCCACGGTGCGCCATGTGAAGCCGGCGGCGAGCCGGCAGGATTCTTCGGAACGTTACGTGCTGGCGACAGGGTTTCGCGGCGAGGGAACAGGGTAGCCGTAAACTCCGTCATTCCGGTTTCGATGCTTCGCATCGCTCCGGAATGACCGAGGAGGTCGTCACCCCAACCTTTGGTCCCGCACGTCCTGCGTATCCTCGCTCGCCGCCTTGACCGCCGCCTTTTCTGCACCCTTGCCCGCGCCCTTGCGGCTTGCGATCTCCACGGCCTTGCGACCGGAGATCTCGTGGCCGGCATCAGCGGGCATCTGCCAGAAGAACCAGCTGGACGCCGCCGAGGTCAGCGCGATCACGACGAAAGCCGGCGCGAACACGGTGGCATCAATCTCGCTGACATGGTGCAGCCACATCGTGGTCTCCACGCAGGCCGCGCCGACGGCAACGCCGGCCGAGACCGCCAACTGCTGGTTGACGCTGACGAGCGTCGTGGCCCGGCTCATCTGCGCGGTCTCGACGTCGGCATAGGCGACCGTGTTGATCGCGGTGAATTCCAGCGAACGGAAGAAGCCGCCGACCACCAGGATGACCATGATGATGAGCAGCGGCGTCGTCACCGTGAACAGCGCGCACACCGCGAGGAAGAATGCGCTGACGATCGCGTTCACCGTCATCAGGTTGCGGAAGCCGAAGGTGCGGATCAGGCGGGCCGCCAGCGTCTTCATGCCCATCGCGCCGAGCGAGGAGGCGAAGGTGACGAGGCCGGAATGGAACGGCGACAGCCCGAAGCCGATCTGCATCAGGAGCGGCAGCAGGAACGGCAGCGCGCCGATGCCGAGCCGGAACATGAAGCCGCCGAGCACCGCCGCGCGCAGCGTCGGCAGCTTCAGGAGCGAGAAGTCGAGCACCGGCGAACCCGTGCGCCTGGCGTGCAGGACATACAGCGTCATCGAGATCGCGCCGCCCACGACCAGCGCGGCGACCGTGCTCCACGGCAGAAGGTTCAGTCCGGCAACGGAGAGTCCGAACGCGATGCCGGCAAGCCCGATACCCGCGAGCACCATGCCGTAGAGATCGAACGGCTCCCGGGTCTCGCTCTTGATGGGATCGATGAACTTCAGCGCCATGAAGATGCCGAGCAGTCCGATCGGGATGTTGATCAGGAAGATCCAGTGCCAGGACGCGTAGGTGGTGATGAAGCCGCCGAGCGGCGGGCCGATCACCGGACCTATGAGGGCAGGGACCGTCACCCACGCCATGGCGTTGACCAGCGCGCTCTTGTCGACCGATCGCAGCAGCACGAGGCGCCCGACCGGCGTCATCATCGCCCCGCCCATGCCCTGCAGGATGCGCGCGAATACGAAATCGGTGACCGAGGACGACAGCGCGCAGCCGACCGAGCCCACCATGAACACGCCGACCGCAATCGCGAACACCATCCGTGCGCCAAACCGGTCGGCGGTCCAGCCGCTCGCGGGGATGAACACCGCGAGCGACAGCAGATAGGAGGTGATCGCGAGCTTCAGCGTCAGCGGGCTGGTGCCGATGTCGGCGGCGATAGCCGGCAGCGAGGTGGCGATCACCGTCGAGTCCATGTTCTCCATGAAGAGCGCGGTGGCCACGATCAGCGGAATGATGCGTTGCTTGTCGACCATGACGGATTGGTAAGGGAAATCGGAAGGAAGAGGTGCTTGCGGCTTATCACCGCCGTCTGCCTGCGACCATTGCGGATCGACGCATGGCACCTAAATCCTGCGTGAGGAGGCATCGCTTTGTGCGATCATTGTGCTTGCCGATCTTATCGCATTGTGCGATATTCGCCGCGTGAAGAAGGTCGAATTCACGTCCGCCGCCGTCCGCCAATGGCGCAAGCTTACGGCCGCCACGCGCGCCCAGATCGATCTGAAGCTGCAGGCCTTCGCGCAATCCGGAGCAGGTGACGTCAAGGCGCTTAAGGGGGCGCCGGGCATGCGGCTCCGCGCTGGCGACTGGCGCGTGCTCTTCACTGTGAAAGGCAACACAATTACAATTCATGCGGTCGGGCACCGCCGTGAAATTTACGACTGAGAGGACGTCATGGCCAAAACCGGCACCGCGAAGAATACCGTCCAGTTCATTCGAACGCCGGGAGGCGATGATCTCGCTGTCCTGCCGCGTAACGAATATGATCGACTGGTCGCCCTTGCAGCGGAAGCGCAGGAAGATGTTGCGGCAAGTCGCATTGTCCGAAACTCTATGCGGGCCGTGAAGGAAGGGCGCGAGGTGACGCTGCCAAAGGCGGTGGTTGATCGTCTTGCTGACGGAGAGAATGCAATCCGGGTGGTCCGCGAATGGCGCGGCATGATTCAGGGCGAACTGGCTGTGGCAGCCGGTATTAGTCAGAATTATCTGTCCGAGATCGAAAACGGCCGGCGCAAGGGACCTGCCGAGCTGCAGAAGAAGTTTGCGCGCGCTTTGGGGGTTCCGGTTGACCTGCTGATCGACTGAGGCGCGGGGCGGCCATCCATGGTGACCAGCTATCCCCGCTGAACCGCCCAAAAAAGCCTGTGCATGGCTGGCCGGCGCTCCGAATTGCTTTGATTCGTCACGCGGCCGTGCTATCGACCCGCGTCAACCCCACCGATGGGCTCCGATTCTCAAGGCGTTGCCGCAAGGTACGCCGAGGGCGGCGCTCATCCATTAGCATTTGCGGCAGGGCCGCAGGAAGGAGTTGGCAAATGGCCACGGTACTTCAAGGCATCCGCGAAGCCTTTACGTTCGACGACGTGCTGCTGAAGCCGGGCCTGTCGGACGTGATGCCGGGCGAGGTCGACATCCGCTCCCGCGTCACCCGCGCCATTCCGCTCAACATCCCGATCATGGCCTCGGCCATGGATACCGTCACCGAAGCCCGTATGGCGATCGCGATGGCGCAGGCCGGCGGGCTCGGTGTCATTCACCGCAATTTCGATCCCGAAGGGCAGGCCGCCCAGGTGCGGCAGGTCAAGCGCTTCGAGTCGGGCATGGTGGTGAACCCGCTCACCATCAGCCCCGAGGCCTCGCTCGACGACGCGCTCAAGTTGATGAGCGATCACGGCATCTCCGGCATTCCCGTCGTCACCGGCGCCGGCAAGAACACGCCCGGCAAGCTGGTCGGCATCCTCACCAACCGCGACGTCCGCTTTGCCACCGACCGCCGGCAAAAAGTCTCCGAGCTGATGACGCATGAAGGCCTCGTCACGGTGCGCGAGAATGTCAGCCAGGACGAAGCGCGGCGGATGCTGCATCAGCATCGCATCGAGAAGCTGCTTGTGGTCGACGAGCAATATCGCTGCGTCGGCCTCATCACCGTCAAGGACATGGAGAAGGCGGTTGCCCATCCGCTCGCCTGCAAGGACGCACAGGGGCGCCTGCGCGTCGCCGCCGCCACCACCGTGGGCGATACCGGCTTCGAGCGCACCGAGCGGCTGATCGATGCCGGCGTCGATCTCGTCGTCGTCGACACCGCGCACGGCCATTCCCGCCACGTGCTGCACGCCGTGAACCGCATCAAGCGGCTGTCCAATTCGGTGCAGGTCGTGGCCGGCAATGTCGCCACCACCGAAGGCACGCAGGCTTTGATCGACGCGGGCGCGGATTGCATCAAGGTCGGCATCGGCCCGGGCTCGATCTGCACCACGCGCATCGTCGCCGGCGTCGGCGTTCCCCAGCTCACCGCGATCATGGACGCGGTGGAAGCAGCGAAGAAGGCCGACATCCCCGTCATCGCCGACGGCGGCATCAAGTTCTCCGGCGACCTCGCCAAGGCGCTCGCTGCCGGTGCCGACATCGCCATGGTCGGCTCGCTGCTCGCCGGCACCGACGAAACTCCCGGCGAAGTGTTCCTGTGGCAGGGCCGTTCTTACAAAGCCTATCGCGGCATGGGTTCGGTCGGCGCGATGGCGCGTGGCTCGGCTGATCGCTACTTCCAGCAGGACATCAAGGACACGCTGAAGCTCGTCCCTGAAGGTATCGAGGGCCAGGTGCCCTACAAGGGCGCGGTCGGCCATGTCATGCACCAGCTCGCCGGCGGCCTCCGCGCCGCCATGGGCTATGTCGGTGCGCGCGACATGAAGGAGCTGCACGACAAGGCCCAGTTCGTCCGTATCACCGGCGCAGGCCTGCGCGAAAGCCACGTCCACGACGTCACCATCACGCGCGAGAGCCCGAACTATCCGGGCGGGGGTTAGTTACTTCGCTCTCGTGCCCCGGACGCAGCGCAGCACCTCGTCGGTGATGCGCTGCAGAGCCGGGGGCCCATGCCTAGGCTTTGTCGCGTTTCGCGATCTGGGTCCCGGCTCTGCGCAGCAGCGCAAGCGCGCTGCAGCGCGTCCGGGACACGAGAGATGCGCGTGGCGAAACGCCATCAACCTCCTCCGCTTTTGTGTTGACGCGCCTCGCCGCCTCCGCTTCCGTCCACGCCGAAGTAAAATTCGGAGGAAGCACCATGTCCCAAGCCAAACGCATCGTTCTCGCCGCGCGTCCCGTCGGCGAGCCCAAGCCGTCTGATTTCCGCTTGGAGGAATTCGCGGTGCCGGCGCCCGGCGCGGGCGAGGTTCTGCTGCGCACGATCTGGCTCTCGCTCGATCCCTATATGCGCGGTCGCATGAGCGATGGTCCGTCCTATGCCGCGCCGGTTCCGATCGGCGGCGTGATGGAAGGTGAGGCGGTCAGCGAGGTCGCCGCGTCCAACAATCCTGATTTCGCGGTCGGCGACATCGTTCGTGCCCGTACCGGCTGGCAGACCAATGCGATCTCGAACGGCAAGGGCCTGATCAAGGTCGATCCCAAGCTCGGGCCGATCTCGACCTCGATCGGCGTGCTCGGCATGCCCGGCATGACCGCGTATACGGGCCTGCTCGACATCGGCAAGCCGCAAGCGGGCGAGACCGTCGTCGTCGCCGGTGCTTCCGGCGCGGTCGGCTCGGCGGTCGGCCAGATCGCGAAGATCAAGGGCGCGCGTGCCGTTGGCATTGCCGGCGGCAAGGACAAGTGTGACTACGTGGTGAAGGAGCTCGGCTTCGATGCTTGCATCGATCACCGCGACCCTGATCTCGCCGCCAAGCTGAAGGACGCCTGCCCCAAGGGGATCGACGTTTATTTCGAGAATGTCGGCGGCGCCGTGTTCGAGGCGGTGTTCCCGCTGCTCAACCCGTTCGCGCGCGTGCCGGTCTGCGGCTTGATCGCGCATTACAACGACACGGAATCCAAGCCGCCGAAATGGGCGGGCGCAATGATGCGCGCGACGCTGACCAAGCGGCTGACCTTCCGCGGCTTCATCGTCTCCGACTTCGCCGCGCGCCATGGCGACTTCCTGCGCGACATGTCCGCTTGGGTTCGCGACGGCAAGATCAAGTACAAGGAGTTCGTCACGGAGGGCCTGGAGAGCGCGCCCGGCGCCTTCATGGGACTCCTGAAGGGCGCCAATTTCGGCAAGCAGCTGGTCCGGGTGGGGCCGGACAAGGCCTAGCGCGACATCGACTCGGCCTCCCGTGGCACCAGGGCCACACGCCGCGTGGGGATAGTTAAGAAAGAGTCACCAAATGGTCACACCTGCCCGCAAAAGCCGCAGGTGTGACCGGCTGTTCATTGACGGGCCTGCGAAGGCATTGAATCATCGCGCATATTTTGGGTATTGCGATGTTAGAGATCAGTGTTTTCTGCGTCATTCTCCTGGCCGCCGGCTATTGGGCGACGATGTTCGTCATGGGCCGCCGCGACGACGTCATCCACGGCAAGTTCGTGCACATCGAGGACGAGGGCGACCTTGCTCGCTCCGCGATGCCGGCACCGCCGCCGCCATTCCCGAAGCGTCCGGTCAAGGCTGGTCAGCCGGTCCGCCAATCGCCGGCCAATGTCTCCGCGAAGGCTGAGGCGAAGCCCGTGAACAGCGAGGCGCTGCAATCCTTGCTCGCCGCGATCCAGCAGGATCTCAAGAGCGTGGCCTGAGCGGCCAAGCGCGCTATTGCTCGCCGCCCATCTGGGCAAGGATCTCCTCGATATCGATATCGCGCTGGCCCGCCGCCTTGATGTGGCGGACTTCGAGACCATCCGGCTGGAAGCGATATTCGACCAGGCCGACTTCCTTGATCGCGATCCGGTCCTGACGCTGATCGTTGATGACGAAGCCGGCCGATGGGGCCCAGACGTGGCGGGTGTGGTGCCAGGTGAAGTCCCGCCGTTGGTGCACATGGCCGCTGGCGATGAGGCGCAGGTCGACATGGGCGAACATGTCGATCAGCCGGGCCCGCACCGGCTGCGGCACGTAGCGGATGGAGGTCTCCGGCGTCTCGGGGTCGTCGGGCTGGTCGAGGAACACCGGCTTGTGCAGGAACAGTGCGACCGGCTTGCAGTTCGTCTGCGCAATCTCGGATGCCAGCCAGTCGAACTGCTCGGCCTCGAAGGCGAGCCCTGAATTCATCACCAGCGCATTGAGGCCGATGAAGCGCCAGCCAGCGGCCTCGAACGACCAATGGTCTTCGCCGATAATGTCGCAGAACTGCCGGCGGTGCGCCTCGCTGACCGGCGGCTTCGGCGCCGGCCCGATCGCGGTCGGATTGTCGCCGATGTCGTGATTGCCGGGAAGGTAGCGGCACGCGACGGGCAGCGCGTCGTGCAGGCCTTTGGCGAAGACGACATCGTCGCGGCTGGTCGGCCCGTCGAAGGCGACGTCGCCGCTGTTGACGACGAGATCGGGCCTGTTGGTATCGATGTGCTCGCAAACGCGATGGAAGTTGCCGACGAGGCCGGGGAAGCGCCGGCCGAGATGGGTGTCGGAAATCTGGGTCAGGCGAAATTCGGGCATGCGATCAGCTTAGCCGGCCTCGCACGTCGGAACGATGACGGCGCCGGCATGGATCGCAGCGAACAAAGTTTAAAGCACGCGGTAGCGGATGGTGTAGGCGTCCTGCGGCGCGACGGAGCCGGCGAGCGGCGAGGCGATACGGTCGGCGAGGTGCCAGGGACCGAATTGCTCGGAGCGACGCGGCTCGGCCGGAAGACGGAGGCGAAATTCGAACGTGCCCTTGCCGGGGAGGTTCACGACCAGCACGCGGTCGGCGGTGCGCTGGCTCAGCGCGACCGCGCCCCGCAGGACCGAGCGTCCGTCGCCGAGTTCCTGCACGCCGCCAACCAGCGCCAGGGTCTGGTTGCGGTCGGTGTGCAACTCGATCTGGGTATCGGACACCGCCGTGAGCGTTTCCCGGGGCATGCGGATCTCGAACTCGACCGCCGGCTTGGAGGGGTTGAGGCCGAGATAGGCCGCCGCAGCATGGCGCATGTCGTAGGCGGCGAAGGCGAACAGGATCAGCGCGGCGAGGGTGGCGAGGCCATGCCTGGCCACGTCGCGCCAAGGGGAATAACTCATCCGGTAGCTCAAGCGGAAGTAGACCGTCATCGCCAGCGCGACCGCGAGCGCCATCGCGATACCTGACAGGGCCGACATCAGGATACCGATCTGACCGTCGGCGGATTCGGTCCAAAGGCTGGACAGGGTGGTCATGGCTGGCTCGCCGTGCGGCCCGAGGGGCAAAATTGCATTAACGATCGGCAGTTGGTCGCGGAAGCGGGAACACCGGTTCAATTCGTTGATTGTCAGGATCAGCCGACGCGGCTAATGACGGTCCGCGGTGTGCCGCCTTACGGGAAAGTTCCGATGTCTATCCAGATGGTTCTGCTGCCTGTGTTCGTGCAGGTGGGGCTCACCTTCGCGCTGCTGATCGGCATGGTGCTGGCGCGCCGCCGCACGCTGGTCGCGGGCGAGACCAAAATTCGCGACATCGCGCTGGGCGAGCCGAACTGGCCCAAGGGCGCCACGCAAATCGCCAATTGCTACCGCAACCAGTTCGAACTGCCGGTGCTGTTCTATGTCCTGATCGCGCTGGCGCTCCCGCTCCGCCATGCCGACCTCTTCATCGTGTTGATGTCCTGGGTGTTCGTGGTGACGCGGTTCGCCCATGCCGGCGTGTTCGTCTCCTCGAACGATCTCGGCCGCCGCTCCACGGTCTGGCTCGCCGGCTGTCTCGTGCTGCTGGCGATGTGGATCTACTTCGCGCTGAAGATGCTGTTGCTGATCTGACGCTTGCGCGCAATTCCTGACCTGCAAGATTCACTGAAAGACTCAAATGACCCCCGCTGCCCGGCTGTCCGCAGCCATCGAACTGATCGACACCATCGAGAAAGACCGCGTGCCCGCGGCCAAGGCGCTGAAGGAGTGGGGCACCGCGCACCGCTTTGCCGGTTCCGGCGACCGCGCCGCCATCGCCGGCCTGGTCTGGGACGTGCTGCGCCGCTACGCCTCGAGCGCCTTCCTGATGGACGCTGATACCGCGCGTGCGCGGCTGATCGGCATGCTCCGGCTCGAGCGCAACATGGACGCGGCGACGATGGGCGCGTTGTTCGACGGCAGCCGCTTTGCGCCGGCGCCGCTGACCGCGGCCGAGCAGGCCGCGCTCGCCTCGCGCTCCCTGAAGGATGCGCCGGCCGCGATCGCCGGCGACTATCCCGAATGGCTGGATCCCCACCTTGCCAAAGTGTTCGGCGATACCCGCGCCGCCGAAGCGGCCGCGATGGCCAGCCGGGCGCCGCTCGATCTGCGCGTCAACACGCTAAAATCCAATCGCGACAAGGTCATGCAGTCGTTGGCTCATCTTCATGCGAAACCGACGCCATGGTCGGCAACGGGTCTCCGCATCGAGCTTTCCGCCGATGCGCGCAACCCCGGCGTCCAGGCGGAGGAGGACTTCATCAAGGGCGCCATCGAGGTGCAGGATGAGGGATCGCAGCTTGCGGCCCAGTTCACCGCGGCAAAGCCCGGCGAGCAGGTGATCGACCTCTGCGCCGGCGCCGGTGGCAAGACGCTGGCGCTCGCCGCGCTGATGCAGGGCAAGGGCCGGCTGATCGCGACCGACAGCGACAAGCGCCAACTGGCGCCGATCTACGAGCGGCTGTCGCGCGCTGGCGTCCACAACGCCGATGTCCGCACGCCCAAGGGCGAGGCCGATCCACTGGCCGACATTCGCGCTTCGGCCGATTTGGTCGTGATCGACGCGCCCTGCACGGGAACCGGAACCTGGCGCCGCAATCCCGATGCCAAATGGCGCATGCGCCCGGGCGCGCTGGAGATCCGCCTGCGCGACCAGGTCGAGGTGCTGGAGCGTGCGGTGCCGCTGGTGAAGGCCGGCGGCCGCATCGCCTACATCACCTGCTCGGTGCTGTCGGAAGAGAACGGCGATCAAGTGAGGGCGTTCGTCGCGCGCCATCCCGAGTTCACGGCCGTCCCGCCCGAGCAGACCGCGAGCGTGCTGTGGGACAAGGCCGAGGATTTTGCGAAGGCCGCGCTGCAGTCGGACGAGGGCTGCCTGTTGACGCCCCGCCGCACGGGAACGGACGGGTTCTTCGTGTCGGTGCTGAAGAAGGCGGCCTGATCTCACTCCGCCGTCATTCCGGGGCGCTCGCAGGGCGAGCCCGGAATCCATCGTGCGGCAGTGTGTGCGGTTCGATGGATTCCGGGCTCTCGCTTCGCGAGCCCCGGAATGACGGCCAAACAAAAGCCCCGCGAACCGAAGCTCGCGGGGCTTTCTAACTCTAACGTTCTGCCGGTACGTCCGTGGTCAGAACGCTGCGCGGGCGTTAGCCGACGCGGAGATTGTCAGCCGACGACTTGCCGCTGCGGCGGTCGGCGACGATGTCGAACGAGACCTTCTGACCCTCGTTGAGGGAGGAGAGGCCGGCGCGCTCGACGGCGCTGATGTGCACGAACACGTCCTTCTGGCCGTCGTCCGGCTGGATGAAACCATAACCCTTTTGGGTGTTGAACCACTTCACGGTGCCCATAGCCATGGGAATTTCCTTTAGTTAGTTAGAGAGAGTACGCACGTGGACCGGTACGCAGCCTTGCGCCCATAGCCCTGTTCAGTCGATGTTTGGAGAAGTCATCTGAAGCGTGCGCGCCCGTTAGCAACGAGGCGAAGCGGCCCAGTCGTTCGGCCAAGTATCGATGATCACAATATAGCGAGAATTTGGGGCCAGTTCAAGGCACCACCCGTGGCCCGGGACCTCACGCGACTTTTCTATTTTGCGGTGCAAAGTAACCGCCGGCGCATGTCAGTCCACGATGAAGAGCGTGGCGCCGGTCGTCGTCGAGGACCGGTGGGCGGCGTCGCCGAAATCCGAGACCTGGTAGCTCATGCCCGCGGTCAGCTTGAATTTGCGCCCGTCGCGCAGCTCGCTGTCGAGCTCGCCCTTCAGCACGTAGAGCACGTGGCCGCGATCGCACCAATGGTCGGCCAGATAGCCCGGCGAATATTCCACCATCCGCACCCGGAGATCGCCGATATTGAGCGTGCGCCATGTGGCTTCGCCGCGCTCGCCGGGATGCCTGGTCGGCTCGACCTTGCTCCAGTCGGTGACGGTGAAAGGGGAGGCGGGGAGTTTCATGGGGGAGTCCTGACGTGAGAGCCGGCAATGCTGTTGTTAGCGCAGGCCATCGCCCCAGTCTCCGTCATTGCGAGCGCAGCGAAGCGATCCAGTGATGCATCCGCGGCGACAGTCTGGGTTGCTTTACGGTGGAAGCAGCACGCTTCACTCCGTCAGCCCACCGGATGGTTTGCCGAGCCCTGCACGATCAGCCCGGCCTCGTTGACCCGCAGATATTCGCAGATCTTCTTGCCGCGTTCGTTCGCATAGAACACCACGACGCTGTCGGGGCTGACGAACAGGTCGATCAGCGTGAAATGCAGCTCCGGCAACAGGGCGAGCGCCTTGCCCCAATACGCCCGTAGTGCGTCCTTGCCGCGCACGGTGCCGCTGGGATCGAACCCCAGCGCGGGGATGCGGTCCGAGGTCATCACGACGGCCTCGTCGTAGAGCGCGAGCACGCGCTCGAGATCGCGCGTATTCCAGGTATCGACCCAGGTCCGGCCGAGGGCGGCAAGCGTAGACGGTGCATGATGCTGTGACATGGCGTTCTCCCCGATCAGCCCCCGTTCGCGCGCTGGCATAATAGGTCAATAATACTTACCTATATCCATTTGTCCATGCCCAAAGAAGCATGTGGGCGCGCGACAGGCGCGGTTGCGGCTCGCCCGCGCGTCGCGTATTTGCTGGCCATGACAGCAGCACAGAACGACCGCTCCGCGTCGACGCCCTCCGTGGCCTCGGCGCACGACAAGATTCTCATCGTCGACTTCGGCAGCCAGGTGACGCAGCTGATCGCGCGTCGCGTGCGCGAGGACGGCGTCTATTGCGAGATCGTCCCGTTCAACAAGGCCGAAGCCGCCTTCGATGAGATGAAGCCGAAGGCGGTGATCCTCTCCGGCGGCCCTGAATCGGTGCACGAGGCCGGTTCGCCCCGCGCCCCGCAGGCCATCTTCGATTCCGGCGTGCCCGTCATGGGCATCTGCTACGGCCAGATGACCATGGCGGCCCAGCTCGGCGGCGAGGTCGAGGGCGGCCATCACCGCGAGTTCGGCCGCGCCGATGTCGAGGTGAAGGCGCCGAGCAAGCTGTTCGAGGACGTCTGGTCGCCGGGCGGCAAGAACCAGGTCTGGATGAGCCATGGCGACCGCATCACCAAGATGCCGCCGGGCTTCTCCGTCGCCGGCACTTCGCCGAACGCACCGTTCGCGATCATCCAGGACGAGAAGCGCAAATATTACGGCCTGATGTTCCACCCCGAAGTGGTGCACACGCCCGACGGCGCGAAACTCATCCGCAACTTCGTCCGCAAGATCGCAGGCCTCACCGGCGACTGGACCATGCGCGCCTTCCGCGAGGAGGAGATCGCCAAGATCCGCAGCCAGGTCGGCAAGGGCAAGGTGATCTGCGGCCTCTCCGGCGGCGTCGATTCCGCCGTCGCGGCCGTCTTGATTCACGAAGCCATCGGCGACCAGCTCACCTGCGTCTTCGTCGACCACGGCTTGCTCCGCCTCGACGAAGCCAAGACGGTGGTCGATCTGTTCCGCCACCACTACAACATCCCGCTCGTGCACGTGGATGCATCAAAACAGTTTTTGGGCGAGCTCGAAGGCGTCACCGACCCCGAAACCAAGCGCAAGACCATCGGCCGCCTCTTCATCGAAGTGTTCGAGGCCGAAGCAAAGAAGATCGGCGGCGCCGACTTCCTCGCGCAAGGCACGCTCTACCCCGACGTGATCGAGAGCGTCTCCTTCACCGGCGGCCCCTCGGTGACGATCAAGTCGCACCACAATGTCGGAGGTCTCCCCGAGCGCATGAACATGAAGCTCGTCGAGCCGCTGCGCGAGCTGTTCAAGGACGAGGTGCGCAAGCTGGGGCGCGAGCTCGGCCTGCCCGAAATCTTCGTCGGCCGCCATCCGTTCCCGGGCCCGGGCCTCGCCATCCGCTGCCCCGGCGACATCACCCGCGACAAGCTCGACATCCTGCGCAAGGCCGACGCCGTCTACATCGACCAGATCCGCAAGCACGGCCTCTACGACGAAATCTGGCAGGCCTTCGCCGTGCTGCTCCCGGTGAAGACGGTCGGCGTCATGGGCGACGGCCGCACCTACGATTATGTGGTCGGCCTCCGCGCCGTGACATCGACCGACGGCATGACCGCGGACTTCTACCAGTTCGACATGAAATTCCTGGGCGAGACCGCGACGCGCATCATCAACGAGGTGAAGGGCGTGAACCGGGTGGTGTACGACGTGACGAGCAAGCCGCCTGGGACGATTGAGTGGGAGTAGGGGGCGGCGGTTGCAAACGCTAAGGTTGAGTGTAGACTATCTGTTCCGTCATCCAGATGTCGAGCGAGCTAATGGCTAGCAAAGTAGCAAAAGGACGCTCCGCCGCCAAGAGTTCGATCTTGGGTGAGGCGGGTGGTGGCTGGGACAAGAAGAAGTCGGAATATGTGTGGCGCGACAAGGGTGTCACTCACAAGCTGGAAATCAAGCAGCCCATGAAGCGGCCCACGTCGACATCCGTTGACGCAATTCGTCGTGCCATCCGGGACACCAATGCCCCGCGCAAGGCGAAGTAGAGATTATCAAACAAACGTTTTCATCAATTGTCCTTTCGACAACGCCTACGAACGTTTGTTTCGCTGCGTTGTGTTTACGACGATACATTGCGGATTTCGCGCGCGTTGCGCCAAAGAAATCGACGACAGTAGCCAGATAAGAATCGAGAAAATTCTAGGGATTATCGAGGAATGCCGGCTCTCGATTCATGATCTCTCCCGAACGGAGTTGGATGCGGAGACGCGGCTTCCGCGCTTCAACATGCCGCTGGAGCTAGGACTGTTCCTGGGCGCCAAGCGTTTCGGCGACAGGCTTCAGTCGAGAAAGGTCTGCCTGATCTTCGATCGCAGACGAGACAGGTACCAGAAGTTCATTTCGGATATCGCCGGCCAGGATATCCGGGCTCATCTCAGGGATGAGACCACGCTCATTTCAGCGACGCGGGATTGGCTTAGCAATTATTCGCGACGACAATTGCCGGGTGGGGGCCACATTGCCCGTCGGTACGGAAAGTTCAAGAGTGAGCTGCGGCCGCTTTGCCGAACTCTCCGGCTTCAGGTTCGCAACCTCACCTTCAACGATTTCAACAATATTGCCACAGGTTGGTTGATCGACAGGCCGGCTCCCGCCGATTGAACGGGGGGCGCGCGCCTTCGCGCGAGGAGGGTTGCAAAGCAATGACGCGCATCGTCAAAATCTTCCTGTCATCCCCATCGGATGTTGCGGCCGAGCAGAAGATGGTCGTGGCGTTGGCCGCGGAGATCAACGATGTAATCGCCTTCCTGGCGCCTTCGCTCGATGTCCGGCTCGAGATTTTGCGCTATCAGGACGACGTGTTCCCCGACGTCGGCAAGCCCCAGGACGTGGTCGACAAGCAGATCCCGCAGGATTTCGATATCTTCCTGGGCATCATGTGGATGCGGTGCGGGATGCCGACGGCAGATGCGCCAAGCGGCACGGTTCATGAGTTTCGGCAGGCGATGAAGCGGCGCGAGGCCACGGGCCGCCCGATCATCATGTTCTATTTCTCCGGCCAGCCTCCCGCTGCCGTTGCTCAAACGGTCGAGGAGTTGGATCAGATGAAGGAAGTGCTGCTATTCAAGAAGGAGCTCGAGCAGATCGGATTGACGATGGTCTATCCCGATCGCGACACCTTCAGGGAGAGAGCGAGGGGCGGATTGTTGCGCGCCGTGTCCGATCTCCTGAACCGACCACCGTTGGCTCAGACGGCAAAGTTGGCGAAGGAAGCGCCGGTCACCGAGCTGCCCGGCAAGATGGATGAATTGGCAAAAGCCTATGATGCGGTCCGCGTCACGATGAAGGGCGGCCCGGAGCGAACTGAGCGGATGACGGATATCGCCGCCGGCATGGTCGCCGAGGCGCCCACCGCCATCAAGGCGTTTGATCTGCTCAAGGGGAGCATCTCGGCCGGCGAACGTCTGGCGGCCATCGCGATCCTGCGTGCGTTTCCGCGCGAAGATCAGCTTGACTGGCTGGCCGACCGGCTGCACCCCGAGCGCGAGAAACCCTTCGTCGGCTTCCAGGCGGCAACATCAATCGCACAGGCGGTCCGGAGCCTCCCCCCAGCCGCCGACACCGCGCTTCAGGCCGCGATTGAGAAGGCAATGAAGCTCGCTCTGCTCAACCCCGATGATCCCCCGCGCATCAGGGTACTCCAGCAAGCGCAACGCGAGTTGAAGTTGAAGCAGCGGCAGAGACCCGTGAAGCCGTAAGTGTCGGATCAACCGCATTCTCACTTTCCAAAGCAGGTCAAGCGCTGGTGCGGGCTGTGACGATCCTCGCGTAGCACCCCGGCGCAATCGCGGGATGTGCAGCACCCGATCCCATGATAGCTCGTTCGCATCATTCTCTCCGGAGACGCTATTCATGTCCGCTACGCCCAGCAATCCCACCGCCGCTGAATCCGATCCCGAAACCCTCGGCTGGATGCGCGGTTTCCCGCCATCCCCCGACCGCCTCATCACCTTCCAGGACGGCTCCTTCCGCAACTTCCCCGAACTGCGCTGGGCCTGGAGCAACATCCGCCAGCTGGTGCCGACCGTGAATGTCTGGCGCGGCGCAGGGCCGGCATCACCTCTGCCGCGGGCGGAGCAGGACATCGGCGCGGTCGCCTCGACCACGATGGATGGCCGGCCCATGACCTTCGCAAAAATGCTGGAGGAGACCTACACCGACGGCATCGCGGTGCTGCACCGGGGCAAGCTCATCTATGAGCGTTACTTTGGCGCGTTGAAGCCGCACAAGCCGCATATCGGGATGTCCGTGACGAAGTCGTTCACCGGCGTGCTCGCAGGGATTCTGGTTGCCGAGGGCAAGATCGATCCGCAGGCGCCGGTCACCGACTATGTGCCGGAGCTGAAGGCGAGCGCGTTCGGCGATGCCCGCGTGCACGAGGTCATGGATATGACCACGGGGCTCGCCTACACGGAGGTCTATACCGACAAGAATTCGGACGTGTGGGGCCTGCGGCGCGCCAACGGCATGGCGCCGATCCCGCCGGATTATGACGGCCCGACCAACATCTTCGATTTCCTCATTGCGCAGAAGAAGCAGGGAGAGCACGGCAAGGCCTTCGCCTACAAGACCGTCAACACCGACGTGCTGGCGTGGATCTGCCGGCGCGTCAGCGGGCTGACGCTGGCGGAGCTCTTGTCCGAGCGGATCTGGCAGCCGATGGGTGCCGAGGAGGACGCGCATTATCACGTCGACCGCATCGGTACCGAGAGCGGCGGCGGCGGTCTCTCCACGAGCTTGCGCGATCTCGCCCGCTTCGGCGAGACCATGCGCGAGCACGGCCGCTTCAACGGCCGGCAGATCGTGCCGTCTCAAGTCGTCGAGGACATCGCGCGGGGCGGCGACCCTGAAAAATTCAAGCCGGCCGGCTACACCACGCTGCCCGGCGCGTCCTATCGCAATCAATGGTGGGTCACGCACAATTCGCACGGCGCCTATATGGCGCGCGGCGTCTACGGCCAGGGCATCTATGTCGATCCCAAGGCCGAGATGGTGATTGCGCGCTACGCCTCGCACCCCGTCGCGGGCAACGCTGCTAACGATCCCGTGACGCTACCGGCCTACATGGCGCTGGCCAAGGCGCTGATAGCGGGCGGGTGAGGGCGCGAGCCTCTTCGTAGCCTGGATGAAGCGAAAGCGTAATCCGGGACAGACCAACTGCATTTGCGCGACTGCCCGTGCAGAACGAACCCCGGATTGCGCTGCGCTCCATCCGGGCTACGAGGTCAGCCAAAGCCGCAACCTCCATCGATCGCGTCCGTCACCCGCTAAGCGGCGCCACCATGCGCCTCCTGCCAATGCGGATAGGTGACGTAGGCGGTCACGGCGCCTTGCTCGTGTGAGCGGATCGTGACCGTCTCGCCCTTCGGCATGTAAACGATCTCGCCGGGACCTGCGGTGACGGTCGTGCCTGCGCTGGTGACCGAGAGCTTGCCCTCCAGCACGAGCATGACGTCGTCGACGCCGAGCTTCTCGTCCAGGCTCTGGTTCGGCGCGTAGCGGCCGAAGCCGATGGTGATGGGGCCACCGTGACGCTGGTCGATCACGTTGGCGGCGAAGATGTCACTGTTCTGTCCCGGCGAGCGTTCGAACGATGCGTCGGCGATGGCGAATTTGCGAACTTTCATGAAAAGCCTTCCGTCTGGTCCATGGCGGGCGAGGACGGATAGACGCTCCAGCGCGTGTATTGTTCACGCGGCCTGCGGGGCGGTTTGACGCAGCAACCAGCTCTAATATAAGAATTGACTTATATTAGCAGAGAGCGATATTCCTGATCGAACGAAACGACCGGGAGGAACGCCATGCAGTTCGATGTCGCCAGAGTTCTGGGCCTTGTGACGCGTTCGGTGACGAACTTCGAGAAGGACGGCAAACCTGCAAGCACGGTGACCCTGACGCGGCTTTACGACACCAGCGTCGACGATCTCTGGGACGCTGTGACCAGCAAGGAGCGCATCCCGCGCTGGTTCGCGGCGATCGAGGGGGATCTCCAGCTCGGCGGACGATACCAGGTCAAGGGCAATGCGGGCGGCACCATCACGGCCTGTTCGCCGCCGACGCATTTTGCGGCGACGTGGGAATTCGGCGGCGCGGTGAGCTGGATCGAGGTCAAGCTGGCGGCGGAACGGCAGCAAGCGCGTTTGACGCTCGAGCACACCGCGATCATCGAGGATCATTGGAATCAGTTCGGCCCGGGTGCGGTGGGGATCGGTTGGGATCTCGCCCTTGCGGGGCTGGAGCGATATGTTGCGACCGGCGCATCGGTCGACCACGAGACGGCCGAAGCGTGGATGGGCTCCCCGGAGGGCAAGGACTTCATGACGACCAGCGGCGGGTTTTGGCGTGCGGCGCATGTCGCAAGCGGCGTCGATCCTGACGAGGCGAAGCTGCGCTCGGACCGCACCATCGCGTTCTACCGCGGCGAGATGCCGCCGGACGTCGCTCATCCCGGCACGGGAAGCTGATGCAAATCTTCGAGGTCCTCGCCGATCCCGTGCGCCGCCGCATCCTCGAGCTGCTCGGCCAAAACGAAATGGCGTCCGGCGAGGTCGTCGACATCATCGGGGCCGAGTTCGGGATCACCCAGGCGGCGGTCTCGCAGCATCTCAAGGTGTTGCGCGAGAGCGGCTTTGCCAACGTCCGGGCCGAGGCGCAAAGGCGCCTCTATTCGGTCGACGTCGCAGGACTTCGCGCGGTGGATGACTGGATCGGTCAGTTCCGGAATTTCTGGGAGCCGAAGCTGGACGCGCTGGCGACCGAGATCGCACGCGGCAAGCGCGAGCGCCGCAACGCGCCGGTCACCAAGCGGAGCGGGAAGAGGGCGTGAGTGCGATGCGTAGGGTGGATTGGCCGTCGGCTGCGCGCAGCGCAGTCGGGGGTCGATCCACCATTTCCTCATCGCGTCGTGCGGCTAGATGGCTTTGCAAATCCTCCCTTCGAGCGGCGTTTCCAAGCTTCAAGCCCTGAGCCAGCGCTGAAGGTCGTCCGTCTTTGGCAGGCCACCGGCATGGACGACCTTGCCGTCGATGACGATGCCCGGCGTCGAGATGACGCCGAATTTGGCGATCGCCTCGTAGTCGGTGATCTTCTCCACGGTCACGTCAACGCCGAGCTTTGCCGCTTCGGCCTTGACCATCTCCTCGGTCGTCTTGCAGCGGGCGCAGCCCGGGCCCAGTACCTTGATGTCTCTCATGACGTGTCCTTTCACGAAAACAGGGCGTTGAAAAGGAATCCGACCGCAAGGATTCCGCAAGCGACCACGGTGACGAAGACCGCGATCAGCTTTAGGCTCAGCACCTTGCGCAGGATGATCATTTCGGGAAGCGACAGCGCGATCACCGACATCATGAAGGCGAGTACGGTACCGAGCGCCATACCTTTGCCCAACAGGGCCTCGACCACCGGGATGATGCCTGCTGCATTGGAATACATCGGGATGCCGAGGGCGACTGCGGCCGGCACGGACCACCACGCGTCGGCGCCCATGATCTGCGACAGCAACTCGGCAGGTACGTAGCCGTGGATGAAGGCCCCGGCTGCGATCCCGGCGATGATCCAGTACCAGACTTTGCCGACAATCTCCTTGACGGCGTTCCAGCCGGCCTCGAACCGATCGACCCAGCTCATCTGGTCGGGCTGGAGATCGATATCTCCCGCGCGGACATTGCGGACCCATTCCTCCAACCAGCCTTCGAGATGCAGGCGACCTATGACCCAGCCCGAAACGACGGCAACGGCAAGTCCGAAGGCCATATAGGTGAGGGCAACGCGCCACCCGACGAGTGCGAACAGCAGCCCGAGTGCGACCTCGTTGATCATGGGAGCGGCAATGAGGAAGGAGAAGGTCACGCCCAGCGGGACACCTGCCGAGACGAAACCGACGAACAGCGGCACCGCCGAGCAGGAACAGAACGGCGTGAAGACGCCGAGGCCGGCCGCTGCGATGTTACCCAACCCTTCGCGCTTGCCCGCCAACATCGCGCGCGTGTGCTCCGGCGAAAAGAAGGTTCGCACGACCCCCATGGCAAAGACCACGAGGGCCAGCAGCATCAGCACCTTGGGTGTGTCGTAGAGGAAGAACTCGATCGAGGAGGCGAGCGCGCTGCCCTGGGGGATCGGCATTCGCGCGACCGCCGCTCGCGAAAAATCCTCGAGTTGTCGGTAAATTGCGAACCATGCGACGATCGCGACTGCGATGCCACCGATCCATGCAACGGGAGAACGCCTGAATCCGAGTGCCTGGGTGGTCATGTCACGCGACCTTGCGCTTGATCGAACATGGCAATCCGGATGAGGCCAAGCGCGTCGCGCCGCGTCTGGCAACTCTGGCGACGCGTCTGGCTTGTTGCTTGTGCGGGCAAACCATGGAAAGTGCTTACGCGCCGACCGGCATGCGTGCATTGACCTTTGTCAATTCACCGGGCCCCAATCGGCCGCGACGTTTGCGAGGTCAGCGGCGGGTTCTTGGACCGGCGGTCAGCCCGTGCCCTGGCGATCGCGCCGCCAGGACCCGCCGCAAGCAAAGCTTACGCATTCCGCCCCATCTTCTCGTACTTCTTCACCATCCGCTCCCGCTTCAGCCGCGACAGTCGCTGGATCCAGAACATTCCGTCGAGCTGGTCGATCTCGTGCTGGTGGCACACTGCGCGCAAGCCCTCCGACTCCTCGGTTCGCGTGTTGCCGTCGAGATCCTGATAGCTGATCCGCACCCGCGCGTGGCGCTGCACCTCGTCGTTGACCCCCGGCATCGAGACGCTGCCTTCGCGGTGCATGATCATCTCGGGCGAGGCCCATGTGATCTCCGGATTAACGTAGGTGAGGGGGCCTTCCTTGGTGTCCAGCTCGAGCACCACGACGCGCAAGGGCACCCCGACATGCGGCGCGGTGATGCCGATCCCGGGCGCAGCGCGCATCGTCTCCAACAGATCCTGCGCGAGCTCGCGCAAGCCGTTGTCGAACGCAGTCACAGGGCGGGCCGGCAACGCCAGCCGGCGGTCGGGATAGCGGAGGATAAGGCGGATGGTCATGGGAAGCTCCTACCACTCACGGATCATTGAAGCATCCCGCCTTGACTGCCTACCAACTGGAAGGTAGCTAATCTCCATGAGCAACGTCTCCACCACCGCCGACGACATCCTGGCCTGTGCACGCACGCTGATCATCGCGGGCGGATATAACGGCTTCAGCTACGCCGACATCGCCGACGTGGTTGGCATTCGCAAGCCGAGCATCCACCATCATTTCGCCAGCAAAGTCGATCTGGTGCGCACCCTGGTGTCGCGCTATCGCGAGGAGGCGCAGGCGGGATTGGCGGAACTCGAGCGCAACATCCCGGACCCGCGCGACCAGCTCGAAAACTATGTGGCCTATTGGGAGGCGTGCATCACGGATGCAAGCGCTCCCTTCTGCGTCTGCGCACTGCTCGCCAGCGAGCTTCCGATCCTCCCCGAGGAGGTGGCGCTGGAGGTCCGTGCCCATTTCCGTTCGCTGGCGTCGTGGCTGACCTCGGTGCTGGAGCGGGGCAAGCGAAAGGGACGGCTGCATCTGTCCAGCTCTGCGAAGGTCGAGGCTGAGGGATTTATGGCGACCGTTCACGGCGCGATGCTGTCGGCCCGCGCCTATGGCGATCCCAGGATGTTCGGGACCATCACCCGGCCGCTGCTGGACCGGCTGTCCACCAGACACTGAAGACAAGACGTGCCAGGGGCGCGAGGCCGCTCCGTGCTGACTTTCGCGGGTAATCTACCAACTAGTAGGTAAGGAGAAGGCAATGAAAGCTCGTGAGATGACTCCGGACATCGCCGACCATACGCAATGGTTGAAGCAGTATTATTTCCTTCGCGCCGTGTTTTCGGTCGCCTGGGTCATTGCGGCCTTTGCGATCGCGCCGTCGTCGGCGGTGGTCTCTGCAACGCTGCTGGTCGCGTATCCCGCGTGGGACGCCGCGGCCAATTATCTCGACGCGCTCTGCAGCGGCGGATTGAACCGGAACAGCACGCAGGGCGTGAACGTGCTGGTTAGCCTTGCGACCACCATCGCAGTCGTGCTGGCCTTGCCGGTCAGCATGAATTGGGTGCTCGGGATTTTCGGGGCCTGGGCGATCCTGTCCGGATTGCTCCAGCTTGGCACGGCCGTGCGGCGCTGGAAGCGCTTCGGCGCGCAATGGGCCATGGTGCTCAGCGGCGGGCAGTCAGCGCTCGCCGGCGGCTTCTTCATCTTTCAGGCCACCATGCCAGCAATCCCGTCAATCGCGAACGTCGCGGGCTATGCCGCGGTCGGCGCGCTCTACTTTCTGGTCTCGGCGGTCTGGCTCACGGTCAGCACGTGGCGCCGTGGCGCAGCCCTCTGAGGTTTTATTGCGGACGTTCACTTGTCTGGATACGGGGTCCCGTCCTTGTGCAGGAACCGGCCGTCGGACGCCGGGCTCATCATGTCGATGTCGGAGCAGGTGATGAGGTCATCCTGCGAGCGTGAGCCGACTTCGAGATAGACCGCCGTCACGTCCGACCGGTTGATCATGTGATGGCCGTTGCCGCTGCCTTTCGGGAAGGCGGCGCAATCGCCCGCGCGCAGCACGGTTTCGCCGCCGTCCTCGACCAGCGTCACTTCACCTTCGAGGATGTAGACGAACTCGTCCTCGTGCGAATGCCAGTGCCGCTGGCTCGACCAGCCCCCCGGCGGCAGGCGCATCAGATTGACGCCGAAATCCCTAAGGCCGCCGGCGTCGCCGAGCCGCTTGCGGATGCGCTCGGCGCAAGGCGCGTCAAAGGGCGTCGGATAGCCGGAGCCTTTGCGGGCCGGCACGGCAGCGATGTCGATCTTTGGCATGGAGGAATCCCCTGTAACTTTGGGCAGGGATGGTCATGATGGTGTTGGCGTCGGCAACTATGCCCACACCGGCGGCGACCCGATTGAGTCCCGCAGCGCGGCAGTCAGGATCGTCAGTTTGGCAGACGGCTGGGCGAGGGCACGCAACAGATAGACACCGGCCTTCGTCTCGTTCCACCGTTCGCCATCGAGCGGGATTCGTGTCAATGAACCGGCACGCACATCTGTCCCGACGACCCAGTCTGCCAGGAATGCGATGCCGATGCCGGCGAGTGCCGCGAGCCGCATCGCTTCGAAGTCGTCGCATCGAAACACGGCTTGCGGTCCCGGCGCTGCGCCCGCGGGGTGACCCAGCACGTCGGTCCAGCCCAGCAGATCGGCGCCGTGCAATTTGTCGATCAGCCGATGGCCGGTGAGGTCTTTAGCTGCGGCCGGTGTGCCGTGACGATCGAGATAAGCAGGAGTGGCGACCAGCAGCCTGTTCTGCGAAGCCAGCTTGGTTGCGATGAGCGTGCTGTCTGCAAGTTCGCCGATCCGGATCACCGCATCGAGCCGCTCCAGCACGGGATCTGCGAGCCTTTCCGTGAGATCGAGCTCGACCGTGAGGCCGGGATGATCCCGCATGACCGTCTCCAGCGTGGGGATCACATAGCGCTTGCCGAAGGTCGGAAAGCAGGCAAGGCGAAGAACGCCGGCGACCGCACCGTCGAAAGCGGCGATCTCGGCATGCGTGTCGGCGAGGTCGTCGAGCAGCCGCTGCGCGCGTTCGAACAGTCGTTCCCCGGCATCGGTCACCGCGAGCGCGCGGGTCGAGCGCACCAGCAGCGGCACGCCGACACTGTGCTCCAGCGCGTCGATCTGCCTGACGATGGCCGAGGGCGTCACACCGCGATGACGGGCGGCGCTGGAGAAGCTCCCGCCACGAACCACGTCGACATAGATTGCCAGATGTTCCGCAAAACGCGGGTCTTTCATCTTTGCGCCTTTCGCAAAAGGGTTTCGAGCTCAAGGTTCATTATCATCAACTCTCGAAAACCGTATCTCGTCTCCCGAAGGCGGCCCTTACCGGCCCAAGCCCTTGAACGGAAGGAGATATCATGAAGGTTCTCGATCGTATCCTGTCGCAATCGGCCTATACCGCGGTCATTGACGTGCCTCTCGACCGAGTGGACATCGCCGAATGGCTGTTCACGCTCTCCGAAGCCGAATATCTGCGCTGCTGCCCGCCTGATCACATTGCGGCCGGCGTCAGCTCCACAGACGACGGGCGCCGCATGATGATCAATGTCGAGCAAATCGGCACCGGGCTGGTCATCCAGCACTATGTCGCGGAGGAGGCCGGCAAGAGCTACTGCCGCATGAATTCCATCTCCGACGTGTTTACGACAAATGGCCGGACCCAGGTCAACGTGATCTGGGAGCTGAAGGCCGAAGCAATTGATGAGGGCCACACACGCTACACCAACAGCGTGACGGCACACCCGACCGATGTCTTCATGGCATTCCTGGACAAGCACGGCATTTCCTTCGACGACGCCGCCAACGCGCGCCAGGCGGCCGGAAGCGACCACAATCGGCGGGAGACGCCGTTGTTCGCCGCCAGCATCTCGCGGCGCGCCAAGGCCCATACGAAGGCCCATGCGTAGGAGCAGGCAAAGTGAAAGGCATCGTCTATGACGGCTTTGGTCCGGCGGAGGTTCTCCGCCTGGCCGAAGTGCCGAGCCCGGAGATTCGTCCCCACGACCTGCTGGTGCGTGTCAAGGCGGCAGGCGTCAACCGCGCGGATATTCTCCAGCGAAACGGCGCCTACGGCAACCAGAGCTTTGGCGAGAGCACTCTGCTCGGCCTCGAACTGGCGGGTGAGGTCGTTGGCGTCGGCAGCGCGGTTGACGACGTCTCGATCGGAGAGCGTGTGATCGCGATCGTCGGCGGCGGGGCGTATGCCGAATTCGCCCGGGTCGACCGTCGCATGGCGACCAGGATTCCGGACAATATCTCGTTCGTCGAGGGCGCGGCGATCATGGAATCATTCGTCACGGCGGTCGAGGCGGTCTCACATGTTGCAGGCGTCGGGCAGGGGCAAACCGTCCTGGTTCACGGTGCCGCGGGCGGAGTGGGCTCCGCCTGCGTGCAGGTCGCCCATGCCCTCGGCGCCACCGTCTACGCAACGGCGAGCGCTTCGCGGTCGGCGGATGTCGCCAGCATCGGCGCCGCCGCCGTGATCGACTACCGCGGCGACGATTTCGAAGGCGTCGTCGCGAAACTGACCGATCATCGCGGCGTTGACGCCGTCATCGATTTCGTCGGCGGCGATTATCTGCCGCGCAACCTCCGCAGCCTTCGGCCCGGCGGCACCCTGGTTCAAGTTGGCATCTTGAGCGGCCAGCACGCCCCCTCGATTCCGCTCAACCTGCTGCTCCACAACCACCTGCGTTTGGTGGGCACCGTCATGAAATCGCGAGGCGTGGACGAGAAGCGGGCGATGGTGCGTCGTTTCTCCGAAGGGTTCTTGCCGCTGTTCGAGTCGGGTCGGCTGAAACCGTTGGTCGACCGGGTGTTTCCGCTGGAACGGGCCGCCGATGCCCATCGCAGCGTGGAGCGCGGCGGAGGATTCGGAAAGGTGGTCTTGGCGGTGGACTGAGCGCGCGGGAGCATCGCGCTTGTGATTGGCGGGATCATGACATCGTGCCCGTGTTTTGCCCGACACGTCAAATCGCCCCCACGGTTTCGCAAAGCACAGGGCTCGCAAGTCCTTGATCCCATTGAGGCAGCCTACTGTGCATGGGGTTGTTTTTCGACTTTTCCATTGGCAGGTGACAAAGGGCTCGGCAAAAATGTCGTTCCATTGTCGGCCGACGTAGTTCCCATTCGTCTTCTCCCCAGACAGATCTCACGGGAGACCCAAATGACCCAATCCCCCTATCGCTGGGTGATCGTCGCCGCCGGCGGCCTGCTCGGCTGCGTCGCCATCGGCGGCATGTTTTCGCTGCCGGTGTTCCTGCAGCCGATCGCCAAGGACACCGGCTGGTCGGTGACCGGCATCTCCAGCGCGATGACGATCGGCTTTCTGGCGATGGCGTTCACGAGCATGGTCTGGGGCACGCTGTCGGACCGGTTCGGGCCGCTGCCGGTGGTGCTGACGGGATCGACCGTGCTGTCGGTCAGCCTGTATGCCGCGAGCCATGCGACCTCGCTTCTGGCGTTCCAGTTCGTGTTCGGCCTCCTGACCGGCGCGTCCTGCGCGGCGATCTTCGCGCCGATGATGGCGACCGTCACCGGCTGGTTCGAGACCCATCGCAGCCTCGCGGTGTCGCTGGTGTCGGCCGGCATGGGCATGGCGCCGATGACGATGGCGCCGCTTGCGGCCTGGCTCGTCTCCGGCCACGATTGGCGCACCTCGATGCAGATCATGGCGCTGGTGGTCGGCGCCATCATGATCCCGGTCTCGTTCCTGGTGCGCCGTCCGCCCGCGCTGATGCAGGCCGCGGCCGCCCCGTCGGGCGAGGGGGCCGGGCCGGGTGAGATGTCGCGAAGCGAGGCGCTGCGCTCGCCGCAATTCCTGGTCCTGCTCGCGACCAATTTCTTCTGCTGCGCCACCCATTCCGGTCCGATCATCCACACCGTCAGCTATGCCGTGAGCTGCGGCATCCCGCTGATCGCGGCGGTGACGATCTACAGCATCGAGGGGTTTGCCGGCATGGGCGGGCGCATCGCCTTCGGCCTGATGGGCGACCGGTTCGGCGCCAAGCGCGTGCTGGTGTCCGGCCTGTTGTTGCAGGCGTTCGGCGCGCTGGCTTACGTCTTCGCGCATCAGCTCGCGACCTTCTACGCGGTCGGCGCCATCTTCGGCTTCATCTATGCCGGCACCATGCCGCTCTACGCGGTGCTGGTGCGCGAGAACTTTCCGCTGCGCATGATGGGCACGGTGATCGGCGGTACCGCGATGGCCGGCAGCCTCGGCATGGCCACCGGCCCGCTCGCCGGCGGCATGATCTACGACGCCTTCTCGAGCTACGCCTGGCTCTACATCGCCTCCTGGGCGATGGGCCTCGGCGCATTCCTGATGGCGATGACCTTCAAGCCGTTCGCAAAACCGCAAGGGCAGGTGGCTCCGGCCGCGGCGTGAGTGTCAGATCGAGGCGCGGCGTCAGAGCTGCGCCTCGATTGCGGGCTTGTCGATCACCGACCAGACCTGCCGGATCCTGTCGTTGCCGAATTCGTAGAACACGTTCTCGCAGAACGAGACGCGCTTTCCGTTGACGGCAAGTCCCATGAACGTCCCGACCGGCGTGCAATCGAACTGCAGCCGCGCCGCGATTCGGGGCGGGTCCGAGATCAGCAGCGCGATGTCGAAGCGCAGGTCCGGGATGTCGCGAAAATCGCGCTCTAGCATCGCGCGATAGCCGGAGAGGCCAACCGACCGGCCGTTGTGGACGACATCGTCATCAACGAACTGGCCGAGCGACGGCCAGTCCTGCCGGTTCAGGCAGGCGATGTAAGCGCGGTAAGTCTCGGCGAGGTCGTCTCTGGTCATGTCGAAGCTTCCCTTGCGGCTTCGACCTTAACGCGCAGGGGTCGCGAACCGGTCCAGCTCAGAGGCGTTTTTCGAAGAACAGATCGGGATAAGGGTCGTCGTTGAAACGCGGAATCTCGCGCCAGCCGGTGCTGCGGTAGAGCTGGCCGGCCTCGGGCAGCGCGCTGTTGGTGTCGAGCCGCAGCAGCGCAATGCCGAGCTCGCGTGCGGCGCTCTCGGCTGCATCCATCAGGCGCCGGCCGAGCCGCAATCCGCGTGCGGCCGGGGCGACCCACAAACGCTTGATCTCGGCGTAGCCGTGATCGGTTCCCTTCAGGCCGACGCAGCCGATCGGCAGCGTGTCCGACATCGCGACGATGAAGCTGCCGCGCGGCCGCCGCATGTCCTTGGCATCCGGATCTCTCGAAAGAGAAACGTCAAAACCTTGGCTGAAGCGGCGGCCGAGCTCGGCATAGTACTCGCCGAGGCAGTGGCGCGCTTGCTCGCTGCGCGGATCCATCTCGTCCAGCGCAATGCGCTCGCGCGTCAAGGTGGAGGCGATCAAATCCATCGCCGCCAGCAGTGCCTCGGCCTGCGAATGTTGCGCGAGGAAACCTTCGGCCTGCGCGTTCGACAGCGCCTCATAGGATGCGAACTCGCGCTTGCCGGTCCTCGTCAATTTGGCGACGCGCCGGCGTGCATCGTCCTGATGCGCTTCGGTCTCGACCAGCCCTTCGTCCTCGAGGCTGCGCAGCAGGCGGCTCATCAGCCCGGAATCGAGGCCGAGATAGTCACGAATCTCCGCCACGTCCGAGCGCCCGTGACCGATCGCATTGAGCACGCGTGCCGCGCCCAGCGGCCGGCCACGGCCCAGAAATGAGGTATCGAGCGCGCCGACCGCGGAGGTGACGGCACGATTGAAGCGGCGGACACGGGAGACGGGATCGAGCATGATGTCTGACTTTAGTCAGATATCATGCTCCGTCAATGGTTTCGACGGCAGCGCGGTTCCCGCCGGCGAACGGTGGCGGTTCGGGCGTCTCCCGAGATTGCAAACCGGCTGGCCGACGCGCTTTCCGCGCTTGCCACGACCTTGCGCGGTGGGACAGCTTGACGATCCCGTGATGGCGGGGCGACGCGGATCGCTCCGGCAATCGTCGGTGCCGTGACGGATGCATTGTGATTTGTGCCCGTGCTGCAGACCGCTACCATGCGCTGGCTGGCGCCGAACACGGACCAGCCAGCACAAGCACTGGGAGGCGACATGAGTGAACAGGAGCGCAAGGTCAAAGGATCGGACCTGTTTGTCGCGGCGCTGGAGAACGAGGGCGTCGATCGCATCTTCGGCATACCCGGCGAGGAGAATCTCGATCTCGTGGAATCGCTCCGCACCTCCAAAATCGAGCTGGTGCTGACCCGTCACGAGCAGGCTGCGGCCTTCATGGCCGCTACGCATGGCCGGCTGACCGGCAAGCCCGGCGTCTGCCTGTCGACTCTTGGACCTGGCGCGCTCAATCTGTCGACGGGCGCGGCCTATGCGCATCTCGGCGCGATGCCGATGATCCTGATCACCGGCCAGAAGCCGATCATGAGCAGCCGGCAGGCGCGCTTTCAGATCGTGGACGTGGTCGCGACCATGAAGCCGTTGACGAAGCTGTCGCGGCAGATCATCAGTGCCTCCAGCATTCCGACCGTGGTGCGGGACGCCTTTCGCGTCGCGATGGAGGAGCGGCCCGGCCCGGTGCACCTCGAACTGCCCGAGGACATCGCCGGTGACGAGGTGCCCGCCGTTCCCGTCATCCCAGTCCATCCCATCGAGATCCCGGTCGCCCATCGCGCCGCGCTCGACCGCGCGGCCGAGATGATCCTGGCCGCGAAGCGCCCGCTGGTGATGATGGGCGCGGCGACCAGCCGGCCGCGATCGACCCACGGCATCGCGAGCTTCGTGCGGCGCACCGGGATTCCGTTCTTCACGACGCAGATGGGCAAGGGCACGGTGCCCGGCGGCACCAATCTCTATATGGGCACCGCCGCGCTGTCCGAGCGCGACTATGTCCACGACGCCATCGACGCAGCCGACCTGATCGTCGCGATCGGTCACGACCCCATCGAGAAGCCGCCCTTCATCATGGGTCCGTCCGGGCCGAAGGTCATTCACGTCAGCTACACCTCGGCCAGCGTCGAGCAGGTCTATTTTCCGGATGCCGAGGTTGTCGGCGATGTCGGCCCGAGCCTGGAGCTGCTCGCCGACCGGCTCGAAGGCAAGCTGCCGCAGGCTGCGGCGCTGCTGCCGCTGCGCGAAGAGATCCTGGGGCACATTGCCGACCGCGCCACCGAGGCGCGCTGGCCGCCGACGCCGCAGCGCATCGTGCACGACATCCGCCAGGTAATCCCCGAGAACGGCATCGTCGCGCTCGACAACGGCATGTACAAGATCTGGTTCGCGCGCAACTACCGTACCCGCCTCGCCAACACGCTGCTGCTCGACAACGCGCTGGCGACCATGGGCGCCGGCCTGCCGTCGGCGATGATGGCCGCGATGCTCTATCCCGACCGCCGCGTGCTCGCGGTCGCAGGCGACGGCGGCTTCATGATGAACAGCCAGGAGATGGAGACCGCCGTCCGCCTCAAGCTCAACCTCGTCGTGCTGGTGCTCGAGGACAACGCCTACGGCATGATCCGCTGGAAGCAGGCGGTGGATCGTTTCGCCGATTACGGCATGACCTTCGGCAATCCGGATTTCGTCCAGTACGCGCAGGCCTATGGCGCGAAGGGGCATCGGATCGAGAGCATCGACAGCTTCGGCCCGACGCTGGACGCGGCCTTCAAACAAGGCGGCGTGCACCTGGTCGTGATCCCCATCGACTATGCGGAGAACGTGCGGGTGCTCGTCGACGAACTGCGCGCGCATGAGAAGGCGAAGGGGTGACGACAGCGATCTCGTGCTGCAGAGCCGGGGCCCACGCATCAGCGAGCTCTGCGGCTTCCTGGGTCCCGGCTCTGCGCAGCAACGCGAAGAGCGTTGCAGCGCATCCGGGACACGAGAGGAACACTTGTGTCGCGCTCTCCGATCGCCGACACTCCGCGCCGCTTTACCAACCACAGGAATAACAACATGACCCGCGTTCGTTGTGTCACCGAGATGGGCATGGGCGTCGACGTCCACGGCCGCGACGCCACCAAGGCGGCGAAGCGCGCGGTGTCGGATGCGATCAGGCATTCGAGCCTCGGCTTCTTCCGGATGATCGGCAAGACCGCGAACGACATGTTCGTCGATGTCACGATTGGCGTGCCCAACCCCGAGGCGGTGGACAAGGAAGCGGTCGCCAAAGAGCTGCCTTACGGCACGGTGACCGTCACCGCGGTCAAGGGCGGGCTGGAGATCCCCTCGGCCACGGAAGTGGCCAACGACCCCATCCTGATCGCCAACGCCGCCGTCATCGTCAGCTTCGACAAGGACTAGGCCAGTGTCCGATAGCGATGAGACGCTGCTGGATCATCCGATCTGGAGCGCGCTGACGACCAGCCAGAAGCATCTGGCCGAAGGTGGCCCGCTCGCCCGGCGCTATCCCGTCGACATGACACCGTTCGCCGACATGGCCAACATGTCCGCGGCGAGCTTTGCGGCGCTGCGCGATCTGTTGTCGGGCACCCAAGTCGCCGCACTGTTCACGCCGGAGCCGGTCGAGATGCCCGCCGGCTTCAAGGTCGTGCTGGCCGAGACCGGCGAACAGATGATCGGCTCGCCCGCCGACAGTCCGCTGCGCGACGCCGAGATCGTCACACTGGGAGCGGCAGACGTGCCCGCGATGGTGGCGCTGGTGGAGCTGACGAAGCCGGGTCCATTCGCGCTGCGTACCCATGAGCTCGGCACGTTCCTCGGCATCCGCGTCGGCGGTGAATTGGTTGCTATGACGGGCGAGCGAATGAAGCCGGGCAAGTTCGTCGAGATGACGGCGGTCTGCGTGCACCCGGACTATCGCGGGCGCGGCTATGCGCAGGCACTGCTCGCGGCGGTCGCGCGACGGATCGAGTCGCGCGGCGAAATCCCATTCCTGCACGTGTTTTCGAACAATACATCCGCGATCGGGCTCTACCAGCGGCAGGGCATGCGGATCCGGCGTCGGCTCTACGTGACGGCGTTCATGCGGGACGGATAGGCTCCCCACGGGGCGCTCTTCATTTCCTGCGAATTTCCGCTATATCCAACCCAACCAAGATTGGGGAAACGCATGGACGCCAGAACGACCGAATTTTCCGCCATGCGGATTGCGATGCAGCGCTACGTCGATCAGGAGATCATTCCGGGCGCATCCTGGGCGGTGCTGCGCGGGCGCGAATTGGTCGACCAGCAATGCGTCGGCTTTGCCGACCGCGAAGCGAATACGGCGCTGCGGCCCGACCATATCTTCCGCGCGTTTTCCAACACCAAGATCTTCGTGACTTGCGCGATGATGCTGCTGGTCGAGGAAGGCCGCATCGGGCTCGACGACCCCGTCGAAAAATTTCTGCCGCAACTCGGCAATCGCAAGGTGCTCAAGCAGGGCGCTGCGAGCCTTGCCGATGTCGAGCCGGCGAAAAGCCCGATCACGATCCGCCAGCTCCTCACTCACACCGCAGGTCTCAGCTACGGCATCTTCGATCCCGGCACGGTACTGTTCAAAGGCTACAACGAGGCGCGCGTGCTCAATCCGCTGACGCCGCTCTCGGACATGATCGACAACCTCGCCGATCTGCCGCTGTCCTATCATCCCGGCACAGCCTGGGAATATTCCGTGGCCACCGACGTGCTCGGCCGCGTCGTGGAGGTTGTCTCGGGCAAGTCGCTTGATGCCTTCCTCAAGGCGCGCATCTTCGATGTCCTCGGCATGACCGACACCGGCTTTCATGTGCCCGAGTCGCAGCAGGGCAGGCTGGTTGCGCTCTACACGGGCGCCGACGTGCTCGATCCCATGAAGCCGGGCCTCACGCGCGCCAACAATCTGCCGTTTCCGCAGGCCTATCGCCGGCCGTTCCCGCGGCTCTCGGGCGGCGGCGGCCTGGTCTCGACCCTGCCGGACATGCTTGCGATGGCGCGGGCCTTGCTGCCGGGGTCGGATCAACTGCTGAAGCCGGACACGCTGCGGCAGATGATGACGAACCAGCTTCCCGCAGGCCAGACCATCCGCTTCGCCAATCTCGGCCCGATCCCCGGCAAGGGCTTCGGTCTCGGCGGCGCCGTCACCTTCACGCCGACGCCGCTTGATCCGCCCAACTCCACAGGCGAATTCCAGTGGGGCGGCCTTGCCGGCACCCATTGGTGGATCTGCCCTGAGGCCAATACCGCCGGCGTGCTGATGGCCCAGCGCTACATGGGCTTCTGGAACCCGTATTTCTTCGAGTTCAAGCGCCTGGCCTATCAGGCCGTCGGGAGCTGATCCGAAAAGATTTCGCGCGGTCCGCGAATCCTTTTCGGTCGGCAGGTCCTCTTGATGGTCGAGGCAATTCGCCTCGGCACATCTCGGAGGATGCGATGGCATTTTACAGGAAGAACATCGGCGGCCTGCACCAGGCGGTACGGATTGCCTTGGGCGCGGCGGTGGTGGTCGCGGCATTCATTTATCTTGCCGGCGCGACGGCATGGCTGGTGGCGCTGGGCGGTGCCGGCTTCGCGCTGACCGGCCTCGTCGGCTATTGTCCGATGTGCGCGGTGGCGGGCATCGGACGAGGGGGCGTGTCGTGAGTGCGGCTGCGATCTCACCAAAGCTGTTCGAGGCCGCGCGGCTCGGCGATCCCGATGCGATCTCCTCGCTGCTCCAAACGGCGCAGCCGGACATCCGCCGCTATGCGCGGGCGACCTGCCGGAGCTCGGCGGATGCCGAGGACGCAGCGCAGGAGGCGCTGTGGATCCTGTTCCGCCATGTCGGCACCATCCGTTCGCTGCTGGCGTTTTCGGCCTGGCTGTTCAGCGTGGTTCGCCGCGAATGCCTGCGGCTTGCGCGCAAGGCGGGCCTCGCACCGGCTGCTGAGCTGGAGGAGGCGGAAGCCGCATTGCTGTCGCGCCCCGAAGCGGATCTGCGGCTCGACGTGGCCGCGGCGTTTGAGGCGCTGCCGCCGCATTATCGCGATGTCGCGCTGATGCGCGACGTCAAGGAGATGACGATCGACGAAATCGCCGAAGCGCTTGGTGCCACCAGGCAGACTGTAAAGGCGCGCCTGCACCGCGCCCGCGCATTGATGCGCGAATACCTCACGAGGTGACAGACGATCGAACGTCCGAGAAAGAGAAATGGGCGGGAGACATCTGGCCTCCCGCCCGCTGGTTGCGTCAGTCCTTCCACGGGTCGAACTCGCCTTCGCCGGCCATGGCGACGGCGAACGGCCGCAGCGTGTGCAGCACCTTCACGGTCCCGGCGTGCTGTGCCAGCACGTCCGGCAGACGGCGATAGGCCATCGGGCTCTCGTCGAGGTCGGCACCGATCAAGGTGACGCGGCGCTCGTTGAGCCACTGGTCCATCTCCGCGCGCGAGAAGCGCCGCTTCGCCTCCCGTCGCCCGAACAGGCGGCCGGCGCCGTGCACGGTCGAGTAGAGCGAGGCCTTGGCTTCCGGACTGTCGACGCCTTCGAGAATGACGGCGTCGTCGCCCATCGAGCCGCCGACGAATCCCTTCTGGCCGGGAAACGCCGGCGTCGCGCCCTTGCGCACCACCCACAGATCCTTGCCGTCGTGAGTCTCACGCCAGGCATAATTGTGGTGGTTGTGCACGCTCTCGGTGACGCTGCCGCCGATGATCTGGCGGACGCGCTCGACGACCCACTCGCGGCCCGCATAGGCATATCGCCCGGCGAGCTGCATCGCCGCGATGTAGCGGCGGCCGAGTTCGCTATCCTCGTCGACCACGGCGGGCGGGACGTTCATGCCGTCCTTGCCGCCGGCGGCCTTGAGGTAGCGCGTCGCGGAGGTGTGCCCGAGACCGCGGCTTCCGAAGTGGACGCCGATCCAGACGAAGCCGTCCTCGTCGCGCATGAGATCGACATAATGGTTTCCCGACCCGACCGTGCCGAGCTGGCTCACCGCCTTCTGACGGTAGGCCTCCATGTCGCTCTCGCGCCAGGCATCGCCGTCGTCGAACAGATCGTGCTCGGCGCGTTCGGCATTGGCACGGCCGACGCCGAACGAGATCGTCCTGGCGACGTCGCGGATGATCGTCGGCACGAGGCTTGCGATGTCGTCGAAGCGCGTGTCGAGGCGGGCCGCCATGTTGCCGCAGCCGATGTCGAAGCCGACGCCGGAGATGCTGATCTGCTTCTCATAGGCGATGACCCCGCCGACCGGCTGCGCATAGCCGAGATGGCCGTCGGCACAGATCACGCCCGACACGACGTTGCCGACCGCCATGCAGTTGCGCATCTGCGCGATCGTCGCGTCTTCGTGCGGGCCGAACACCTTCAGCGGCGCGTTCTGGAAGCGGGCATCCTGCATCCGGAACTCGGCGATCGAGCTCGCGGTCGCATTGGCCTCGCGCGCCAGATGCTCCTTGCGCGCGGCATCCTTGTACAGGCACCAGGCCGGCTGGCCGCGTCCTTCGCCGACGCGCGAGTCGGGATCGATGCCGGCAGCGAGGCAGAGCTCGCGGGCGCGTTCCATGTAGGGATCGGGTCGTCGCATGGTCTTGGGTCCTTGTCATTCCACGCGCACCATAGAGGCGCGGGCGGATCATTTCAGAGATTTGCTGGCCCCGGGCGCAGTATCCTGCGTCCGGGGCCGTCGTCATTGCGCATCAGTGCAACGCGGTCTCCGACACCGCGATCCACGCGACCACGGCTTCGGAGAAACCGTTGACGCGGGTCCAGGCGCCGTGGCCGACACCGTGCTGATACGATGCCACGTTCACCATGGTGCCGCGCGCACGGGGCTCCGGCACCTGGTCGTGGCTCTGCTCGTCGGTGAAGACGATGAGGCGATCGCCCTTGCGGTCGATCTCCGCCACCGCCTTGCCGAGCCAGGTCCCGCTATGCGGCTGCGAGTTGATGATCGCATCGCGAAGCGCGAAGCCGCGGCGGGGAGGGACCTTCACCACCCTGTCGGAGAAGGTGAAGATCTCGACCTCGTCGCAGATCTCGCGTGCGAGAATCGCCAGACCGCACGCCGCCTCCGCGCGCGTCATTTCCGACTGCGCGGAGAGGGTCGCGAACATCGAGCCCGACACGTCGATCAGGAGCCGGGTGCGGCCCGGAAGCCGCACATGGTCCTTGACCGACTTGAGCATCGCAGCCTCGAGCTCGGGCTCGAAGTCCGGCGCATAGCGCGCCGCCGTGATGAAGCGGTAGGGAAGGATACGATCCGTCCGCATCGCCTCGATCGCGCCTGCGATGGTCTCGCGCGGGACCTGCGCAGTCTGCATCAGCCGCAGGTTGCGCAGCAGCGCCAGGCCGCCGAGCTTGCGCTCGGCGATCAGCCGCTCGAAGGTCTCGCGCTTGCTCTTGCCCGCCGAGAGCGAAACCTCCCAGGTGTCGGGGGAGGCGAGCTTGCCATCGACAAGCTGCTTCCACACCTTCTCCTGCTCGGCGTCCTTCGGCTTGGCGTGCACCAGGAACAGCACGTCCCTGATCCGCACCGCGCCGTCGCGATCCCACTTGGCGAGCTGGTAGGCGTCGAACTTGGTCAGTGCGCGGGCAAGACCCTTCTTGACCTGCGCGGAGACCGGCTGACGCTTGCGCTGCTGCATGGGTCCGAGCGCATCCGCCCAGTAGATCGCAAGCAGCTCCGTCATCTCGTCAGGCCGCTGGATCACCCGGTAAAGGGTGTCGGCGACGAGGGCACGGTGCTTCTCGCTCCGCGCCATCTCGCGGATGACGAGCAGCGGTGCATGCCGCAGCTTCATCACCTCGCGTGCCTCGATCGCGAGCTGCGCAACCTTGGCCGGCGCGACCTTGGGCACCAGCGCCTTGATGCGGTCGGCGATCGCAACGCCGTCCTCGTAGAACTGGTCCTCCCACAGGAGGCAGTTCATCAGCGCGCGCTTCAGCTCCATCTCGGGCGTGAAGCGGATTGCGCGCGCGCCCTCCCGCGTGAAGGCGCGAACGATCTTGTTGAGCCTGACCATGACGGCCTCCTCTTGGGTTGATGGTGAGTGGAAAGGGATGCCGGGGAACAAGCGAGGCTGTACTGCCCTTGCGGGCAAGTCACACGCTCTACCGCTGAGCTACGGACTTTCGTCCGGAAGGAATCGAACCTTCGACATTGCGATCCGAAGTAACAGCGCTCTTCACCACCGGCGGTGGGGAACGAAGGGACACGATCCGGGAACAGGCGATTCTGTGACCCGGCAAGCGACAGCTTGCCGGAAAGCGCTCTGGCCACTGAGCTACCGGTGCATGGTACACCGGGCGGGATTCGAACCCGCGACCTCTCGCGTGATAGGCGAAGTAACAGACATCTTCACCACGGACCGTGATGGGGTTGGCGGGGAACGGGCGATGCTGTTGCTGCCCTTGCGGGCGATCCGCCTTGCGGCGCGCAGGGTTCGAACCTGCTCGGCGCTTTCGCGCCTTTACCACGAAGTAACAGGCATCTTCACCACCGCCAGGCCGGTGCTCTTGCATCGGCCGTTGAGGGGTACGCTGGGGAACGGGCGATATCGGCTTTCAGTGACGACAACACAGTCCCCATCCTTGCGGACGGATCCTGCGCCGGGCCGCGTGCGAACCTTTTCCGAGGCCGCATCCCGGTGCGTGTGTCAAAGGCGGGAGGCATACCCGCTTTGCCGTGTGGAGAAGTATCCGACATCTTCACCACCAGCGTCGGTTGATCCGCGATGAGCGCGGCAAACCGAGTTACAAAAATTCTGTCGCGGCGCTGTCGACGCGCCGCAAATTGCGAACCATTCGGGTTCGCTCTGCCATCGGTGTCCGGCTCATCGCCTCGTTCCCTCCGGCAGGCCCCGCGCAGCTGGGCACGCGCCTCTCCAGCGCGAGCCCCGAGATCCGGGTCTCTCGTTCCGGCGATTGCCGGGATGTTCGGTGGGGCCGCGCGGTGGGCAACAAAAAACCCTCCGGAGCGGCAGGCTCGGGAGGGTCCGTGAGAAGCGGACGATCGATCTTGCGTTCAGGCAAGATCGCTCCCATGAGCCGGGCATGCGCCATCGAATAGCTCTTGGCTATTCGGCATGCTGACAATTCTTTCGTAGCGGTATGACATCGCTCGGTTCATGGTGCTTGTCGCAAACGGAAGTGTCTGCGAGGGCGCGGGACATACGCCCGCAACTTGCGGATGTCAAGCGATGTGCGTGCGAAAATCGAAAATGACGGATGCGTGACGTGCCGGGATATCTCGGTCTCGATAGATTTCGCTTCGGTTGGGTTGCTGTGTGGATCGACGAACGCGGCGATCACGGCTTCGATTATTCGCCGGGACTCACACGTCTGCTCGCGATGCCGCACGCGCGCGCGATGATCGACATGCCGATCGGATTGAACGTGCGCGGATATCGCGCGTGCGATCTGCGCGCGCGTGAGCTGATCGGCCCTGCGGTGTTTCTCGGTGCGCGCCGCGGGCTCTGGGCGTTCCCGGACATGGCCGCGGCCAATCGCTACTACTGGGAGCACGAGGGCAAGGGCAGGGGCGTCTCGGCGCAGCTCTGGAACATCAGAGACAAGTTGAGGGAGGTCGACGACGTCATGACGCCGACGCGGCAAGCGACGATCGGCGAAGCTCATCCGGAATTGATCTTCTGGAATCTCGCGGGCCAGGTCCGGCTCGAACCGAAGACGTCGCCACGCGGCCGGATGCAACGCATTGCTCTGCTGAGGGACCGGGGTTTCACCAAGGTCGAACGTTGGCTGGCGCTTCGGCACGGCACCGGCATCGGCCGCGACGATCTCATCGACGCGTGTGCCTGCGCGGTTGCGGCGCGCGACAGCAAGCATTTCGTCGGTGACGGCAAGACCGATCCGCGCGGCTTGCGGATGGAGATCAACTATTGAACCTTGCGTCGTTCCGCTCGTTGCCTAGATTGGCGCGCATCAACATCAGATTGCAGGTCCCGATGTCCGATCTCTCCTCCTTTCCCATCACCAAGCGTTGGCCGGCCAAGCATCCCGAGCTGCTTCAACTCTACTCCCTGCCGACGCCGAACGGCGTCAAGGTCTCGATCATGCTGGAGGAGATCGGACTTCCGTACGAAGTCCATCTCGTCGATTTCGGCAAGGACGACCAGAAGACGGCCGAATTCCTCTCGCTCAATCCGAATGGCAAGATCCCCGCGATCCTCGATCCCAACGGTCCCGGCGGCAGGCCGCTGCCGCTGTTCGAGTCCGGCGCGATCCTGCAATACCTCGCCGAGAAAACCGGCAAGCTGCTGCCGCAGGATGCCGCGCGCCGTTACCAGACCATCCAGTGGGTGCATTTCCAGATGGGCGGCATTGGCCCGATGTTCGGCCAGGTCGGCTTCTTCCACAAATTCGCCGGCAAGGACTTTGAGGACAAGCGGCCGCGCGACCGCTACGTCGCCGAAGCCAAACGCCTGCTCGGCGTGATGGAGACGGATCTTTCCGGCCGGCAATGGTTCATGGATGACGACTACACCATTGCCGACATCTCCATGCTCGGCTGGGTGCGCAATCTCATCGGCTTCTACGGTGCCGGCGATCTCGTCGAGTTCACCCAGTTCAAGTCGGTCGGCGCCTGGCTCGAACGGGGGCTTGCGCGTCCGGCGGTGCAGCGCGGGCTGAACATTCCGCAGCGGCCGTAAGGCTAGCCCAGCGCCTTGTAGGTCATGTAGAGCGCCATCAGCGAGACGAGGGCGATCATGGCCCGGCGGAGCGCCGAACGGCTGACGCCGTTGGCCGTGCGTGCGCCGAGGTCGGTGCCAACCCAGAGGCCGGCGAGAATGCCGATGATGGCCGGCCAGCCGACCATGAGTCCCTTGCTCCAGTAGATCCAGGCTGCCGGAAGGTTGGTCGGGATCACCGAGAAGACGAGGCTGACGAGTTGCGCCTGATGTTGTGGCACGCGAAGCCCGGCGGCGAGGCCGACGGTGATCGCAAGGCCGCCGCCGATGCCCATGAAGCCGGAGGAGAAGCCCGCAAGCGTGCCGATCAGGAGCAGGGGCAGCCAGTGAAGGTGATCGCGCTCGCCGGCTTCAAAGCTGCTGTCCTTGCGCTCGCGGCGCAGGATCAAGAGGCCGATCAGTGCGACGAGATAGACGACGTAAGTCCACTGCAGAAGCTGGTCGGAAACCGCTGCCGCGGCGTAACCGCCGCAAGCGCCGCCGACGAGAAACCCGAGGCCAATCCAGACGATCCACGGCAACGGGCTGCGATTGCCGCTCTGCCAGTAGCGGCGCGCGCCGGCGAGACCCGTCGGCGGAATTTGCGTGATCAGCGAGGTGCCCTGGGCAACGTGTTGCTCGGCCCCGAGCAGCATCACGGAGAAGATCACGAGGCCACCGCCCGGGCTCGTGCCTGTGAAGCCCGATGCCAGACCTGCGAGCAGACCGACACCGCCACCGGCGAAGAGTTCATGGAGCCAGGACATCGCTTACGTTCTGGCTCGCCGCCTGACTTCGGGCTTGGCCGTGCGGAAGCCGTCGATCACGCCGGCCACGGCCGTCATGCAGGCCTGAACGTCAAAATCCTCGCCCCAGCACTTTTGCAGCACAAAGCCCTGGAAGATCGCGATCAGCACGCGCGCGATCGCATCCGCCCCGAGGTCGCGGCGGATGAGACCGTCGTGCTGGCCGCGCTCGACCAGCGCCACGATCAGAGCGCGCGGCATGTCGATGCCTTCGACCACGCTGGTGCGGACGCGGCGGTTGCGCAGGGCTTCGGCCCAGCCGTGGATGCCGACCCGGCGGCGGGCCTCGCCGGCAGGATCGGTCAGCCATTGCGCGTAGACGCGGATCAGCGCGCGAAGTCCTTCGATCGGGTCGCCGGATCCTTGCGCGACCGAATTGAGCACGGCTTCGCGGCGATGCCGGTCGTCGGCGAGCGCCTCGATCAGATCGTCCTTGCTCTGGAAGTAGAGATAGACCGCGCCATGGCTCAAGCCCGATCGCTTCACGATGTCGGCCATGCCGGTCTGGTGAAAACCGTCGTCGGCGAAGCAGGCGAGGGCCGCCTCGAGGATTTGCTGCCGCCGGCCTTCGCGTTGCTTGTCGCTGATCTTGGGCATTCGGCCGTCCTTAAATAACTGACAATCTGATCGTTTTTCCGTTGCCGGTGGCTGAGCCGCAGGAAAGCTGATCAAAATAAAAAAACGATCAGTCAGTCATTTTTATTGCCGTGGACGAATTTGGTCAAGTCCCGGACCGGCAGGGCCGGAAAGAAGTCGCAGGCAGAAGAGGATGATGGCGTCGCGAACGCCCCGACCGAGGCGGCGCTGCGGCCCTCGATCGCGCGGTTAGAACAGCCGTCCGCCGTTCGGCACCGGCTTGCTCGGCTGCACCAGCACGACCTTGCCGTCGGCATCGGGGAAACCGAGCGTCAGCACCTCCGAGATAACAGGTCCGATCTGGCGCGGAGGGAAATTGACGACGGCCGCGACCTGTTGCCCCACCAACGTCTCCAGCGGATGGTTCTCGGTGATCTGGGCCGAGCTCTTGCGCACGCCGATTGCAGGTCCGAAGTCGATCCAGAGCCGGAACGCCGGCTTGCGCGCCTCGGGGAACGGCTTGGCATCGACGATGGTGCCGACGCGGATGTCGACCGCGAGGAAGCTGTTGAAGTCGATGGTCGGCGTAGCGGGGGCTGCGGGATCGTGCGTGACGTGCATGGGATGTCCGTTCGGCGAGTTGGCGTCGTTCGCAATATTGTCGCGCGAACCGGAGTTTCGTACAACGCCATGAACATCACGACACGGCCATGCGCGGGGGACGTCTTGCCCAACATCATCTACGGCATCAAGAACTGCGACACCATGAAGAAGGCGCGCGCCTGGCTCGATGACCATGGCGTGCCTTATGCGTTTCACGACTACAAGGCGGCAGGCGTCGAAAAGGACAAGCTCAAGCAATGGAGCGACAAGGTCGGCTGGGAAACGCTGCTCAATCGCGCCGGGACGACGTTCAAGAAGCTGCCCGAGTCCGACAAGGAAGGCCTCTCCGAAAAGAAGGCGCTGGCCCTGATGCTAGCGCAACCATCGATGATCAAGCGGCCGGTGCTGGAAATCGGCGGCAAGCTGCTCGTCGGCTTCAAGCCGGACATCTATGCCAAGCAAGTCAAGAAGGGCTGACTGCTAGTTCAGCTCGATAATCTCGGTGGGGACGCCGGGCTGGTCCGCAAACTCGACCAATTCGGCCGTCGCGATGCGGCCGGGCGCCCGATGAAACAGCTCGCGGTCGATCACCGCGCGCAGCTTCGGACGCGGCAGCGCGTCATTTCCGCGCATCAGATTCTTGATCTCGAAACCGCCGTCCTCGCAGAAGGTCTTGACCGAGGCGATGACGTGACAGACCTTGCCGTCGGTCTGGAAAGGCAGCAGCAGCCGTTCATAAGCGACGATGCGTCCGTAGATGTCGTCGACATCGGCAACGCTGTAGACGGGCAGGGCGCGCGCCACGCATTGGTGATAGATCGGCATCACGAAAGGCGCCAGGCGCGGCCCGAGATAATCGTCGAGCAGCACGCCCTTGCCGGTATGTCCATAGGCCCGCGAGATGCGCGTGTTTTCGCTCTGGATGGTGAGCCGCGGCACCGGCGTCGAAGCGTCCACCGTGTAATAGATGAGATCCGACAGCTCTTCCTCGAGCCGCGCAGGCTGATATTCCCAGACCGCCGGCGCAATCTGCTGGCGCGCGTAAAGTCGCAGCCACGTGTTCAGGAGATCACGTTGCCTGATCGACTTGACGACGGAAGGAGCGGCGCTTGCGAAATCCAAGACAATATTCCCCGAACGTCAAAACCTGCGCATGATCTCCGGTACGGGAAAATTTTTGATGAAGGCTGGCGCGCCGGACGAAAGACCGTTAACGACGGCTTGACGAGCGGTGCTTTCGCGAACCGGGAGGCCGAGCAGGCGCGATATCAAACGTCTCCGACTAAGGGAGCATTTGTATCCCAGCCGGAGGCCTGATCTGCTCAGCTTTCCGCCTTGCCTAACCCCCGTCACCTCCGGCATATTCCGCGCCCGGAGGCGGCGTTCCGGATGGGCTCCAAGGAGTGGCTCCAAGGACTTGATCCAGGGCCTCCGGAAAGCCGAAGCAACAAGGATAGCGACGCAGCTAGCGCGTGGCAGGGGGAAATCTGTTTGGCCGATGAGTTCATTCTCGAAACGGAAGGCTTGACCAAGGAATTCGCGGGCTTCTTCGCCGTCCGCGACGTTGCGCTCAAGGTTCGCCGTGGGAGCATTCATGCGTTGATCGGCCCGAACGGGGCCGGCAAGACGACCTGCTTCAATCTTCTGACCAAGTTCCTCAAACCGTCCGCCGGAAAAATCCTCTACAAGGGGCAGGACATTACCGCGATGGCGCCGGCCGACGTCGCGCGCCTGGGACTTGTTCGTTCATTCCAGATTTCGGCGGTGTTTCCGCATCTCACCGCGCTGGAGAACGTCCGTGTCGCGCTTCAGCGCCAGCACGGCTCTTCGTTCGATTTCTGGCGCTCCAAATCGGTGCTCAACCGCTTCAACGATCGCGCGCGCGACTTGTTGAACGATGTCGGCCTCAACGAGTTCGCCAACACGCCCGCGGTCGAGATGCCCTATGGGCGCAAGCGCGCACTGGAGATCGCAACCACGCTCGCGCTCGACCCGGAGATGATGCTGCTGGACGAGCCGATGGCCGGCATGGGCCACGAGGACATCGACAAGATCGCGGCGCTGATCAAGCGTATCTCCGCGAAATATACCATTCTGATGGTCGAGCATAATCTAAGCGTCGTGGCCAACCTCTCCGACATCATCACCGTGCTGACGCGCGGCCAGGTGCTCGCGCAAGGTCATTACAGCGAGCTCACCAAGGACGAGCGCGTCAAGGAAGCTTACCTGGGAGCCGGTCATGCCTGACACTGCGATCGCCGAGGCTTCGGCCAAGGCTACAACCAAGGCTGCGACCGGCGGAAACATCCTTCAGGTCCGCAACCTGGAAGCCTGGTATGGCGAGTCTCACATCCTGCACGGGATCAATTTCGACGTGAATGCGGGCGAGGTCGTCACCCTGCTCGGGCGCAACGGCGCCGGCAAGACGACCACGCTGAAGTCGATCATGGGCATCATCGGCAAGCGTACCGGCTCGGTGAAATTCAACAACCAGGAGATCATCCGCGCGACTTCCGACAAGATCGCGCGGATGGGCATCGCGTTCTGCCCGGAAGAGCGGGGGATATTCTCCAGTCTCGACGTGCGGGAGAATCTGATGCTGCCGCCGGTGGTCCGTGAAGGCGGACTGCCGCTCGATCAGATCTTCGACCTGTTTCCGAACCTGAAGGAGCGGCTGGGCAGCCAGGGCACCAAGCTGTCGGGCGGCGAGCAGCAGATGCTGGCGATCGCGCGCATCCTGCGGACCGGCGCGAGCTTCCTGATGCTGGACGAGCCGACCGAGGGCCTCGCGCCCGTCATCATCCAGCAGATCGGCCACACCATCGCGCGGCTCAAGAAGGAGGGTTTCACGATCCTCCTGGTCGAGCAGAACTTCCGTTTCGCATCGACCGTCGCCGACCGCTATTACGTGGTCGAGCACGGCAAGATCATTGACGGTTTTTCCAATGCCGAGCTTGCCGCCAACATGGACAAGCTCCACACCTATCTCGGTGTCTAGAGCATGATCCGGACCCGGAGGGCCGCGTTAGCGCAAAGCGTGTAGCGGTTCTCCGAAAGGATCATGTTCGAGACGAAACTGCCAACGAGAAAATTCAAGAAGGAAAGTTGCATGAAGACCAGGTCGATTGCGTCATTGCTGCTGACCACCGCGCTGACATTCGCTGCGGCGGGCGTCGCGTCCGCGCAGGACAAGACGGTCAAGATCGGCGCGCTGTCCGATCAGTCCGGCCTCTATGCGGATCTCGGCGGACCCGGCTCGACACTCGCCGCCCAGATGGCCGTAGAGGATTCCGGCCTTGCTGCGAAGGGTTGGAAGATCGACATCATCTCGGGCGATCATCAGAACAAGCCCGACATCGGCACCGCGATCGCGCGGCAATGGTTCGACGTCGACAAGGTCGACATCATCGTCGACGTGCCGAATTCCGGCGTGGCGCTCGCCGTCAACAACGTCATCAAGGAAAAGAACGGCGTTTACATCAATTCGGGCGCCGCGACCTCGGACCTGACCAACGCGCAGTGCTCGCCGAACACCGTGCACTGGACCTACGACACCTACATGCTGGCCCACACCACCGGCCAGGCGCTGGTGAAGGCCGGCGGCGACACGTGGTTCTTCCTGACCGCGGACTACGCGTTCGGCGCCGCGCTCGAGCGCGATACCACCGCGGTCGTCACCGCCAACGGCGGCAAGGTGGTCGGCGGTGTCAAGCATCCCTTGAACACGCCCGACTTCTCGTCCTTCCTGCTCCAGGCGCAGTCGTCCAAGGCGAAGATCATCGGCCTCGCCAACGCCGGCGGCGACACCACCAATTCGATCAAGCAGGCGGCCGAGTTCGGCATCGGCAAGGGCGGTCAGAAGCTCGCCGCGCTCTTGCTCTTCCTCACCGACATCAAGGCGATCGGCCTCGAGACGGCGCAGGGCCTCAGCTTCACCGAGACGTTCTACTGGGACATGAACGACCAGACCCGGGCGTTCTCGAAGCGCTTCGCCGACAAGATGAAGAACAACGCACCGCCCACCATGGTGCAAGCCGGCGTCTATGCGGGCGTGCGTCACTACCTCAAGGCGCTCGAAGCTCTCGGCGGCAATCCCCACGACGGCGTCAAGATCGTCGAGAAGATGAAGTCGATGCCGACGGAAGACGATCTGTTCGGCAAGGGCGAGATCCAGCCCAACGGCCGGACCATCCACAACGCCTATCTGTTCGAAGTGAAGAAGCCCTCCGAATCCAAGGGACCGTGGGACTTCTACAAGCTGGTCGGCACGGTGCCGGGCGATCAGGCGTTCACGCCGCTGTCCGAGAGCAAGTGCGCGCTGCTCAAGAAGTAAGATAACCGCCCGCAGGTCTTAAGGGCCTGCGGGCGACTTTCAGGGAACGCCGAAGGGACTGGGTGCGAAATCGATGCAGGCTCTATACGCACAGCTACTGGTGGGATTGATCAACGGCTCGTTCTACGCGCTGCTCAGTCTCGGGCTTGCCGTGATCTTCGGCATGCTCAACATCATCAATTTCGCCCATGGCGCGGTCTACATGATGGGCGCCTTCGTCGCCTATTTCCTCCTCAACCTCGGCGGCATCAACTATTGGTGGGCGCTGCTGCTGGCCCCCATCATCGTCGGCATCTTCGGCATGATCCTGGAGCGGACCATGCTGCAATGGCTGACCGGGCTCGATCACCTCTACGGCCTGCTCCTGACCTTCGGCATCGCGCTGATCGTGCAGGGCGTGTTCCAGAATTATTTCGGCTCGTCCGGCCTGCCTTACGCCATTCCGGACCAGCTCAAGGGCGGCATGAATCTCGGTTTCATGTTCCTGCCGATCTATCGCGGCTGGGTGGTCGTGTTCTCGCTGGTGGTCTGCATCGCGACCTGGTTCCTGATCGAGAAGACGCGGCTCGGCGCCTACTTGCGCGCCGCCACCGAAAATCCGACGCTGGTCCGCGCATTCGGCGTCAACGTGCCGCGCATGATCACGCTCACTTACGGCCTCGGCGTCGGTCTCGCTGCGCTGGCCGGCGTGCTCTCGGCGCCGATCAACCAGGTGCGGCCGCTGATGGGCGCCGACCTCATCATCGTCGTGTTCGCCGTGGTGGTGATCGGCGGCATGGGATCGATCATGGGCTCCATCATCACCGGCTTCGCGCTCGGGGTGATCGAGGGCCTGACCAAATATTTCTACCCTGAGGCCTCCAACACCGTCGTGTTCGTGCTGATGGTGCTGGTACTCCTGGTGAAGCCAACGGGATTGACGGGAAGGGCGGCCTGATATGACAACCCTGACGGACGACACGCTGCAGGCAACCCCGCGCGCGATGCGCGACGAGATGATCGTTTTCGTGGTGATGGCGCTGCTCTTGGCATCGGTGCCATTCACGGGCGTCTACCCGTTCTTCGTTATGCAGGCGCTGTGCTTTGCGTTGCTCGCCTGCGCCTTCAACCTCCTGATCGGCTACGGCGGCCTGCTGTCGTTCGGCCACGCGATGTTCTTGGGCACCGCCGGCTATTGCAGTGCGCATGCGCTGAAAGTGTGGGCGCTGCCGCCCGAGCTCGGCATCCTCGTCGGCATCGCCGCGGCTTTCGTGCTCTCGCTCATCACGGGCTTCATTTCGATCCGCCGCCAGGGCATCTACTTCTCGATGATCACGCTGGCGCTGTCGCAGCTGTTGTACTTCATCTACCTCCAGGCCCCGTTTACCCACGGTGAGGACGGCATCCAGGGCATCCCGCAGGGACGCATGTTCGGCATCTTCGATCTGTCCAAGCCGACGGTGCTCTACTACGTCGTGCTGGTCGGGTTCCTCGCCGGCTTCCTCCTGATCTTCCGCATCATCAACTCGCCGTTCGGCGAGGTGCTGAAGGCGATCCGCGAGAACGAGCCGCGGGCGATCTCGCTCGGTTACCGCACAGACCAGTACAAGTTCCTCGCCTTCGTGCTGTCAGGCACGCTGGCCGGTTTTGCCGGTGCGCTGAAGGTGTTCGTGGCGCAGAACGCCTCGCTCACCGACGTCCATTGGTCGATGTCCGGTGAGGTCGTGCTGATGACGCTGGTTGGCGGCCTCGGCACCATCTTCGGCCCCGTGGTCGGCGCCTTCGTGATCATTGCCATGCAGCAATATCTGGCGGGTTTCGGCCAGTGGGTGACGGTGATCCAGGGGTCGATCTTCGTCATCTGCGTGCTCACGTTCCGCCGCGGCGTCATCGGCGAAATCGCCCATTACTTCCGGCGATCCCTCTAAATGATTGATATCGCGTCAATTTCATTGGCGCGATAATCCGGTGGATGACCCGGCTCCGCGGGCGCGAGATGACACGCGCGCGGATCGAAAATGGTCTATGACAGTTTCATGACGGCCCCTCGGGCCGGGCCATTTCCAACCGGTAGCCACTCCCCATGATGCGATGGTTTCGTGCTTTCCTGCCCAAGGAAGAACGGTTCTTCGACCTGTTCGACCGGCATGCCCAGACCGTGATCCAGGGTTCAATCGCGCTCCAGGGCATGCTGAACGGGGGCGAGGAGACGCCGGTCTATTGCCAGCGCGTCAACCAGTTCGAGAACGACGCCGACAACATCACCCGTGAGGTGCTGACGGCGGTGCGCCGCACCTTCATCACCCCGTTCGACCGCGGCGACATCAAGAACCTGATCACCTCACTGGACGACGCCATCGACCAGATGCAGCAGACGGCCAAGGCGGTGATGCTGTTCGAGGTCCGCACCTTCGAGCCGCCAATGCGCGAGATCGGCGGGCTTCTGATCGAATGCGCCAATCTGGTGGGCCGGGCGCTGCCGCTGATGCAGTCGATCGGCCCGAACGTCGCCATGCTGACCGCGATCACGGAAGAGCTCGGCAAGCTGGAAGGCCGTGTCGACGATCTCCACGACATTGGGCTGAAGGAGCTGTTTCTCAAGCATCGCGACGGCAACGCCATGGACTTCATCGTCGGCGTCGAGATCTACGACCACCTCGAGAAGGTGGCGGATCGCTTCGACGACGTCGCGAACGAGATCAACAGCATCGTCATCGAGCAGGTTTAGGGCAAGATTGCCGTGGATGCCGCGTTAGGTCTTCCCGTCCTGGTCGGCTTGATCGCCGTCGCGCTGCTGTTCGACTTCCTGAACGGCCTGCACGACGCCGCCAATTCGATCGCGACCATCGTCTCGACCCGCGTGCTGCGGCCGCAATACGCTGTGTTCTGGGCCGCGTTTTTCAATTTCGTCGCCTTCCTGGTGTTCGGCCTCCACGTCGCCCAGACCATCGGCACCGGCATCATCGATCCCGCGATCGTCGATGCCCAGGTTATCTTTGCCGCCCTGGTCGGCGCCATCGTCTGGAATCTCGTGACCTGGGCGCTCGGCATCCCGTCCTCCTCGTCCCACGCGTTGATCGGCGGGTTATTCGGCGCGGGCGTGGCCAAAGCCGGGATCTCCGCGGCGGTCTGGAGCGGATTGTCCAAGACGGTCATTGCGATCGTGCTGTCTCCGCTCGTCGGCTTCGTGCTTGCGATGGTGCTGGTTGCGATTGTCTCCTGGGCCTCAGTGCGCTCGACGCCATTCGCGGTCGATCGCGCCTTCCGCATCCTGCAATTCGCCTCGGCCTCGCTCTATTCGCTCGGCCATGGCGGTAACGACGCGCAGAAGACCATGGGCATCATCGCCGTGCTGCTCTATTCGCAGGGCCATCTCGGCGGCGAATTCTTCGTACCATTCTGGGTGGTGCTGTCGTGCCAGGCGGCGATGGCGATGGGCACCTTGATGGGCGGCTGGCGCATCGTCCGCACCATGGGCCTGCGCATTACCAAATTGACCCCGATGCAGGGCTTTTGCGCTGAGACCGGCGGGGCAGCGACGTTGTTCATGGCGACCTATCTCGGGGTTCCCGTCTCCACCACGCACACCATCACCGGCGCCATCGTCGGCGTCGGCGCAGCTCGTCGTCTCTCGGCGGTCCGTTGGAACGTCGCCAGCTCGATCGTTTACGCCTGGGTGATCACGATGCCGGCCTCGGCCATCGTGGCGGCGCTGACCTGGTGGGCGGTCAAGATCTTCGTCAAGTAACCAGCTTGAGCCCGACAATGCCGGCGACGATCAACCCGATGCTGGCAAGACGCAGGGCCGTGGCCGGCTCGCCGAACAGGAAGATGCCCAGCGTTGCGGTGCCGACCGCGCCGATCCCGGTCCAGACCGCATAGGCGGTTCCGACGGGCAGCGATTTGAGGGCGAGGCCGAGCAGGATGACACTGCCGGCCATGGCCGCGAGCGTGACGACGGACGGAACCAGCTTGCTGAATCCTTCGGTGTATTTCAGGCCGATCGCCCAGGTAATCTCGAGAAGACCAGCGACGAACAGGATGCTCCAGGCCATGGATGACCCTCCATTCAAGGCAGGGTCGTCCCCGCGGCTGACATATGCTGATGGGCGCGGAGGCCGTCCCCCCCCCCAGGGCCAGGATGGCCAAGGCCGATATGGGGCTGGCCGGAGGGCTCCGCAATCACCAAATGAGGCTTGATCAGGCCCGTTTTCCCTGCCACACGCTGCCGCCATGTCCGACATCGCCATCCCCACAGCCGAATCGCCGGCCCGTTCCCCGCTTGCCGCCGAAGTGGCGCGGCGGCGCACCTTTGCGATCATCTCCCATCCCGACGCCGGCAAGACCACGCTGACCGAGAAGCTGCTGCTGTTCGGCGGCGCCATCAACCTCGCCGGGCAGGTCAAGGCCAAGGGCGAGCGGCGCAACACGCGGTCGGACTGGATGAAGATCGAGCGCGAGCGCGGCATCTCGGTCGTGACCTCGGTGATGACCTTCGAGTTCGAAGGGCTCGTCTTCAACCTCCTGGACACGCCGGGCCACGAGGACTTTTCGGAAGACACCTATCGCACGCTGACGGCGGTCGATTCCGCCGTCATGGTGATCGACGCCGCCAAGGGCATCGAGGCGCGCACCCGGAAGCTGTTCGAGGTGTGTCGCCTGCGGGACATCCCGATCATCACCTTCATCAACAAGATGGACCGCGAGAGCCGCGACGTCTTTGAGCTGCTCGACGAGATCGAGAAGACCCTGGCGCTCGACACCACGCCGATGACCTGGCCGGTCGGCCGCGGCCGCGACTTCCTCGGCACCTACGACGTCGTCAATGGCGGCGTGCGCCTGCTCGAAGGCGGCGGCGCCAAGACCGGCGCGGCGCAGCAGATCGCGATCGAGGAACTGGCCAAGCTCAATGCCAATCTCGACGTTTCCGCGGTGAAGGACGAACTCGAGCTCGTCACGGCGGCCTCGAAGCCGTTCGAGCTGGAAGCGTTCCGCGAGGGTCATCTGACTCCGGTCTATTTCGGCAGCGCGCTGCGCAATTTCGGCGTCGGCGACCTGCTGGAGGGCCTCGGCAAGTTCGCGCCCGAGCCGCGTGCGCAGGACAGCGACCAGCGCAGGGTCGAGGCCACCGATCCGCGCATGAGCGCCTTCGTGTTCAAGATCCAGGCCAACATGGATCCGAACCATCGCGACCGCATCGCGTTCGCGCGCCTGTGCTCCGGCAAGCTCAGCCGCGGCATGAAGGCCAAGCTGGTGCGTACCGGCAAGAGCATGCCGCTGTCGAGCCCGCAATTCTTCTTCGCGCAGGACCGTTCCGTCGCGGACGAAGCGTTCGCCGGCGACGTCGTCGGCATTCCCAATCACGGCACGCTGCGCATCGGCGACACGCTGACCGAGGGCGAGGATTTCAACTTCGTCGGCGTGCCGAGCTTCGCGCCGGAAATCGTCCGCCGCGTCCGGCTCACCGACGCGATGAAGGCGAAGAAGCTGAAGGAAGCGCTGCAGCAGATGTCCGAGGAGGGCGTGGTGCAGGTGTTCCGGCCGCGCGACGGTGCGCCGGCGCTGGTCGGCGTGGTCGGCGCGCTGCAGCTCGACGTGCTGAAGGCGCGGCTGGAGGCGGAATATTCATTGCCGGTCGAATTCGAGGTCAGCGAGTTCCAGCTGGCGCGCTGGGTTTCCTCGGAGGACCGCAAGAAGCTCGACACCTTCATCGCCGCCAACACCTCCAGCATCGCCGACGATGTCGACGGCGATCCCGTGTATCTCGCCCGGAACGAGTTCTATCTCGGCTACACCAAGGAGCGCGCCGAGGGCATCGAGTTCACCAACGTCAAGGACGTGAAGAAGAAGGGGTAGGGTGCGCTCCGACTGGCCGAGCGCGAGCATGTGAACGCGCGCGGGCTTGACGCGTTCGCCAACAATGCCACGTTTCCTCCGGTGACATTGCGGGCTCGCATCATGTGGCGCGGCATCCTCATTCTTTTCGTGCTTGCGGCGTCGATCGTCATCGCCGACGCGCGGCCGCGCCAGATCAATCCGATCCCGTTCTCGCACGAGCCGTGCAGCGTGCTCGACCGCCGGCCCTGCACGCCGTCTTATTGCAGCCCGCTCGAGCCCGGCCCCTGCATTCCCGAGATCGATTATCCCACCGGCCAGAACCTCCAGCTGACGATCGAGAGCGTGCCCTCCGATGCCGACCGCGCCAAATACCAGAAACCGGATCACGATCTCGACACGATCGGCGATCTCTTCGCTGCGCTGCGCGGCTGCTGGTCGCCGCCATCGGACAATGCCCACGCGGGCATGCAGATGTCGGTGCGCTTCAGCTTCAACAAGGCGGGTGGCCTGATCGGCCCGCCGCGCCTCACATACGCGACCGCGGGCGCGCCTTCCGACATCCGCACCAGCTATCTCAACGCCATCAATGCATCGTTGAACGCATGTCTGCCGCTGAAGTTCACCAGCGGCCTTGCCGGCGCGCTGGCGGGCCGGCCGATCGCGATCCGCTATGTCGACAACCGGGAATTGCCGAACTGAGCCGCTATTGAGTTTAGCTCAAGCGGCATGGCGACCGTGACAGGTATTGTCAGTTCAGCAATTTCCAGCTGTCCAGCTTGCGCACGATGGTTTCCTCGACTTCTTCGATTTTGTCGAATTCCTCGTACGTCACTCCGTTGAGATCGGATGGCAGTCTCAGCGGTTTCTTCAGCAGGATGGCGACCCGGTCGAACGCGCGGAATTTGGCAAAGAGCATTCCCATCTCGAAGATGACATTTTCTCTCGCGCGCGCCGCGAGTTCACCGTTGGTTTTTCCCAAGCGTCCTTCGTCGTCGGGTGTGGCGAGGATGAAGCCCGCCTTGCACGTTCGGATCAACTCTTCCAGGGCTGAGAGGATCGTCGTTGCATTCTTGTCTTCCCGCAGCAGTACCTTCGGATTGACCTTGTTCTGCCGCAAGATCGATTCCAGTTTCTGCCGGCTCCTTTCGTCCCGTCCATGCACGATGAAGACGTTGCGGTCGAGCTGAAGCTCCGGGTGCGGCGTATGCAGGGCGAGTGCAAGAATGTCGGTATAGGCTTCCAGAACGCGCATATCCTCCGGGGAAAACACCTTTTCCTGGATATTGTTATGGAAGCAAGCGACACCAAACGGTTCGCGGCCTTTTCCTAGTTTGATCGGAAAGCACACCATGTTCTGGATGGGGCTGTCGCCAGAGAATTCGCCGCCTTGCGCGCGCGAGAACACGGTCGGCATAATCGTGCGGTAACAACTGCCAGCGATGGTGCCGCGGTAACCCAACGTGGTTGGAAAGCTTGCCCGAGCCTGAGAATCCAGCAGTTCCTTGTCAAACAGGAAGTCGCCTTCGTTGAAGAGGACCAGCCTCTCCATTTTGGGGTGGTCGATCAGGACCGATCCCGCATCGGCCGCCGGGCTGATGGCGATTGCCGTCTCCAGGAAATTGACGACAATCGCCTCCTGTGAACGGCCGTGGGAGGCTCGAAGAAATTCCAATATTCTCGGATCAAAACTGATTTTGTCGGCCATAATAAACCGCCCAATCTATCTGCAATGTCGAGATCATATTCCGCCGGACGCCGAATTCAACAAGAAGTTGTCTTTCGGCGTCTTGGCCCGTAGCTTTGAACTTTCAACGCCAGATTTCCCCGGGGCCATGAGTCGATGGACGCCAGGACCAGCTATTTCCTCTTCCTGCTCACACTTCATTCGTCGCTGCTGATCACCAGCACGATCGCCGGCTCGAAGCTGTTCGCGCTGCCTTTCGGCCTGGACGCCAGTGCGACGGTGTTCAGCTATCTGCTGACCTTCATCATCATCGATACGATCGCTGAGCTGTTCGGCAAGGAATATTCCAGGCGGGTGATCAATCTGGGCCTGCTCAGCATGGCCTTGTCCGCCGTCTATTTCGAGTTCGCCGCCTATCTCCCGCCAGCTTCCGGCTGGCACCACCAGCAGGATTTCGAAACGGTCGTCAGTTCGTCCGTTCGAATCTGGATCGGAGGCTGGATCGCCTACATGGTCAGTCAGCACTTCGACCTGTCGTTCTTCCTCCTGTTGCGCGGAACGGCGTTCGGCAAGAGGTCCGTGGTGCTGTCGGCCTGGCTCAGCCTGATGCTGGCTCAGCTGCTGGACACCGCCATATTCGTATCGATCGCATTCTACGGCACCGGCATCGTCATTCCGACAATCGTCGGTCAGTATCTGGTCAAGCTGCTCTTCTCCACGATTGCCGCGCCTCTGGTGAAGTTCAGCATCTCGACGGGACGAGACTGGATCGAGGCGCGGAGCGCAAAGCCGATCGGGAAGGATTGATGCATTGCGTTTCGCGGGGTGAAGATGATAGCTGATGGCGTACGGTCTTACGCAAGGGGATGTCATGGGTCTGCTGGTCATGGTCCTGGGGCTGGCGCTGTTCTTCGCGGCCCATATTTTCACGACGAGGCGTGAGGCGCGGGCGCAGGCCATCGCGAGGCTGGGCGAGGGGACCTACAAGATCCTCTACGCCCTGGTCTCGTTCGCGGGGCTCGCACTGATCATCTGGGGCTTCGCGCATTACCGCAGCTCCGGCTGGATCGACGTCTGGTATCCGCCGAAGGCGATGAAGCACATCACGGTTGCGCTGATGCTGCCCGCAGTGATCCTGGTGGTCGCCTCCTATTTGCGCGGCCGCATCTATGCGACGCTGAAGCATCCGATGCTGGCCGGCATCAAGCTGTGGGCGGCGGCGCATCTGCTCGCCAATGGCGATCTCGGCTCCATCATCCTGTTCGGCTCGTTTCTGGCTTGGGCGGTCTATGACCGCATCTCGCTGAAGCGCCGCACCGACGCCGGCGGCCCGCCGATCCCGGTCGGCGGCGTCACCAACGATCTGATCGCGGTGGCGGTCGGTCTCGTCGCCTATCTCGCGCTGGCCTTCGCGTTTCATCCGGTCGTCATCGGCGTTCCCGTGATTGGTGCTTAACCGGTCGGCATAAGGCGTGATCCGGCTATCCATGGGCGGAAAGGTGACAAAACAACAAGCCGAGGGCGTTCCGATGGACTGGTCGCAATCTCAGATCCCGCCGATGCGGTTCGAGGCGCGTTTTGCCGATCGAGTGGTGCCGGCGTTCGCGGAGCGCCCTAAAAACATATGGGAGATGGTCACGAGCGCTGCGGCGCGAAATCCTGACGGTGATGCACTCATCTGCGGTGAGCGGCGTCTTCGCTGGCGTGATGTTGTGCCCCAGGCGGCGCAAATTTCTGCGGGTTTCCGCGAGAAGGGCCTGCGGCGTGGCGACCGTATCGCGCTCTTGCTCGGCAATCGCATTGAGTTCGTGTTGTCAATGCTCGCTGCGGCTCAGCTTGGGCTAGTGACTGTGCTGCTATCGACGAGACAACAGAAGCCGGAAATCGCCTATGTACTGGCCGATTGTGGCGCGAAGCTCTTGCTTTTCGAAGCGGCACTTGCCGATCGGCTGCCCGATGCCGGCGAGGTGCCAGATCTGAAACATCGGATCGCTGTGGACGACGATATTGCGCTTTCGGACCTTGCCATTCTTGCGGATTTGCCGCCGCTGGAAGAGGCATGCGACGTGGATGAAGAGGACATCGCGATGATCCTCTATACTTCGGGCACCACTGGCAAGCCGAAGGGCGCGATGCTGGCCCATTGCAACATCGTCCATTCCTCGATGGTGTTCGTGTCCTGCCTGCAATTGACGCAGGCGGACCGCTCGATCGCCGCGGTGCCGCTCGGCCATGTCACCGGCGTCGTCGCCAACATCACGACGATGATCCGCAGCAGTGGCGCGCTGATCATCATGCCCGAGTTCAAGGCCGCCGATTACCTCGAGCTCGCCGCGCGCGAGCGCGTCACCTACACGGTGATGGTGCCGGCGATGTACAATCTCTGCCTGCTGCAGCCCGATTTCGACGGCTACGATTTGTCGAGCTGGCGCATCGGCGGCTTCGGCGGCGCGCCGATGCCGGTCGCCACCATCGAGAAGCTCAAGGCGAAGATTCCGGGCCTGAAGCTGATGAACTGTTACGGCGCGACCGAGACCACGTCGCCCTCGACGATCATGCCGGGCGAACTGACCGAGCGCCATCTCGACAGTGTCGGCCTGCCGTGTCCGGGTGCGCGCATCGTGGCGATGGATCCGGATGGGCGCGAGCTGCCGCGCGGCGAGATCGGCGAGCTCTGGATCCGGAGCGCGTCCGTCATCAAAGGCTATTGGAGCAACCCCAAGGCTACCGCCGAGAGCTTCACGGGCGGATTTTGGCACTCCGGCGATCTCGGTTCGGTCGACGCAGATGGGTTCGTCCGCGTATTCGACCGGCAGAAGGACATGATCAATCGCGGCGGCCTGAAGATCTATTCGGCTGAGGTCGAATCCGTCCTGGCCGGCCACCCCGCCGTGGTCGAGAGCGCGATCCTCGCCAAGGCCTGCCCGGTGCTGGGGGAGCGCGTTCACGCCGTGGTGGTGACGCGCCAGCCGGTCGCCGACAGCGACTTGCGGGCCTGGTGCGCCGAGCGCCTGTCCGACTACAAGGTTCCCGAGACCATGGCGATCACGGCGGACCCGCTGCCGCGCAATGCCAACGGTAAGGTGCTGAAACGGCAGTTGCGCGAGCTCCTGGGAGCTTGAGCCGGGCAGGCGCACCCGGGCTCTCCCGGGTGGTTAACGCCTTGATCGGGCTCGCTTTGCCTTGCCAGCGCCATATCGTTAGGGTACCCCGCCGCCACGTGGGGGACGGGATTCCTGACGCGAACGCATCGGCGCGCGTACCCGGACGGGCATGGGATTAGCATAAGTGTCTGAATTATTTGACGAAGTCGACGAGGAAGTACGTCGCGAACAGCTCAAGAAGCTGTGGGATAAATATTCGATCTACTTCATCGCCCTGATGGTGCTGGTCGTGGCGGCCGTCGGCGGCTGGCGCGGCTACCAATATCTAGAGGCCAAGAAGGCCGCAGAGGCCGGCGCCGCCTTCGAGAAGGCTGCCGAGCTGTCCGAGCAGGACAAGCACGCGGAGGCGGAGGCTGCCTTCACTGAGCTCGCCGCCAAGGCGCCGTCGGGCTATCGCACCCTGGCGCGGCTGCGCGCCGCCGCCGAGGCCGCGAGCCGCGATCCCAAGGCCGCCGCCAAGATGTACGACGACCTTGCTGCCGACCGCAGCGTGGGCGGTGAGTGGCAGGATCTGGCGAAGATCCGTGCCGCCGGCCTGCTGCTCGACAGCGCCAGCTATGCCGACATGCAGCAGCGGCTGGAATCCTCCGCCGCGCCGAAATCGACCTTCCGCCACAGCGCCCGCGAGATGCTGGCGCTGTCGGCCTGGCGCAACAACGACATGACCGCCGCCCGCAAATGGCTCGACGCGATTGGCGAGGACGGCGAAACGCCGCCCGGCCTGCGCTCGCGCGCCGAGGCTCTCCAGGCTCTGCTGCCGCCCGTCGCAAAGAGCTGACCAAGAAGCTGACCGCCGGGCCCTCTGACGTAACGAGACACACGATGCGCCGCACGCCACGCTTGATCGCAGCCGCCGTCCTGATCGCCTTCACCGGCGTGCTGGGCGGCTGCTCGAGCTTCGATCCAAGCGATATGCTCGACTTCCTCGACACCAAGAAGAAGCTGCCGGGCGACCGCAAGCCGGTCTTCCCGGAAGGTGTCCCGGGCCTCGAGCAGGGCGTGCCGAAGGAGCTGTACAAGGGCGCGCAGCAGCAGCCCGATCCGAATGCGCCCGCCGTCGCGGCCTTGCCAGCGGAGCCGCCGCCCGAGCCGGCCAAGCCGGCGAAGGGCGCCAAGGCCAAGCACACGAGGCAGCCTGCCGCCGCAGCCGTCGCGCCGGCTGAGGCGCCTGCCGGCGAGGTTGACGGCGAAGCGCAGCCGGAGGCGGCGCCGGCATCGACCGCTCCGCCGCCCAAGCACAAGATCGTCCGCAAGCGCACCACCGCGCCGCCGCCGGATCAGCCGGTCCAGCAGGCGCAACCGGCCCAGACCACCCAGCAGCAATCGCAGGGGGCCTTCCCGGCGCCGCTGCCGAGCGGCAGCTTCTCGCGCTGATTTTTTCCTTTCATTGACAGGCGCGGCCCCGGCAGCGCACGAATGACCGATGTCCTTTACAATCGCCATCATCGGCCGGCCCAATGTCGGCAAATCGACGCTGTTCAACCGCCTGGTTGGACAGAAGCTCGCGCTCGTCGATGATTTGCCGGGTGTCACCCGCGACCGCCGCGAGGGCGAGGCGAGGCTCGGCGATCTCGAATTCACCATCATCGACACCGCAGGCCTCGACGAGGGCGCCAAGGGGTCGCTGACCGCGCGCATGCAGGAGCAGACCGAAGCCGCGATCGCGCAGGCCGACGCGCTGTTCTTCGTCATCGATGCCCGCATCGGCCTCACGCCCACCGATCGCGCCTTCGCCGATTTCGCCCGCAAGGCCAATAAGCCGGTGCTGCTGGTCGCCAACAAGAGCGAGGGCAAGCACGGCGATGCCGGCGCGATGGAATCCTTCGCACTTGGTCTTGGCGATCCCATCCAGATCTCGGCCGAGCACGGCGAGGGCCTGGGCGAGCTCTACGATGAGCTCGCCAAGCTGATGCCGGTGCCCGTCGACGAGGATGAGGACGACGACGACGGCGTGCCGCTCACGGAGGAGGAGGCCGCGACGCGCCCGATCCGGGTCGCCATCGTCGGCCGGCCCAATGCCGGCAAGTCGACGCTGATCAACCATCTGCTCGGCGAAGAGAGATTGCTGACGAGCCCGGAGGCCGGCACCACGCGCGATTCCATCGCGGTCGAGATCAACTGGAAGGGCCGGGAATTCCGCGTGTTCGACACCGCCGGCCTGCGCCGGCGCTCGCGCATCGAGGAAAAGCTTGAAAAGCTCTCGGTTGCGGATGCCTTGCGCGCCGTGCGCTTTGCCGAAGTCGTCGTGCTGATGATGGACACGCAGAACCGCTTCGAGGAGCAGGATCTCCGCATTGCGGATCTGATCGAGCGTGAGGGCCGCGCGGTCGTGCTCGCCGTCAACAAATGGGACCTGATGGAGACCAAGGGCGGCGGCGCGATCTCAAGTCTGCGCCGTGACGCCGATCACTGGCTGCCGCAGCTCAAGGGCGTGCCGATCGTGGCGGTGTCGGGCCTGATGGGCGAAGGCATCGACCGGCTGATGCAGGCGATCCAGGATGCCTATGCCGTGTGGAACAGGCGCGTGCCGACCTCGGCGCTCAATCGCTGGTTCGAGCAGGCGGTCCAGGCCAATCCGCCGCCCGCGGTGTCGGGCCGCCGGTTGAAGCTGAACTACATCACGCAGAACAAGGCGCGCCCGCCGAGCTTCGTGCTGTTCTGCTCGCGCGCCGATGCGGTGCCGCAGTCCTATCTGCGCTATCTCGTCAATTCCATGCGCGAGACTTTCGAGCTGCCGGGCACGCCGGTGCGCATCACCTTGCGTGAGAAGGCCAACCCCTTCGCGCACAAGCGCAAGCGGCCGTCGTGAGAGAGGGCGCCGGCAAGGCGACAGCGCAAGGCGCTGTGCCGGCCCGGCGCGGCGCGGTCGCCTTCATCTTCGTGACCATCCTGCTCGACATGCTCGCGCTCGGCGTCATCATGCCGATCCTGCCGAAGCTGATCGAGAGCTTCGTCGACAACGACACCGCGCACGCAGCCCGAATCTTCGGCCTGTTCGGCACCGCCTGGGCGCTGATGCAGTTCGTCTTCTCGCCTTTGCTGGGTGCGCTATCCGATCGCTTTGGTCGGCGGCCGGTGGTGCTGCTGTCGAATTTCGGCCTTGCCGCCGACTATGTGCTGATGGCGCTGGCGCCGTCGCTGCTTTGGCTGTTCATCGGCCGCGTCATCTCAGGCATCACCTCGGCGAGCATCTCGACGGCCTTTGCCTACATCTCGGATATCACGCCGCCGGAACGGCGCGCGGCGGTGTTCGGCAGGATTGGGGCGGCCTTCGGCGCCGGCTTCATCCTGGGACCGGCGCTCGGCGGCCTGCTCGGCGACATCGATCCGCGCTTGCCGTTCTGGGCGTCGGCAGCCCTCAGCTTCGCCAATGCGCTTTACGGGCTCTTCGTCCTGCCGGAATCGCTCGCGCCGGACAAGCGGGCGCCGTTCCGCTGGCGAAGTGCCAACCCGCTGGGGGCACTGCGTCTGTTGCGATCCAACGCAGTGCTCTCCGCCTTGTCGGTCGTCAACTTCATCGCGCAGGTCGCGCATGTCGTGCTGCCCTCGACCTTCGTGCTCTATGCGACCTATCGCTACGGCTGGGATTCCAAGACCGTGGGATTGACGCTGGCGATGGTCGGCATCTGCGCCATGGTGGTGCAGGGGCTTGCGATCGGTCCGATCGTGCGCGTGCTCGGCGAGCGGAACGCGCTGCTGCTCGGCCTGTGCTGTGGCGCGCTCGGCTTCGTGGTCCTCGGCGCTGCGCCGACCGGACCGCTGTCCTGGATCGGGATTCCGATTCTGGCGCTGTGGGGCATCTCGGGTGCCGCTTCGCAGGCGCTGATGACGCGGCTGGTCGCGCCCGATCAGCAGGGCCAGCTGCAGGGCGCGACCGCGAGCGTGCAGAGCGTCTCGCAGCTCGTCGGCCCGTTTCTGTTCACGCTGACCTTTTCCTATTTCATCGGCGCGAGCGCGCCGCTGCATCTGCCCGGCGCGCCGTTCCTGCTCGCGGCGGCGTTGATGGTAGTCTGCGTGGCGATTGCGGTGCGCTCGCTGGGCGGAGCGAGGGCCCCAGGCCAGTAGGGCGGATTAGCGAAGCGTAATCCGCCACCTTCCTCTGCGTAAAGAAAGAGGCGGGTTACGCCTTGCGGCTAACCCGCCCTACTCATTTCGCGCCTATTTCTTCACGAGCGGGCAGTCGCTGTCCTTGAGCGGCTTGGCCGCGTCTTCCGCCGAGATCGTGGCGATCTGCTTGTAGTAATCCCACGGCCCCTTCGACTCCTCGGGCTTCTTCACCTCGAAAAGGTAGGCCGGGATGAGGCGGCGTCCGTCCTGGCGCAGCGGTCCGTTGCCGAACAGCGGATCGTCGGTCGGCAGCTCCTTCATCTTGGCGACGACCTTGGCGCCGTCATGCGGATTGCCGCCGAGCGCGTCCATGGCCTTCAGATAATGCAGCACCATCGCGTAATTGCCGGCCTGCGTCATCGACGGCATCGCATTCTTGCTGGCCAGCGCAGCGAAGCGCTTGGACCATTCGCGGGTCTTGTCGTTCAGGTCCCAGTAGAACGATTCGGTGAAGGTCAGGCCCTGGGCGGTCTTCAGGCCCAGCGAATGCACGTCGTTGATGAACAGCAGCAGCGCGGCGAGCTTCTGCCCGGCCGAGACGATGCCGAATTCGGCCGCCTGCTTGATCGAGTTCGTGGTGTCGCCGCCGGCATTGGCGAGGCCCACGACCTTGGCCTTGGACGATTGCGCCTGCAGCAGGAAGGAGGAGAAGTCCGCGGTGTTGATCGGATGCTTGACGCTGCCGAGCACCTTGCCGCCATTCGCGGTCACGACCGCGGTGGTGTCACGCTCGAGCGCATGACCGAAGGCGTAATCCGCGGTCAGGAAGAACCAGGTATCGCCGCCGGCCTTGGTCAGCGCCTTGCCGGTGCCGTTGGCCAGCATGTAAGTGTCATAGGTGTAGGACACCGTGTTCGGCGTGCAGGCCTTGCCGGTCAGGTCGGCGGAGGCGGCGCCGGAATTCAGCAGCACCGCGTTCTTTTCCTTGACGAGGTTGCTGACCGCCAGTGCGACGCCGGAGTTCGGCGTATCGGCGATCGCATCGACCTTGTCGTTATCGATCCACTGCCGGGCGATGTTGACGCCGACGTCGGGCTTGTTCTGGTGATCGCCACTGATGACGTCGATCTTCCAGCCCTTCTTGAGCAGGCCGGAATCCTCGACCGCCATCTTGATCGCAACCACGGAATTGGGGCCGCCGATGTCGGCATAGAGGCTCGACATGTCGTTGAGCACGCCGATCTTGACGGTCTTGTCCTGCGCGAAAGCGGATGTTGCAAAACCGAAGGCGGCACAGGCGAGAAGGGCCGCGGAGCGGCGCGCGAACGTCGTCGTCATAAAAGGTTTCCTCCATTGTCAAATATGCGGACGGCCCTCTTTTCGGAGCCTTGGTCCTTCGGATGGCTCTAGCCTGTCCCAGGGCCGGCGGCAATGCGCCTAAAGCCGGATGACGCTTTCGTCGCAGCGTCATCCGTCGGTTAACTTTTGGGCAAAATGCGTTGAGACGCTATTTGAGCGCGTCCGACGTCAGCTTGAATTTCTGGATGCGTTTTCCGGTGTCGACCTCGGCGGTATAGACGTTACCCCTGGCGTCGATCGCCATGGCGTGCACCCAGTGGAATTGACCGGCGTTGCGGCCGCTATGCCCGAAGCTGCCGACCACGCTGCCGTCCTCGCGCTTGATCACCCTGATCTCGTTGTTCTCGCCGTCAGCGCTGAGCAAATAGGTCTGCTTCGGATCGGGCCAGATCGCGATGTCCCACACCGCGCCGTTGCCGAGCGTGTTCTTCTCGAAGAAGAACTCCTTCACGAAGCTACCGTCCTTTTTGAACACCTGGATTCGGTTGTTGATGCGGTCGCAGACATAGACGAGACCGTCATTGGCGAGCTTCACGCAGTGAACGGGATTGCCGAATTGCTGCGCGACCGGCGCCTTGGGATCGTAAGGCGCCTGCTTGGCATCGTCGGGTTTGTTGCCGTAGGCGCCCCAGTGGCGCTTGTAGGCGAGCGTTGTCGCATCGAACACGATGACGCGCCGGTTGCCATAGCCGTCGGCGACGTAAATTTCGTTCGCTTCCTTGTCGATCGCGGTTTCGGCGGGCTTGCCGAGCTGCGTCGTGTCGTTGCTGCCGAGGCTCGGCGCGATCTTGCCGATCTGAGCGACGAACTTGCCGTCGAGCGTGAACTTCAAAATGGCGTTGTCGTTGTCGGCATTGCCGCCGACCCAGACGAAGCCGCGTTCGTCGACCTCGATGCCGTGCTCGCGGCCGACCCATTCGTAGCCCTGGCCCGGTCCGCCCCAGGACCGCAGCAGATTGCCCTCGGCGTCGAATTCGAGCACGGGCGGAGCCGACACGCAGCATTTCGAGCGGGGCGGGGTGAGGCTTGCGCCTTTCTCGTCGTCGGTGAGCGAGCGCGGGCGGTGGATCACCCAGATATGGCCCTGCGCATCGACGGTGATGCCGCCGACCTGGCCGAGGATCCAGTTGTTCGGCAGCGGCTTCGGCCAGGACGCATCGACCGCGAAGGTCGGCACGTCACCCGCGCTCGCCGCGCCGGGAAGCACGAACGCGACAGCTGCGATCAGGATGGAAAAGGCGTGAGAGATATTTGCGAGCGCGCGCGTGGAGCCTGCGCGAACATGCCATGGCGCCATGGCGGCCTCCCTTTTTGGCTGTGCGGCTTGCTGCCGCTTGAGCAGCAGCAGTCAATCGCGGGGAGGCGGGCGAGTCAATCAGGCCGGCGAGCGGAAGCTCATCAGGCTACGGGTCTTGTAATCGTAGAACTTGCCGGTCTCGGTCCAATCAGGCGCGCACATCGGTACGATGAATTCGGCGACCTGCTCGGGCCTATCCAGCGTCTCGGGATCTTCACCCGGCATGAGCGTGGCGCGCATGCGGGTGCGGACCGGCCCTGGATTGAACAGGTTGACGCGCAGCTTGGTGTTCGCCGTCTCCTGCGCCCAGGCACGCGCCAAAGTTTCCAGCGCGGCCTTGGAGGCGGCGTAGGGGCTGACATAGGCGGTCGCCTTGTTGGCGGCGCCCGAGGTGATGAACACGGCGCGGCCGGCGTCGGACTGCTTCAGCAGCGGCTCCATGCAACGGATCAGCTGGAAGTTCGCGGAGACGTTCACCGCCATCACGTCGTTGAAGGTCTTGAGCTCGATATGGCCGATCGGAGATGAGGGGCCGAGCACGCCGGCATTGCCGACGAGGATGTCGAGCTTGCCGTAGCGCTCGTGCAGGCCGGCGCCGAGACGCGCGATGCCATCGGAATCGGTGAGGTTGAGCGGCACCAGCGTGGCGCTGCCGCCGACTTTGCGGATATCGTCGTCGAGCTCTTCCAGCCCGCCCTGTGTGCGCGCCGTGGCCACGATATGCGCCCCGGCCTTCGCCAGCGCGATAGCCGTGGCATAGCCGATGCCGCGCGAGGCGCCGGTGACGAGAGCGATGCGGTCAGCGAGAGGCTTTGTCATGGCGGGGTTTTACAGGCGTGGATGGCCGGGACAACCCCCCACGTGGTCGTCATTCCGGGGCGGTCCGCTGGACCGAACCCGGAATCCAGAGGTCGAGGCAACACATCGAGATCCCGGGCTCGCGCTGCGCGCGCCCCGGGATGACGCCTTCGGCGTCAGCTCGCCTCCGCCAGCAGCGACAGCTGCCGGGGCTGCTGCTCGGTCTGGGTCTGGTCGGTGAGGTGGGTCGGATAGGCGCCGGTAAAACAATGATCCGAGAATTTCGGATTGGCGGGGTCGCGGCCGGGCTCGCCCATGGCGCGGTACATGCCGTCGATCGACAGGAAGGCGAGCGAGTCGGCGCCGATGATCTCGCGCATCTCCTCCAGCGAATGCGTCGCGGCCAGGAGGCCGCCGCGATCGGGCAGGTCGATGCCGTAATAGTCGGGATAGAGGATCGGGGGCGAGGCGAGGCGGAAGTGGACTTCCTTCGCGCCGGCATCGCGCATCATGCGCACGATCTTCTTCGAGGTGGTGCCGCGCACCAGGGAGTCGTCGATCAGGATGATGCGCTTGCCTTCGATCGCGGCGCGGTTGGCCGAATGCTTCATGCGCACGCCGGATTCGCGGATCGCCTGCGTCGGCTGGATGAAGGTGCGACCGACATAGTGGTTGCGGATGATGCCGAGCTCGAACGGCACGCCGGAATGCTGGCTGTAGCCGACCGCGGCGGGCACGCCGGAATCCGGCACCGGCACGACGACGTCGATCGGCACGTGGCTCTCGCGCGCGAGCTGGGCACCGAAGGCCTTGCGGACCTCGTAGACCGAGCGGCCGTGGACGATGGAATCCGGACGGGAGAAATAGATGTATTCGAAGATGCAGGGGCGCGGCGCGATCGGCGGGAACGGCTTGTGAATGTCCTGACCGCTCTCGTCGAACACGATGACTTCACCCGGCTCGATGTCGCGGATGAAGCGCGCGCCGATGATGTCGAGCGCGCAGGTCTCCGAGGTCAGGATCGGGCAGCCGTCGAGCTCGCCGAGCACCAGCGGGCGGATGCCGCGCGGATCGCGCGCGCCGACCAGCTTCTTGTTGGTCAGCGAGACCAGCGCATAGGCGCCCTCGATCTCGCGCAGCGCGTCGATATAGCGCTCGATGAAGCGGCTGCGCCTGGAGCGCGCGACCAAGTGCAGGATCACCTCGGTGTCGGTGGTCGACTGCATCATCGCGCCGCTCTTCACGAGCTCGCGGCGCAGCGTCAGGCCGTTGGTGAGGTTGCCGTTGTGGGCGACCGCGAGGCCGCCGGCATTCAATTCGGCGAACAGCGGCTGCACGTTGCGCAGGATGGTTGCGCCGGTGGTGGAATAGCGGACATGGCCGACGGCCATGTTGCCCGGCAGGCGGTCGATCACCTCGCGGCGGGAGAAGGTGTCGCCGACGAGGCCGAGCCGGCGTTCGCTGTGGAAACGGCTGCCGTCGTAGGAGACGATACCGGCGGCTTCCTGGCCGCGGTGCTGCAGGGCGTGCAGGCCGAGCGCGGTGATGGCGGCGGCGTCGGGATGGCCGTAGATGCCGAACACGCCGCATTCCTCGCGCAGCGTATCCCCCTCCAGATCGTCCTGAACCTCTAGCGCGGCCGGACCCGGGCCGGCGTTTGGATCGAGATCAGATAGGGCGTCCTGGTCAGGGTGTCGCATCTCGTCCACGCCTCTCTTTAGGGGCAATCAACGCGCCGCAGGTTTCTCGATCAGTTTCTTCAAACTGTCACGAGCAGGTTTACTGTATCCGTCGCCACTGCCCGAAGGCTGCTGCTCGGAATCAGCTTGATCATCATCTGGTTTGTTTTTCTTGAATCTCTTCAAGATGGTGTTCTCGGGGTCGTCAGGCAAGAGCGACTTCAGCCAATCACCGGTCGAATCGAGCACGGTCCGGGATTTTGCGCCCCGCACCCAATCCGGCTGCTGCTTGTCGGGAACCAGCCAGATGAAGAACTGGTAGGCGACAACCACGATCAAAAGGCCGCGAGCGAGGCCAAACAGGAAGCCCAGGGTCCGATCCAGCGCGCCGATGCGCGAATCCAGGATCATGTCGGAGATCCGGACCGTGATCACGGAGACCACGACGAGGGTGCCGATGAACACGCCGGCGATCACGACCACGGTGGCGACGGTGTCGTTGTTGAAATAGGTCTTTGCGGTCGGCAGCAGCTTAGAGAACGAGTACAGCGTCACGATCGCCGCGGCGCCCCAGGCCGCGATCGACAGGATTTCGCGCATGAAGCCGCGGACCAAGGCAAGCAGCCCCGAAATCAGCATCACACCGAGCAGGATCAGGTCGAGGATGGTAACTGGCATCGGCTGGTCTGGTCCGCTCGTACGTCGAAGGTGCTCTAGCGAATCGGTGTTTGGCCGCTGCCTTAAAAGAGGGGCAGACGGCGTTCCCGGCAAGGCCGCAACCACGCAATCCCATGCTGCTTTTGTGACGGCTGTATAGCGGCGGGGGCCTCCGGCGTCACCACCGGCTAACCCTCTCCACGGCGGAATCTTGCCGGTGTGGCATTTTTCTCGGTCGGCGCGTTCGATTCGCCCCGGCGGGAGCCGCGGGCGGCGATCTCGGCCACCAATGTCGTCAGGCTGTTGACCGCATTCAGCGTCAATCCGGCATCGCCGCCGGCCTCACCGCGGGCCGATTCGGGCAGCACGGCGCGCTGAAAGCCGAGTTTTGCCGCTTCCTTCAGCCGCGCCGGGGTCTGTGCCACCGGGCGCACCACGCCGGACAGCGAGATCTCGCCGAAATAAACCGCATCGGTCGGCAATTGCGCGTTAACCAGGGATGACACCAGCGCCGCCGCGGCGGCGAGGTCCGCTGCCGGCTCGTGGATGCGCAGGCCGCCGGCGACGTTCAGATAGACGTCGTGGCCGGACAGCTTGACCCCGCAATGGGCCTCCAGCACCGCCAGCACCATCGACAGCCGGCTCGGATCCCAGCCGACCACCGCGCGCCTGGGCGTGCCGAGCGAGGTCGGGGCGACCAGCGCCTGCAATTCGACCAGAACGGGCCGCGTGCCCTCGATACCCGCGAAGACTGCGGTGCCGGGCGTGCCGAGATCGCGCTCGGACAGGAAGAGCTCCGAAGGGTTGGTGACCTCGCGCAGGCCCAGGCCCGTCATCTCGAACACGCCGATCTCGTCGGTCGGGCCGAACCGGTTCTTCACGGCACGCAGGATGCGGAATTGCTGCGAGCCTTCTCCCTCGAACGACATCACCGCGTCGACCATGTGCTCAACCACGCGGGGACCGGCGATCTGGCCGTCCTTGGTGACGTGGCCGACCAGGATGATGGCCGCGCCGGTCTTCTTGGCAAAACGGATCAGCGCCTGCGCCGAGGCGCGCACCTGGGTCACGGTGCCGGGCGCCGATTCCACCGTGTCGGTCCACATGGTCTGGATCGAGTCGATCACGATGAGGCGCGGAACGGCGCCCTCCGACAGCGTCGAGACGATGTCCTCGACCGAGGTCTCGGCTGCGAGCTGCACCGGGGCGTCCGACAGGCCGAGCCGCTCGGCGCGCAGCCGCACCTGCGCGACCGCCTCTTCGCCGGAGATGTAGACGACGCGGTGGCCGGCGCGCGCCAGCAGGCTGGTTGCCTGCGTCAGCAGCGTCGATTTGCCGATACCGGGATCGCCGCCGACCAGCAGCACCGAGCCGCGGACAAAGCCGCCGCCGGTGACGCGGTCGAGCTCGGTCATGCCCGAGGACAGGCGCGGCGCATCCGGGCTCTTTCCGGAGAGGCTCTCGAGCGCGAACGTCCGCCCCTTGCGCTTGGACCGGATCGAGACCGGCACGCTGCCGCTGGTGTCTTCTTCGGCGAGCGTATTCCACTCGCCGCAGGATTCGCACTTGCCCTGCCAGCGGTTATAGGCCGCGCCGCAGTTCTGGCAGACGAAGGAAAGCGTGTTCTTGGCCATGGGGAGGTTTGAGTCGCGGGTTGAGCTTGCTGATAGCACGGAACGGCGGGGTGATCGCCGGCGCATCGAATATCTCAGATCGTCCCGGCAGATAACCTTTCATTAGCTCTGTGCCGCCGTGATGGAACCGGTTTTGCGAAGTGTTAGCGGACGCCGGGCCAATCTCGGAACCATCGGGGGCGGCGAAGAAGATGACGGTATTTCTGCGAATATTGCTGGTCGCGGGCATGGCCTGCGGCCTCATCGCGTCCGCCAGCCAAAGCTCTGCCAAGCCCCTCGACATCGTTTTCGTCAATCCCGGCAAGACCGGCGAGGTCTTCTGGGACATGGTCGCGCAGAGCATGCAGGCTGCGGGGCGCAAGCTCGACGCCCGTGTCGAGGTGCTGACCAGCGAACGCAACTACCGCACCATGCAGGAGCTCGGTTATGGCGTGCTGGCACGCGCCGACAAGCCCGATTTCCTGATCCTGTCGAACGAGGAATCCGCCGCCGTCCCAATCCTGGAGGCGGCCGAGGCTGCGGGCGTCAAGACGCTGCTGCTCTCGAACACGCTGATCGGCGACGACGCGAAGCGTCTTGGGCCGCCGCGGCAAAAGCTCAAGACCTGGCTCGGCGACATCACGACCGATCTTCAGACCGCGGGCGCGCGGATGGCCAACGCGCTGATTGCGGCGGCGCGCGCCGAGAAATGGCAGAGCCCGGACGGCAAGATCCACCTTCTCGGCATCGGCGGCGACGAGATCACGCCGGCCTCGATCGCGCGCAACGCCGGTCTCAAGCTGGCGGTCGATGCCGCGCCCGACGTCGTGGTGGACCGGCTGCTGTTCGCCAATTGGACGCAGTCGGAGGCCGAGCAGGTTACCACGAATTATCTGGGCTGGGCCTCGCGCAAGCAGATCCGTCCCGCCGGCATCTGGGCCGGAAACGATCCGATGGCGCTCGGCGCGCTGCGCGCGGTGACCGCCGCCGGCCTCGTGCCCGGCCGCGACATCCAGCTGGTCGGCCTCAATTGGTCGGAGGATGCGTTGCGCGAGATCAGGGCAGGCCGCCTGCTGCTGACCGACGGCGGGCATTTCCTGCTCGGCGGCTGGTCGATCGTCCTGTTGCGCGATTATGCCGATGGCTGCGATTTCGCGGCGGTCTCGCCCCGCGTCGAGGTCAAGACGTCCGCGATCACCCGCCGGAATCTCGGTTCGGTCGGCGATCTCGTCAAGACGCGCGCGTTCGACCGGATCGACTTCACGCGCTTCCGGGCAAAGGCCGGACGCTGCGGTCGCTATGACTTCTCCCTCGATGCGCTCATATCGTCGCTGCCGCTTCCCGAAGGCGCCGCCGACTGATGCGCCAGGATGAATCGATGAGCGACCCTGCAAGCAACGAGCCGGCCGCGCCGCGCTTGCGCCCGGTCGTTCGCGCCATGATCTGGGCCACCGTGCCCGTTCTGCTGCTGGTCCAATTGCTCGCCTCCGCCGGCGTCGAGGTTTCGAGCTTCTGGTCGCAGGTCAAGCAGCTCGACGCCCGCATGGCCCGCGTCGCCGAGAGCCGGGCCGAGCTGATCGCCGAGCCGCTCTGGAAGATGCGCTACGACCGGGTCACGGGCGTGCTCAACGAGATCATGCACGACGAGACGATCGCGGCGGCGGCCGTCTACGACGATACGGGCGCCGTGATTGCCCGCGTCGTGGCGCGCTCCGAGAGCCCGTCGATCGCGGAGGTCTCGCGTCCGATCCACTACAGCAACGGCAACATCTCCGTGCAGGCCGGCCGCATCGCCATCGCCTATTCCCATGCGGCGCTTTACGCGGATGCGGGCAGCCGCCTGGTGCTGCTACTGGTGGTCGGCCTGCTTGCAACCTTCGCGACCCTGATCGCCATGCGGATCTCCGCCAACATCTTCATCGGCCGGCCGCTGGCGGTCATGATGTCGGCGATCCAGCGCAGCAAGCAGGACAGCCGCGCCTATCCGGCGGACGTCAAATCCTCGAACGAGTTCGGCCAGCTCGCGCGCGCTTTCAACGCCATGCAGCACACGACGTCGGGCGCGCTCGACCGGCTCGGGCACATGGCGGGGCACGATCCGCTCACGGGGCTGCCCAACCGGCGCTCCCTGACCGAGCGGCTGGCGGTGGCGAGCCGCGACAGGGGCCGGCCGGACGCGCTGGTCGCGTTCTGCTTCATCGATCTCGACGACTTCAAGGGCATCAACGACACTTTCGGCCACGAGGCCGGCGACCAGTTCCTGGTGCACATTTCCCAGCGTCTTCGTCGTGCGGTCGAAACGGAGGATTGGGTCGCCCGGCTCGGCGGCGACGAATTCGTCGTGATCCGTCCCGAGGTCAGCAATGAAGCCTCGGCGCACGCCTTCGCACAGCAGGTGCTGGCCGCCATTTCCGAACCGATCCGGCTCCACGACAAGCAGGTGGTGCCGCGTGCCAGCATCGGCCTTGCCGTGCGCCGCGCCGATGATCCGGAGCTGTCGCATCTGCCGACGCTGGCCGACATCGCGCTCTATCATGCCAAGAGCAAGGCGCCCGGCACCGTCGCCGTGCTGGACGAAGCGCTGCAGCGCGAGTACCGGCGCCGCAGGGATCTCGAGCTCGCCATTCCCGCAGGGTTTGCCGAGGGACAGTTCGAGGTCTGGTACCAGAGCCAGGTCGATCTCGAAAGCCACGAGGTCGTCGGCCTCGAAGCGCTGATCCGCTGGCGCCATCCCGAGCATGGCGTGATCGGTCCGGCCGAGTTCCTGCCGCTGATCGAGCGCAGCGGCAACAACGCGCGGCTGACCCGCTACGTGCTGACCGATGCCTGCTGGGCGCTGCAACGGCTGGCCGCCGCGGGCAGGCCGCAGATCCGGATCGCGATCAATCTGCCGCCGTCCGAGCTCGCCGACCATTCGCTCGCCGCCGAGCTGCGCGCGACCTGCGCGCGCTTCGATGTCCCGGCATCATTGCTGGAGCTCGAGATCACCGAGGGCTCGCTGATCAACAACATCGCCAGTGCCTCCGAGACGCTGCATCGCCTGCGCCGCCTCGGCGCCACGATCGCACTCGACGATTTCGGCACAGGTTACAGTTCGCTCGCCCATCTCAGGCGCTTCCCGCTCGACAAGGTCAAGATCGACAAGGCGTTCATCAGCGAGATTCCCGACAGCGCGGAGGACAAGGCGATCGTCGGCGTGATCGCATCGCTCGCGGACACGCTGGGACTGACGCTGGTTGCGGAAGGAATCGAGCGCGCCGAACAGGCCGAGGCCATGCGCGAGATGGGCGTGAGGTTCGGGCAGGGCTATTTCTATCAGCGGCCGCAGCCGCTCGACGCCGTGCTGCAATGGCTCGAAAAGCGGCCGGCGGTGGAGAGCCGCGTCCTCGCCGACAGTCCCTCGATCGCGCCCGAATTCGCCTGAGCGGAATCAGGACTGCGCCGCGTTCCACAGCATCGAGAGCCCGGCCGCGATCATGATGGCGTCCATCAGCAGGCGGAACATGTCCGGCTTCAAATGCAGCACGAAGCGTTTTGCGATGAAGGCGCCCGACATCAGCGAGGCGCCCGCGATCAGGCCCTTCATGAAGACGTCGCCGGTCAACGCGCCGAAACGCTCGAAGGTCACGGACTTCGCGAAGTAGAGGCCGAGCGAGCTTGCGGCTTCTGTGGCGAGGAAAGCGCCCCTCGACAGACCGTAGAACAGGAACAGCGGCACGCTGAGCGGGCCGGTCGAGACCACGATGCCGGTGAGATAGCCGATGACCGCGCCGCCGATAGCCAGATGCCAGAGATTGGCCTTGAGGTCGTGCCGCGCCAGCCAGTGCCGCACCGGCACCATCGCGATCAGGAAGATTCCGATGGCAAGATCGACGGCATGGGAGGGCAGCGCCAGCAGCGTGCGCGCGCCCAGCACCGCGGCCGGAATCCCCGTGACCGAATAGGCCGCGCAGGCCCGCCAGTCGACCTCGCGCCACCACGCCAGGATACGGGAGAAATTCGCCATCACGGACGCCACCGCCATGATCGGCACGGCCTCCTTGGGCCCATAGGCATAGACCAGCACCGGCATCAGCATGATCGACGAACCCGTGCCGACGATGCCTGAGATGGTGCCGGCGACGAGGCCGACGGCGAGGACGAAGAGGAAGGCCAAGGGGAGACGCTCCGGGAATCGGAGCAGTCTACCCGCACGGGCCGGCGAGGGCGATGCCGGCTGTGCTTCCCGCGAAGGCTGGAACTCTAGCGCGGCAACGGCGCTTCCGCGACATCGAGCAGCGCGCCGAGGCCGTGCAGCAGGCGTCGCGTGGCCGCGTTCTCGGTGGCAAGACCAAATACGACGAGCGACCGTCCAGTCACGGCGTAGGCGTGTCCGAGCTCGAAGGCGGGCATCTGGGCCTCAGGCTGATTGGTATCGATCAGGCCCAACCAGCTGTTGCCGTCGGTGACGGTCGGCAAGGTAAAGTTCACGACGTCGTAATGGGCGTTGTAGATCAGAAGCATCGTCGCGTCCGAGCCGCGGCGCTTGATCCCCGTCTCCTGGGCGCGTCCGTCGAGCAGCATGCCGAAGCACTTGGCGTTGCCGTCCTGCCATTGCTCGCCCGTCATCTCGTCGCCGGAGGGCGACAGCCATGTGACGTCCTTGACGTCGAGCTCTTCGTTGTGCGAGCCGACCAGGAAGCGGCTGCGATAGAGGATCGGGAAGGCCTTGCGCGTGGCGATCAGCTTGCGCGCGAATTCGCGAAGGCTGCGGCCGTTGGCCGTGATACCCATCCAGTCGAGCCACGTGGTCTCGTTGTCCTGGGCATAGGCATTGTTGTTGCCATTCTGGGTGTGCCCAAACTCGTCACCCGCAAGCAGCATCGGCGTGCCATGGGACAGCAGCATCGTCGCGAGCAGGTTCCGCTTCTGGCGTTCGCGCAGCGCAGTGATTTCAGGATCGTCGGTCGGTCCTTCGACGCCGCAATTCCAGGAATGATTGTTGCTGTGCCCGTCGCGGTTATCCTCCCCGTTCGCCTCGTTGTGCTTGTCGTTGTAAGAGACGAGATCGTTGAGGTTGAAGCCGTCATGCGCCGTGATGAAGTTGACGCTGGCCCAAGGCCGGCGTCCGCGCTTGTTGAAGAGATCGCCCGACCCCGACACGCGCTTGGCGAAGTCCGCGATTGATCCCTCGTCGCCCTTCCAGAAGGCGCGCGCACTATCTCTGAACTTGTCATTCCACTCGGCCCATCCAGGCGGAAACTGGCCGACCTGATAGCCGCCCGGGCCGATGTCCCATGGTTCCGCGATCAGCTTGACGCTGGACAGCACCGGATCCTGACGACAAGCGTCGAGGAAGCCGCCGCCTTCGTCGAAGCCATAGGGTTCGCGCGCGAGGATGGTGGCGAGGTCGAAGCGGAAGCCGTCGACCCGCATCTCGTTTGCCCAGTAGCGCAGGGAATCCGCAACCAGCTGCAGCACCCGCGGATGCGACAGGTTCACCGTATTTCCCGTGCCGGTGTCGTTGATGTAGTAGCGCTTCTGGTCCGGCAGCAGGCGGTAATAGCTGGCGTTGTCGATGCCCTTGAACGACAGCGTCGGACCGAGCTCGTTGCCTTCGGCGGTGTGATTGTAGACGACGTCCAGGATCACCTCGATTCCATGAGCGTGGAACTGGTTGACCATTTCCTTGAATTCGTTCGCGAACGGCGTCTTCAGGTAACGCGGCTCCGGCGCGAAGAAGGCGATGGAGTTGTAGCCCCAGTAATTGCGCAGGCCTTTGTCGACCAGATAGCTGTCGTCGACGAAGGCATGGATCGGCAACAGCTCCGCGCTGGTGATCCCGAGCGAGCGCAGATAGGCGGGGATTTCCGAATGCGCGAGCCCCGAGAACGTCCCGCGGTCTGCCTCGGGCACCAGCGGATGCAGCTGGGTGAATCCCTTGACGTGCATCTCGTAGACGATCGTGCGCTCCCACGGCACTTCGGGCTTGCGCGCCGCGCCCCAGGTGAAGGCGGGGTCGATGACACGGCACTTCTGCATGAGGGGCGCACTGTCCCGCTCGTCAAAAGAAAGGTCCTTGTCGGCGTGGTCGAGCTGGTAGCCGAACAGCTCCGGTCCCCAGCGCAATTGTCCGATCAGCTGCTTGGCGTAGGGATCGAGCAGCAGCTTGTTGGGATTGAAGCGATGTCCGGCGTCAGGCTCATAGGGTCCATGGACGCGATAGCCATAGGTGGTGCCGGGGCGGGCTGACGGCAGATAGCCGTGCCAGACTTCATCGGTATATTCGGGAAGCTCGATGCGCTCGAGTTCGGTTTCACCGTCGTCGTCGAAGAGGCAGAGTTCGACCTTGGTGGCATGGGCCGAGAACAGCGCGAAATTGACGCCGAGCCCGTCCCAGGTGGCGCCGAGCGGAAACGGTTTTCCCTCGGTGATGCGCGTTCGTCGCAGGCTCGATGCCGCCCGTGTCAGGACGTCATCAGATTGCGTCTTTTGGTCCATGTCTGCCCCCAATGACAATCTGGTCAGGATGTCGGCGCTGTTGCTGGTAGTTCGGTCGCGGCCTGTTCAGCAGCGGTTGCCGAGGCGATCACGGCCGCAGGCGGCACATCGGCCGGCTTGGGCAGGACGCTGGCGCGTTGCTGGGCGGCTTCCTTGCTGATCGCGGCGATCGAATTACCGATCCGCCCGACGATGGCGGTAAGCTCGGCATCTGACAGACCCAAGCGTTTCCTGACGAGGCGCATCTGCGCGCGGTCGGTCAGGTCGAGCTTGTTGCGGATGGGCTTCGGTGTCGAGCGGCGCATGGCGGCAACTCCTGTGTGTGGTCGTAACAGTCGCCGGATGTTTCCGTTCCAGTGAATGCGAGACTGCGTCAGCTTGCGCTTGTCGCGCCCATCTCCAGGTTGGCGGAGGGTATCGGCATCCGGATCGCCACGTCACTTTCGGGAAGTGCGAGCATGCCGAGCCCAGGCATTTGCTGAAGCGCGGGCAGGCGGCGATAAGCGGCGAGATAGTCTTTGGCCATCCGCTCGGCCGTGAAGCGTTGCTCGAACCGTTTGCGGATCGCGTGACGCTCGAGCGTGCCGACCGATCTTGCCGCCGCGATGGCCTCTTCCGTCGTATTCACGACGAATCCGCTCACACCGTGATCGATGACTTCAGGCACAGAGCCGTGCGAGAGGGCAATCACCGGCGTGCCGCAGGCCATGGCTTCAATCATGACGAGACCGAACGGCTCCGGCCAGCAGATCGGGAACAGCAGCGCGCGGGCGTTGCCTAGAAATTCGGCCTTCTGGAATTCGTTGATCTCGCCGATGAACTCGACATTGGGATGCTCGGCGACCATCGGCGCAATGACCTGATCCCAATAGCGTTGATCGGCGGCGTCAATCTTGGCCGCCATCTTCAAGGGAACGCCAGTCCTAGCCGCGATTTCGATTGCCTTGTCGGGGCCTTTCTCCGGCGAGATACGCCCGAGGAACGCAAAATAGTCGCCGGAAGGTTCTTGCCGATACGGCAGGATATGCTCGGGCAGACCGTGCAGCACGGTGCCGAGCCAGTTGACGGGCGGCATCGGACGGCGTTGCGCGTTCGAAATCGAGATCAGCGGCGGCTCCGGGAAGGCCGAGTAGAACGGCATCAGATCCGGCAGGTCGAGCCGGCCATGCAACGTCGTGAGAGTCCGGTTCGCGTAGGGCCGCATCAAGGGATAGTGCAGATGATCGATGTGGAAATGAAGGACGTCGAACTCGGCCGCGCGCCGCGCAACCCGGTCCAGCATCATGACGTGATGGGGCGTCATGTCCTTGACGTCAGGATCGAGACGAAGGGCCATCTTCGCGCATGGCACCAACTCGGCCGACGTGATCGAATCTCCGCTTGCGAACAGCGTGACCTCGTGGCCCTGGCGCACCAGCTCTTCGGTCAGGTACGAGACGATCCGCTCCGTGCCGCCATAAAGCCGCGGCGGGCAGCTCTCGGCGAGTGGAGCAATTTGAGCGATCTTCATGGTCAGTCCCCGAATGCCCGGCTAGATCGATGATTTGTAGAGCGCGGCGTAGGATTTGGCCGACTGGCTCCAGCTGAAGGCCTGCGCCATGGCGGCCCTGCGCATATGATCGAGACGATCCTTCATGCCGAAGGTCGAGAACGCTCGGCACAGGCTTCCGAGGAAGCCGGGTGCCGAGGGCCTGTCGAACAGAAATCCCGTCTCGCCGTCGACGATGGTCTCGGCGAGGCCGCCGGTGCGGTGGCCTATCGGCAGCGAGCCGAAGCGCTGGGCGTACATCTGGCTCAGTCCGCACGGCTCGAAGCGCGACGGCATCAACGTGAAGTCGCTGCCTGCGAAGATTTTCCGCGCCTCCGCGTCGTCGAAGCCGATCTTGACGGCAATCGATCGCGGCGCGCGCGCCTGCGCCTGGAGCAGGGCCTCTTCGAACCGCGGCTCGCCCTTGCCGGTGACGACGATCTGGCCGCCGGCATCGACGATGGCTTGCGCGCTCTCGATCACGAGGTCGACGCCCTTTTGATGAACGAGGCGCGCGACGAGGGCGAACAGGGGGCCGCGTGAGATTGCCAGGCCGAACTGGTCCCTGACATCATCGGCGTTCAGGGAACGCTCGGCCCAGTCGCCGGCTCCGAACGGCTGCAACAGCGACGAGCAGGTCCTGGGGTCCCAGCTCTCGTCGATGCCGTTGAGGATGCCGGACAGCTGGTTGCGATCAGCTCTTTGCTTCAGGAGCCCTTCGAGGCCGCAGCCGAACTCGGCCGTCGTGATCTCCCGTGCATAGGTCTGGCTGACAGTCGTCAGGTGCGAGGCATAGACCAGACCCGCCTTGATGAAGGACAGGCGATTGTAGAATTCGACACCGTCGATGTTGAAGCTGGTCTCGGGAATCCCGAGCGGGGCCAGCGAGCTCCGGTCGAAAACCCCCTGATAGGCCAGGTTGTGGATCGTGAAGACGGTCGGAATGTGCGCGTAGTGCCATTCGAGATAGCCGGGGATCAGCGCGCATTGCCAGTCGTTGGCGTGAACCAGGTCGGCGGACCACTCCTTGTCGACCAATCCTCTGGCGATCTGGGCGGCGGCATAGGAGAAGGTGGCGAACCGCACATTGTTGTCGGACCAATCGGCCCCGCGGCCGTCGGCATAGGGCGTGCCGTCCCGCTCGTACAGCTCCGGACAGCGCACGACGTAATATGTCAGGCCATCCGCGGTATGTCCGAGGTCGACCTCGAAGGCGGGGAGGGCCGCATAGGGCTGGCATCGACCCACGGTCTTGAGATCGCTCAAGCCGCGCAGCACCGCCGGATAGCCTGGGATGATGACGCGTACGTCAGCAAGATCGCGTAAGGCGCGCGGCAGAGCCGCGGAGACGGCGGCAAGGCCGCCGACTTGAATGAAGTCTGATACTTCGGGCGTCGCGAACAGGATCCGCATTCGCTATGCCCACCGACCGGGGCAATAGTGGTCTTTGCCAACCATCTTTGCATTCCAACGACGCTTCCTCAGCGAAGCGTTGTGGCTCAAATTCTGCGCCGCAACAAAAGTTCCTAAGTTCAAAGAGCGGCTGAACTTTTTTCGGCGATCGGTCCAAAAGTGTACACAAGCGGGCTCCGCTGTGGCCGGAGGAACGAATGCAGGCAGGTCAGCTTTCTCGTCCGCAGGCATCCCTCAAGCAATCGCAACGGCGCGCGCATTGCGCTCCGCCCAAGGCATGCCAATCCGAGCATGCGGGCGCGAAAGGCGGACAGACTGTGATTCAGAAACTGGGAACAGCCGGACAGGCCCGGCGCCACGGCGCTGAGATCGTCGATCATGGGGTCAGCTTCAACCTGTGGGCGCCGACGGCCCGATCAGTGGAGTTGCTGGAGACCGGCCGACCACCGCAGCGGATGTCCCGCGATGACGACGGCTGGTATCAGATGCTCAGTCCAACCGCGCATGCCAGCACGCGCTATCAGTTCAGGATCAATGAGGACCTGATCGTCCCGGACCCTGCCTCGTTTTTCCAGCCCGCCGATGTCGGTGCGCCGAGCGAGGTGATCGATGTTGCGGCACTGCAGGATCCTATCCCTTATCCAGGCCGTCCATGGGCGGAAGCCGTCATCTACGAGCTGCATGTCGGCGCCTTCAGCGAGGAGGGGACCTATGCCGGGGTCGAGAAGCGGTTGCCCTATCTCCGCGATCTCGGCATCACCGCCATCGAGCTGATGCCGATCAACGATGTTCCCGGCCGGCACAATTGGGGCTATGACGGCGTGCTGCTGAACGCGCCCAATGCGCGCTACGGCAGGCCGCAGGATCTCAAGCGGCTGTTGCGCGCGGCCCATGCCCTCGACATCACAGTCTATCTCGACGTGGTCTATAACCATTTCGGCCCGCAGCTGAATTATCTGCACGCTTACGCGGAGAACTTCTTCAACAAGCGTCACACGACCGGCTGGGGGCCTGCCGTCAATCTGGAGGGGTCCGACGGGGCCTTCGTGCGCGAGTTCCTGATCGAGAATGCGCTGACGTGGTTGCGTGACTACGGCTTCGACGGCCTGCGCTTCGATGCCGTCCACGCCTTGAAAGACGATTCCGAGCGGCATTTCCTCATCGAGCTTGCCGAGACCATCCGGCATGAATTGCCCGGCCGGCGCGTGCATCTGATGCTGGAGAATGAGGCCAATCAGGCGCACCTGCTAGAGCGCAAAGACGGCCGGCCGAGATATTACGATGCGCAATGGGGCGACGATTTCCATAATGCTCTTCACGTCCTGTTGACGGGAGAAGACGAGGGCTACTACCGCGCGTTCGCGGACAAGCCGCTCGAGCACCTTGCGCGATCGCTCACGGAGAGTTTCGCGTACCAGGGCGAGGTCTTCGCACTTCACAACACGCCACGGGGTGAACCGAGTGCCCATCTGCCGCCGGAAGCCACCATCTTCTTCGCGCAAAACCACGATCAGGTCGGCAACCGCGCTTTGGGCGAGCGATTGTCGACATTGGTCAGCCGGGAAAAGCTGGAGCAGGCGATGGCGCTGGTCCTGCTCAATCCGCACATTCCCATGCTGTTCATGGGTGAGGAAGCGGCTGTCGAAACGCCGTTCCTGTTCTTCGCGGACTGGACGGGCGAAGCGGCCGAGCTGACGCGCGAAGGGCGCCGCAGGGAGTTCTCGCACTTCAAGGCCTTCTCGACACCCGAAATGCGGTCCAGGATTCCGGACCCGTGCGAGGAGAGCACCTTCCAAGCCTCGAAGCTCGACTGGGCCAGCATCGAGGGTTCTCCCGCTTGCGCGCACTTTCGCGCTTTGACGACGCAATTGCTCACGATCCGGCGCGAGAGGATCGTGCCGCTGATCGAGCAAGGCTTCGTCTCGGCCCGGCGTGAGTTGCTCGGCGATCATCCGCGTCAGGGCGGCGTGGACGTGCGCTGGCAGACAAAGATGGGAGAGACGTTGCAGCTTGTCGCAAACTTTGGGGATCATCCGCTGCCGATGCCGGAATTGGTGAGGGGCGAACGCCTGTGGCAGGCAGGGCCGGCGGAAAAACACGCTCTTGCGCCGGGCGACATCATTGTACGACTGGGGCAGGCCCGATTTGCGTGAGCTTGCGGAGCGCGCTCCCAGCTGCGATCATCCGCGCAAACCGGATCATGATGCAGTGTCCCTGAGCGCCCTTAGAAGCCGCGTCCGTCGCCTCTACGAGGGCGCAACGCCGAGCGGCGTGCGCTTCCGCTATGGGTTGCTCGCCTTCGATATCGTGACGGTGCTGTTCATCATCGCTACCTCGTTCCTGCCCCCCAGTGAGGTCTTCGAAACGCTCGACGTCGTGTTCGGCGTGCTGCTGCTCGCCGACTTCTCGGCAAGGCTCCTGGTCAGCCGGCATCCGTTTCGAAAGTTCGGTCAATTCGCGACCTGGGCCGATATGGTGGCGATCGTATCCTTCCTTGCGCCGCTTGCCGGCGAGGCGGGCGGCTTCCTCCGGATCCTGCGGACCCTGAGACTGCTGCGCGACTATCAGGTGATGGTGAGGCTCCGCACCGATTTTCCGTTCTTTCGTCGCAACGAGGACGTCATCTTCGCGGTGACGAACCTCGCGGTCTTCATCTTCGTCATGACCGGCGTCGTCTACGAGACCCAGAAGTTTCGCAACGGCGAGATCCACAATTATGCCGATGCGCTGTACTTCACAGTCACGGCGCTGACGACGACCGGGTTCGGCGACATCACCCTGCCGGGGACGCTCGGCCGGCTCATCACCGTCGTGATCATGATCTTCGGCGTCACCCTGTTCTTCAATCTGGCCCGCGCGCTCCTCAGTCCCAGCAAGGTGCGATTTGCCTGTCCGGCTTGCGGGCTGCAAAGGCACGATGCCGACGCTGTGCATTGCAAGGCTTGTGGCGTCGTTCTCAACATTCCCGACGAAGGGGTGGCCTGACGCGCCGGCGTGGCCGGCGATGCCGCTGCACCTTGCCGAACAGAGCCGAAATTGGTCGCCCTAAGCCATTGAATCCACTGGGCTCGGCTACTGTGCATGGGGTTGTTTTCGCGCTTTTTGCCCACGCCCCCCCGCTGCTGACAGCATGTTGGCAGCAGGGGCCGGCTACGACCATCTCCTGACAAACGGGGAGTAGGTCATGCCGATCGAGGCAAGCTGTCATTGCGGTGAGACGGTGTTCGAAGTGACGGAGGCGCCTGCGAACGTGACGCGCTGCACCTGTACGCTCTGTGCCAAGCGTGGCGCGTTGTGGGCCTATTACACGCCGGCGCAATTCCGCCTGCTGTCGCCGCCGGACAACATCGCGACCTATCTGTGGGGCAGCCGCACGGTGAAGCACCATTTCTGCGCGAGTTGCGGCTGCGGCACCTATTCGGAGTCGCCGGACTGGTCGACGGGCAAGCCCGACTTCGACAATCCCAAGGTCGCGGTGAATGCGCGCCTGTTCGACGATTTCGATCTCGAGGCCGTGCCAGTGAACGTGATCGACGGGAGGAATTTGTGGTGAGCTCACACAGCATGTCCGCTGCGCGTTCGTGCTCTTGAGGCCAATCTGAAAAGCTGATTTGGTTCCGGCCCTGAAAAATCAGGGAGGAAGCCATGATGCGTCTTTTTGCGCGAGTGATGCTCGCGATGTGTCTGGCCGTTGCGGCCGGCTTCAATGCGCAGGCGCAGACCAAGCCGAAGGTGACGTCGCTGGGGCCAGACTTCCCAAAGGCCGTGCTATTCGTCGGCAACAGCTTCTTCTACTACAACAACGGCATGCCCGGGCACCTCACCTTCATGGAGCGGGCTGCCGATCCCGCCAACAAGCCGGCCTATCGCAACACCATGGTGACCATCGGCGGCTCCGGCCTCGACTGGCACGACATGGACAATCTGCTGCGGCCGGGCGGCCTCGGCGCCTATTCCTTCGACGAGCAGAACAACGTCATCTTCAACAAGCCGGGCCGGCAGTACGACGCCGTCGTGATGATGGATTGCAGCCAGTGTCCGATCCATCCGCAATTGAAGGACGCGTTCACCACCTTCGCCAAGAAGGACAGCGAGATCGTCCGCGCCCACGGCATGCGGCCGGTGTTTTTCATGTCCTGGGCCTATGCCGACAAGCCCGAGATGACGGAGCAACTGGCCGAAGCCTATACGACCGCCGGCAATGCCAACGACGCGCTGGTCATTCCAGCAGGCCTCGCCTTTGCACGCGTGCGCAAGCTGCAGCCGGAGCTCAATCTCTACGCGCCTGACAAGCGGCATCCGAGTCCGGCGGGCACCTATCTTGCGGCATGCGTGACGTTCGCGGCGGTGACGGGACGCTCGCCGGTCGACAATGCCTACACCATCATCGGGCTAGATGCGGGGACGACGCAGCTGCTGCAAAAGGCGGCGTGGGATACGGTGCAGGACTATTACGGGCGGTGAACAACGACGCGATCTCGTAGGGTGGATTGGCACAGCGTAATCCACCAACTTGGTCGCCGCGGAAGGAGAAGCGGTGGATTACGCCTTCGGCCAATCCACCCTCGAAATGCACTATTTCAACACCACCCATGCGGGCGCGTGATCGCTGGCGCCTTCCTCGCCCCGCACATGCCTGTCGACACCAGCCTTCTTCAGCTGCGTGGCAAGGGCAGGGCTGAGCAGGAGATGATCGAGCCTGAGGCCCGCATCGCGCGGCCAGCGGTTTCGCTTGTAATCCCAGAACGTGTAGACGCGTTTGTCCGGATGCAGCTCGCGGATCGCATCGCACCAGCCTTGTTCGACCAGCGAGGCAAAGGCCGCGCGGCTCTTCGGCTGGATCAGCGCGTCCTTGTCCCAAGAGCGCGTCGGATAGATGTCGATCTCCGTGGGCGCGACGTTGTAGTCGCCGGCGAGCACCACGGGCAGGTCCTGCCTGATGAAGCTGCTGGCGTGACGCCTGAGGCGTGCGAACCAGTCTAGCTTGTAGTCGAATTTCGGTCCCGGCTGCGGATTGCCATTGGGCAGATAGATGCTGGTGACGATGATGCCGCGTACCGCGGCCTCGATGTAGCGCGCTTCGTGATCGCCGGGTTTTCCAGGCAAGCGGTCGCGGGTCAGAATGGGCTCGGCCTTGCGGGCGAGGATGGCGACCCCGTTCCAGGTCTTTTGTCCACACCACACAGCGCCATAGCCGGCCTTTTCGATCGCGGCGGCCGGAAATTCGCCATCACTTGCCTTCAATTCCTGAAGCGCGACGACGTCGGGCTTGGCCGCTCTCATCCATGCCAACAGATTGGGCAGGCGGCGGTTGATGTTGTTGATGTTGAATGTCGCGATCTTCATGTAGAGCTACCGGCTCCTGCTGCCCCATACCGGAGATACAATGTCCAAGTTGAACTTTGCCGCCATCGTCGTCGCTGTCGCGTTCTCCGGGCTCGCGTCGGCACAATCGTCCGACCCGCGCGGTGCGTGCAAGGCAGATTACGACAAATTCTGCGCCGGCATCGCGCCCGGCGGCGGGCGCATCGTCGCCTGCCTGGACGAGAAGCGCGACCAGCTCAGCGCGACCTGCAAGTCGGCCCTGGACAACAGGAAGAAAAAGTAAGCGGTCGCTTTCGTGTCCCGGACAAACCGCAACGCGCAGCGGTGCGGCGCAGAGCCTGGACCCAGAAGCGGCACCATCGGATGTCGAGAGATGGCCCCGGCTCAGCAGGGCACCGCGAAGTGACGCTGCGCTGCGTCCGGGGCGCGCGAACTCAGCCCGGCAGCGGCGGCGGGGCCGCCGGCGGCTCGATCGGCGGCGGTGAGGGCGGCTGTGAGGGCGGCTGTCCGGCCGCTTGTGCGGGCTCCGGCTTTGTCAGCGGCTCCTCGACATTGCCGCCCTTGTAGAGGCGGGCATAGCGGTGGCCGAGGCTGGTCAGCACCTCGTAGCCGATCGTTCCGAAATGATGCGCGAGCTCGTCGACGGTGATGCCCTCGCCGAGCAGCGTCACCATATGGCCGCGCCGCGCTGTGTTCGGCGGCAGATCGGTGATGTCGATCGCGATCAGATCCATCGAGATGCGGCCCGCGACCGGGCAGCGCTTGCCGGCGACGATAACCTCGGCGCCGCGGGTGCCGTCATTGGAGCTGGCGGCGCGGAAATAACCGTCGGCATAACCGACTGCGATGATCGCGAGTTTCGTCGGCCGCCGCGCGGTCCAGGTGCCGCCATAGCCGACGCTCTCGCCGCGCTCGATGCTGCGGGTCTGCACGATGCGTGCCTTGAGATCGACCACCGGCTGCATCGGGTTGTCGGCCTCCGGCGTCGGGTTGACGCCGTAGAGGGCCGCGCCCGGCCGCACCAGGTCGAACTGGAACGGCGCGCCGAGGAAGATGCCGGAGGAGTTGGCGAGCGCGGCCGGCACGCCGGAGAATTCGCTGGCGATGCCGCGGAAGGCTGCCAGCTGCTTGGCATTGACGGGGCTATTGAGCTGCTCGGCCGAGACCAGATGGCTCATCACCAGCGTGATGCCATGATCGCCGGCATTGATGCGGGGGATGATAGCCTGCGCTTCCTGGAGCGTGAGGCCGAGCCGGTTCATGCCGGTGTCGATGTGGATGGCGGCGCCGCCGTTCCACCCCGTGCGGCGGCAGAACACGTCCCATTCGGCGAGTTCGTTGAGGTCGCCGATCACCGGGCGGCAATTGATCTTGGCGTAGTGCTCGCCGGTGTTCTGGAAATAGCCGCCGAGCACATAAATTGTGGGCTCCGGGACGGCCGCGCGCACCTTGCGCGCTTCCTCGATGGTGGCGACGAAGAAGGTCTTGCAGCCGGCCTTGTTCAGCGCACGCGCGACCTCGGCAGCGCCGCAGCCATAGGCGTCGGCCTTGATCACCGCCGAGCATTCGGCGGGCACCGCCGTCTTCTCGAGCTTGCGCCAATTGGCGATGATGGCGTCGAGATCGACGGTGAGGACGCCGCCATAGGCGGCGAGCGCAGCGGCCTGATTGGCCTCCGCGGAGAGAAGGCCGGATTGCGGGTTCATTTTCGGATCGGACGCCATTGTCATGGCGCCGTTTTACGCAAGAGGCAGTTGCTGTTCAAGGAACTCAGTAGTCGTTGCCGCTGCGAACCGGCAGCTGACTGTCAGGCGCGAGGTCGCCGAACCGCGTGACCGAGGCTTCGAACGCCAGATCGACGGTGCCGGTCGGGCCGTGGCGCTGCTTGCCGATGATGACTTCGGCCTTGCCGTGCGCAAGGCTCATGTCGAGCTGCCACTTCTCGTGCTCGGGCGTGCCCGGGCGGGGCTCCTTCATCGCGAGGTAATATTCCTCGCGGTAAACGAACAGCACGACGTCGGCGTCCTGCTCGATCGAGCCCGATTCACGCAAGTCGGAGAGCTGCGGCCGTTTGTCGTCGCGGGATTCCACCTGACGCGAGAGCTGCGACAGCGCGATCACGGGAACGTTGAGCTCCTTGGCCAGCGCCTTCAGGCTGGTCGTAATCTCGGTGATTTCCTGCACGCGATTGTCGCTCCGCTTGCCCGAGCCCGAGAGCAGCTGGATGTAGTCGATCACGAGCAGGTCGAGGCCCTTCTGGCGCTTCAGCCGCCGCGCCCGCGCCATCAGCTGGGCGATCGACAGGCCGCCGGTGGCGTCCACGTAGAAAGGCAGCGACTGCAGCTCGATCGAGACCTCGCGAATTTTCTCGAAATCAGCTTCCGAGATGCCGCCGCGGCGGATGTGGGAGGAGGGAACGCCGGTGCGCTCGGCCACGATACGCGTGGCGAGCTGGTCGGCCGACATTTCGCAGGAGAAGAAGCCGATCACGCCGCCATTGGCGGCCTTCGTTGTACCGTCGGCCTGGAGTTCCGGCACATAGGCCTGGGCGACGTTGTAGGCGATGTTGGTCGCAAGCGAGGTCTTGCCCATGCCGGGACGGCCCGCGACGATGATGAGGTCGGAGTGCTGCAGGCCGCCCATCTTGGTGTCGAGGTCGCGCATGCCCGTCGAGATGCCGGACAGCTTGCCGTCGCGCTGGAACGCCTTGGCGGCGAGATCGACCGCGACCGCCAGAGCCTGCGAGAATTTCTGGAAGCCGCCGTCATAGCGGCCGGACTCGGCGAGTTCGTAAAGCTTGCGCTCGGCGTCCTCGATCTGCGCCCGCGGCTGGAAATCGACCGGCGCGTCATAGGCGACATTGACCATGTCCTCGCCGATGCCGATCAGGTCGCGCCTGAGCGACAGGTCGTAGACGGTGCGGCCGTAGTCCTGGGCGTTGATGATGGTGGTCGCTTCGGCGGCGAGCCGCGCCAGATACTGCCCGATGGTCATGCCGCCGACATCGGTATCGGCGGGCAGGAACGTCTTCAGCGTGACGGGCGTCGCGATCTTGCCCATCCGGATCAGGCTGCCGGCGGTCTCGAAGATGGTCTGGTGCAGTGGCTCGAAGAAATGCTTCCCCTCCAGGAAGTCGGAGACGCGGTAGAAGGCGTCGTTGTTGACCAGGATCGCGCCCAGAAGGCTCTGTTCCGCCTCGATATTATGCGGCGCGCTCCGATAGGCGGGAGTTCCGGCATCGGGGGCGAGTTTGAGAACGTTCGAATCAGTCAGGGCCATGGTCGGACGTGCTTAGCAATTTTCTTGGGCGGATGCGGGGCCGGGATAAAGCGCCGCCGCAGCTCAAAGCGGAAGCGAAAGCTGACCGCTATCAACCGCTCAGTGAAAATGGTGGATGATTAGCAGCCGCAGCACGCGCCGCGCTTGACGGATTTTTGCGGAACCGGGCGGCCAGGAAGCGGCCGCGACCGTGCCATGGAAAAATCCTGAAGCCGTGAACCTATTGGATTGGCGCGCAGACGTACCGGAGAGCGCGCGAATGAACGCACGCTGGGAGCTTTCGGCTCGGTTCAGACCAGCAGGAGGTAGACCAGCGCAACAAGAGCCGCCCCGACGCCGGTAGCGATCAGGGCGTAATCGGTGCGGAGGTCGTCCTGCACGTCGAATGAGGTTTGCGTCTCTTTGCTCATGGCGACGGTCTAAGCCAGTGCCGACCAGACTTATGTGAAGTGGATCACATCTTCCCGGATTCTTTCGGGGGTATGCCCGGAACAGGCGGACGGGCAGGGAATTGTCTTCCGCGGTCCGCCAACAGGGAACGAGGCAAGCGATGCGGCCAGAACGGCAGCACCAGATCTGGCGAAGCGAGGCAGGCAGCCGGCTTTGGCTGTCGGGGCTGATTGCGGCCATGGAGCACGCTGAGCGGCCCGATGTGCGTCGGCAGCCCGTCGCGCCCCAAATCATGCTGGAACTGCAGGCGCAATTGGCGTTAACCGCGCTTTTCCGCTCCTCCCAGATTTCGACCCTCCGGCACTAGGACCTATTCACCAGCCAGTTTCAGGCTCGGCCTGGCCGCGCCTTCGCGCGCCCGCAGCCGGGCTTCTTCGCGCGGCATGTAGTCGCGGGTCGTCGGCACCACGCCCTGGCGGCGGGTGAGCTGGATCTGGAAGTTCATCATGTCCTGCTTGCGGAACGTCATCTCGCAGGCCGCGAGATAAAATTCCCACATCAAGGCGAAGCGTTCGTCGTAGAGCTGCACGGCCTCCTCGCGCCGCGCCATGAAACGTTCCCGCCAGGCTTTGAGCGTTTCCGCGTAGTGCAGACGCAGGATCTCGATATCGCAGACCAAGAGGCCGGCGCGCTCGATCGCCGGCAGTACTTCCGACAAGGCCGGGATGTAGCCGCCGGGGAAGATGTATTTGGCGATCCAGGGATTGGTCGAGTCCGGGCCCTGCGAACGGCCGATCGAATGCAGCAGCATGATGCCGTCTTCGCTGAGCAGCTCGGCGCAACGCTGGAAATAGGTGTCGTAGAAACCGGCGCCGACATGCTCGAACATGCCGACCGAGACGATACGGTCGAATGGGCCTGCGATGTCGCGATAGTCCTGGAGCAGGAATTGGGCCGAGCCGCTCAGGCCCTTTTCCGCCGCGCGCGCGTTGGCGATCTGCAATTGCTCGGTCGAGAGCGTGATGCCGGTGACATCGGCGCCGGCGATCTCGGCGAGATAGAGCCCGAGCCCGCCCCAGCCCGAGCCGATGTCGAGCACGCGCTGGCCGCGTCCAACGAGCAGCTTGGCGGCAACGTGCCGCTTCTTGGCCAGCTGCGCATCGTCGAGCGACATGTTCGGCGTCTCGAAATAGGCGCAGCTGTACTGCTTGTCGGCATCGAGGAAGAGCGAATAAAGCCGTGCATCGAGATCGTAATGATGCGCGACATTGTCGCGGGCGCGCGAGCGCGGATTGAATTGCTTCAGATGCCGCGTCAGGTAACGCAGGTGCCACCAGGGTTTGGCCCATTGCGGCAACAGGTCGGGTTGATCGAGCAGGATCGCGAGGGCATCAGCTATGGTGCCGCTTTCGACCACGAACTCGCCGTCCATGTAGGCCTCGCCAAGCCCGAGCTCGGGATTGACGAGGATCTTCCGCTCGGCGTCCCCAGTCACGAAGCGCACTGCGACCGGAACGCCGGAGCCGTCGCCGACGGTGAATCTCGATCCCTTCGCCGTGGTCACCGTCATGGAGCCGCGGCGAATGAATTGAGACAGAAATCTACGCAACAATCGGTCCATCGCTACCTTCCTCTCAAAGCGAACCTCAAGAGATGCGACCAACCCGGCTTTCACATCGCACGCCCAGGTCCCGCTCCGGTTCCTATGCGTTTGCATCTAAATTTAGGAAGGATGTTTTTGACGCGCTATTGCGCTGTGATCACAGCGGATATTCCAAAAGCGCTTAATCACATCCTTGCGCGTGGAGGCTGCTTCCATTCGCGGCTCAATCGGATAAAAGGTGACCCGCCGCCGCGCCGGAGGCCGGCTGCACCTCTCGGAATTCAATGGAGATGATGGGAATGTCGAGCCGAGCGCTCAGCCTCGCGACGGTATTGCTTCTGATCGGCTTCGGCGCGACCGATACCGTTTTTGCACAGGCGACCAACCTCGAGGCCGGCAAGACCCCGTCTCAGCTTTTCGCGCAGACCTGCAATGTCTGCCACAAGAACCCGCGTGGACTTCTGAAATCCGTCGCGCCAGGCTCGCTGCCGGGCTTCCTGCGCCAGCACTACACCACGAGCTCGGACATGGCGGGCATCCTCGCCTCCTATCTCGTGTCCAACGGCGCCACCGACACCCGCTACCAGGCCAAGGACGGCAAGAAGGACGGCGCCAAGGAGAAGGACGCAAGCACCAGTCCCGAGCATCAGGGCCGCCGCCCGCGTGAGGCCAAACCCGAGGGCGAGGCTGCTGCTCCTGCCGCGGAAGGTGCGCGTCAGAAGCGCGCCGCACGGCCGGCCGAGGAGGGTGCGAGGCCCGAGGGGCAGGCCACCCCCGAGGGGCGTAAGAGCAAGCGCCGCGGCAAGCCCGGCACCGAGGAGGCGCCGAAGGTCGACGCCGCCGCACCAGCCACTGAAGAAAAGAAGAGCGAGCCGAAGCCCGACGCGGCCAAGGTGGAGCCCGAAGCCAAGCCCGACGCTAAGCCCGACAGCAGCAGGGCGTCCGAGAAGCCCGTCGAGGCCAAGCCCGATAGCGCCAAGGTCGAGCCCCGCGGCAGCGACACTCCGGCGCTGCGGCCCGATCCGGTCCCGCCGGTCACGCCGGCGGCCCCGGCCGCCGCGAAGCCTGCCGAGCCCGCCGCCCCCAAGCCGGCGGAGGAGGCTGCTCCCAAGCCGGCCGCGCCTGCGGCCAGCTCCGAACCGGCAGCCAGGCCGCAGGAGCCGGCGCCGCCCGCGACCGCCGCAGCCCCGCCTGCAGCGCCAGCCCCGTCGTCCGGTCCGCCGGCGCCGCCGATCTCGCGCTAAGCCAGCTATTTCTTGATCGACAGGCGGGGGCCGCGTTCATCGCGGCCCCCGCTCTCATGTTGACCACGATTAGAGTACTGCTCTAGAGTAATACTCTAGGAGGCGTGATGGCGGCGAGCGTGCGAGACGAGTTGTTGGCGGCGGGGCTGATCGTGTTCGACCGCGTCGGCTTCGAGGCTGCGACGGTCGCCGCAATCCGCACCCGGGCGCGCGCCTCCAACGGCAGCTTCTTTCACGCCTTCGGCTCGAAGCAGGAGCTCGCCGGTGCGCTGTTCCTGGAGGTCCTGCAGCACTATCACGCCGCCGTGCTGGCCGCGCTCGATCCCGTGCCCGATGCGGAACAGGGCATCGATCGCCTGATCCGGGCGCATCTCGACTGGGTCGTCACCAGCCGGCGCGAGGCGCGCTACCTCTTCGAGATTTCCCGGAGCGAATGGGGCGAGGACGTTCGCGACGCCCAACGCGCCCAGAACGCGCGCCTTGCCGAAGGTATCGAGCGCTGGCGCGCGCCATTGGTCGTAAGTGGCGAGCTCTTGCCAATGAAGCCGGTGATGTTCGTCAGCCAGCTGATCGGCCCGGCTCAGATTTTCTGCCGCGCCTTCCTGTCGGGACGCGACCGCGCCGATCCGCGCGTCGAGGCCGACACGCTGATCGCCTGCGCCATCCGTGCGCTGCGGCCATTCGATCGCATCAACAAGCAATAAGGAGAGGCCTCATGCGCGTCGCAGCGGATCCCGAGTTTGAACCGATCGCCGAGCGCATCCACGCCAATGTCGGCCGGCAAGGCTTCATGAACCTGGTCGGCGCCGAGCTCTCGGAGTTGACGCGCGGCCGCTGCACGATTGCGGTGGACCGCCGGCCGGAGCTGCTGCAGCAGCATGGCTTCTTCCATGGCGGCGTCACCGCCTTCCTGGTCGACAACGCCACGACGATCGCAGCCGCCACCTCGCGCGGCCAGCCGGCGCTGACGGCGGAATACAAGCTCAATCTGCTCTCGCCCGCGGTCGGTGAGAAGCTGATCTGCCGAGCCCGGGTGATCAAGCCGGGCCGTCAGGTCTCGGTTGTCGCAGCCGACGTGTTCTGCGTCAGCGACGGTGTCGAGAAGCACACGGCAACGGCGCTGGCCTCGATCGCGATGCTGAGCGAGGACGTCGCTGCGAAAACGAAAAGCCCGGCCGCCTGAGGCAACCGGGCTTCGGTGTCGCTTTGTCATTGCCGGGCTTGCCCCGGCAATCCATCAAAGGATTCTTCGACGATGGACGCGCGGGTCAAGCCCGCGCATGACGCGTTGTACTGTAGGCTTACTTCTCTTCCGCGGCCGGCGCCGGCTCGACGTCGTCGGGCTCGGCTTCCGGATCGAAGAACTCGCCGGCGGCGGCGATCGCCTCGGCCGCCGCGTCGCGGTCTTCGTTGCGGGTCGAGATGTCTTCGCCGCGGTTGATGCGCTCGGCCTCGTCCTGGCTGCGGGCAACCGTGACGGTGATCTCGACCTCGACCTCGGGGTGGACGGCAACGGTGATCGAGCGCTTTCCGATGGTCTTGATCGGCGCGTCGAGCTGGACCTGCGGGCGAGCCAGCGAGATGCCGTCAGCTTCGAACGCGACGACGATGTCACGCACGTTGACCGAGCCGAACAGCTGGCCGGCTTCGGAGGCCTGGCGGATCACGATGATGTTCTTGCCCTGGATCTTCTCGGCGACCTTGGAGGCTTCTCCCTTCGAGGCGAGGTTGCGGGCCTCGAGATCGGCCTTCATGCCGTCGTACTTGGCCTTGTTGTCGGCGGTGGCACGCAGCGCCTTGCCGCGCTTGAGCAGGAAATTGCGGGCATAGCCGTCGCGAACCTTCACGACTTCGCCCATCTGGCCGAGCTTATTCACGCGTTCCAGCAAAATGACTTCCATATTCGTTCTCCTTTTGAAGTGGTTCGTAGGTTTCTGGGTTGAACTCAAGGGGTCGGCAGCGGCGGCGGTTGCCGGCTGCGCAAGAAGCGTCCGCGGAAGCCGAACACGGCATCCGCGAGGCCAAGGATCACCATCGCGATCACGGGCCATCCGAACACGACCACGACGGCGTAGGTCGAGCCGAGCCAGAGCGCGCGGTTCTTCAGCGCCAGCGTGAGCGTATGCAGCACGGCAAAGCCGGTCAGCGCATACCCCATCATTAGCGCCGCCGCGACGATCTGGGCGACGATCGCAAGCAGCCCGCCGGTAAAGCAGAAGGCGAGCGCGATGCAGAGCGCCACCAGCGTCATCGGCGGCAGCTCCGCCGTCATCATGTCCGGCCACGGGCGTCGCAGCCGGCCCGACGTCGCGGTGACCTTGGCGCTGAGCCAGAGGTTGAGGGTCAGCGTCATCATCGCGATGATGGTGGCCCCGGCCGGTGCGATGCGCACCAGCGCGTCGACGAACTGCCCGGCTTCGCCGGAGCTTTGCGGGTCGGTGGCGCGGATGAGACGCATCAGGCCGCGCCGCAGCGTGCCGAGGATGGTGTCGGCGTCGGTCCCGAGCGTGAGCAGGGCAGCCATCGTGGTCAGCGCGGCGAAGCCCGCAAGCCACAGCAGGATGCGGCCGACCGGGTACCATTCGAGCTCAGGCTCGGCGGGCGCATCGGTGGCGCCCTCCGGCGCGACAGGCCCGACGGCAATCTTTCCCACGGGACGGCTGAGCAGGACGAGATGGCCGAGCCACCACGCCGGCAGCGCGACGGTGACGGCGAAGGCGATGCAATAGGGCAGGCCGAATAGGGCGCCGAGGCCGATCGCAGCGGCGATGCCGCCGAGGCTCGCGCAGAGCGGTCCCCAACCGATCGCGGCGACCATCAGCGGCAGGGGGGCGAGATAGAACAGGACGAGCGAGATCAGCGCGCCCGAAATGATCGAGGCGAACATCAGGGCCGACGCAGCGCCGGCGATCAGGGCTATCAGCACAAATGGCATCATCAGCTGTCCCGCTCCCTTCGAGCGGTTAGAGGCATCTCGCCCCAACCATCGGCGACCGGACGACCCGGAAGCCTTATGAGTTCTAAAAGTTGCGACCGGCGGCGCGAGGGCCGCCGGTCGAATTGGTCGTGTTAGCGAATGACGTAGGGCAGCAGGCCCAGGAACCGCGCGCGCTTGATGGCGCGGGCGAGCTCACGCTGCTTCTTCGCGGACACCGCGGTGATGCGGCTCGGCACGATCTTGCCGCGCTCGGAGACGTAACGCATCAGGAGCTTGGAGTCCTTGTAGTCGATCTTGGGAGCATTGGCGCCCGTGAACGGGCAGCTCTTGCGACGACGGAAAAACGGACGGCGTGCACCAGCTTCAGCCATTGATCTTACTCCCCATCCGTCGTGGTGGTGGATTCAGCGTCTTCGCGCGGACGGCGCGGGCCGCGGTCACCGCGGAAGCCACCACCGTCACGATCGCCACCGCGGAAACCGCCTTCACGGTCGCCACGGAAACCGCCGCCTTCACGATCGCGGAAGCCGCCGCCACGGTCGTCACGCTCGCGATCACGATCGGCCTTGCGCATCATCGCGGACGGGCCTTCCTCGAGCTCCTCGACGCGGACGCTGAGATAGCGGATCACGTCTTCGCTGATGCGCTCCTGGCGTTCGATCTCGGCGATCGCCGCGGACGGCGCGTCGATGTTGAGCAGCACGAAGTGCGCCTTGCGGTTCTTGTTCATGCGGTAGGTGAGGGAGCGAACGCCCCAATTCTCGGTCTTGGTGACCTTGCCGCCGAGACCTTCGACGATGCCGGTCATTTGCGCAGTCAGCTCTTCGACCTGCTGCGTGCTCGCGTCCTGACGCGCGAGAAAAACATGCTCATAAAGAGCCATGGTGGTCCTTTCCTCATGTTGGCGCATCGCCCGGCGTCAAGCCCTTAAGAGGCCTTCGGAAAGGACTCTGGGATTAAGCTCAGAAGGCGGAAACACGGGACGACGGGCCGACTGGCCCTGCCACACCAAAATCACGAATGATTTGCTGAGACCGTCCGTTCAGCTCCCGGCCGGGGTCTGCGGATGCGCGCCTTATACGGATTTTGACCGGCTTTGCAAGGTTGCGGGCTGAATTCGGCGCGGATCGCCCAGGTAGCCCGTGCCGCCGCGCGTCCCCCAATACCATACCGTCTTGATTTACTTGTTTGTATGTCATACAAATAAATCGGCAGAGAGACCCCCAATGGTGGATAAGTCGGTCCAGGAGGCGGTTGAGGCGGCGGGCGATCCCAAGCACGCCGCCCGCGCGACGCGCTCGGCCGGCCGCAAGATGCGCTCGCTGCTGCTGGATGCGGCAAGCCCGCTGTTCCGGGAGCGGGGGCTGTCGGGCACGGCGATCACCGACATCGCCGCCGCCGCGAACGCATTCCCGAGCCAGATCACCTATTACTTCCGCACCAAGGAGGCGCTGTTCGTCGAGTGCGCCTGCCGCGAGCTGCTGTATCTGGCGCGTGCGACCGAGCAGGCGGCGCTGAAGGCGCGCACGCCCCGCGAATACACGCACGCACTGGCGCAGACCGTGACGGCGAGCGATTCCGTCGCTTTCTTCGCCGAAGCGCTGACCTTGACGCGGCGCCGCCAGGATCTGGCGCCGCTCGTCGAGCGCACGATCGAGCGCCTGCACGGCGAAGGCGCGCGCGCTTACGCCGACCAGGTGGCGCGGCACGGCTGGCGCTCGCTGCGCGCGCCCGACGAAAGCTCGCGGCGGTTCTGGGCCGTCGCCATCGGAATCATCCTCGAAGGCTACGCCATGGGCCGCTCGCCTGAGGAGCTCTGCGCCGAGATGCTGCGCGTGCTCGGCGAGCAGGCGAAATCCACGGGCGATGCCGCGCGCCTGCGTCTCGTCGAGGATGCATCACATTCGAACGAGGAGGAGTAGGCCATGACCGCGCTTCGCATGCGGGCCCGCGATTTCCTGACCGACGATCAACTCGCCGACGTGCGCCAGCGCGTGACCTGGAAGGGCGTCACGCTGATCGCGCACGCCTGGGCGCTGATCATCGGTGCCGTTGCGCTGGTCGCGTGGTGGCCCAATCCGGTCACCTATGTTCTCGCCGTCGCCATCATCGGTTCGCGCCAGCTGGGACTTGCCATCCTGATGCATGACGGCGCGCATGGCTGCCTGTCCGCCGACGAAAAGACCAATCTGACCTTGAGCCAGTGGCTGTGTGCCTATCCGCTGTTTGCGGAAACGCGCAGCTACCGGCGTTATCACCTGCAACATCATGCGCGCACGCAGCAGCAGGACGATCCCGATCTCGTGCTGTCGGCGCCGTTTCCGATTACGAAGCTGAGCTACCGCCGCAAATTCATCCGCGACATCACCGGACAGACCGGCTACCAGCAGCGCAAGGCGCAGTTGCTCAACGCGCTCGGCGCGAAGGACTGGCCGTGGCGTCAGCGCCTTTCGCATTTCTGGGAAAAGCTCGGTCCGCAATGCGTGGTGAATGCAATCATGTTTGCGGCGTGCGTGGCGGCTGGCGTGTGGTGGGCCTATCCGCTGCTCTGGCTGGTGCCGCTCTTGACCTGGATGATGGTCATCACCCGCATCCGCAACATCGCCGAACACGCCGTCGTCCCCGACAGCAGCGATCCCTTGCGCAACACCCGCACTACGCATGCCAATTTTCTCGAGCGCCTATTCATCGCGCCGTACTACGTGAACTACCATCTCGAGCACCATCTGCTGTTCTATGTGCCCTGCTACAATCTGCCGAAGGTCCATCGGCTGCTCAGCGCAAGCCGGCATTCCGGCCGCATGGAGGTGCAGCCGGGCTATGCCGCGGTGCTGCGACTGGCGACGGCGAAGCCCGACCGGGACGACCGGCCGGGTCAGTTGGTGAACAGCGCCCGCCGCGCGCAGGCGGGGACGAAGGTCGACGCCAACCAGACTGCCGGTGGATTTTGAGGGGGCGTATCCCCAGTTGAATGCCTGCCGGTGTTCCCATCTCGGCTTGACAGTCCGGCCCCTGACAGTGTCTACGGCCCCCTTTGGAGCATGATCCGGAACCATGGGCCAAGGACCAGGTGCCAAGGAACCAGGTCCCAAGGAACCAGGTCCCAAGGCCGCGCGTAATCGGCTGCCGGTTCTCAAGGGGGATCGTGCCCGACAAGCAGGGAGCGCCGATGACGGCAGCATTCACATTTCCAGGGCAGGGGTCCCAGGCAGTTGGCATGGGCAAGGCTCTGGCCGACGCCTTTCCGGTGGCGCGCGCCGTCTTCGACGAGGTCGATGCCGCGCTTAACGAGAAGCTGACGGCCATCATCTGGGAGGGCCCGGCCGAAACCCTCCAGCTCACCGAGAACGCTCAGCCGGCGCTGATGGCGGTGTCGATCGCCACCCTGCGCGTACTGGAGGCTAAGGCCGGTTTTTCCGTGGGGCGGGACGCGGCCTTCGTCGCCGGCCACTCCCTCGGTGAGTATTCGGCGCTGGCAGCGGCCGGCAGCCTGACGGTTTCGGATACCGCGCGTCTGCTTCGCACCCGCGGTCTCGCAATGCAAAAGGCCGTTCCGGTCGGGGCCGGCGCGATGGCCGCTCTGCTCGGCCTCGACTACGAGGCCGCCATGGCGGTCGCGAGCGAGGCGGCGCAAGGGCAGGTCTGCCAGGCTGCCAACGACAATGGCGGCGGACAGGTGGTCGTCTCCGGCGACAAGGCTGCGGTCGATCGCGCCGTCGAGATCGCCAAGACCAAAGGCGCCAAGCGCGCGATGCTGTTGCCGGTGTCCGCCCCGTTCCATTGCAAGCTGATGCAGCCCGCCGCCGACGCCATGGCGGAGGCACTGTCGAAGGTCACGATCAAGGCGCCGGCCGCGCCGCTGGTGTCGAACGTGCTGGCGAGCGCCATCACCGATCCCGACGAGATTCGCCGCCGCCTGGTCGAGCAGGTTACCGGCACGGTGCGCTGGCGCGAGTCGGTTGCCTATATGGCAGGGCAGGGCGTCACCCGGTTCTTCGAGATCGGCGCCGGCAAGGTGCTGACGGGTCTCGTCAAGCGCATTGCCGATGGCGCTGTCGGTATCGCCGTGGGCGGACCGAACGATGTTGCCGCCGCCAAGGATGCATTGGCCGCTGCGAAGCAGGGTTGAGGAGTTATCTATGTTCGATCTGACTGGCAAAAAGGCGCTCGTCACCGGCGCGACCGGCGGCATCGGCGGCGCGATCGCGCAGGCGCTGCACGCTCAGGGCGCCACCGTCGCGATTTCAGGAACGCGCAAGGAGGTGCTGGATAAGCTTGCCGGCAAGCTTGGCGAGCGCACCTTCGTGTTGCCCTGCAATCTGTCCAAGGCCGAGGAGGTCGAGGCGCTGGTGCCCGCTGCGGAAGCGGCGATGGGCCAGGTCGACATCCTGATCGCCAATGCAGGCATCACCCGCGACAATCTCTTCGTGCAGCTCCGCGACGAGGATTGGGAGGAGGTCATCAACATCAATCTGACCTCCACGTTCCGCCTGGCGCGCGCGGCCACCAAATTGATGATGCGCAAGCGCTTCGGCCGCATCATCGCCATCACCTCGGTGGTCGGCGTGACCGGCAACCCGGGACAGGGCAATTACACGGCCTCGAAGGCGGGACTGATCGGCATGATCAAGACGCTCGGCGCCGAATACGCCAAGCGTGGTGTGACCGCGAACTGCATCGCGCCCGGCTTCATCAAGACGCCGATGACCGACGCGCTCAACGACAAGCAGCGCGAAACGATTCTCACCAAGGTTCCGGCCAACCGCCTGGGGACGCCCGAGGACATCGCGGCGGCCGCGGTCTATCTGAGCTCGAACGAGGCGGCTTACGTCACCGGGCAAACCATCCATGTCAACGGCGGCATGGCCATGATCTGACGTTTCATTCCGCACCGCCCGCCGAAGCGGGCGCCGGATGCGGCAAACGGCCGTTTCCGGAGCGAAATGAGGCTTATAGTCAAGGCAATTGAAGTATGATAACCGGACCTTCAACGGATGGGCAAAGAACGCCATTGCAGGTTTTTGAAACCCTGTATATTGGCGATGCGGAGCCTTGGCCGTCGTTCGCCGGGCCCTGTATCGGTTAGGATGGGGCCAAATCAAAGTTCGTAAGCGAAGGCAAGTAACACGACCACGACGGCTCGTATCGTCCCGGGGGGTCGGGTCTACAGGGAACAACACGAGGTTAAGCAATGAGTGACATTGGCGAGCGGGTTAAGAAGATCGTGGTCGAACACCTTGGTGTTGAACCCGAGAAGGTTGTCGACGCTGCGAGCTTCATCGACGACCTCGGCGCCGACAGTCTGGACACCGTCGAGCTGGTGATGGCGTTCGAAGAGGAATTCGGTTGCGAGATTCCGGACGACGCTGCGGAAACGATTCTCACCGTCGGCGACGCCACGAAGTTTCTCGAGAAGAACGCGAAGAGCTAAGGCTCTTCATTTTCGCGGGGACAACATTGAAACCGGACGGGCCGCTGACCAGCGGTCAGCCGGTTTCTTGTTATTGGCCGTGAGTCTTTCGATGCGGAGTTTTCGGATATGAGGCGGGTTGTCGTCACTGGTCTCGGCATGGTGTCGCCGCTCGGCTGCGGCGTCGAACCGACCTGGAAACGCATCCTCAACGGCGAAAGCGGCGCACGCCCGATCGAGAGCTTCGATGTCTCCGATCTTCAGACGAAATACGCCTGCACCGTCGTGCGCGGCGACGGCAGCAACGGCACCTTCAATCCCGACAAGTGGATGGAGCCGAAGGACCAGCGCAAGGTCGACGACTTCATCATCTTCGGCATGGCCGCGGCCGGCCAGGCGCTCGACGACGCCGGCTGGCATCCCCAGTCCGAGGAGGACAAATGCGCAACCGGCACCATGATCGGTTCCGGCATCGGCGGCCTTAGCGGCATTGCCGAGACCGCGCTGCTCCTGAAGGAACGGGGACCCCGCAAGGTATCGCCGTTCTTCATTCCGGGCCGCCTGATCAATCTCGCCTCCGGATATGTGTCGATCAAGCACGGGCTGAAGGGCCCGAACCATTCGGTGGTCACGGCCTGCTCGACCGGCGCACACGCCGTCGGCGATGCCGCCCGCCTGATCGCGCTGGGTGATGCCGACGTGATGGTCGCCGGCGGCGCCGAATCGCCGATCAGCCGCATCGGCATTGCCGGCTTCAACGCCGCACGCGCATTGTCGACCGGCTTCAACGACACACCCGCAAAGGCTTCGCGTCCCTACGACAAGGACCGCGACGGATTTGTCATGGGCGAGGGCGCCGGCGTTCTGGTGCTCGAGGAGCTCGAGCACGCGCAGCGCCGCGGCGCCAGGATCTATGCCGAGGTGATCGGCTACGGTCTGTCGGGTGACGCCTATCACATTACGTCTCCGTCGCCGGATGGCGATGGCGGCTTCCGCAGCATGTCGGCGGCGCTCAAGCGCGCCGGCCTCACGGCATCCGATCTCGACTATATCAACGCGCACGGTACCTCGACGCCGCTCGGCGACGAGATCGAGCTCGGGGCGGTCGAGCGTCTGCTCGGCAATGCCGCCTCCAAGGTGGCGATGTCGTCGACCAAATCGTCGACAGGGCATCTGCTCGGCGCCGCCGGTGCGATCGAAGCGATCTTCGCCATTCTCGCGATTCGCGATAATGTCGTGCCGCCGACGATCAACCTCGACAATCCGTCGGTGGAGACTGCGATCGATCTCGTGCCGCACATTGCGAAGAAGCGAGAGGTCAATGTCGCCTTGTCGAACTCTTTTGGTTTTGGCGGCACCAATGCGTCGGTGATCGTCCGGCGTTTGGCCAGTTAGTTTGCGTTTGAGACGAATCCACCGTTTTGCCGCATTCGGCGATAGTCATAGAAGTGGGCGCGTGCATTTGGCAGGGCAAGCGATTGTCAGGTCGCGATTGAACCGGCAGGATTCAGGTTGTTTCGATGAGTGAAAGGCCGCCCATTTCGCCCCGGAGTCCGCGGGCAGCGCTCGAGCCCGAGCAACTCCCGCCGCCGCCGAAACGATCGGACCGTGCGCGCAATCCGTTCGTCGTCGTCGGCAACGCCATCATCACCCTTCTGCTGATCGCAATGCTCGGCGCCGGCGGCGTGTATTATTACGGCCGCCAGGTCCTCGAGGCGCCGGGGCCGCTGAAGGACGACAAGATCGTCAACATCCCGCAGCGCGCCGGCAAGCGCGATATCGCCGAGACGCTGAACCGGGAAGGCGTCACCGACGTCAATCCCTGGGTGTTCATCGCCAGCGTCGCCGCGCTGAAGGCGAGCTCGGACCTCAAGCCGGGTGAGTATTCGTTCCAGAAGAACGCATCCCTGCGCGACGTCATCGCCACCATCGTCGAGGGCAAGGTGGTGCAGCACGCGGTCACGATTCCGGAAGGGCTGACCTCCGAGCAGATCGTGGCGCGGCTGTCCGACAACGACATCTTCACCGGCAGCGTGCGCGAGCTGCCGCGCGAGGGCACGCTGCTGCCGGAGACCTACAAGTTCCCGCGCGGCACCCCGCGCGAGCAGGTGGTCCAGCGCATGCAGCAGGCGCACAAGCGCGTGCTCGCCGAGATATGGGAGCGTCGCAACCAGGACATTCCGGTCAAATCGCCGGAGCAGCTGGTGACGCTGGCCTCGATCGTCGAGAAGGAAACCGGCAAGCCCGACGAGCGCAGCCGCGTCGCCGCGGTGTTCGTCAATCGCCTGAAGCAGCGCATCAAGCTGCAGTCCGATCCGACCATCATCTACGGCCTCGTCGGCGGCAAGGGCACGCTGGGCCGGCCGATCAAGCGCAGCGAGATCACGCAGCCCTCGCCCTACAATACCTATGTGATCGAAGGCCTGCCGCCGGGCCCGATCTCCAATCCCGGCCGCGCCTCGCTGGAGGCCGCCGCCAATCCGGCCCGCACCCGCGACCTCTATTTCGTCGCCGACGGCACCGGCGGGCACGCCTTCACCGAGACCTACGACGCGCATCAGAAGAACGTCGCCAAGCTGCGCGCGATGGAGAAGCAGATCCAGAACGACACGGTGGAGCCGGCCGAGGATGCGCCGCCGCCCGCCGCCGTCGCGCCTGGAGCTGCCGATACGCCGACGGCGACGACGCCGGCGCGGCCCAATCAGCAGAAGAAGCAACCGTCGCGGCCTGCCAATCCCGCACCGGCGCGGCAGGGCGCGGTGCAACCCTGGCCGCCGGTGGTCCAGCGCTAGGCGCGGTGCAGCCCTGCTTGCGGGACTTTGCGGATTCCACTTTCCTGCAAAATAGTCTTAAGATTCGCGTGGGCGATGCCCCCGCGAATCCCGTGTTTCTGGAGAATTTGACCTGATGGCGCTGTCGTCCATGACCGGCTTTGCTCGAAGCCACGGCGCGAGCGGGCCGTATACGTTCGAATGGGAATTGAAGTCGGTCAACGCCAAGGGCTTTGACCTCAGGGTGCGGCTGCCGCAGGGCTTCGACGAGCTCGAGGCCCATGCCAAGAAACGCGCCGGCGAGTTGCTCTCGCGCGGCACCGTCTACGCCAATCTCACCGTCAAGCGCGCCAACGCCGCCGCCACGGTCCGCGTCAACGAGGACGTGCTCAACGCCGTGCTGAAGGCCGCTGCCATGATTGCCGGCAAGGTCGACGCGGTGGCGCCGAGCATCGACGGCCTGCTCGCCATCAAGGGCGTCGTCGAGGTCGCCGAGCCCGAGGGCGACGAGGAGGAGGACAAGGCCGCGCGCATCGCTGTCGCGGAGGCCTTCGACAAGGCGCTCGACGAGCTCGTCGCCATGCGCAAGCGCGAGGGCACTTCGCTCGGGCAGATCCTGACCCAGCGGGTCGACGAGGTCGAGCAGCTGGCGAAGAAGGCGGAAGCCTCGCCCGGCCGCAAGCCGGAGGCGATCAAGGCGAGGCTCGCCGAGCAGATCGCGGCGCTGCTGGACACCTCCGATCGCTTCGACTCCGACCGCCTGATGCAGGAGGCGATCCTGATCGCCACCAAGGCCGACATCCGCGAGGAGCTCGACCGCATCGCCTCCCACATCGCCCAGGCGCGCGAGCTGATCGGCAAGGGCGGCCCGATCGGTCGCAAGCTCGACTTCCTGGCGCAGGAATTTCATCGCGAGGTCAACACCTGCTGCTCGAAGTCGAACGACATCGATCTGACCAATACCGGTCTTGCCATGAAGAACGTGGTCGAGCAGTTCCGCGAGCAGGTTCAGAATCTGGAGTGATCGATGACATCAGGCGGTCACACTGACGGTGTCGAGCGGCGCGGACTGATGTTCGTGCTGTCCTCGCCCTCGGGCGCGGGCAAGACGACGCTGTCGCGTCTGTTGATCGAGCGGATGTCGGGCCTGAAAATGTCGGTCTCCGCGACCACGCGGCCGATGCGGCCGGGCGAGGTCAACGGCAAGGACTACACGTTTGTCGACAAGGCAACGTTCGAGGCCATGGTGAAGGCCGACGAACTGCTGGAATGGGCGACGGTGTTCGACAATAGCTACGGCACGCCGCGCGGTCCCGTGGAGGCTGCGCTGTCGGCCGGGCAGGACGTGCTGTTCGACATCGACTGGCAGGGCACGCAGCAATTGAAGCACAAGGCCCGCGAGGACGTCGTCAGCGTCTTCATCCTGCCGCCCTCGGCGGCCGATCTCGAGAAGCGCCTGCACTCGCGTGCGCAGGATTCCGACGAGGTCATCCGCAAGCGCATGAGCCGCGCCAGCCACGAGATGAGCCACTGGGCCGAGTACGACTACATCGTGATCAACCACGACGTCGACGAAGCCTTCGCCGAGGTGCAGTCGATCCTGAAGGCCGAGCGCCTCAAGCGCGAGCGGCGGATTGGCCTCGTTGGTTTCGTGCGAGGTTTGCAAGGGCAGCTTCAGGGCTAGGCTGCGGCAGCTGCGGCCCCTGCTTCGCCAGCCGTTCGAGCATCGCGGTGATCACGTCGACGTCGACGTGATCCTCGACCTGAACTTCTTCAACGCGATCGACGTCACCAAGCTCGCCGTTACCTGGAGCGGCAGGCTTTTCGTTGTCGGCGTCCTTGACGGTGTCCTTGGCCGCGAGCCGCAGGGGCGCGGCCTCGATCTCGAACTCGGCGTTGAAGATGTCGGCCTTGTCGAGCTCTGCGGCCTCGCTGCGCGTGGAGGCGGATTGGGCCGCGATCCGGCCGATCTCCCTGGTGAACGCAGCGAGCTGCGCGCTCTGCGGCGGTCGGGCTTCGTCGAAGTCGACCGGGCGCGGCTGCGCGCCCGGCGTGACGGCCGGCGTCGCACCAACCCAGGGCGCGCGGCTTCCGTCATGATCCTGCGGCGCCCAATCGTCCCAATGCCCGCGGCGGTCGGCGGCCTGGACGCGGACGCGTCCGCCGGCGAAGCGGTAGATGAGGCTGGCAAGGATGCCGGCGAGCGCCAGCGCGCCGCCGATCACGAGGAGGAGCATCTGCAGCGAGCCGACTGGCTTGTCGGCGCTGCTGTCGGCCGCGGCGGGGGCCGCTGGAGCCGTGGGCTTGGCCGGCTTCGCACTCGGTGGCGCGGCCGCCGCGACGGGCGCAGGCTGTGGTGCGGGCGAGGCGGCCGGCGTAGTGACATCGGGCCAGCGCGTGGCGATGGCTGGCTGCTGCGCGGTGTCGTTGACGGTGGCCGCAGGCTGTTGCGCGACCGGCGGCGTAGTCGCTGCGGCCAGCGCGGGCGCGGTCGTGTTCGTCATGGCCGGCGCGGCACCCTGCGGGGCAACATATTCGGCGCGCGCGTTCTGCACGGATTGCGGTGCGGCTGTATCTGCCTCTTGGGCGTCGGTCGTCGCCTGGACGGTCTGAGAGGCCTTGCCGCCGGCGGCGCGTAGATACCAGCACTGCCGCTTGGTCGTGCGCTCGAGGCGATAATACCAGTGCTGCCCCTGGGGCGCGGTGCCCTTCGGCGAGGCGAGGCAGTCGGCGGCCGCGTTGGCCGTGCTCGGTGCGTTCGGCGCGTTCTGCGACACGGCGGCCAGTGGCAGGCCGGCGATGACGGTGCCGACCAGCGCGGATACGAATTTTGCGGTGCGGTTGCCCATCCTGGTCTCCCGGTTACGCGACGCAACTCTAACCAGCCCTTTGTCATCAAAGACTTGGGTGGCAATGAGCCGCAAATCCGGAGAGGATGTGGCTTGAATTGGGCCCGCGGGGCGGTGGTTCCGCAGTGAAATCAGGCGCCTTTCGGCGTTATTGTTTCGCCGATGTCCAGGTTCCGCCGCAGCCGTCGGAGCGCCGCCAGCTGCCGGAACCGCTGCGGGCGCCGAGACGCCCGGAGCCCGTGAAGGTCACGCCGCCATCGCCGTGACCGAACGTGCTGACGGCGCCGCTCGAGCTGACCGTGCCGCTGACGCCCTGGCCGATGACCTTGCCCGAGGAGACCACGACCGCGCCGCTCGTCGAGCCGCCGCAGCCGACGCTGGTGACGATCCAGGCGCCATCGAAGCCGCCACCACCGCCGCTTCGCCGCGACGGCGCGCGCGGCTCCTCCGTCGCCGGCTTGCTCCGGCGCGCGGGTGCGGCCGGCTCCGCCGAGCGGTCCGAACGCGAGCCGGACAGCGACTTCTCGTCATTGCCGATCGAGCCTCCGGCGCTGCCGGATTGCGCGAAGGCGGAAGACGAGGCGAGGGCGGCGGTGAGGAGGAGGGCGAGGGTAATTGGACGAAAGACGGCATCGAACATGAGCGGAAAATCCAGAATGAAAAATGGTATCAGCGGCCGGAGCCGTCGGCACAGACGGATCCGATAATGCGGCAAGCTTTGCCAGCCTTGCCGCATTCGTCAAGCGCGGCGTCTTTCGCGCGCTGCACGCCCTCGCGTTGGACCAGCGACCAGGATTTGTCCGAGATCGCGAAGGCGCCGCAGCTTTTCCCGTAGAACGAGAGCTCGATCGGGCATTTGGCGCCGGCGCAATTGCCGCGCGCGTCCGCCACCGCCGCGCGCCGCGAGGCGTGGTTCCACGAGATGCCCCATTTGCTGCTGTCCGGCCCGTAGACGATCGAGCCCCAGGGCTTGAGGTCCTCCATCTTGCGCATGCGCAGCAGCAGGCCTTCGGTGGCTTCACCCGTCGGCGTCATCGAGATCCGCTGCTGCAGCTTGGTGATGGCGCGCGTCAGGCCGTCGGGCGTGTCGGGGTCGAAATTGAGCTCGTAGAGCCGCTCGCTGAGCTCACTGAGCAGCGCGGCATCGCGCAACGGGGCGCGGTCGGGATCGGCGCGCAGCCGCTCCGCGGATAGGGAATCGGGCTGCATCGCCGCGATCTGAGGCGGGGCGGTTTGCGTCGGCGGCACGAAATAGAAGGTACCGTCGATCGGCGAGGACGACACCCAGGGCTGCTGCGCCCCCGCGGTGGCGCGCTTTACGGCGAGGCCGACCTGGTTGAAGGTCTGGAACACGTCGAGGCCGGCGGTCCGGATCGTCGTCGCCAGCGCCTTCGTGTAAGGGCTATGGCCGTCGTTGCCGTCCTGCGCGACGTTGCCGGGCTGGGTCGCATAGGAGATCAGCGTGCCCTCGGGCGCGCGCATCTGCGCAAGTCCGCCGTCCGATGATCGCAAGCCGCGTGAGCCGAACGGGTTGTTGCGGCAGGCATCGAGGATCACGAGGTTGAGGCGGGTGCCGGAGCCCTGCATCTGGCGCAGCACGAGGTTGACGTCGGTCATCTGAAAATCGACATCGGCCTCCCGCGTCGGATTGGCACCGACAGGCACGAGATAGTTGGAGCCGGCGACCTGCACGCCGTGCCCGGCATAATAGAACAGCGCGACGTCGGCGCCCTGCACCTGCCGGCCGAAACTCTGCACCGCGACGTCCATCGCGCCCTTGTCGAGATCGAGCTGGGCGCGTCCGCCGACCAGCGTGAAGCCGAGCGCACCGAGCGTCTCCGCCATCAGGCCCGCATCCTTCGAGGGATTGTCGAGCGGCGTGATGTTCTTGTAGGCGGAGTTGCCGACCACGAGCGCGATGCGCTTCTCTGCCGATGCCGGCTGTGCAATGACGACGAGCAGCGCCAGCGCCGCCAGCCCCACAACGCGATTGAAAATCCTCGCGCGCATCGAAATTCCCCAAAATAATGGCGCCAGTCTAGCAGTCCCGGGCGCCGTGGAAAAGCGGTGAAGGGAGGCGGGCGTAACTCACGCGCGCGTCCCGGACGCGCTGCGGCGCTCTTGCGCTGCTGCGTAGAGCCGGGACGGAGCAGGCCGCACTCGCTGATGGGTGGGCCCCGGCTCTGCAGCGCACCACCCCGGACGATGCTCCGCATCGGCCGGGCCGCTGCGCTGCGTCCGGGGCACGAGAGCGCGGATGTGGCGCTCGCAATGACGGAGCAAGGTGCACTGTCGGCGTTCTCCAATTCTCAGTTCAACTTGCAGACGCGCCTTCGCGATCTCGCGGCGCGCTTTGCCCGAGGTTTGCTGTCGCTCGGCGCCCGATGGAGGCCAAAGGGCGCAGGGAAGGCCGGGCGCCGGCGGCACCCGAGATCCGTGCGCAACAGAAATGCACACGGGGTGGATCACAGGTGTTGCCGGTCGCCCGGCCTTCCCTGCGCGGATGGTTTTAACGGTGTCCTTCGTGCTCTCCTTGGGGAGCGTTGCACTATTGCCCCCATCGCCTTGCGGCTGATCGATGTGCGCACCGGTTGGCCGCCGCATCACCGCAAACCTTGACGCCAGAACCGCGGGCGTCGGGACCACACGACTTCTCCGTCCGCGGACGCTCCCGCCGAAATGCCTGGAGGCTCGCGTGTGCTCGCCCCCCGGTATCAACGAGACCGCTGTGACCGCGCCGTGTCGTAGCGCGCCGCGCATGACTCAACGGTCACCCGTCCCTGTCATCGCCTGTCGCGCCGGCGCTACCGCGTCCACCGCAAGCCCGGCCCGCATCTCGTGACGATCGCGAAGCGCCCCTTTGGTAGGGCCGGGATGTCCGGTGTATGTCATAAATCCGAAATTCGGTAAAGTGGAATATTTTCGCGGGCAGGGCTTGACGCGATGCCGAGGTGTTTTGCCCGACGCCTCCCGAGCGGCTGCCGCGCGTCATTCCGGGGCGCCCTGGAAGGGCGAGCCCGGAATCCATCACACGGCGGAGCATGCGACCCGATGGATTCCGGGCCTGCCTGCTGCGCACGCATCCCGGAATGACGGTGGATATGTGGTGACAGTTCCTATTTCAGCGGCAGGAACAAATCCGCCGTCGCCTCGTGCTCACCGACTTCAGGGACGAAGCTCAGCCGCTGGCAATAGATCGGGAAGTCGCGGGCTTCCTCGCCGCTGGCGGGAAGCCAGTCGCGATAGAGGTAGAGTGCGGCGGGCTCCAGATTGTCCGTGTTGCCGACGACGCGCAGCACCGCACATCGTCCGCCGGGAATCTCGCCGGCCTTGATCGCCGCGCCGTTCGGCTCGATCGGCTGGCTGGTCCCGACGCAGAGGTCCACGCTGTAATCGGCGGGCGAGGCCGGCCGCCGCTCGGACCGCCAGACATTGAAGGTCGGACTTATTCTCGGGTGCAGGCCGGCGGCTTTGCGCCAGGCGATGAAGCGCTGGATGGTGGCGGGAAGCGTCGCCGGGTCGCCCCGATGCTCCATGATTGCCACCGCAATCGTCGGCACGTCGCGGATCGTCACGTCGTCGCTAGTGAAAGTCTTGTGCATGAGCTTGCTCCTGGCATTGTCGAGAGGCCCGAAGGCCGCAAGCCACGGCTCCCAGTCGGGAGACTTCCGGAACGACGACGGCGATTGCCCGAACCGTTGCCGAAACGCGCGGGCGAAGGCGTCGGGGGCGTCGTAGCCGGCATCCATCGCGATATCCGTGACGCTTTCGGCCTCGCTATAGGCCAGCCGGTATGACGCGCGCTTCATCCGGGCGAGCTGAATATAGCGATGCACCGACAGCCCGAAGGTCGCCGTGAACTGCCGGTGGAAATGAAACTTCGAATAGGCCGCGACGCCGCTCAGCGTGTCCAGGTCCAGATCCTCGTCGAGATGCCGGTCGATGTGATCGAGCACCCGCTGCATCCGGGCATGGTAGTTCTGAAGCGCCGCCGTCATCGTTCCGTTCTCCGTGGCAGCACCAGCCAAGCGCATGCGGGCGTGACGTGCTCGACCGATCTTGCGGTTTTGCCACGGGGCGCAGAGCGGCGCCAAGATGCTTTCAGCTCGGGAAACTTATGATCCCTGCGGTCGTTGAATCGCGGCTGAGGAGACGCCATGCCGATCAAGGATCAGGTCAAGAATTTCGCCAAGAAGCTGGTGGAGCGCCATCCCGATGCGGCAACCTTGCATGCGCTGGTCCGGGCCCGTCAGCCGGCAATCCTGCATTTTCGCGACGACGGTATCGTTCCGAACAATCCGAAATTTCCGGTGGTGCTCTATCGTGGCGCGGTGAACCTGACGAAATCGCGGTTTCCCCCTGACGTCATCATCGACACGCTGTTCGACACGAACGGTTGGGGTCGGTCGTGGCGCGATACCGTGTACGACTTCGTTCATTACCATTCGCAGATCCACGAAGTGATGGGCGTGGCACGCGGCACGGCCAAAGTCGAGTGTGGCGGGATCAAGGGGCGGATATTGAGTGTGAAGGCCGGCGATGTCCTGGTGCTTCCTGCGGGCACGGGACACCGCCTCATCGAGTCCAGCCGGAACTTTCTCGTCGTCGGCGCGTATCCGCAGGCCGGGACCTACGACGAATGCACCGACACGCGCGAGCGTCCCGACGCCGTCAAGCGTATCGCCAAGGTGCGCAAGCCGAAGACGGATCCGGTTATCGGATCCGGCGGCCCGCTGCTCGATGCATGGCGGTCCCGGCGGTGAACGAGGCGGCTTGCTCCGGCCCACCCATCCCTCGGTCTTCCGGTGGAGCGCCGGCGCATCCAGGTGCTGGTTCAGCCCAGATAGTCCGGCGTGAAATCGGCAAGCTCGCGCAACTCCTCGGGCCGCAGCAGCTCGATCTCGCTGCCCTCCCAGGCAATCAACCCACGGTGCCTCAGCTCCTGGATGGTGCGATTGACGTGGACGATCGACAGTCCGCAGGCATCGGCAACGTGCCGCTGCGTCATCGGCATGTGGAAGCAACCGTCCGTCACGAGGCCGACGACCTCCAGCCGTGCGGCGAGCTCGCAGATGAGGTGCGCGACCTTGGGCAAGGCCGCCTGCGCGCCAAGGCGTGCGATCCACTGCCGCGAGATTGCCGCATCGATCAGCGTCTCGCGCCAGAACGCGCGCGTCAAATGGTGGGAGCCGTCGAGAAGCTGCCGAAGCTGGTTGTGCGCGACCGTGCCGACGATGGTCGGTCCGAGGCCGACGAGGTCCGCGTCCATCGGCGAGATCAGCAGCGTGTGCAGGCAGGGCATGTCGCCGGGAACGTGGAACGCAAGGATCTGGCTGCGGTCGCCGACGATGCGGGCCTGGTAGAGGAAGCCGCTCACGACGAAAACACAGCGCGAGGCGGCCTCGCCCTGGCGCAGCATCGTCTCGCCGTCGGCAATTTGGCGCAGCGTGGAAGGCAGGGCGGCGACCTGGCGGCGTTCGTCCTCGGACAGGCCATCGATGGCTTGCAGACGCGCGATGAACTTCGGATGCGGCATGGGCCTCGCGTACTGCTCAGCCGTCGCGCGGCACCGACGCCTCGACGAAGCGCCGCGAGAGTATGGCGGGGGTCCGGTCGGAGACCGGCACCGAACGGAACGCGCGGATCGCGCGGGCGAGTTCCTGATCGGACATCGGCCGAACCTGCACTTTCGAGGTGCCAGCGACGAAGGCATCGCTGATGCGGTCGAAGTGCTCGCGCGTATCCGGCGTGAACAGGTCGCGGATGCGCTCCAGGATCGTCGTAGGGCTCATGACGGGACGGCTCGGTTCGACGTGGAGGGTGACGGATGGGATGCGACCCGCTGCGGTCGCGAACCAGATAGCAACCTGTGCCTCCGACTCGCGTTCTAGTCCGCTGACCCCCAGCCGGACGTATCATTTGATAGATCCGGCGCGACGTTTGGTGCTGCATGGAAAAATCCTACGACGTGCTGATCCGGAACCTCTGCGAGCACACCGCGCTCTCCGAGGCGGATCTTGCCGAGATCCGGGCGCTCACCTTGACGGTGCGCGATTTCGAGCCGAACGAGGATTTCATCCGTCAGGGCGACAAACCCGAACATTCGGCGCTCGTCGTCTCGGGCATGGTCGCGCGTTACCATCTGCTCGCCGGCGGCGGGCGACAATATCTCGCGTTCCATCTCACCGGCGACCTGCCGGACGCGCAGGGCCTTTTCATCGACCAGATGGACCACGGATTGAGCGCGCTGGGCCCGGCCTCCGTCGCCTTCATCCCGCATCGCGAATTGTTCGCCGCGTTCCGGCGGCGGCCGGCCTTCGGGGAGGCGGTCTGGCGCGAGACGCTGCTCGATGCCGCGATCTTTCGCGAGGCCATCACCAACAACAGCGCCCGGCCGATGCAGGCGCGCATGGCGCACCTGTTCTGCGAGCTGTTCTATCGCGCCCGCGCCGCGCAGCTCGTCCGCGGCGATCGCTGCCGCATGCCGATCAGCCTGGTGCAACTCGGCGAGACGCTGGGCATGGCGATCGCGACCGTGAACCGGACACTGGCCGAGCTCCGTCGCAGCGGAGCCATGGACCTGCGCGAGGGCGAGCTGATTGTGCTGAAATGGCGGGAATTGCAGCGGCTCGGCGATTTCAGCCCGGCCTATCTGCACCTGAAGCGGAAGTCGCCGCCCAAGGTGTGAGGGGTGGGTCAGCCACCTGGTGTCTCGCGCAGCACCTCGTCCCAATGCTTCTTCACCCAATCGTTGCAGCAGCAGGCCCTGGCTTCGAGCGCCGGCCTGTCGAGGATCAGGATCGCGCCGCGACGAGTGGCGAGGATGCGTCTTGCCTTGAACATCTGGATGACGCGGCTGGCATAGGAGCGGGAGACGCCCAGCATACCGGCGAGCTGCTCGTGGGTGAGGGGAATCTCGTCTTGCCCGATCCGTTCCTGTGCGGAGATGATCCATTTGGCGGCGCGCTGCTCGATCGAATGGGCAGCATTGCAGGCCGCGGTCTGCAGCAATTGTGCGAACTGGCAGTCGGCATAGCGCGAGAAGACCTCTTGCAGCACCGCCGACCTTTGCTGCGCCTGCTCCAGCGCACGCCGGGGCAGCCTTATGAGGGTGCCGCCCAGCTTCACGACGATGCGTGAATAGGTGAGGGACGGATTGCGGCCCGCCGCGATGCCCACCGCGGCCTCACGTCCCACCAGCAGACTTTCGACCTCGCGATCATCCTCGACCGGTACGGCGAACGACACGAGCGTGGGACCGCAGGGAAAGTGAAGCGCCGCAACGGCGTCCCCGGCGTGATGCAGAATATGGCCCGCTTCGACTTCGACCGGCTGAAGAAAAGGTGCAAGCAGTTCGAAATCCTGGTGGGGGAGTTGCCGAAGCAGATCGTTCTGGGGCCGACCGGTCACGTTTCTTCTCTGGGCTGGCCGGGAATCGGCGCCATCCAGAACCCTACGTTCGTCCGACGGAACCGACGGTTCCAAAGTGCACACAACGACGCCTCGACGACCAGAACTTCGCGCGTGGTTTCTGAATTCGGAGAGTCGTAAGCTGGCGCACGCCTGTTGCGTCAGGAGTGAACAGAGCGGGTTCGCCGTTGGCGGACCCTTCTTCCGGGCGCCATACCCCGTGCGCTTTGCCCGACGGACGCCGGCTTCAATCCGCCCGGAATACCGCCGGGCCGGCGGTCCCGAGGGGCGGCGAGTTCATCAGCCGGAGCGCCTCGCGATCGCCGGACGGGCGATGCTGAGCCGCATGCGCGCGGTAGGCGTCGATCGCCTTGTTGGCGAGCATCAGCGGCCGGCGTTCGCCGGTCCTGAGCTGGGCTTCGATGGCGTCGAGAATGACGTTGGCGCTCGCGTCGGGCGGGCCGAGCTCGCCGCTCTGCTCGAGGCAGCTCCAGGCGATGAAGAAGGCGCTTTCGACGGTGCAACGAATGGACATGCGCTGCCAACGCAGCGGGGCGGAGAGCGTTCCGTGCGGCGGACCCGACTTGCGTCGGGCCCGCAGCACGCGATGGGTCAGTTCTTCAGGACGATGCGGCCGACGACCTTGCCGGCGCGAAGCTCGTCGATCCATTTCTGGACGTCGCCCATCGGCTCCTCGCGCATCGGCGTCGGCTTGATCTTGCCGGCGCGGGCCAGCGCCATCAGCTCGTGGGCCTCGGCCAGCGTGCCGACCATGAAACCCTCGATGGTCATGCGCTTGTAGACCCATTGCACCATCGGCAGCGTGAACTGGCCGCCCATCAGGCCGGAGACCACGATCTTGCCGCCGCGCGCGGCGACCGCGACCGCGAAGGCCATCGACTTCTCGTTGCCGGCGAAATCGACGATCTCGTCGAAGCCGCCTTCGGTCTCTTTCAGGATGCGCTTGATCACGTCGGGCTCGGACGGATCATAGGCATTGGCGGCGCCGTTCTTCAGCGCGGTGTCGCGCGCGGCCGGCGAAAGGTCGGCGACCGTGATCGGCTGCTTGAACATCGCCTGCGCGAACGACAGGCCCATCATGCCGACGCCGCCGAGGCCGATCAGCAAGAGGTTGCGCTGGCGCGGCCGGTCGACCAGGCGCTTGAGCGCGCCGTAGGCGGTGACGCCCGAGCACATCAGCGTCGCGGCCTGGTTGACGGGCAGCGGATCGTAGTCGAGCAGGTATTTGGCGTCGGGCACCAGCACGTGGGTGGCAAAGCCGCCGTCGATGGAGACGCCGAGGAAGCGCTGCTTCACGCAGAGATTCTCATCGCCATTGGCGCAATCGCGGCACTGGCCGCAGCCGATCCAGGGGAAGACGGCTTTCTTGGTGCCGACGAGGCCTGCGGCGACATCGGGGCCGACTTCGTCGACCACGCCGGCGATTTCGTGGCCGAGCGTGAAGGGCAGCGTCATGCCGCGCGTGGTGTCGAGCTTCTTGCCGCCGCCGAGATCGGCGTAGCCGTCCTGGATGTGCAGGTCGGAATGGCACAGGCCGCAGCGCTCGATGCGCACCAGCACCTCGCGCCCCTGCGGCTTCGGTGTATCGACGATGGTTTCGCACAGCGGCGCATCGAACTTGACCAGGGACTGCCGACGCATCAACGCCATATTTCTTCCTCCGAAATTATCGCTCTGTTTCGGTTCGTATATCCGCCAATTCACGCGCCATGGCAACAAAGCCGGAAATAGGGATCGTCTCCGCGCGCCGCGTCGCATCGACGCCGGCCGCCGCGGCGAGGCGCGCGGGATCGACGCCGAGCGATTTCAGGCTTTGCCGCAGCATCTTGCGGCGCTGGCCGAAGGCGCTAGCTGCGACCTGCTCGAGCAGCCTGCGATCGCAGGGCAGGGGCTCTGCGCGCGGCTTGAGGCGCACGACCGAGGACGTGACCTTCGGCGGCGGCACGAAGGCGGACGGTGCAATGTCGAACAGGATCTTGGTCTCGCAGCGCCAGTTGGCGAGCACGCCGAGCCGGCCATAGGCCTCCTCGTCCTCATGCGCGACGATGCGTTCGCCGACCTCGCGCTGGAACATCAGGACCATCAGGTCGTACCAGGGCGGCCAGGGCTCGCTGGTGAGCCAGTTGATGAGAAGCTGGGTCGCGATGTTGTAGGGCAGGTTGGCGACGATTTTTGCGCGCTCGCCATCGAGCAGCGGTCGCGGATCGAAGGTCATGGCATCGCCATGCACGATCTCGAGCCTGCCGGGGTAGCGCGCGGAAATATCCTGCAGGGCCGGGATCGCGCGCTCGTCATGCTCGATGGCGATGACACGCTTTGCGCCGAGCGCGAGCAGCGCGCGTGTCAGCCCGCCCGGGCCCGGGCCGATCTCGACGATGGTAGACTCCTCGAGCGGCGCGGCCGCACGCGCGATGCGGGCGGTGAGGTTGAGGTCGAGCAGGAAATTCTGGCCGAGCGATTTGCGCGCCGACAGCGCGTGCTGGCGAATGACCTCGCGCAGCGGCGGGAGGTCGTCGATCGCGCTCATATGCTTTGCGAGGCCGCCATGCGGCTGGCGAGCCTCAAGGCGGCGATCAGGCTCGCCGGATTGGCTTTGCCGGTGCCGGCGATGTCGAAGGCGGTGCCGTGATCGGGCGAGGTGCGGATGAAGGGCAGGCCGAGCGTGACGTTGACCGCGTCTTCGAAGGCGACGGTCTTGATCGGGATCAGCGCCTGGTCGTGATACATGCAGACGGCGCAATCATAGGTGCGGCGCGCCGCCTCGTGGAACATGGTGTCGGCGGGCAGCGGGCCCCTGGTCTCGATGCCGGCGTTGCGCAGAATTTTCAGCGCCGGCGCGATCACCGTCTGCTCCTCGTGGCCGAGCGAGCCGTCCTCGCCGGCGTGCGGATTGAGACCGGAGACCGCGATGCGCGGCCTCGCGATGCCGAAGCGGGAGGTCAGCTCGGCCGCGACGATGCGGATGGTCGAGACGATCAGCTCGCTGGTGAGCTCGGCCAGCGCCTCACGCATCGAGACGTGGATGGTCACGGGCACGACGGCGAGCTGCGGCGACCACAGCATCATCACCGGCTGCGGCACCCGGCCGTCCTGTGCTGCGAGCTCGGCGAGGAATTCGGTGTGGCCGGGATGGCGGAAGCCGGCACGGTAGAGCACGCTCTTGGCGATCGGATTGGTGACGACGGCGCCGGCCCGGCCCTCGCGGACATCCGTGACCGCCTGCCGGATCGAGGCGAGCGCGGCCGGTGCGCTCGATGCGTCGGGCGTGCCGGGCTCGGCGGTGGCGCGCTCGCCGGTGGCGACCACGGGAAGCGCATCGGTGAAGGCGGCCTCGGCTTCACCAGGGCTCACCGCGGCGATTCTGATCTCGGCGCCGAGCGCCTTGGCGCGCCGGGCGATCAGCGCCTCGTCGCCGAGCAGGTAGAAGGCGGGCAGGTTCAGCTCACGGCGCCTCAGCCAGGCGGCGATCGTGATGTCGGGGCCGATGCCGGCGGGCTCTCCCAGGGTCAGGGCGAGGGGCTTTGCGCGATGGGCCATCAGCGGTTGCGATATTCGATCATCGCCGCCTTGCGGAGCTCGTCGAGATAGGCCTTCTGGGTCTTCTCGTACTTCTCCTGATACATCTTCTCGCGGACCTCGCGCTTCTTCGGCGTGTCGATCATGGTCGGCTTGCGCGAGCACAGCACCACCATCTCGATGCCCGCCTTGGTCACCTCAGGCGCGGTCAGATGGCCGATCGGCGTGTCGTCCAGGACCTTGCGCAGCCCCTCGGGCAGGTCCGCGGTGGTCTTGGTGACGGTGTCGCGGATGGTGGCGTTCGGCGTCGAACGGAACAGCGAATTGGCTTCCTCGCAGCTTCCGACGCGCGCGCGATACTGCTCGGCTTCCTTGTGCCGCGTTTCCAGGAAAGCCTGGGGCGAGCCGCGCGGCACGATCAGCACGATCGGCTGCATCTTGTACTCGGTGCCCTCGATCTGGAGCTTGTCGCCGGTCTGGGCCTGCACGGCCTGCGCGACGTCGCGCTCGCCGACCATCAGCTTTTCCTTGTAGCGGCCGCGAACGAGGCTGGTCCACACCATCTCGGACTTCATGCGGGCCTTCAGCGTCTCGGGACGGACGCCCTTGGACTCGAGCGACTTGGTGAGCTGATCCGGCGTGATGCGCATGCGCTGCGCCATGCCCTCGTAGGACTGGTTGATGTCGGAGACGCCGGGGTCGACCCCGTACTTCTTGCCCTCCTTCATCTTCACCCTGTCGTCGATCAGCTCGTTGATGACTTCCTGCCGGCCGGGGGTCTTCTGCGTCGTCAGCGCGTCGAGCTTGGAGCGCTGGTCGATGTCGAAATCGGTGATCGGGTCGCCGTTGACCATGACGACGATGTTCTGCGCGCGCGCGGGCGTACCGGCCAGAACCAGCACGGAGGCCAGTGCGAGAAGGAGGAGGCGGAACACAGGCAATGGGGTCGTCATGGTTGTCGCTCGCATGTCGGCCGAAATGATCCTGCGATCGGGAACAGGCGGCCGGCAGTTCAAACGGGTGTTACTGGATGCCGGATGAGCTGGCCCCGGTCGAGGTCGCCAGCGTGCGCAGGCCGATCTGGAACATGAACGCGTGGCTCAGCACGGGCGGCGTCGAGCCCGCGGAGTAGCTATACGAAGTTACATAGTTCGCCGCCAGCACGAAGCAATCGTCGACATAGCCGGCGCCGACCACATACTGGTTGATCTTGTTGGCCTCGAGGTCCCAGCGCGCCGAGCCTGTCACCACCCAGTTGGCGGCGACCTTCAGCGAGCCTGACGTCAGGATGCCTTCGCGGCGCGTCAGATAGCCGAGCTCCGGCTGCGCCGCGTAATTGCCGTACATCATGCTGACCGACCAGCGATTGAAGTTGGCGCGGCCTTCCGCCTCGAAGCGCTGGATGTTCCAGGTCTGCTCGTCCATGCGGGAGCGGACGCTGAACGTATAGGTGCTGTTGGGCGAGTAGGCGGCGCTCGCCACGTAATCGGAGCGCGGCTTGTCGAGGCCGGAATTGATGCCGGTATTGATGGTGTCCTGGACCGTGTAGGAGTTCAGGCCGAACAGCTGGTAGGACTGGCCGAACAGCACCTTGACCGCGCCGCCCCGGTCGAACTGGGTGGTGGCCTGCACGCCGACATTGGCGCGGCCGCCGCCCTCGACGCGGTCGTAGCCGGAGAACTTGTCGACGCTGAACAGGTTCGAGGTGTCGAACACCATGCT
>Ga0209758_1000141_pt1 | contig 172481 bp, 154 predicted proteins | sample AraplaMF_Col_mMF_FD_184258 | JGI IMG/M metagenome (GOLD analysis project Ga0209758, IMG submission 184258) | Arabidopsis root microbial communities from the University of North Carolina, USA - plate scrape MF_Col_mMF (SPAdes) (version 2) | ecosystem: Host-associated > Plants > Roots >...
CCGACGCTGCCGCGTCCACCGCAAGCCCGGCTCGCGATCAAGACGACGACGAGATCGCCCCTCTTGGTGAGCCGGGATGGACGACACATACGCCGAAACCGAATTTCGGTAAAGTGGAATATTTTTGGCGAGATGGATTGACAGAGGCCGACACAGGCCAGGTGCCGTAGCCCGGATGGAGCGCAGCGCAATCCGGGACGGTGCCAGATGCCGGGCGAGCGGCCCCGGATTACGCTGACGCTCCATCCGGGCTACGGGCACCGATCCTACCCCGCGCGGCGGGCGCGGGCCCTCGTCTCCCAGCGGGTCAGCATCTGGCCGAGCTCGCCGTTGACCACGGGGACCGCCGTGATGGCGCTCGCGATCTCGTTGGTGTTGGCCGGCGCGTTCGCGTTGAGCCAGTCCGGCTCGGCGTATTCGCGCCAGCGGCGGGCTTCCGCGCGGCGTTTGCTGGAGATGTAGTCGCGCGTGTAATAGCCGGCCGCGAACGCGGCCCCCAGCAACACGATCAATACGATGACGCCACCCACGTTCAACTCCGTTCATTGCCCTCGGACGGCTTCTGCAGTGCAATGCGCGCGAAATCATGGCTCGAACCGGGCCGAATGCGGTGACTGCCGTACTTTGCCGCAAACAGGTTTTTCTCCATCCGGCGGAACGCTTTCGAATCCCGCAAATGGCGCAAGTCGGGCGCACTCCGTCCCGACTTCCATCACGGCGCAAGCGCGTACCCAACCGATGCGCGCAAATTGGATTTGCGCAATTGGTGGGAGCGTGGATATCCTCGCTGCTTTCTGGTGCAGTACAGAGTTCAGGGCATTACCAGGATCGCTCGGCGAACCGCACGAAGGCTCCACAGAAGCTCTCGGTCTTCCGTTGCGGGGCGCGGGCAAGCGCGGATCACCTGGAAACACCCTCTGCTCGGAACCAGTCGGCAGGGCCGAGGGGAATGGGCAATATCTTCATCAGTCACTCGAGCCGCGATGTTGATCGGGCCAAGGAGGTCTTGACCTGGCTGACGGCGAATGGCTGGGACGACGTCTTTCTCGATCTCGATCCTGAACGCGGAATTGCGGCCGGCCAGCGCTGGAAAGATGCGCTTCAGAAGGCCGCGCAGAGATGCGAGGTCGTGCTTGCGCTCGTCTCCAGCGAATGGCTTGCGTCACGCTGGTGCCGGGCGGAATTGGACACCGCCCGCCTGATGGGCAAGAAGATCATCGTCGCTCTGATTGGGGCCGACAAGGCTGACGTGCCGGTCGACTTGAGCGACGAGCAATGGGTCGACCTCAATGCCGGTGCTGGCGAATACAAGCGCCTGGCGGCCGGGTTGAGGATTGCCGGGCTCGATCCGTCCACTTTCGACCTGCCGCCCGGACGTCCCCCTTATCCCGGCTTTGCACATTTCGATGAGCAGGATGCGGCGATCTTCTTCGGGAGGGATGGACAGATCGTGCGCGCGCTCGATCGGATCCGCGTCCTCGCGCGGGTTGGGGTCGACCGCATGCTCGTCATTCTCGGCGCATCGGGATCGGGCAAGTCGTCGTTTCTGCGTGCCGGATTGCTGCCGCGCCTCAACCGCGACGACCGGACCTGGTTGCCGCTGGCAACGATCCGGCCGGAACGCGCCGCCATCTCCGGTGACTTCGGACTTGCTCAGGCCCTCCTGAGCAAGATCAGCGAGGACCGCTTTGCCGGAGAGTTCCGCAAGCGCGGCCTGCCGCGCAGCCGCGCCGCGATCCAGGAATTCATCGAGGCGGACGACGCCGGTCTCCTCAAGCTTTTCGGCGCGTTGCGGGACATCGCCCATCAACCCGATCTGTATGGTCCGAATTCATCGCCACCGACCATCATTCTCGCCATCGACCAGGGAGAAGAGCTGTTTGGCGAGGATGGCCGCGCGGAAGGCAGGCGCTTCATCGATATCCTGACCCGGACGCTGAACTCCGATTCCGCTCACGCCCTGGCGCTGGTCGCCATGCGCTCGGATGCACTTCCCCGTCTGCAGGCAGAAACGAAGTTCGCCGGCTTCCCCAAGGACACTTTTCCTCTGGAAGCCATGTTGGAGAGCTCGTACCGCGCGGTGATCGAAGGGCCGGCAAGGCTGCTCAAGCCAAAGCCGCTCAAGCTCGATCCGAGGCTGACCGATGAATTGCTGAAGGACGTTTCCGGCCAGGATGCGCTGCCGCTCCTCGCCTTCACGCTTGCGCACCTCTACCAGAACTACAGCGCCGACAACGAACTCAATCTGGTCGATTACGAAAAGCTCGGCCATCTCAAGGGCGTCATCGAAACGGTCGCGAAGGAGGCCTTTGCCGACGGCGTCGCAAGGGGAGAACTGCCGAAGGACGAGAATGACCAATTGGTGCTGTGGCGGGAGGCCTTCATCCCGCATCTGGTGCAGGTCAACGACGCAGGGCAGTTCGTCCGGCGCGTGGCCAGGCGCGACGATCTTCCGCCGAGGGCGTTGCCGCTGATCGACCGGTTTGCCGAACGCCGCCTGTTGATCAGGGATCGACGGACCGATGCAGGAGCCGAGGTCGAAGTGATCGAGGTCGCGCATGAAGCGCTGCTGCGACAGCCGCCGCTGAGTAAACTGCTGGCGGACGACCGCGAGTTCATGATCTGGCGGCAGCGGCTCAGCCGCATGTTCGAGCTCTTCACGGCCAATGAGAGGGGCCTGCTGGTCGGCCGCGAACTGCAGCGGGCCCGGGAGTGGCTGCAAACGCGCCCGGACGCAAATCTGCCGGCCTCCGAGCGAGCATTCATTGCCGACAGTATCGCCGAGTCCGATAAGCAACTGGCGGCGCAGACCGAGCGCGAACGGAGAGACCGGGAAGACCAGCTCGAGAAGGCGCAGTCGCGCGCGCGACTGCGCCGGCAAGGGATCGCCTTGGCGGCGGCAGCGCTTCTTGTCCTCGTCGTCGGCGCAGGCTGGAGCTATGCCTATATTCAGCAGCGCGAAGCCACTGCTCAGCGAGCTCTCGCAGACAAGGCCAGGACCGAGGCGGAGACGCAGAAAGCACTTGCAGATCAGCAAAGGATCATCGCGGAGCGCCTCGCGGCGCAAAATGCCGTGCTGCTCGAAATGCTTCAGCTGTTCGTGACCAGTTCAATTCCAGCCAATATGGAGGCGCAGGTCGACAGCGCAACGGCAAAACTGCTGGCTGGGCGCAAGAGATATGAAGATCTCGGCAAGCAGCTGAACATACCGTGGTATTTCATCGGTATCCTGCATGGCGTCGAGGCTGATTTCGATTTCGGAAGGCATCTGCATAACGGCGATTCTTTGACTGCGAGAACGGTACATGTTCCCGTAGGCCACCCGCGCCACGGCAATGCGCCTTTTTCCTGGGAAGAAAGTGCGACTGACGCTCTTGAGTTCCGCGGAATCACGAAGGCAACAAACTGGGGATTGGGCGAAATGCTGTACCGGTTGGAAAGAATCAACGGTCTCGGCTACCGCAAATACAAAATCAATTCACCATTTCTCTGGGCATGCACGAACCACTACACCAAAGGAAAATTCGTGGACGATCACGTTTTCGATCCTGAAGTTAGCGCCAAGTACTGCGGTGCCGCCCCTATTCTCAAAAAATTGGTCGAGCAGGGGGTGGTGACGTTCAACTGATCTGTCCTTTCGTGATCGAAGCAAAGGGCATGGGCCTGCGCCCACGCTTCCCGGTGGTGGACACCGCCTCTGGCGGCAATTGTATCAAAAGTGTGGCGCGGCGACATGCACTGTGCGGCGCGAAGAATTCGCTTCGCCTCTCGCAACTCGCCGTGGACCGGACTAGCCTTGAGGTTGCCGAGCCGGGATCAACCGGCCGGCAGCACATTGGGAGGCTACGACGATGACCGAGGATCGCGGCTCTGACGCGACACTTTCACGACGAACGCTTGTCCGGGGGCTCGCGCTTGGCGCCGCAGCCACCGTCGCCGGCCCCGCGCTGGCCCAGACCGGACCCGCCGCACCGCCGACCACCATCACCACCCCGCCGCGCGATTTCAGCCCGCGTGGCGCGCCGACCACTTATTTCTGGGACCCCGACATCATCGCGGTCGATCCCTCCTTCAACGATCTCGCGCAGCCCAACACGGCAATCAAGCGTCTGTACACCGGCGTGCTGTGGGCCGAGGGCCCGGCATGGAGCGCGCAGGGACGATATCTGTTGTGGAGCGACATTCCCAACAACCGGCAGATGCGCTGGAGCGAGGACGACGGCCGCGTCAGCGTGTTCCGCACGCCTTCCAACAATTCCAACGGCAACTCCTTCGACTTCCAGGGTCGCCAGCTCTCCTGCGAGCACCTGACGCGGCGGGTGACACGTTATGAGCATGACGGCACCGCCACCGTGCTCGCCGATTCCTATCAGGGCAAGCGGCTGAACTCGCCGAACGACGTGGTCGCGCATCCCGACGGCAGCTACTGGTTCACCGATCCGCCCTATGGCGGCCAGCTCTACGAAGGCGAGCCTGACGTCGCGGGCGGCCCGAGCAATGCGGGCGGCAAGCTCAATCCGCGGATCGGACAGCCGGCCGGCTTCACACCGGGCAAGCGCGAGCTGCCGACCAATTGCTATCGCATCGACCCCTCCGGCCGCATCGACCTCGTCGTCACCGAGGACCAGGTGCCCGATCCCAACGGCCTCTGCTTCTCGCCGGACTACAAGAAGCTCTACGTTGCCTCCACCGGCAAGGGGCCGGGCGACACCGGCCCCGGCGGCAAGGGCGAGATCTTCGTGTTCGACGTCGGCAGCGACAACAAGCTGTCGAACGTGAAGAAGTTCAGCGATTGCGTGGTCGACGGCGTGAAGTGCGGGCCCGATGGCCTGCGCTGCGACGTCAACGGCAATGTCTGGGCCTCCAGCAATGCCGGCCGCGCCGTCGGCTATAGCGGCGTGACGGTGTGGTCGCCGGAGGGCAAGCTGCTCGGCCGCATCCGCCTGCCGGAAGTTTGCGGCAACATCACGTTCGGCGGCCCCAAGCGCAACCGCCTGTTCATGGCCGCGAGCCAGTCGCTCTACGCGGTGTTCACGGCAACGCAGGGCGCAGGGCCGGGCTGAGACGAAGAAAGCACCGCTATTGCGGTGTGCACTGCTATCGTAGGGTGGGCAAAGCGAAGCGTGCCCACGATTCTTTCGATTGGGAAATGAGATGGTGGGCATGGCGCTTTGCGCCTTTGCCCACCCTACGGCACCGTTGATCAACTCACCGTTCGAACGTTCCCGCCGGCAAATCCGCATTGCATGACAGATTCACGACGCGCTTGCGCCGGCGCGGTTCCGCGGCCGCAATCAAGCTGCATCGCGGGCCAATCTCCGCCATCAAACCGAAGATGATGCGTGATGCGGCACAGCCGCAGCGCGTACGAGCATGATGCTTTGCCTCGTTCAGCGCCGGACATGAACTGGGGGAGTTGCACGATGCGCCGCATGCCAAACGACACGATCCTCACCCACGTCGGAAGCGGGGAACTCGTGATCATATTCGGAGACCCGGGTCTCCCGGTCGACGGCCGCGGCGGCAACGACACCATGATCGCAACAGTCGATGGCGGACCCACCACGCTGCTGCTGGTCGGCGACGATGAGAGCTTGCAGGGCCGCTCGCATGGCGGCAACGACCATTTCGTCGCCGATGTCGCGGCCTTCGGCGCTTATGTCACCGTCGATGGCGACGCCCGGACGATGTCGGGCGATGCTCATGGCGGCAATGACGTCATGAACGTCGACGCCACAGGCTCGATCTATACGACCACCTCGCTGTTCGGCGACGCCGAGATGGCGATGACGGAGGCATCGCGCGGAGGCAGTGATTTCATCACGGGCACGATGGGAAACAGGGCGTATGGGACGTTTGTCGGCGATGCCGGCACGACCATGAGCGACGACACGCGTGGCGGCAACGACATCATCAACGTCACCCAGGCCGGAAGCTATGGCGCCGCATCGATCTCCGGCGATGCCTTGCTGTCCCTGAGCGGCGATGCGCTCGGCGGCAACGACATCCTCATCTATACCGTCGGCACCGAGGCGCGGTCGGGCGGCGCGGCACTCTGGGGAGATAGCAATTACATGACCGGCAACGCCCATGGCGGCGACGACATCCTGATCGCAGCCGTCGACGGCAATCCCGACTCGACGTCGATCACCATGTACGGCGATGCCTCGACCATGTCGGGCAGCACGCATGGCGGCAACGACATGCTCATCGGCAGCGCGCGCGGCGACTGGCTGTACGGAGACGCCAACACCTACGCGCCCTCCTCGGCCGGATCGATCACCGGCGGCCGCGACCTGCTGAACGGCGGGGGCGGCAACGACCAACTGTGGGGCGGACCGAACAACGATCTGTTCGTGTTCAAGGCCGGCTCGGGCCAGGACGTGATCAACGATTTCGATCAGGGCAACAAAGCCGCGGGCAGCGCAGCCCCCGAGCACGACGTCATCGACCTGCGCGCCTACGGGTTTGCGGACTGGGCCGCGCTGAAGAGCCTGATCAGCGACGACGACGCCGGCAATGCGGTGATCCAGCTGGCCGCCAACGATACGATCACGCTGGACGGCGTTCATGCCGCCGATCTCGGCGCGAGGGATTTTTTCGTCTGAGGCTCGGGTTTCTGCCGCCCCAGGCCCCCGGCAAGACCCTTCGCTGTCACCGCGAGGGGGGTTGCTTTGTGCAGAACGCAACCAAGCCGTCTGGCATCAAAGGACCCATCCTGCGATCTTGCCGTTGATCCCGACCCGGCCGGAGCAGTGAGATGGACGACCGATCAAGACGACCCGACAGTCTGATGCAGGACGACGGCTTCGTCCGCGTCCGGGGCGCGCGCGAGCACAACCTGAAAAACGTCGACGTCCGCATTCCCCGCAACGCCCTTGTGGTGTTCACGGGCGTATCGGGCTCCGGCAAATCCTCGCTGGCGTTTGGAACGATCTACGCCGAGGCGCAGCGGCGGTATCTCGAATCCGTATCGCCTTACGCGCGGCGGCTGTTTCATCAGATGCAGATCCCCGAGGTCGACGACATCGAGGGCCTGCCGCCCGCGGTGGCGCTGCAGCAGCAGCGCGGAGCGCCGACGACGCGGTCATCCGTCGGCAGCGTCACCACCATCTCGAACCTGCTCAGAATGCTCTATTCCCGCGCCGGCGATTATCCGCGGGGGCAAGCGATGCTCTATGCGGAGGCGTTCTCGCCGAACACGCCGGAGGGCGCCTGCCCGACCTGCCACGGCATCGGCCGGATGCTCGACGTCACCGAGAAATCCATGGTGCCCGACGACACCAAGACCATCCGCGAGCGCGCCGTCGCGGCCTGGCCGAGCGCCTGGCAGGGACAGAACCTGCGCGACATCCTGACGACGCTCGGCTACGACGTCGACAAGCCCTGGCGCGAGCTGCCGAAGAAGGACCGCGACTGGATCCTGTTCACGGAGGAGCAACCGACCGTTCCGGTCTATGCCGGCTACGATGCCACTGACGTCAAGCGGGCGCTGCGCCGCAAGGAGGAGCCGAGCTATCAGGGCACCTTCACCGGCGCGAAGCGCTACGTGATGCAGACCTACGCCAAATCCGAGAGCGCAATGATGAAGCGCCGCGTCGCGCAGTTCATGATCACGCGGGACTGCCCGACCTGCCACGGCACGCGGCTGAAGCCCGAGGCGCTCAAGGTGAAGTTTGCCGGATTCAATATCGCCGAGATGTCGCATCTGCCGCTCAAGGCGATGGAGGAGGTGATCAGGCCGTTCGCAAGGGCCTTAGTGGACAAGTCGGAGAAGGCTGTCGTCGCACGCCGGATCTGCGAGGATCTGTCGGCGCGGCTCGCCGTGCTGCTGGACCTCGGCCTCGGCTATCTCGCCTGCGAGCGCTCTACGCCGACGCTGTCGCCGGGCGAGCTGCAGCGCTTGCGCCTTGCGACGCAGGTGCGCTCCAATTTGTTCGGCGTCGTCTACGTGCTCGACGAGCCCTCCGCCGGCCTGCATCCCGCCGACACCGAGGCGCTGCTGCGGGCGCTGGACCGGCTGAAGCGCGCCGGCAACTCGATCTTCGTGGTCGAGCACGAGATCGAGGTGATCCGGCATGCCGACTGGCTGGTGGATGTCGGTCCCGACGCCGGCGACGGCGGCGGGCTCATCCTCTATAGCGGACCGCCGGAAGGGCTTGGCGAGGTCGAGCAATCGCGCACCGCGCAATACCTCGCGCGCCCGCGCAAGAAGCTGCCGGCGGTGCGCCGCGAGCCAAAGGGACATCTGAAGATCAGGGGCGTGAGCCGTAACAATCTGCGCAAGCTCGACATCGACATTCCGCTCGGCGTCATCGCCGGCATCACCGGCGTGTCGGGCTCCGGCAAGTCGAGCCTGATCAGCCAATTCCTCGTCGACAATGTCGCCGCGCATCTCGGCCATACGCTCGCCCCTGACGACGACGACAGCCTGGCGCCGACGGTCGAGACCCTCGGCGGCAAGATCGTCGCCGGCCTCGACCAGGTCAGCCGCCTCGTCGTGGTCGACCAGAAGCCGATCGGCCGCACGCCGCGCTCGAATCTTGCGACCTATACCGGCCTGTTCGACCATGTGCGGAAACTGTTCGCGGCAACGCCGCAGGCCAAGACGCGCCGCTACGATGCCGGGCGCTTCTCGTTCAACGTCGCCAAGGGTCGCTGCGCGACCTGCGAGGGCGAGGGCTTCGTCTGCGTCGAGCTGTTGTTCCTGCCGAGCGTCTACGCACCCTGCCCGACCTGCAACGGGGCGCGCTACAACGACAAGACGCTGGAGGTGAAGATCGGCGGCAAATCCATCGCGGACGTGCTGGCGATGCGCGTCGACGAGGCCTTCGCCTTCTTCGCGGACGATGCAGCGCTGAACCGGTCGCTGTCGGTCGTGCGCGAGGTCGGCCTCGGCTATATCCGGCTCGGCCAGTCCGCGACCGAATTGTCCGGCGGCGAAGCCCAGCGCATCAAGCTTGCGACCGAGCTGATGCGTCCGCAACGCGGCCACACGCTCTATGTGCTGGACGAGCCGACCACCGGGCTGCACCCGCGCGATGTCGAGCGCCTGATCGCGCAGCTCGACCGGATCGTCGATGCCGGCAACAGCGTGATCGTGGTCGAGCACGACATGGACGTCGTGGCGCACAGCGACTGGATCATCGATCTCGGCCCCGGCGCCGGTGACGAGGGCGGCCGCATCGTCGCGGCGGGAACGCCGGAGCAGGTCGCCAAGGCCGGCGGCAAGACGGCGCCTTACCTGGCACGGCGATTGAAGCAGTAGCGCGCGATCGGGCCGGCCTCTCGCGGTCATTTCGCAATTGCGATCGGCTGCCCCCGACTTTCGCCATGTTGACTTTCCGCGATCGGCCTCCCCATACTTCGCAAAAAGATAACAACCAAACATAAGACGGTTTTGAGGGAGGATAGGATGCCGACTTCACGCAGGCAGCTGCTGAAGGGTACGGCGGCTGCCGCCGCCACGCTCAGCCTCGATTGGACCAGGGCCCAGGCGCAGGCCGAGAATTTGCGCATCGGCCTGATCTACGACCTCACCGGCCCGTTCGCCGCCGGCGGCTCGGTCGCCTCCTCGGTCGGCGCGCAGATCGCCATCGACCTCGTCAACGAGAAGGGCGGCATTGGCGGCAAGACCAAGATCGTGCCCGTTGCGGCGGATTCCCAGAGCAAGGCCGACGTCGCCATCAACGAGGCCGAGCGGCTGATCAGCCAGGAAAAGATCGACATCATCAACGGCGTCTATTCCAGCGCGCACGCGGTGCCGATGGCGGCCAAGGTCGAGCAGCAGAAGAAGATCCTCTGGATCACGACCGCGGTCTCGACCGCCGTGTTCAAGGACAAGAACCTGCAATATGTGTTTCGCGCGCAGATCCATTCCGACCAGTACGGCCAGGCCTTTGCCGGCTTCCTCGCCGAGCATGCGCAAGCCAGGCTCGGCATGGATCCCAAGGAGGTCAAGGTCGCGCTGATCCACGAGGATGGGCCCTACGGCGTCGGTGTCGCCGCGGCCGACGAAGCCTACGCCAAGCAGGCCGGCATCCAGGTGGTGCTGCGCGAAGGCTATTCGGCCTCCGCGCCCGATCTCTCGGTACTCGTCACCAAGCTCAAGCGCGCCAAGGCCGACGTGATCTCGCATGCCGGCTACAACCCCGACATCACCCTGTTCCTGCGCCAGGCCCGCGAGAGCGGATTGCGCTTCAAGATGCTGTTCGGGGCCGGCGCCGGCTACAGCCAGCTCGACAAGCTGCGCGCCACCTTCGGCGCCGACATCGACAATTTCTGCAACATCGATCCCGTGCCGGCGCAGCTGCTCGATCCCGCCAAGCTGGCACCGGGCATGGGCGAGCTGATCAAGACCATGGTCTCGCGCTACCAGACCAAGACCGGCGCCACCGACGTGCCGCCGCATTGCTCGATGGGTTTCAACCAGACCTGGGTGCTGCTCAACAACGTGCTGCCGGTCGCCAAGGAGAAGTACGGCAGCTTCGAGCCCGAGGCGATCCGCAAAGCCGCGCTCGACGTCGACATTCCCGCCGGCGGCACCATTCAGGGCTACGGCGTGAAATTCTTTCCGCCGGGCACGCCGCTGTCCGGCCAGAACGAACGCTCGACGCCTGTCGTGATGCAGAACGCCGGCGAGCACATCTCGGTGGTGTGGCCGACCAACATCAAAACGCGGGACCCGGTATTCCCGCTGCCGAAGGGCTCGACCTACGGGGCGTAGGGCGGCGACGGCGCCGGTGCTGTGCTCCCTCGCCCCGCTTGCGGGGAGAGGGTTGGGGTGAGGGGGAGTCTCCGCGGGGGCGGTGACAGTCGGACTCGCGGAGAGTCCCCCTCACCCGGAATCCGCGCTACGCGCGCATTCCGACCTCTCCCCGCAAGCGGGGCGAGGTGACATTGCCGCTCCGCCGTAGCCCTACAACACCACCCGCCGCCCCTCCTCCGCCGCCCAGTAGCCGGCATAATTCACCTTGATCGTCTCGTAGGCCAGCGCGAGGTCGGACAGCGGCTGCCGGCCTGTCGCCACGCATTCCATAAAGTCCTGGATCTCCTGCAGATAGCCGCGCGTCCATTCCTCCTCGAGGCAGACATATTGCCAGCCGGTTTTGCGGTCGACCTTTTCGGTGATGTAGACCGAGGCGAGCTTTTCCTCGCTGGTCTGGTAGCTCATCAGATGGTTGTTCGGCGTGATGTTGGCGAACAGCGAGCCGCCGGACGTGTAGGTCTCGATCAGATTGCGCACGCCGCCCATGATCATGTCGCCGGAGAACACGGTCGCCTTGGTGCCGTCGGAGAAGGTCGCGGTGAGCGTGCCCCAGTCCTCGACGTCGACGGGATTGGCCTTGATGTAGGTGCGCTCTTCGGGCTTGAGGGAAGCGGTGACGTTGCCGACATCGCAGGTAACGCTGGCAACGCGGATTTTCTCCCCTCGCGCGCGCGCCTCGACCTGCTTGAGATACAGCACGGCCGAGAGCGGGTGACAGCCCATCCGGATCAGCGAGCCGCCGCCGGTCATCGCCCATTGCGCGGCGTGGGCCGCATGCGAGCCGGAATGGCTCTCCTCGCCCTTCATGAACAGGATCTTGTCTTTCGTCGCCCTGATGATCTCGGCGGTCTTGGTCACCGCGGGCGCGTAGACCCAGTCCTCGGCATACATGAAGAGCTTGCCGGTGCGCTCGATCGCGGCGCGCGTCCTGTCCATCTCCTCGATCACGCGCTGATACATCAGCGCCTTCGGCACGTGCTTGCCGATCGGCTGCGCATCGCCGTCACGGCCGAAATAGCCGGCGAACGGCTTTTCGCAGATCACGTGCTTGCCGGCCTGCATCGCTCCGACGATCATCCCGGCATGAAGATTGGGCGGGGTGCAGATGTCGACGACGTCGAGCTCGCGGTCGGCGATCAGCTCTGCAAAGCTGCGGTAGACGCGCGGGATATTGTGGTGCTGCGCGAACGCGACGACCTTGTCGCCGCGCGCGGCCACCGCCGCGACCTCGACGTTCACGCCATAGACGCGCCGGAACGCAACCATGTGCAGCTCCGACACGAAGCCGCAGCCGACGAGTCCCACCCTGATCCTTGCCATCGTGCTCCCCAATGCTTTGGGCGGCACTATAGCGCGGGAGCCGGCCTATTCCACGGAGACTCGCACCACGCCGGCGCTCATCATGCCGAGCGCCCGGGCGGCGGGCACCGAGAGATCGACGATGCGGCCGCGGATGAAGGGGCCGCGATCGTTGACGCGGCACTGGATCGAGCGGCTGCCATAGGACACCCTGAGCACGCTGCCGAACGGGCGCGTCCGGTGCGCGCAGGTCAGCGCGCCGTCTTTGCTGGCTTTGCCATAGCCGTAATACGAGGCGAGCCCGCTTTCGGCATGGGCGACGGAAAGGGATGAAAGCAAGAGAGTGGAGAAAGAAAAGAATAGTGTCGTCTGCGCTTGCACGGCACCGCTCCCGGTTGGCCCTGCCCGGCGCTGCAAACGTTGACTCGTTCCCCAAGGTTCCCAAGCTCCGTCTTGCCGAAGCACGGCGGTGCCATCAAACATTGTTTCTTTTTGTGAACGCCGGGCGTCGGCACATTCGACCCGCGCCAGCTCAGGAAGCAAACACGATGCGCGAGCCTCGCCTCAAGGCCGGCCCGCTGCATCTCGCCGCGATCGTGCTCATGCATTTCGCATGCATGAGCCTGATCGTCTCGCTCTCGCTCTAACCGCGCGCGCTCACCAATAGCGGCGATGATAGTGCCGGTGATAGACCCGGTATGGCCGGTAATAGCCGTAGCTGTAATACGGCCGATAGGGCCGATAGTATCGCGGATAGACGGGCGCGTAGCCGTAGCCGCCGTAATAGGCGGGGGCATAACCATAGCCGTAGCCATAGCCCGGATATCCGTAGCCGTAGCCGCCGTAGTAAGGCCTGCCATAATAACCATACGGCGCGCCGCTGGCGATGGCGCCGCCGATGATCATACCGGCCGCAAGACCGCCGAAGCCCCAGCCCCAACCGCCGCCGCGCCAATGCACCTGCGTGACGTCGTCGCCGACCGCGGCCTTCATGGTCGCGACGTTGGTCGGCAGCGGGGCCGCTACCGACTGCTGGATTTGGCCGGCGATGACCACCCCAGCCAGTGAACAGGCTATTACCGTTTTCCAGACCCTCATCATCTCACTCCTGTCTGACGTTTCGCTTGGAAAAGGATCGCAGTGTCATGATCGGGTATCCTTGCGCCAAGTCAAAGTCCGGATTTTGCGTGCGGCGCACAAGTCCCGCTCACGGTGCGCTGCTGGATGGCCAAGCGAAAGCATTAAGCTTGCCGCGTTCGCAACCAACAACCCACTTCCTGATTTACTATGCGTACCGTTACTATCGGTTCCAGTGGGCGCGGGACCGCGGGGCCTTCTCGCGACAAAAAGCCCCGAAATGCCAGAGTTTGGGAGGATGACATGAGTGCCGTCGGTAATGAGCCGCTCGCCCGTCAGGCGCTGGCGTTTGTCCTGGCTGGCGGACGCGGCAGCCGGCTCCTGGAGCTGACTGACCGGCGCGCCAAGCCCGCGGTCTATTTCGGCGGCAAGTCCCGCATCATCGATTTCGCGCTGTCGAATGCCGTCAATTCGGGCATCAGACGCATCGCGGTCGCGACCCAGTACAAGGCGCACAGCCTGATCCGGCACCTTCAGATGGGCTGGAACTTCTTCCGCCCCGAGCGCAACGAGAGTTTCGACATCCTGCCCGCAAGCCAGCGCGTGTCGGAGAACATGTGGTATGTCGGCACAGCGGATGCGGTCTACCAAAACATCGACATCATCGAATCCCACGCCTGCCGCTTCATCGTGGTTCTGGCCGGCGACCATATCTATAAAATGGACTACGAGGTGATGCTGCGCCAGCACGTCGAGAGCGGCGCCGACGTCACGGTCGGCTGTCTGGAGATGCCGCGCGCGGAGTCTTCCGGTTTCGGCATCATGCATATCGACGAGAACGGCTGGATCCAGGAGTTCCTGGAGAAGCCGAAAGATCCGCCGCCGATGCCCGGCAAGCCGGACGTCTCGCTCGCCAGCATGGGCATCTACGTGTTCAACGCCAAATTCCTGTTCGACGAGCTCAAGCGCGACGCCGAGGACCCGAACTCCAACCACGATTTCGGTAAGGACATCATTCCATACCTCGTCAAGAACGGCCGCGCGATCGCGCACCAGTTCTCGACCTCCTGCGTGCGCACCAACGGCCACAACGGCGCCTATTGGCGCGACGTCGGCACGGTCGACGCCTACTGGTCCGCCAATATCGATCTCACCGACGTCGTGCCGGAGCTCGATCTGTTCGACCGCGCCTGGCCGATCTGGTCCTATGCGGAGATCACGCCGCCCGCCAAATTCGTCCATGACGAGGAGAGCCGGCGCGGCCAGGCCGTCAGCTCGCTGGTCTCGGGCGGCTGCATCATCTCCGGCGCCTCGCTGCGCCGCTCGCTGCTGTTCACCGGCGTGCGCATCAACTCCTATGCCAATGTCGAGAACGCCGTGATCATGCCTTACGTGAATGTCGGCCGCGGCGCGCGGTTGAAGAACGTGGTGATCGACCGCGGCGTCGAGATTCCGGAAGGCCTCGTCGTCGGCGAGGATCCGGAGCTCGACGCAAAACGCTTCCGCACCACCGAGCAGGGCATCTCGCTGATCACCCAGCCGATGATCGACGGGCTCAATAAATGACGCCTGTTCGCGTCCTCGCGGTCGCCTCTGAAGTCTATCCCATCGTCAAGACCGGCGGCCTCGCGGATGTCGCCGGTGCGCTGCCGATCGCGCTGAAGGCGCATGGCGTCGAGATGCGCACCTTGATGCCGGGCTATCCCGAGGTGATGCGGCAGATCGCCGGCGCGGCGGAGATCCGGCGCTGGCCGGATTATTTCGGCGGTCCCGGGCGGCTGCTCGCCGGCTCCCATGAAGGGCTCGACCTGTTCGTGCTCGACGTGCCGCATCTCTATGCGCGGCCGGGCAACCCCTACGTCACCTCCGAGGGCATCGACTGGCCCGACAATGGCGTCCGCTTCGCGGCGCTGTCGCGCATCGCTGCCGATATCGGCCACGGTCTCGTTCCGACCTTCGTTCCCGATGTCGTGCACGCCCATGACTGGCAGGCCGGGCTCGCGCCCGCCTATCTGCATTACGACAATCGCCCGCGGCCGGCGACCGTGATGACCATCCACAACATGGCCTATCAGGGCAAGTTCGCGCCGGAGCTGATCGGTGCGATCGGCCTGCCCTGGCACTCCTTCAGCGTCAACGAGCTCGAATATTTCGGCGGCATCTGCTTCCTCAAGGCCGGCCTGCAATTCGCCGACCGCATCACCACGGTGTCGCCGACCTATGCGCGGGAGATCCAGAGCGACGAAGGCGGCATGGGGTTCGGCGGGCTGTTGCGCGCACGCAGCGACGTGCTGAGCGGCATCCTCAACGGTATCGACACCTCGGTGTGGAATCCGCAAACCGACCCGCACATCGCCTATCGCTTTGGTGCGGAGGACCTGACGTTCCGGGCCGCGAACAAGGCCGTGCTTCAGCAGCAGTTCAATCTTGATTCCTCCGACGAAGCGCCGCTGCTCGGTGTCATCAGCCGTCTGTCCTGGCAGAAGGGTCTCGATCTGCTGCTCGAGGCGATTCCGACGATTATCGACCAAGGCATGCAGCTTGCACTGCTCGGAAGCGGCGACCGCGATCTGCAGGAAGGCTATCAGGCAGCGGCGCGCGCCAATCCCGGCCGCATCGGTGTCGTGATCGGCTATGACGAGATCCTGGCGCATCTGGTCCAGGCCGGCTCCGATGCGCTGATCGTGCCCTCGCGCTTCGAGCCGTGCGGCCTGACCCAGCTCTGCGCGCTACGCTACGGCTCCGTGCCGATCGTCTCGCGCGTCGGCGGGCTGGAAGACACCATCGTCGATATCGGCGAAACCGGACACGACGCCACCGGCTTCAAGTTCGGCCCGGTGACCGCCGATGCGCTCGCCTGGACACTGCGCAAGGTCAACACCGCTTTCCATAACAAAGCCGCTTGGCGACGGCTGCAGCGAAACGGCCTTGCCACCGACGTCTCCTGGCGCGGCCGCGCCGGCGAATATGCCGCGCTGTATCGCGGATTGATGGCCGCCCGCGCCTGAAGCATGACCGTCGTCGAATCCATGCTATAGAGCCGGCATGGACCCCTTCGTGATCAAGCTGATCGGCTTTGCCGCCGCCACCTGCACCACCGTGGCCTACGCGCCGCAAGCCATCAAGGTGTGGAAGACCCGCTCCACCGGCGACATCTCGCTCGGCATGTTCCTCGTCATGGTGCTGGGGCTGGCGCTCTGGCTCGTCTACGGCCTGCTCTCCGGCGATGGGCCGCTGGTCGCGGCAAACGCCGTCACCATGGTGCTCGCCGGCGGCATTTTGTTCATGAAGCTGAAGTACGGGTGAATGTCCCTCTCCCCTTGTGGGAGAGGGTGGCTCGCCGCGGAGCGGCGAGACGGGTGAGGGGTATCTCTCCGCGAATTCAAATGAGAGTTGGGGTCGCGGAGACATACCCCTCATCCGGCGCTTCGCGCCACCTTCTCCCACAAGGGGAGAAGGAAGGAGCATTCATCCAAACATATACGAGGCCATCGCGACATTCGCGACTTCGTCGACGAAGACGCGCCGGCCGACGTCGCGGCCGGCGGCGCCTGCCGCCACCATCAGCGGGAGCAGATGGTCCTCGCGCGGATGCGCCAGGCGCGCGCTCGGGGCGTCCTCCCAATCCACCAGCATCGCGTTGCGGCGCGCCGGATCCTTGTTGCTGATCGCCTCGTTCAGGTAGGCCTCGAAGTCATATGAGACCGGCTTCGACTCCGGCCGGTTGAAGCCGCGCATGTTGTGATAGGTCAGCCCGCTGCCGACGATCAGGATGCCTTCGTCGCGGAGCGAGGCGATGGCTTCGCCGACCTTGATGTGCTCGGCCGCATCGTAAGCCGACTTCAACGACAGCAGCACGATCGGCATGTCGGCGTCCGGATACATCAGCCCGAGCGGCACGAAGGTGCCGTGATCAAAACCCTGGTTGGGATCCTCACGGCAATCGAGGCCTGCTCGCGCAAGCAGCGCCTTCACTTGCGCGGCAAGCTCGGGCTGGCCCGGCGCCGGATATTTGAGGTGGTAGGTATGCTCGGGGAAACCGTAATAGTCGTACACCATCGGCGGATGCGCCGAGGTCGACACGGTGAAGGCATCGGCCTCCCAATGACCGGTGATGACGAGCACCGCCTTCGGCCTCGCCGGCAACAGCTGCGGCAGCCGGCCGAACTCCGCGGCCGTCTTGGCGTATTGCACCCGCCTGTCTTCCATGAACGGCCAGGGGCCGCCGCCATGCGACAGGAAGAGGGTCGGAAATCGCGTCATGGGGCTCGCCTCAATGGCCATAGGCGCGGTGCCACGCCCGCGCGACCGGCGGCGAGCATAGGCAAACCGGCATGGTTAGCAAGTCGTTAACGATTTGCCGCCCAAAATCCTGATGTGGCCGAAGCAGTCGGCCTGAAGACAAGTGAGACGTGAGATGAAGAAGTTTGCGCTGGGGGACGTCGTCAACAGTGACAAGGGCCGCCGCGGCATCGTGCGCGCCGCCTTCAGGTCGCGCGAAGGCCAGCAGTTCTACGCCGTCGAGAAGGACGGCGCGATGGACTATCTGGAGGAAGACCGGCTGACGCCCGCGCCTCGCGTCGAGCTCGCGGCGTAAATCCACTCTCTCTTGGCGCGTTAGCGCGCGAGCCGGTCGAGACGCTCAGACCAAGGATCGTCTGCGCTCGACATGCGGTCGTTCGTGATCAGCAGCAGGCGATCGCGGCCCGCGGCGCGGTCCCAGCGCGGCAGATCGCCGCCATTGGGATCGCCGCTCTTCGCAAAATTGATCCAATAGGAACGCATGCGGCTTGCGACCTCGCGATCGCCGCGTGAGAAGATGCCGGCTCCCGGCACGCCTTCCGCACCGAAGATGAACTGCAATTCCCGCCCGTGCCCGCCCTCGGGATTGGCGCGGCGCGACTCGGGCGCGTAAGCGAAGCGATAGCGAAAGGTTGCTGCGCCGCTTGCGGCATGCAGACGGGCCAGCAGTCTTGCGGGCTCGGAGAAGACCTTGTCGGTATAGACGCTCGCCGCAAGGTCCGAGGGCCTGATGATCTCGGGATAAAGCCCGCGCAGCTCATCGCTCGTGATGCCTGACGATGCGACTTCCTCCTTGATATCGGACTCATTGTCGAAACCGGTCTCGTCATCGTTCGAGCCGACGATAAGGGGAATGCGGCTTTGATGACTGGCCGCAAAGCCAGCGGCAATATCCTCGGTGACCAGCTCTCCGTCGATCATCGGCGCAAAGCCGCGCCGCGATGTCTGCAAGAGACGGCTCTCGGCGGCAAGCACGTGTCGCGGTTCGGCGGCACGCAAATCCGCCTGCGGTCCCAGCGCCGTCACGAGCTGCCGACCGACGACCTCCGCCTCCTGCAACGAGCGCAGCCGCACGCGCGCGGGGACCGATTGCAGAATGGCTTTCTGGAACAGACCACGTGCTGGCGCGGACAGCATCAGAAGCGCGATCGACGTCGCGCCTGCGTCGCTGCCAAACAAGGTGACGTTACCAGCGTCGCCGCCGAAGGCCGCGATGTTGTCATGAACCCAATGAAGGGCCGCGATCTGGTCCATCAGGCCGTAATTGCCGGAGCCGTTTTCCGACAGCGCGGGATCAGCGAGCCAGCCGAGCGCGCCGAGCCGGTAATTGGCGGTCACCACGATGAGGCCGGCTTGCGCCAGCCTGGCGCCGTCGAACAGCGGCTCGTTCGCGGTGCCGCTGACGAAGCCGCCGCCATGAATGAACATCATCACCGGCAGCGGGCCGTCGACCCCGAAGGGACGGAACACGTTCAGCGTGAGACAATCCTCGCTCGAGGCCCGCAGCGCCGGCTGCAGACACGGCGCGCCATACGCGTAGGCGGTCTGCATCTCCGAACTTTCGGGCGTCGGCCGCGGCGGGCGCCAACGCAGCGCGCCGACCGGCGGCGCGGCGTAGGCCAGTCCCTTGAAGGATGCCACCTCGCCTTCGACCGCGCCGAGCATCTGTCCTTCACGGGTCAGCGCGAAGGGAAACTGTCCGACCGGCTGGGCTGCGGCCGAGCCGGCCAGCAAGATGAAGGCGATGAGCGCAAGCAGGGATCGCATCTTCTGGACATCTCGATGCGCGGACGGGTCATCCGAAGTTAAGTCTGCGACATGCCAGGAGGCAAGCTCGCGGCCTACTTACCTCTCCCCGCTTGCGGCAGGGGAATCGCATATGGGTTTTCACGAGGACCGCGGGCTTGCTCCGCCTCTCCCGCTTGCGGGAGAGGCCGACGCGCTCGCAGAGCGCGGCGGGTGAGGGCTCTCACCTCTTGGGGACTTCCTCCGCAATTTTCCATAGTCCCATTGCGGAAACAGCCCTCACCCCAACCCTCCCCCGCAGGCGGGGGAGGGAGCTCACTGCCGTTGCCGCCACATCGTGCCGTCATATGCGATTGCCCTGCCGCAGGCGGGGAGAGGTCGGATCGCTCTTGCGATCCGGGTGAGGGGGTACAGGTCCATCAACGATCTCGGCTGCGGAGAGAGGCCCCTCACTCCCACCCCCTCTCAGCGCGAGCGAAGCTCGTCGCGGCCCCGCAAGAGCGGGGCGAGGGAGCACACCTTCGCCGCGGCCAAACGCGCAGCTTGATAACAACTAACCGCGCTTTGCGAGAATCTCCGCCAGCGCGTGCCGCGCGACGATGCCGAGCTCACCGAGCGTGGAGTGCCCCGCTTGCGCGGCCTCGATCAGGCGCTCGGCGATGAACCTGCGGCTGTCGTGATCGCCGCCATGCGGCAGCTGGCGGCACGTCTCCTCCAGGACGACGTCCATGTTCGCTTTGGTTCGCTCACTCAACTCTGGCATGACGCTTCGTCGCTACGCGTGGCTTGTAGCCGCAAGCATATACAGACGGATCGACCATGATTAGCCCGGGTGATCACGGCCATTGTGCATCGCGATGCGTGTAGCGCCGCAAGATTCACGTGGCCATGATGCCGCCGCAAACGACCACCGAAGATTGCACTTGCTCTGATGACAAGCTGAACCTGCAGCGATAGCCTGCCGGCAAAACAAAACATACGGGAGGAATGCGATGTCTGACGCAATGGTTGCTACACGTGCCTCCGGGGAACGCGGAACCGCCCAGCAGGTCGATGTCGCCGTGGTCGGCGCCGGATTTGCCGGGCTCTATCTCCTGCATCGGCTGCGCAAGGCCGGCCTCTCGTCCGTTGCCCTCGAAGAGGCCGGCGATGTCGGCGGCACCTGGTACTGGAACCGCTATCCCGGCGCCCGCTGCGACATCCAGACCATCGACTACAGCTACACCTTCGATCCGGAGCTGGAGACCGCCTGGACCTGGTCGGAGAAGTACGCGACCCAGCCCGAGATCCTGCGCTATCTCGGCTTCGTCGCCGACCGCTACGATCTCAGGCGCGACATCCGCTTCAAGACAAAGGTCACCGAAGCCCGATGGGACGAGAAGGCCGAGCGCTGGCTCATCACCACCAGCAACGGCGCGCCGGTGTCCTGCCGCCATTACATCATGGCCACCGGATGCCTCTCGGCGCCAAAGCCGCCGGAGATCGAGGGCGTCAAGGATTTCAAAGGCGAGGTCTATTTCACCGGACGCTGGCCGCATGATGGCGTCGATCTCAAGGGCAAGCGTGTCGCCGTGATCGGCACGGGATCGTCGGCGATCCAGTCGATCCCGCTGATCGCCGAGCAGGCGGCGCATCTGACCGTGTTCCAGCGCACGCCGAACTTTGCCCTGCCCGCGCATAACGGCCCGGCGCCGGCGGACCGGATGAGCCTGCTGCAGAGCGACCGTGCCGCCTATCGCGAGCAGGCGCGCCAATCGATGGCCGGCGTGCCCTATCCGCAGCAGACGGTGGTGAGCTGGCAATTGAGCGATGCCGAGCGTCGTGAACGGTTCGAACGGGCCTGGGCCGCCGGCGACCTCGTCCACATCCTCACCCAGCTCTGGGCCGACCAGGCCGTCGACGTCGACGGCAACAAGATCGTCCAGGACCTGATCCGCGAGAAGATCCGCGCCGCAGTGAAGGATCCCGAGACCGCGGCGGCGCTGATGCCGGACGACCATCCTTTCGGCGCCAAGCGCCCGTGCCTCGACACCAATTACTACGCCACCTACAACCGGCCCAACGTCACCCTGGTCAATTTGCGCCAGGAACCGATCAAGGCGATCACCGCGAACGGCATCACCACGGCCAAGCGCAACATCGACATCGACGTGATCGTGTTCGCGACCGGGTTCGACGCGATGACCGGCGCGATCCGTGCCGTGCATCCGATCACGGGACGCGGCGGCAAATCGCTCACCGACGTCTGGGCCCATGGGCCGCAGAGCTATCTCGGTCTCACGGTCGAGGGGTTCCCGAACTTCTTCATGATCACCGGGCCCGGCAGTCCGTCGGTGCTGTCGAACATGGCGGTGTCGATCGAGCAGCATGTCGACTGGGTGGTCGACCGCCTCGCCGCATTGCGAGATGCCGGCTTCACCACGATGGAGCCGACCGAGACGGCGCAGGCCGGCTGGGCCAGGCACATGGCCGACTGCTCGATGGTGACGCTGCACCGGCTCGCCAACACCTGGTACACGGGCGCCAACGTCCCCGGCAAGGTGCAGGGCCTGATGCCCTATACCGGCGGCGTCGGCCCCTATCGCAGCATCTGCGACGAGGTGGTCAGCCGCGGCATGCTCGGCTTCAAGCTCACCGGCCCGGGCGGCACGCAATGCAACGACGGCGAGGTGGTGCGGCTGCAGCCGGACGTGCGGCTGGTGCTGAACCTGCTGACATCGCTGAACCTGCCGCCGATCGAGACGATGGGCGCAGAAGGCGCACGCGCCTTTGTAAACGAATTCAACAAGGGCCGGCCCGCGGGGCGGCCGATCGGCGACATCGTCGACGGCACGCTGCCTGTTGCGGACGGCACACTGCCGTACCGCGTCTACAAGCCGGCCACGCCGGGGCCGCATCCGGTCGTGGTCTATTTCCACGGCGGCGGCTGGGTGCTCGGCGACGAGCAGTCGGACGAGCCGTTCTGCCGCGACATGGTGCGTCGGACCGGGATGATGTTCGTCAGCGTCGGCTATCGACATGCGCCGGAGCATCGCTTCCCGACCGCCGCCGAAGACGGCTATGCGGCCACCCGCTGGATCGCCGAGCACGCCACCGACCTCGGCGGCAAGGCGGGCCCGGTGCTGGTCGCGGGCTGGAGCGCCGGCGGAAACGTCGCCGCCGTCACCTGCCAGCTCGCGCGCGATCGCGGCGGGCCCGAGATCGCCGGCCAGCTCCTGATCTGCCCGGTCACCGACTGCAGCTTCGATCGTGCCTCCTACAACGACAATGCGACAGGCTATTTCCTGACGCGCGGCCTGATGTACTGGTTCTGGGACCTCTACTGCTCGCCGGCCGACCGCACCGATCCGCGCGTCTCGCCGCTGCGCGGCAAGGTCGCCGGCTTGCCGCCCGCGTTCGTGACGACCTGCGAGTTCGATCCGCTGCGGGACGAAGGCGTCGCCTATGCCGAGGCGATGGCAGCCGCAGGCGTCCCGGTCGAACAGCTGAAGGCGCACGGCCATTTCCACTCGTCCTTCACCATGGTGGACGTCGTGATAACAGGCGCGCCGGGCCGGGCGCAGATGGCGGAAGCCTTGCGGCGCTTTGCCGGGCTGCCGCCGAAGGTCAGTCGCGACGAACACAGCCAGGGCCAGGTCAGCCCGGGGCACAGGATCGCCGCGGCCGCGAGCTGACAACGACAGGCCGGGAACCTTTTTCCGGCTGCCGCGTTAGGGCGGCGTGGCATTGAGATGCAGCGACAGGTGTAAGCCCCGGCACGCGACATCGCGTGCCGGGGCATTTTTTGCGTGAGGGCGTGTGATGGGGGATGTGGTTGCAGAGTCTAAGGTCGATTTCAGTGCGCCTGCAGTCCTGAATAAATGGCCGTCGCTCGCCAATCAGCGTCAGCCCGATCGGGAGCCTTATCAGGTGATCGAAGGCACCCTCGACGAATGCATCACCGCGTTCATGCAGAAGCCGGCGGCGACCCGGCATCTCTATGAGATCCGCACACTGGCGCAGCCGCCGCTCGTGACGGGCATTCTCTCGCCCGAGCACGTCATCGAGCTGTCGCGCTGGAGAGAATTTCTCTGATTGCCGCGGAAGCCGGCGTGAGCGCAGGAACCTTTGTCCGGTTTTTCCCGTTGTCCGGAGATCGGAAGCCAAGGCGTGAGTGTCTCACATGCGCGAAGCTGGCGTGCCATCCCCTGTCGTGCCCTATGGCGCGGATCAAACCCTGTTCGTGGTGATCGATCGCCTCGACGAGGCGACGGAGATCCGCATTGAACGGAACGATCTCGAAGCCACGATCGGCGAGCTCGTCGCCGGCTGCTTCTACGACCCCATCAAGGTGATTTCGTTCAACACGCTCGAGCATTGGATGAAGGACATCTCGACCGTCGTCGCCGGCGAAATCCGGGCCCGCTGCGATATCGACGGCATGACGATGCCCGATTATCTCAGCGACTTCGTCGAGAGCCACAGCTGATCGCGAGCCCTCGCACCAACCCGTTCAGATCGCAGCCAACAAAAAAGCGCCGCTTCCGCGGCGCTTTTCGTGTGACACCCTTAGTGGTGCCAGAACAATGCCAGCAGCAGAACGATCGGCAGCGGCACGCCAAGCAACCAAAGCAAAGCACCTCGTCCAAAACCCATGGTGTCCTCCTCTTCAATCACTGTCATGACGCAGGAGGAGGCGAGAAGTTCCGCGCCTCGCAGCGAGGGCGAATGCGCTCAGGACATGGATCCTGGGGTTATGCGCGCTGTTTACCGGCGATGACCTCGATCTCGCGGCGGCGGTCGCCGGCAAAGGTCAGGAGCTTCTCGATCGTCAGTGTATCCGTGATCCGTTTGGCGAGACGCTCGGCGCGCGCGGCCTGATCTTCGAGATACTGGATCGTAGTCAAGCGTCCGTCTCCCCAACAGCCCCAAATTGTCTGGACAGCCATGGTGCTTGAGAAGCCGCTAACAGCCGGTTAAGCGTGCCGCGTTGTCTTGATGAGCGCGCTATTGCACGACCTCGAGGCGGACGTTGGTGATGCCCTTGTCGACCATGCCGAGCGCCTCGGCCGCGGACGGCGAGATGTCGACCACACGCCCGCGAACATAGGGCCCGCGATCGTTGACCCTGACCGTGACGAAACGGCCGGAGTTGGTATCGGTGACGCGGAGCTTGGTGCCGAATGGCAGGGTGGGATGCGCCGCGGTCAACTCGTTCTTGTCGAACCGCTCGCCGCTCGCGGTCTCCGTATCGGAATAGAAGCTGGCGAGGCCATGCGACGCGGTCTGCTTTGTCTCACCCTCGGGGACGCGCGCCCGGCTGATCGGGCGCGGATGCAGCGCGGCCACGCGGTGCGGGCGCTCGACCGCGGCCTGCCTGTTGGCGCCGGCGAGATCGGCCTTTTGGCGGCCGACCGGCGATTGCGCGCAGGCCGCGAGCGAAGCAGCAGCGGTGATGGCAAGCAGCAGCCGCGATGCGGCTGCGGGGGAAATCCGGGCAGTTTCGGCACGTGCAATACGAGACATGGTACGCCCCTCCGAACGGTCCGATTTTCGGTGGGGAATGAGGGCAGAACCTTGTCGGAACAAAAGCGGGGCTGAGGCTGCCGCCGTTTCGCGTCAGCTGTGACGATTCCACCACAGTGGCCTGTCCTGAATCGATACAGCCCGGCGGAGAAATCAGCTCGATACGACGCGCCAGATGACGGGGCGCTCGTGCGGCTGGTTCTCGTCCGGCTCCGCATCGCCCTTCAGCAGCCGCGCAAGCTCGCGCCGATAGAGCCTCCGCCAGCCCGTCTTCAGGCTGGCGAGAAAGTCGAGCTCCAATTGTGTCGGTGTGCACATCATGAACCCGATCCGGTTGCGAGGGCGCCGTCAGCCGACGAGGCCTCCCATCGGTTTGATGTCGGCGCTGCCGGGGAAGACCGTTTCGGCCAGAACCTTCTCCTCGACCCGCAGGTGATCCCTCAGCAGGCCCTTCAACACGGCGCGAAGATCCGTCGTCGGCTTGAGGTCGCGATCCTCGAGCAGCTGCGCCGGCTTCAAGCCCGGCCAGTCCGCGATGACGCGGCCGCCGGCGAGACCGCCGCCGATCAGGAAGGCGACCGTGCCGGTGCCGTGATCCGTCCCTTGCGTGCCGTTGATGCGCGCCGTGCGGCCGAACTCGGTGACGACGGCCACCACGGTCTCCTGCCACGCATCGCCCATGTTGCTCTCGATCGCGGCGAAGGCGCCGTCGAGCGCACCGAGCAGATTGTAGAGCTGGCCCGACGCTGCGCCTTCCGCGATATGCGTGTCCCAACCGACGAAGCCCATGGCACCGACGCGCGGACCGTCGGGCTTGGCGAGATAGCGCGCGGCGGTGCCGGCGGCCTCGGCGAAATAGGCGCGCACCCGCGCGATCCCCGGCGGCGCCAAAGTCGGATCGTCAGACATTGCATCGCCCGTGCCCGGTGCGCCACCGAGCGAAGCCAGCTTCATGCGCGCCTCGAGCACGGTCGCGAGCTTCGGATCGGTGTGTTGATAGAGATCGAGCAGGCGGCGCTGCGTGTCCTCGCTCGCAGGCAGCAATCTCTGCGGCACCCATGTCATGACGGGCGCGGAGCCGCGCACCACCAGCGGCGTCACCGAGCCGATGCCGAGCGCGCGGCTGCCGCGCGGGTCGACGCGGCCGCCCGACTCCAGCGCGAGCAGCGCGCGGTTGAGCCAGCCCGACGCGGTCGCGCCCGGCTTTGACATGCCGCTCTCCAGCACGTCCTGCCCGTCGAAATGCGAACGCTCGCGATAGGGCGTCGCCGTGGCATGGACGATCGCGGCCTTGCCGCTCTTGTAGAGACGGTGCAGGTTCGGCATGGCCGGATTGAGCGCGAAGAAGGCATCAAGCGGCAGTGCCGGCGGCTTGCCGTCCAGCACCAGCGCGCGGTCGCCGCGCAAGGAGATCCAGTCGGGATCGCCGACCGGTGCGACGGCGCCGAGGCCGTCGAGCGCGCCGCGCAGCACGATGACGAGCAGGCGCGGGTCGCGTCCTTCGGCGCGCGCGATCCGCGGCATCTGGCTCCACGCGAACAGCGCGCCGGATCCGGCCAGAAGCTCGCGCCGCGTCGGCAGGTGATTGACGAGACCCATGCTCACCTCCTCTGAAAATCCGCCGACATGAACAGCAATGCCAGCGCCTGCTGCCGGCTCTCGGCGCGGCCGACCGCCTGCTTCACCTCGGAGGCGATCTGCGATGCGAAGACGTCCTCGATGATGGCCTGTGGATCGGCCATGCCGGAGACGCGCTCGGCGAAATTGTTGGCGACGTCGAGCCGCCGGCCGACGCCGTCGATCCAGCTCGCCTCGTCATCGGGATAGCCCGTTGGCGCGGACGGACGCCACAACGGCTCGCCGAGCAGCTGCTGGCCGCCGGTGTAGAGCACGGGATCGACCTGGGTGATGCCGGTCGCGCGCACCATTCCGACGACCCATTCGCTGGGCCGCTTGAGTTTTGACGGCGGGGCGCGCCAGGCCTCGTCCGACGACACCATCGCGATGGCGACCTGCTTGAGATCGCCCTCGGTGTCGCGAAAGGATTTCGCCATCTGTTCGACCAGGACCGGCGGCGGCTCGTCGGCGACGAAATGGCGCGCGAGCTTGGTCGCGACATGGGTGGCGGTGGCCGGATGCGCGGCGAGGTCGCGCAACACGGCGCGGCCCTGCTCGACGTCCTCCTGCTCGTAACGCTTGCCGAGCACGGTCTGTCCGCCGGGCTCGTGCAGCCGCGGATTGAAGGTGAACTCGCCGCCATGCTGGGGATCGGCGCCCGGCGGCACCAGCGTCCAGCCGGTCATGACGTTGGCGAAGCTGATGACGTCGTCCTGGGTGTAGCCGGTGCGCACGCCGAGCGTATGCAGCTCCATGATCTCGCGCGCGATGTTCTCGTTGAGGCCGCGGTTGCGGTTGATGCCGGCGGTCGAGTTGGCGCCCATCGATTCCAGATTGTCGAGATAGAACAGCATGGCCGGATGGCCTTCGACGGCCAGCAGGAGATCGATGAAGCGGCCGAGCGCATTGGCGCGAACCGCCTCACGCTCATAGGCGCCGGACATGCTCTGGATCTTGTTGGCCGAGATGCAGAAATGGTTGGACCAGAACCACACCAGCCGCTCGGCGAAGCCGATCTCGGCGGCGAGCGCGGCTTCCGTGCGCAGCTTGGCTTCCTGCAAATACATGGGACGGCCGGGATCGGGAATGGCGTCTGCGGCCTGCTTGGCCGCCATCTCGGCCGCGTCCTTTTCCTGGGCGTAGCCCTGCGCCTGGCCTTCCGGTTGCCCCTGAGCCTGATCGGCCGAGGCCATCTGCTGCTTCTTGGCCTGCTGCGCCTGCTTGGCGCGCGCCGTTCGCCGGGCATTGGCATCGGCCACGGTGCGATAGGCCTTCGCGCTGGGGGGAAGGCTGGCGGCAGCGCTCAAGCCGAGCGGCCGGTCCAACTCGGCGATCAGCGCGCCGCGCGGGTCGCTCCCAATGACAGCAATCGATCCCGGCCGCGGCCCGGCTCCGAAGCGATGCAGCGCCAGCACGGCGTCGGCCTTTGCGGAATTGCTCATGGCGGGGTGTCCGGCTTTAGGCTACGAATTGTAATGCTACACATCGTAACACTCGCGATCCGGCCCGACAAGCGGAGATTGCAGCACCGCCGTCAGGACATCGCGAGCCGCCGGCGGCCCTAGAAATTCGGGCCGAGCGCGATCTTCGTGATCGTGCCGTTCCGGACACCGATGCGCCATTCCGCCGAGCCGTTGGCGAACTGCGCGATGTAGATGTCGCTGTCGAGCGCGGTGACCCCGCGGAAGGAGACCGCACGCAAGGCGCCGAGCCGCGCCAGGATCGCCTGATCGAACGGCAATTGCTGACGCGTGATGTCGGCCACTTCCGACGTCATGTGCTCGTAGTCGGGCTGGCCCCTGCCGAGATCCTCGATATAGCGGCGCAGCATCTCCTCGCCATTGGCGATCGGAACGGCGCGGCGTGCGGCGCGGCCCGGGCGCGCGCCGATATTCGCGGCTTCGACATTGTGGAAGCGGGTCTGGCGACCCGGCACCACGATCTCGATACAGCGCCCCGATTTGTCGGCGATCATCCAGGGATTGTTCACGGTGGTGGTGGTGAGCCAGGTCATGTTGGGCTTGACGATCTGCGCCTTGCGATTGCCGTCCGCATCGAGATTGAAAACCTGGATATCGTCGTCCATCTCGTTGTAGAGCATGATCCTGATCGGCGAGGTGCCGGCGCGGCCGCGAACGTTGGCCTCCTGCGCGCAAGGCACGATGCCGCCGAGTTCCTCATTGCCATCGGCGCGGAAGAACACGTCGCCCGCCTTGCCGTCCGGCTCGATCATCAGGCGAAATTCCGCACTGCCGTTCTCGAACTTCACGCCGTAGATGTCGTAGCCGCCGGGGCCCACGCCGCGGAAGAAGATCGATTCCACCGCGCCGAGCGCCACGAACGTCGCTTGCATTTCGGCGAGATAGCGGTGGATCTTGGCCGCGAGCGGCGCGCTCATGCGATCATAGTCCGGCGTGCCGCGGCGCAGGCCTTCGATGCCGCTCAGGATCATCTCCTTGCTGCCGGCCGCCGGCACCTGCTCCCTGAACCTGTCGGAGACCTTCGCGAGGCGGCGCGCGAAATCCGCCTCGACGGCCTGAGCCACCGACGCATCGACACGGGCCGCAAGGCGGGCGCCGAACACCGCGCTCTGCAGCAGCACGCGCGACACCTTCGCCTGCTCGTCGCGCAGGAAGATCACCAGATGGTCGCCGCGGAACGAGAAGGCATCAGTGCCCTCGGCGAGCACCTGCGTTGCGCCCTGGCCGGTCTCCTGCAACCAGAGACGCTCGCCGTCGCGGCGCACGGTGAGCACGCGGTTCGGCGCCAGCCTGTACCAGCCGACATATTGGTCGAGCGGCGCTGCCTCCGCGGCCGACGTCGGCATCTCGGCGACCCGGACCGCGCGCACGTCGCGGCCGTTCATGCGCAGCTTCAGCTCGGAAGAGCGGCGCTCCGCATCGAGCGCGAACGTGATCTCGCCCGTCGAGGCCGCGTAGGACGCGGTGCCGTCAGCTCCGATCATCAGAGGCAATCTGCGCTGGCCGGTGAGCTGGCCGTAGAGGTCGTCACCCTCACGGAAGATGGCGAACACCGAGGCCGGCCCCATGGCGTAGAAATTGACGAACGGGCGGTAATGCTGGGCGGGCACGTCCGCGACATCCGCGGCGACAGGCGCCGCCTCCGGCGTGCGATAGGCGATCATTCCGGCGGACACGATCACGACCGGAACGATCGCAGCAACAATCCACAATCGCTTGCGCCGGCTGATCGCGGCGGGCATCGCGGCCATCGCGATGATGCGCTCGACGCGGGCGCGCACGGTCGAGGCGCGCGCCATCGCGAGCTCGACCGGCCGCGGCTTCACGGTGCTGGCGAAATCGAGCAGGATCTCCGCGTAGGACAGCCGGTCGTCGATGATCTCGATCGCCTCGGCGTCGCTGATGATCTCGGCGAGCTCGGCAAGGCGCGCCAGCTGCCACCACGAGAATGGGCTGAACCAGAACACCGCGCGATTGAGCGACGCCAGCAGCAGGACATAGAAGTCGCGGTTGGCGACATGCGCGCCCTCATGCGCGAGCACCGCGAGGCGCTTCTTGGCGTCCCAGTTGGTGAATTGCGGCGGCACCAGAATGGTCGAGCCGAAGGTGACGGGGCCGCCGATGTCGCGGCTGACGCGGACATCAGCGCCAATCATCTGCGTGCCGCGAAGCGGCTTTGCCGCGCGCGCCAGCCGCCAGGTCAGGCAGAGACCGATCGCGAGTCGCAGCAACAACAGGCCGGCGATGCCCGCATAGACGATGGTGGCGATCAGCCACCAATTGATCGACAGCCCGCTCTTGGGCAATGGCGGTGCGGCGACCATGTCGGGCGCGACTGATAGCGCGGGCTGCGGCGACTCCAGCATCGCGATGTCGGCCGGCAGAAAATCGTTCGGCAAGGAGACCGGCAAAGGCAGCCGGCTGATCGTGAGCGTCGGCCAGTGCATCACGAAGGGCATGGCCAGCGAGGCCAGCAGCACGACGACCCAGGCCGTCATGTGAACGTGCGGATTGCGCACGCGAAACAGGTTGAGACCGATCCAGACGACGCCTCCCAGCACAAGGGAGCGCAGTGCCGCCTCCGCCAGAGTTGCGATCATTCTTTCTTCACTCCCCTCGCCTTCTTCGCCTTGGCCACCTGGTCGGCCAGCGTGCGCAATTGCTGCTGGTCGAGCATCTTGTTGTCCACCATGCCGACGAGGACTTCCTCGATCGAACCATTGCAGAACCAGTCGACGATGCGTTGCACCGCCTTGGCCGCAACCCGCGAGCGCTCTTCGGCAGCGTGGTAGACATAGGTGCGTCCGTCCACGGTGTGGTTGGCATAGCCCTTTTCTTCCAGCCGGCGCAGCACCGTGCGCACCGTCGATTCCTTCAGCCGCCGCGACAGACGTTCACGCACGATTTCGGCCGTGACGGGACCATGGGCCCAAACCAATTGCATGACCTCGTGCTCGAGGTCGCCCAGTTCGGGCAAACGATCGTCCATGGCATCTGACCTTGCGGCTTGAGTTCTTCTTGTAACGCTACAGACTGTCGCACATAGAGGCGCGCGGCACAACGGCGATTCCACCTGAGATGGTGGCGCGGGCTGACCTAAAGCAAGATGAGATCCGGTTCGAAAGGCCGCGGCAAGGAAAGGTGTGCTCCCTCGCCCGCTTGCGGGAGAGGGCTGGGGAGAGGGTATCTCCGCGTTGGGGCTGTCGAGAATTGCCGAGTAGGTCCCTGCGCGGAGAGAGCCCTCACCCGCCGCACGCGGGACGATGCTTCGCATCGCCCGGGGGCGCGTCGGCCTCTCCCGCAAGCGGGAGAGGCGGAGCCAGGCCGCAAGCCCGCAAGGCCGCTCCTTGAAAGCAAATGCGATAGCCCCGCGCTAGCGGCGCCCTCAGTAATGCGGCTCGTACATCTGGGACTGGACGAGGGCCTTGACGTCGTTGGGCGCAGGCCCGTCCGCAAGCCCGCGCTGATAGGCGACGTCGGCAACGGCTGCGGCGATGCGGACCGAGACCTCGCGGATGCGCGGCAGGGCCGGATAGAGACTGCCCTGCGCGAGGTCGTCCTTGCCGACGCAATCGGCCAGCGTATGGGCCGCCGCCATGAACATCTCGTCGGTCACCAGCTTCGAGCCGCTGGCGATGACGCCGAGGCCGACGCCGGGGAAGATGTAGGAGTTGTTGCCCTGGCGCGGCACGAAGCTGCGGCCGTTGAGCTTGACCGGGTCATACGGAGAGCCACAGGCGAACAGCGCGCGGCCCTCGGTGTAGCGATAGGCATCCTCCGCCGAGCATTCCGCCTTCGAGGTCGGGTTGGACAGCGCGAACACGATCGGCTGCTCGTTGAGCTCGGCCATCGTCTTGAGTACCTCGGGCGTGAAGGCGCCGCCGACCGCGGCGACACCGATGATCGCCGTCGGCTTCAGCGTCTTGATCGCGGTGAGGAAGTCGGAGATCGGCGCCTGCCCGGTATGCGCATAGCGCAGCTTGTGGCCGGAGACGCCGTCGCGGCCGCCGACGACGAGGCCGCGGGAATCCACCAGCCAGTTGCGCCGGAGCGCGTCCGCCTCGCTCGCGCCTTCCGCCATCATCGCGGACACCACGAGATCGGCGATGCCGGTCGCCGCCTCGCCGGCGCCGAGGAACAGGATCTTCTGGTCCTTCAGCTTGCCGCCGTTCACACGCAGCGCCGAGAACAGGCCGGCGAGCGCCACCGCCGCGGTGCCCTGGATGTCGTCGTTGAAGACGCAGGCGTCCTCGCGATATTTGTGCAGCAGCTTGAATGCCGCATGATTGGCGAAATCCTCGAACTGGATCAGCACGCCCGGAAACGTCTTCCGCGCGGCCGTCATGAACTCGTCGACGAAGCTGTCATAGGCCTCCCCGGTCAACCGGCGCTCGCGCAGACCGAGATAATAGGGGTCGTTCAACAGCTCTTCGTTGTTGGTGCCGACGTCGAGAACGATGGGCAGGCACGCTTCCGGATGCACGCCCGCGCAGGCCGAATAGAGCGAGAGCTTGCCGACGGGGATACCCATGCCGTTGGCGCCGAGATCGCCAAGTCCCAGAATGCGCTCGCCGTCGGTGACCACGATCAGCTTGGCCTGATAGGGCCAGTTCTTCAAGAGCTCGGCGATCTGGCCGCGGTCGCGCGATGAGATGAACATGCCGCGCGGCCGCTGGAAGATCAGGCCGTATTTCTGGCAGGCGAGCCCGACCGTCGGCGTGTAGATGATCGGCTGGATCTCGTCGATATTGTCGACGACGACGCGGAAGAACAGCGCCTCGTTGCGGTCATGCAGCGCGTTCAGCGCGACGTATTTTTCGAGGTCGGTGGGCAGCGTGCGCAGATTGGTGAGGACGCGCTGCGCCTGCGTCTCCATCGTCAGTACGCAAGGCGGCAACAGGCCGCGCAGGCCGAGTGCGGCGCGCTCGGATTCCGTGAAGGCGGTGCCCTTGTTGAGCAGGGGATCGCGCAGCAGCGCCATGCCTTGCGGCGGATTGGACGACGTCGATTGGGCAACAACGACCCGGGCAGGTCTATTCACGAATTCCCCCAAGAAGCACATTGAACGGCGTGCATTGTCGGCCAGCGCTTCATTGAGATCAAGGACGTAGACAGCGAGGCACCGATTGTGATCTCGCACCGCAGCGAGATTGCCAACGATTGGCAGCTGCGCGCGTAAAAGTTAACGCGGCAAGGCTCTCTACCCCTCGTCATTCCGGCTTGATGTTAGCCGCCTTCACGATCGGCCACCATTTCTCGGTCTCGGCCTTCTGGAACGCAGCGAGCGCTGCGGGCGTCTGCTGGTCGGTTGGCGGTATCTCCTGCCCGAGTTCGGTAAAGCGCTGCTTGACCGCGGCATCGGCGAGCGCGGCGACGATCGCCGCGTTGATCCGGGCGACGACGTCCTTTGGCGTGTTCTTCGGTGCCCAGATGCCGTGCCAATAGGAAATATAAAGCCCTGGCAGGCCCGCCTCGTCGACGGTCGGAATGTCGGGAGCGGAGGCAAGCCGCGTCGGCGATGTCACCGCGAACGCCTTGACCGCGCCGCTCTTGACGTGTGCCAGCGAGTTCGCGGCCTGGTCGAACATGATGTCGATCTGGCCTGCGACGAGATCGATCATGGCGGGCCCCGCGCCGCGATAGGGCACGAACTGGAAGTCCGTGCCGGTCTTGTCCTTGAAGAAGACGGCGGCGACGTGGGCGCCGGTGCCCGCCCCCGAGGTCCCCGCGGTGGCCTTGCCCGAATTGGCTTTCAACCAGGCGATCAGCTCTTTGAGATTGGTCGCCTCGAGCGACTTGCGACCGACGATGAGCTGCGTTCCCATTGCGATCATCGCCACCGGCTCGAAATCACTTACGACGTCGTAGGGCAGCTTGAGGATCGCGCCGTTCAGCACATGAGTGCCCCAATGGCCGATCGTGATTGTGGTGCCATCCGGCGTCGCGCGGGCGGCGCGGGCACCAGCGATGCTGCCGGAGGCCCCGGCGACGTTCTCGACCACGACCGTGGTGTGCAGCTCGGCCGCGATCCGCTCCGACAGGATCCGCGCCAGCGTATCGGTCGGGCCGCCCGCTGCGAACGGTACGATGAGGGTGATGGGACGCGATGATTGGGCGCTTGCTGGCGTGCACCACATCGCGCATGCGATCAACGCACCAATGACGATCGCATGACCGCGCAACACAGCCCACAGCCCCCGCATCGGCCTCTCCCACCCTTTTTTGCCGCCCACTTGTTGTCAGCAGGCTGGAGGGCGAGTGAACGCTGCCGGGCGGGCCGAGGCAAGCGGTAAGTTGACTGCGCCTTTATCCGGCCGCCCGCCGCGGCGTCAGATTGGCCGAGCCGTCTGCCGGCGGCGCGATATGCATCAAAATGGTCTGGGTGGCGGATGCGACATTGATGCCGTGCTGCTGGAAACGCAGCTTCATGCGACGGTTGAATTCGCGCTGGACCGGCCAACGCCCGGCCTCGGTGCAGCGAATCTGGCCGACGATCGACACCATGGCGCCGTCGACCTTGTCGATGCCCCAGAGATCGAGGTCGCCGCGGATCAATGCGCGGAAGTCCGGCTCGCGGCGCATCTCCTCGACGATGTCCTTGAGGATCTGGCCGGCGCGGTCGGTGTCTTCCTTGTAGGCGACGTTGACGCTCACCGAGGCGTTGCCGGCGCCGCGGCTGGCATTGGTGATGGTCGTGACCGCGCTGAACGGCACGATGTGCACGGCGCCGTCGCCGGCGCGCAGGCGTATGGTTCGAATGGAAACATTCTCGACCACGCCCGACAGCCCCGACACGCTGACATTGTCGCCGACCTGCACCGTATTCTCCAGCAGCAAAAAGAGCCCGGTGATGAGATCCTGAACCAGCTTCTGCGAACCAAAGCCGATGGCGATGCCGACGATACCGGCGCCCGCCAGCAGCGGCGCGACATTGACGCCGATCTCGCTCAGCGCCGTGAGCCCGACCACGGTGGCGATCAGGCAGAGCAGCGCGGTGCGCAGCATCGGCTGGAAGGTGCGCAGGCGCGCGGCGCGGGCATAGTGCCCGTCGCGCGACAGCGTGTTGATCTGGCGGTCCAGGAGCGCGTTGCTGGCTTCCCAGATCGCCGCAGCGACGAGGACGGCGACGCCGATCGTCACCACGGCCGAGATCAGCCGGCTGCCGATCTGGCCGCCATAGAACCAGACGATGGCGTCGACGCCCCAGACTTCGAGCACGGCCACGAAGCCGATGAAAACGATCACGCCGGAGACGATCTTGCGCAGCAGCGGCAGATAACGGTTGGCGCGGATTTCGAGGCCCGGAAAGCGCTGCAGGATCTCCGGTCTGATGCGGAAGCCGCGGTCGATCAGGCTCAGCGTCAGCATGATGGCGACGCGCGTGATGACCGCCACCACGATGGTGCCGACGAAATATTGCAGCAGCAGCGAATAGCCGTTGCGGATGTTGAGCGCCCACACCGCCCACAGCGCCAGATCGAGCGCAATGGCGAGATAGTGCCAGCCGCCCGCGATGCGGTTGCGCAGGGCTGCGGCGATGCCTGGCCGCTCGGCCGGTGCGCGGATGGCCTCGGCCACCTGCCGGCGGCATTGCAGGATGATGACGACCACGAAGAGGTGCACCACCAGCATCACCATGCGCAGTAACGCGGCATAGCCGGCGCGGTGCAGGCCGAGCAGCAGCGCCACATTGGCGAACGCGATGCCGGATACGCCGACGCCGACGATGCGGCGCGCCCAGATCTCGACATAGGCCGCGGTCTCGGCGCGGACCGGGAACAGGCCGAACGGCCCGGCCATCGCGCGGACGATGCAGATGAGCCCGCGCGAGAACGCATAGGCGTTGGCGACCGCGAGGATCACGAGGCGGACGGTGGTGGGCTCGCCGATCTCGGTGCCGAGCAGCGCGGTGGCGACGCCCATGAAGACGACCACCGGAAGCAGCTCGAGCGCGAGGCGCCCAAACACGGGGGGCAGCCGCAGCAGGACCTGCCAAGCGCGCGCCAGGCTGTGGCGCCGCTTGTGCAGCTCGGGCGCGGGGGTGACATCGGCGACCGACGACGGCGGATCGGCGATCGGCAAGACTTGCGGCACATGCGCGGCTTGCGGCATGCGTCTCTCCAAGAACGCGACCGGGCGCCGGATCAGCCGGCAGAGCACCCATTCGGCCGCGAGCGCTGAGCCGAGCACCAGTGCGAGCTTCCAGGCGATCTCGATCAGGAGATTGTAGGCGGCAGGATCGTTCGCGGTCCGCACGATCCAGTAATAGAACGCCGGGAAATGCGTCAGCGTCCGCGCCACGCTGGCGATCTCGCTCGAGATCGCGCCGATCTCCTCCGACACGGTGAGCAGCAGCTGGGCACCGAGGCCGTCGGCCGCGAGCGGGATCGGCGACTTCTGCTCAGGCGCCGGCGCTTGCGGACCAGACGCATTGGCGATCACGCGCAGCGTGTCGATCATCTGCGCGCGTTTCTTGTCGTCCTGGAGCGTCTCCAGCGCACGTTTGGCTTCCTCGGGCGACAATGCCGCAGCACTGTTCGCGGCCGGTGTCTCGGCGCGGGCGCCGGAGAAAGATGAGATGGCTAGGAAGAGAGCGGCGAGGAGCGCCGGGACGAACTTATGCGACACGCGGATTCCCTGAAAAAAATGAATGCGCCCGCGGTGTCGTTACCTTCACCGCGCAAAGCGCATGCGTCATGTCGGATAGCCGTTATTCGCCTCTCGCCTGTGTCGGAAGTTGGCCTTGGAGGCGACATTCTCTTGGCATTTGCCGCAATGCGAAGATGGAGGACTGGGCGTCCCGGTCGTCATGCCCCGGCTTGTCCCGGGCATCCACGTTCCTCGCTCCGTGCCATAGGCGTGGATGGCCGGGACAAGCCCGGCCATGACGATGTGGAGACGAGACGATGTGGAGACGAGCGTGCCACGAATGCACAATTCGTCCGCACTTATTCCTCCGTCATCCCGGGCGTCGGCCCGGAATGACGGCGAGGAGGAGGAGAAATGCAGGATGTCAAAGCCACCCGTCGCGGTCGGCCTCATCACGGCCATCCGACACGATCGGTAAGCAAAATACAGCGCCGGGAAGGTAGGGGCTCTGCCTTACTGATGCAGCCCGCTAAACCTTGACCCGGCGTGCCGTTCGCGGTTTCTGCCGCTATGCGATAGTCCGAACGAGCTCCATCGCACTTAACGCGGCTGGATTTGCGGAGGTGGAGTCATAGACCTCCCCTTGCTCATGAGGTGGACGTTGCGCGTCGCTTGTTGGCGACCGTTGGTATGCTCCTCCTGTGACACAAAACTGTCAAGCGGGATCAATCGGGTGAGAGATCACAATTGGAGCACGCCGGTTCCGCCGCAGTGTCTGTTTTGCCCGACGCCGCAAATCGATTTCGCACAAACAGCAATCATTTTCGAGCAGCCGACAAGTCTTTGATTTTGCTGTCGCCGGCTACTGTGCATGGGGTTGTTTTCGCGATTTCTTGGTGCCGTCCCTCCTCTCTTCCTTCTCCAGCGCCTGGCGCACCGCGTCGAACTCCCGCAGCGAGGCCTTGTCGGCCCGGGGAAAGCGCAGGTCCAGCTTTTCCAGCGCGGCATTGATCACCGAGCCGATCACGACGCGCGCGAACCATTTGTGATCGGCCGGCACGACGTACCATGGCGCATGCGACGTCGCCGTGTGCCGGACGATGTCCTGATAGACGGCCTGATAGCGCGGCCACAGCGCGCGCTCCTTGATGTCGTCCATCGAGAATTTCCACTGCTTGGCCGGATCCTCCAGCCGGTCGAGAAAGCGCTCGCGCTGCTCGTCCTTGGAGACATTGAGGAAGAACTTCAGCACCACGGTGCCGTTGCGGCAGAGGTAGCGCTCGAACGACGAGATGTCCTCGAACCGCTCCTTCCAGATGTTCTTGGTGACGAGCTTTTGCGGCAGCTTCTCCTTGACGAGAAGCTCCGGGTGCACGCGCGTGACCAGGCACTCCTCATAATGGGAGCGGTTGAAAATGCCGATATGACCGCGCTCGGGCAGCGCGATCACGTGGCGCCAGAGGAAGTCGTGATCGAGCTCCTTGCTGCTCGGCGCCTTGAAGGCGTGGACATCGCAGCCCTGCGGGTTGATGCCCTCGAAGATCGCCTTGATCGCACTGTCCTTGCCGGCGGCGTCCATGGCCTGGAACACGATCAGCAGCGACCAGCGGTCCTGGGCGTAGAGCTTCTCCTGAAACTCGGTCAGCCGCTTCTTGTTGGCGTCCAGAAGCGCCTGCGCCTTCTCCTTGTCGAGATCGCCCTTCTCGTCGGTCTTGTGGTCCTTGAGGTGAAACTTGCCCGACCCGTCGTAGCGGAACGGCGTGATGTAGCGGTCAAGTTCCTGGGCGAGCGACTTGGACGGCTTCTTGCTTTTGGACGGCTTCGTGTTCATGAGCGCGGGGCACCTTGCGTTGCGGCTTCAATCGGTCGAGCAAGCTACCAAGGATGCCCTTGGGAAGGAATATGATGAAAAGCACGAGCAGCACGCCATAGACCAGATTGTCCCAGCCGACCGCCTTGGTGCCGAAGCCGATGCGAAGGGTTTCCGCCAGCAGGATGGTGATGACGGCGCCGAAGGTCGGGCCGAGCGAGACGAACAGGCCGCCGACGATGGCCGCGAACACCATCTGCAGCGACACCGCGATGCCGCTGACCGTGTCGGGGGTGATGAACATCTGGTACTGGCAGTAGATCGCGCCCGCGAGTGCCGTCATCACCGCACTGAGCAGCGTGATCTTGAGCTTTTCCGCGGTGACGTCGACGCCGGCGGCGGCTGCGGCGTCCTCGTCCTCCGAGATCGCCTCCAGCGCGTAGCGGGCCATGCTGCGGTCGACCCAGTGCCAGACCACGATGCCGAACAGCCAGACCCCGAGCGCGATCAAATACCAGGTCGTCTTGTCGTCGAACTGCAGCGCCCACAGCTTGTTGCCGGATGCGCGGTTTGGCGTGTAGCCGAGCGAGCCGCCGGTATAGTCGCGCGTCGCCGTGATGACCTGAAGCACGATGCCCGACAGCGCCAGCGTCACCAGCACGAAATAATGCCCGGTGATGCGGAAGCGGAAGCAGGGATAGCCGACGATCAGCGCCAGGATGCCCGCCGCGACCATGCTGATGGGAATGCCGATCCAGGGCGTCAGGCCGAGATGATTCCAGAGCAGCGCGGTGACATAGGCACCGATCCCCATGAAGCCGCCATGGCCGAGCGAAACGAGGCCGAACCGCCCCATCATCGACCAGGAGGTGTAGGCGAACGACCAGATCAGGATCAGCACCAGGATGTGCAGATGATAGGGGTCGCGATAGACGAAAGGCAGCGCGACGAGTGCCGCAAGCCCAATGCCCCATGCTGCAAGCCGCCCTTGCTCAATCAACCCCTGCCCCGTCATCGGCGCCTCGCAAAGAGGCCCGCGGGCCGGATGAACATCATGACGATGAAGAAGGCGAAGGCGAGCACGTAGCCCCATTCGAGGTCGGAGAACAGGCCGCCGAGCGAGATGATCTCGGCGAACACGAAGGCGGCGATGAAGCCGCCGATGAAATTGCCGAGCCCGCCGAGCACGCAGATCAGGAAGGTGATCGGCCCGAAGGACAGGCCAACGAAGGGGTGCACGTCATATTGCAGCACCAAAAGGCAGGCAGCGAGTCCGGCCAATCCACCGCCGATGGCCGAGGTGATGAGATAGATCTTCTTCGTGTCGACGCCCATCAGCGCCATGATCTGGCGATCCTGCGAGATGGCGCGGATCGCGGTGCCGGTGAAGGTGCGCGTCATGAACAGATAGACGCAGACCATGCCGACCAGCGCCGCCAGGAACGACAGCAGCCGCGCGTAGCTGAAATTCATGTCGCCGAAGGCAAGCACCGGCAGGCGGATGCCGAGATTGCGGAAGTCGATACCGAAGGCGACCGTGGCAAAGCTCTGCAGCACGAACAGCACGCCACCGGTCGCGAGCAGCTGGTTGATCGGCGGAGCGGTCAGGAGCGGCGCGATCACCAGGTAATGCAGCGCCGCACCTAACATCGCGACCAGCAGGATGGTGAGCGGCGCGGCGACGAAATAGCTGAGGCCGTAAACCTGCACCATGAAGTACATGGCGTACATGCCGATCATCACGAGCTCGGCGTAGCAGATCCAGGTCACGTCGATGACGCCGAAGATCAAATTGAGCCCGAGCGCGAGCAGTGCCAGCACGCCGCCGAGCAGGATGCCGTTGATCACGGCCTCCAGCAAATAGATGTCGAAAATGTCCAGGAACGCCTGCATGAACATCACACCCCGAGATATGCTTCCTTGACGGTGTCGCTCGCCAGCATCTCGGCCGAAGTGCCGGACGCCCTGATCGTCCCCGCCTCGATCAGATAGGCGCGGTCGACCACTTTCAGCACCTGCTGCACATTCTGCTCGACGATCAAGACGGTCAGCCCGCGGCTGCGGATCCGCTTCACCAGCTCGAACACCTGCTGCACCACGACCGGCGCGAGGCCGGCCGAGGGCTCGTCCAGCAGCAGGAGTTTCGGATTGGACATCATCGCGCGGCCGATCGCGCACATCTGCTGTTCGCCGCCGGACATGGTGCCGGCCATCTGGTGGCGGCGTTCCTTCAGGCGCGGAAACAGGTCGAACACGGTTTCGAGCCGCTCGGCATAGTGCCCGCGCGCCTCCTTCATGAAGGCACCCATCTTGAGATTGTCGTCGACCGAGAGCTGCGGGAACAGCCGCCGGTTCTCCGGCACATGCGCGATGCCGAGGCTGACGATCTTGTGCGGCGGAGTCGTGACGACGTCCGTGCCCTCCATCCGGATCGAGCCGCGCGCGGGACGGATCAGGCCGGAGATGACGCGCATCAAGGTGGTCTTGCCGGCGCCGTTGGGGCCGATGACGCCGACGGCCTCGCCGGCCTTGACGTCGAGATTGACGTCGAACAGCGCCTGGAAGGTGCCGTAGCCGGCATTGACGCCGCGAAGCTCCAGCATCAGGCGCCTCCCGCGCGGCGGCGCGCTTCGGCGGCCGCGGCCTGCGTGGTCTCGGCATCGGTGCCGAGATAGACCTCGATCACGCGCGGATCGCTCGCGACCGCGCTCGGCAGGCCTTCCGAGATCTTCTCGCCGTGATCGAGCACCATGACGCGGTCGACGACGCGCATCAGCACGCCCATGATGTGCTCGACCCAGATGATGGTGATGCCGAGCTCGTCGCGGATGTTGCGCAGCATGTCGGCGGCCTGGTCCATCTCGGCCTCGTCGAGACCGCCGAGGCTCTCGTCGGCGAGCAGCAGTTTTGGCGCAGTGGCGAGCGCCTTGGCGAGCTCGAGCTTCTTCAGCCCGGCAGCGCCGAGACCGTCGACGCTGGCATGGCGATCGGTCGGCAGGCCGACCATCGCCAGCGCGCGCTCGGCGGCCTCCTCCGCCTTGACGCGGCTGTGGCGGCCCTGGCCGTAGAAGCCGGCGAGCGCGACGTTCTCGAAGATGGTGAGGCGGCGGAACGGCCGCGGGATCTGGAAGGTGCGGCCGATGCCGCTGTTGATGATCCGGTGCGGCGCAAGACCCGCGATCTCGGCGCCGTCGAACAGGATCGAGCCCGAGCTCGGCGCCAGCGTTCCCGAGAGCATGTTGAAGATCGTGCTCTTGCCCGAGCCGTTGGGGCCGATCAGGCCAAGGATCTCGCCCTGATCGACCCTGAACGACACGTTGTTGACGGCGGTGAAGCCGCCGAACCGCTTCACCAGTCCGCTGACTTCCAGCACCAGGGCCCTCCGCTGCTACTGGTTGCTGTAGGTGGTGCCCTTCGGCAGCGGCAGCACGGCCTCGCGCTGCGCCTGGCTCTTCGGCCACACCACACGGGACTTGTCTTCGAGATACTGGATCACGACGGGGAACGAGCGTTCGTTCTGCCCGGCCATGGGCGTGCCCTCGCCGTAGAACTTGACGCCGAAGCCGAGCATGGTGCCGCCTTCGGGAATGTCGGTGTCGAGCGCCGCCTTGCGCAGCGCCTCGGGATCGACGCCGCCATATTTCTTGATCGCCCGCGGCAGCACGTCGTTCATGAACACATAGGTGTTGGACGCGCCGATGCCGACATGGGCGGAGCGGATGGCGACCCCGGGCTTGATCTTGTCGAACTCCTCGCCGACCATCTTGATGACGGGCGGCAGCTTCGGATCCATGGTCTTCTGGTTGGCAAGCCAGATCGAGATCGGGTCGGTGTTGAAGATATAGGTGGCGTCGGCCCCCATGCCTTCCTTCAGCTTCTCATAGACGCCGTAACCCGCGCCATGCCCCATCAGCGCGCCGAATTTCAGGCCCTGCTCGCGAGCCTGGCGCAGCAGCAGGGTGATGTCAGGATTGTAGCCGGTGTGGAAGATGACGTCGGGCTTGGCGCGCTTCAGCTTGGTCACCAGCGCCGAGAGATCGGGTGCGGTCGCCGAATAGCCTTCCTTCAGCACGACGTTGAAGCCGGCCTTCTTGGCGCCGGCCTCGTTGCCCTTGGAGACGTCGACGCCATAGGCGCCGTCCTCGTGGATGATGGCGACGCGCAGGTCCTTGGGCTCCTTGCCGAGCTTCTCCTTGGCGTTCTGCGCGATGAAGTCCATCGTCATCATGCCGAACTGGTCGCCGCTCGCCTGCGGGCGGAACACGTATTTGTAGCCCTTCTCGTTGAACACGGCCGACGAGATGCAGGTCGTCATCCACATGAACTTCTTGAGCTGCTCGACACGGGCGGCCACCGGCACGCATTGCGCCGAGGAGAAGAAGCCGAGCACCATGTCGACCTTCTCCTGCTCGAGCAGGCGAACGGATTCGTTGATGGCGATGTCGGGCTTGCTCTGCGCGTCGGCATAGACCGCCTCGATCTTGTAGCCCTCCACGCCGGTCTTGGCGAAATGGTCGAGGATGATCTTCGCGCCGACGTAGTTGAGCTCGGAGCCGCCGCCGGCCAGAGGCCCGGTCAAATCGAACACGACGCCGATCTTGATCTTCTTGTCCTGGGCCTCGGCGGACATCGCCAAGCCCGTCGCTGCTATCGCGACCACCAGCCCATGTAGCAACCGGGCAGCCATGCGCAGGCGCATCAAACCCTCCCTGGACGATTGTGCATTGCATTCGTCTTGATCTTGCTTGCCCCCATCACATGGGCAGAGCGCAGGGATGTCAAGTCTTGCGCATCAGCGCGAGGCGAACTGCTGCTCGACAAAGGCCGTGACAAATCGCGGCATGCTCGGCCTCAGATCGCTCATCCCGCGCACGAGATGGATGGCCGACAGTTCGGGCTCGTCCTCGCGGGCGAGGTTGGCTTCAATCCGGGCGCGCGCCTCGTCGCCGGGCATGTTCAGGTTGAGGACTTGTATCATTGCAATCGACGGCCCGGTGACGACACAGTGCCATTCCGGCTCTGCCCAGTAGTCAGCTGTGGTCAACCCGGTCTCTTCCCCAAGCTCACGGACGACACTGCCAGCAATGTCGAGGGCGCCGTCCATGACATCGTCGAGATCTGGCGTGCCTGAAGGAAAATAGATACGGCCTGCATTGGCCGTGTGCTGCGCCATCTCGCCCATAACGAAGGCGCCGTCGGAGGCCCGCAGCGCCCCCATGCCAAAGCCGTTGAACACCGCCTTGTCGGGAAAGCCCCAGTCGCGCCAGGCGAGGAAGCTCGCAAAGTCCGTCTCGAAATAGGTCGCGGCAAGAATGTCGTCCGTAAACACCGCGTCGCGCCCAAGCAGGACGCGGCCGTTCCAGATTTTGGGGCGCTCGCGCTGCTTCTCGGCGAAATGCGCCGCGATCTCGTCGCGGCGCTCCTCGGCGAACGGCCAGACGATCGGCCGCACGGTAAGACCAAACGCCGTGACGCGATGAATGATTGGTGACGTCATGACGCCTGATTACCAAGCCTTCGCGTCAGTTATTTGGCATTCCCCGTGGTCTTCTTGGCCTGCTCGACGAACGTGTTGGTGAAGGTCTTGCTGACGTCGATCTTGGCATTGGCCACCTCGGGTGAGCCGACGCTGAACACCGCGAGCACGGCGTCCGCGCCCTTCGGGTCCATCTTCCCGGTCTCCGAGTACATCGGGATCGTGTTCTTCAGCGCGGCGAGATAGAGATCCTTGTTCTTGCCGACCGTCTCCTCCGGCATCTTCGCCATGATCTCCTCAGGGCTGTGCGAATGGATCCAGGCGAGCGTGGCGAGGATCGCATTGGTGAGCGCCTGCGTCTCCTTCTCGTGCTTGGCCACCCAGGCCGCGGTCGAGTACAGCGCGCCGCCCGGATATTCGCCGCCGAAGGTCTCGAGCGTGTCCTTTTGCGTGCGGGTGTCGGAGAGGATGCGCAGATCCTTGTGGCTGCCCTGCAGTACGGTGACGGAGGGATCGAGCATCACGGCCGCGTCGATCTGGCCCTGCTCCATCGCGGCGACCGCGGTGGCACCGAGGCCGACACCGATCACGGCGGCGCTGGTGGGATCGACGCCGTTCTTCTTCAGCATGTATTTCAGGAAGAAGTCGGTGGAGGAGCCGGGGGCGCTGACGCCGACCTTCTTGCCGGCGAGGTCCTTGACCGACTTGATGTCGTTGGTCCGCGAGGGCGCGACCACCAGCACGAGGCCGGGATAGCGGTCATAGACCACGAAGGACTGCAGCTCCTGCTTCTTGGCGGCCAGGTTCACGCAATGGTCGAAATAGCCGGAGACGACGTCGGCGCTGCCGCCTAGCACAGCCTTCAGCGCGTCCGAACCGCCCTTGAGGTCCACAAGCTCGACACTGAGGCCGGCCTTGTCGTATTCGCCGAGCTGCTTGGCCAGCACCGTCGGCAGATAGCACAGGCAGGAGCCGCCGCCGACGGCGATGGTGACCTTGCTTTGCGCCGCGGCAAATGAGGTGGTGAGCGTCAGCGCGAGCAGCGCGCCGGCGAGCCTGGCAATCGTGTTCTTCATTGGTTTCCTCCGTTCGGCCGGCGGCACCATAGAGCAGCCCGGCTGGCTTGAGAAGCGCTCAGCGAAGCACTGGCCATCGGCCTTTCGGCGCAATAGCATGCGGGAACAACAACAAATCATACTGGGGAGGATCATCCATGAATCGCTTTGCTGCCGGGCTGTCGATTACGGCCGCCTTCGTCGCCGGATGCGGCGCCACTTACCTGCTCGGGCCGGCGCTCGCCGCCGAGAGCATTACCGCGCAAATCATCCATACCGGCGAGATGGACGGTGATGCGCTGGGCCCGGCCAACAAGGTCGGCTATCGCTCCAAGACCTTCATGACCGCCGACGGCGCCACGATCTCGATCCAGGTCGGCAATGTGCCCAAGCACATGCATCCCAACACCAACGAGATCCAGTACATCCTTGATGGTACCGGCACGATCTGGCTCGGCGACAAGGAGGTCACGGTGAAGCCGGGTGATCTCGTCATCATCCCCAAGGGCACGCCGCATGGCGGCACCAAGCCGATCAGCGGCCAGGTCAAGGCCATCGCGATCAAGACCCCGCCGCAAGCGCCCGACGACGTCAAGTTGCTGGACTAGGCTTCGCCATCAGGGTTCGCGCCAATGCGCGGACCCGTTTCCCGAATTCTGAAACTAGATCGGTCCCGCCTGTTTGCGGATCTCGTTTGCGATCGGCTTGAGGGTGTCCCCCGGAAGCTGGCCGACGAGCGTATAGCCCATGCCACGATCCGCCCATGCGAAGCCTGCGATATCGCCGGCCGCGTGCGGCATCATCGGCGCATCCTGACTGCCGCTGCTCATTGGACGTGTCAGCATGACGAGACGGTCGCCCTGATCGTCGTCATACATGAACATCGCGGCCGGACCGTGCGAGGTCGCAACCAGGCGCCCTCCCATCAGCCGATAGCCCGACGTGGAGAGATCAGGCACCTTGACCGCCCGCTTCAACCGGCTGGACACCCATTGCGTGAGCTCGGCGCTGTCGGAAGCACGTATTTCGACCGGCCGCACGCGATCCGGTGCGTAGACGCCGTAGGAGTAGGCAGCCTCCTGCGCCAACGCGGACAATCCGTTCGAACCACCTTGCAACAGGCTGCGCACTGTCCACCCGCCGAGACCGCCGATGCCCACCAGCAACAGCGCCGCGATTGCCATCCATGCACGCAATGGACGTCGCTTTCGACCTTCGATGATGTGCGACAGGTTCAGTTCGGCCGGCACTGGTTCATTTGCAATCGAAGCCAACGCGCTGCGCAACTGCTCGCGCTGGCTGGCGAAGGCCGCGACGCGCCCGGCGGCATCCGGATGATCGTTCAGATAGGAAGCAACCTCGCCACGACGCTCGGGTGCAAGCGCCTGGTCTACGAAGGCGTGGAGATCATCTTCCGTGATCGGTCGCTGGCTCATTTCACGCTCCGCAATTCCACGACATTCCCCGGTGCAGCCCCCTCCATCTCCTGCTGCAACCTTTCCCGCGCGCGTGACAGGCGCGACATCACGGTCCCGACCGGGACATCCAGCAATTTCGCGGCGTCGGCGTAGGAAAAATCCTCGACTGCGACAAGCAACAGCACGGCCCGCTGCTCTTCCGGCAGCCTCGCGAGCTTGTTCAGGACGTCCTGGTAGATCAGCCTGTGCTCCTGTGCGGCGGCACTCGCGAGCTCGCGCTCGCCTGCATCATCGATCGGCATATGCCTTCCCCGCGTCGCGGTCTGACGGAATTGGGTGACCGCCAGATTGTGGAGGATGGTGAACAGCCAGGCGCGCACGCTGCCGTCACGCCGCTGATGCCAGCGGCTGACGGCGCGCTCCAGGCAATCCTGAACCAGATCGTCGGCGGTTGTGCGATCACGCATCAGCGCGCGCGCATAACGGCGGAGCGAGGGGATCAGCGGTTCAACCTGAACCAGCATGTCCTTCATGGAGGGCTCCGCCTGCCTTTCGTTGACGCCCGATGACGTGTCATTGCGTCTCGATCTGGACAGCGCCGCCGGGCTCGGCCGCATCACCGGAGGCAATCACGAGATATCGCTTTCCGGAGGCCGCGGACTGATCGACGATCTGGCGGATCGGACCAGCCGCGTTGACGATAGCTGATCCGGCCGGATTCGTCATGAAGGCCGCAAGCGGCTGCAGCGGGCCGGTTCCATCATTCCGATCCGCCAGCGCAAGCACATATTTCTGCTTGGGTTGAAGTCCTGTCACCGAAGCCTGCAATATCTGAATCAGGCCCTGGTCGAACAGCGAGACGCTGGTTGGCGCGGCGCCATCCTTCGATCCGTCCTTCGATCCGACCTTGGGGCCCATCGAAAGATGGGCGACCTGACCGGCGACGCCCAGCGGCTGCAGATTCTGGCGGTCATCCGGATCTGGCGCCGCGCCTGGAACGTAGGCGATCGCCTGCGGTGCCTGGCCGATCGGGACATTCGCAACCACGCTGTTGGTCGCAGTGTCGATCGCTGCGAGGGCGTCGGCGTTCTCGAGGCCGACATAAATGCGCGTGCCATCGCCGGACGGCCAGACGCCATGGGGCAGATTACCGACCGGGATCGTCGCGACCTGCGAGAAATCGTCCGTGCGGAACACCCTCACCAGGTTCAGCCCACCGACGGTGACATAAGCGAATGTGCCCTTGGCGGTATGCGCGAAATTGACGTGATTGGTGATCGGACCGGTGTCGATCGTCTTGATCAGGTTGAACGGCGGCTTCGCGTTGAACACCTGGGTCCGGCCGACATCCTTCAGCGTGAACCAGACCTGGTTTCCATCGGGCGTCGCCGCGATGTTCGGGCAGAACGGGCTCTCTTGCTTCACTTTGGCGATGATCTTGTGCTCGGCGACAGAAACAACATCAGTCTCGGGATTGAACGACGAGCAGATGTAGCCGTACTTGCCGTCGGGGGAGAAGATCTGCATCCCCGGCCCGTTGGGGGTCGTGATACGGGCCTTCTCCTTCAGGCTCTTGGCATCGATCACGGAGATGTAGTTCTCGCCGCGGACGGTGACCCACACCTCCTTGCCGTCGGGGGTGTAGAATGCCTCGTGCGGCGACCGCCCGACATAGGTCACGTGCTTGACCGCATTGGTCGCGGTATCGATGAAGCTCACCGAATTGGAGCCGATCGAGACCACGGCGAGCGTCTTATGGTCGGGGGAGAAACCCATGCCGTGCACGAGAACCTGGCCCTTGTAGAGCGGGCTGAAATTGCCGGGCTGCGGATCTCCCAGGCGGATCACACCAAGCAGCTTGTTGTCGACCGGATCCGTCACCGAGACGGTGTTCGAGAACTGCTCGGCCGCATAGACGCGATCGTGATGGCTGATCGGAATATCGGGGGCGGATAGCGCGCCCGGCGCCTGCCCTGCCCATGCGGCCGAGCCGGTGGCGAGCATCGTGGCTGCCAGGAAAATGCTTTTCATGAGGTTGCTTCGGGACGTCTTCATTGATGACTCCTATTTCTTCATTCCGGCGGACATATCCATCTGCATGCCCTGATGATGAACGTTTGCGGTCGGAACGGATGGCGGCTGCGTCGGAGCCGGCGTCGTGTCCGTTGCAGGCTCGCCGATGGCGAGCTTCATCGCCGCAATCTCCTGCATCTGATCGACGATGATTTCCTGGGCAATGCGCCGCAGCTGTTCGTTCTTGCCGTAACGCAGCTCGATGACCGCCATGTCGATCGCGCCCTGATGATGCGGATTCATCATCGCAACGAAGTCGCGATCGATATCGCCGGTCGGCTTGGCCGCCATGTCGTTCATCATCTTGGTCATCGCCGCGTCGTTCTCTTGCAGGAACGCACGCTCGTCCGCGCTGTGCGCAACCGATGGAGCGACCGGATGGGCTTCATGCGCGAGCACAAGCGACGGCAGCGCGAATGCGACGAAGATGCGGGCGCCGATGAGCGCCGTTCCGAGGCCTGGCCTCGGCCATCGGCATCTGCCTGCGAGCGACGCAATGACGCGGCGAAACTGTAACTGGTGCATCCTGAACTCCCATGCAGGTGGTTGCATGGGGGTATGACGCGTGGGCACGCGTTCTATTCCGACCGGCCAATCACATAAATGTCAGCAGGCGATCGAGCCTAGCCGCGACCGTCCACGGTCGGCCGCCACACCAATAGCCTCCGCTCCACCAGCGTCACCCCATAGTCGATCAGGATGACGAACGCCGACAGCACGAACATGCCGGCGAATACGCCGGCGACGTCGAACACGCCCTCGGCCTGCTGGATCAGATAGCCGAGCCCCGCGGCCGATCCCAGATATTCGCCGACCACCGCGCCGACGACGGCGAAGCCGACCGAGGTGTGCAGCGAGGAGAACATCCAGGACAGCGCGGAGGGCCAATAGACGTGCCGCATCAGCTGCCGCTCGCTCATGCCGAGCATGCGGCCGTTGTCGAGCACGGTACGGCTGACCTCCTTCACGCCCTGATAGACGTTGAAGAACACGATGAAGAACACCAAGGTCACGCCGAGCGCGACCTTGGACCAGATGCCAAGGCCGAGCCACAGCGCGAAGATCGGCGCCAGGACGACGCGGGGCAGCGCGTTGACCATCTTGACGTAGGGGTCGAACACGGCGGCGACCAGCGGCTGGCGCGCGAACCAGAAGCCGACCAGAACGCCGCCGGCCGATCCGATCACGAAGGCCAGGAGCGATTCCGTCAGCGTGATGCCAAGATGCTTCCAGATCACGCCGGACGAGAACCATTTCACGATCTGGCTGAAGACGTCGAGCGGGTTGGAGAAGAAGAACGGCGGCAGCAGGATCTTGCCGAACACGGGGACGGTCGACAGCACCTGCCACAGTACGATGCAGACGACCGCGACCAGGACCTGCAGCGCGAACAGCGTCGGGCGCGACATCAGACCGCCTCCGCCGCTTGCGTGGATTGCGCGTAGCCCTTCATCACCTCGTCCTTGAGCACGCTCCAGATCTCGCGATGCAGCTCGTGGAACTCCTTGTCCAGCCGCACCTCGAAGATGTCGCGCGGGCGAGCCAAGCCGACGCGCCAGTCGCCGATGATGCGAGAGGACGGACCGGCCGACATGATCACGACGCGGTCGGCGAGCGCGATCGCCTCTTCGAGATCATGGGTCACGAACAGCACGGCCTTGCGGTCGGCGCTCCAGAGGTCGAGCAGCAGATTGCCCATCACCTGCCGGGTCTGCGCATCGAGCGGCCCGAACGGCTCGTCCATCAAGAGGATCTTGGGATCGCGGATCAGCACCTGCGCCAGCGCCACGCGCTTGCGCTGGCCGCCGGAGAGCATGTGCGGATAGCGACCCGCGAAGGCGCCGAGGCCGACCGAGGTCAGCCATTGCTGCGCCCGCGCCAGCGCTTCGGTGCGCGGCGTGCCCTGCACCTCCAGCCCGATCGCGACATTGTCGAGCGCCGTCTTCCACGGGAACAGCGCATCGGCCTGGAACAGATAGCCGGCATCCCGGTTCAGCCCGGCGAGCGGCCGGTCGAAAATGCTGACGCTGCCGGCGGCCGGCTTCAGCAAGCCCGCGGCAACGTTGAGCAGCGTGGATTTTCCGCAGCCCGTGGGCCCGACGATGGCGACGAACTCGCCCTGCGCCACCGCCAGATGGGCCTTCTCCACCGCCGTATAGACCCGCCCGTCCCCGAGCCGGAACGCAACCTTGGCATCTTCCAGCGCCACTGCCGTTGGCGTTGACATATGTTCCCTCCGAACTTGGCCCGATGCCTTAGCCGCTCGCGCGGCCAAGTTCAATCAAGGCGCCAAGCGTGCTACGCATAGGGTCTTGCCGTGCTCTTACCCTCCCCTGGAGGGGGAGGGTCGGCTCACATGAGCGCAGCGAAATGTGAGACGGGGTGGGGTGACGGTCTCTCCGCCTCCAACAGTGTCCGCGTTGAGAGATCACCCCACCCCGCCCGCGCTGCGCGCGTGCGACCCTCCCCCTCCAGGGGAGGGTAAGGAAGAATGAGCTGCGACGAATGCCTTCCGAGCCGACCATCAGCTATGCCCACGTCACCAAGAGCTTCGGCGCGCTCAAGGCTGTGGACGACGTCTCGCTCGACATCGCCGAGGGCGAGTTTCTGGCGATCGTCGGCGGCTCCGGCTCCGGCAAGACGACGCTGCTGCGGCTCGCCAACCGGCTGATCGAGGCCGATGGCGGCAGCATCGCGGTCGAGGGCGAGGACGTGCGAAGCGTCGATCCGGTCGCGCTGCGGCGGCGGATCGGCTACGTCTTCCAGGCCGGCGGCCTGTTTCCGCATTTGAGCGTCGCCGACAATATCGGGATCACGCCCAGGCTGCTGGGCGAGCCGGCCGCGGATATCGCAGCGCGCGTCGACGAGTTGCTGGCGTTGGTGCAGCTCGACCGCGATGCGCATCGCGACCGCCTGCCGGAGGCGCTGTCCGGCGGCCAGCGCCAGCGCGTCGGCGTGGCGCGGGCGCTGGCGGCAAGGCCGCGCATCGTGCTGATGGACGAGCCGTTCGGCGCGCTCGATCCCCTCACCCGCGACGCGCTCGGCGACGATTATCGTGCCCTGCATCGCAAGCTCGGCCTGACCACCGTCATGATCACGCACGACATGACCGAAGCGATTTTGCTCGCCGACCGCATCGCGGTGATGCGTGGCGGCAAGCTGCTGGCGCAGGGCACGCCTGCGGAACTTTCGAGGAGCGAGGACGCCTATGTGTTGGAGCTGTTGCGCACGCCGCGCCGGCAGGTCGAGCGGCTGAACGCGCTGCTGCCGCAGGGCGGTGCGGCATGAGTTTCCTTGCCGATCCACGCTGGGGCGAGGCGCTGGCGCATCTGCCCGATTATCTCGGCAACCATGTGCGGGTGAGTCTCGCCGCGCTCGCGCTCGGTCTTGCCGTCAGCCTGCCGCTGGCGATCCTGACGCGCAACCGCCCGGCGCCGCGCGCCATCCTGCTCGCGATCGCCAGCATCGTGCAGACCGTGCCGGGCCTGGCGCTGCTCGCGCTGTTCTATCCGCTGCTGCTGCTGGCGGCATCCGTGACGCTGGCCTGGTTCGGCGTGTCCTTTTCGGCATTCGGCTTCCTGCCCGCGATGCTCGCGCTGGCGCTCTATTCGATGCTCCCGGTGCTGCGCAACGGCATCACCGGGCTCAACGGCATCGACCCCGCGCTGATCGAGGCCGCCAAGGGCGTCGGCATGACCGCGCGGCAGTCGCTGATCATGGTCGAGCTGCCGCTGGCGCTGCCGGTGATGATGGCGGGCATCCGCACCGCCGCGGTGTGGGTGATCGGCACCGCGACGCTGTCGACGCCGATCGGGCAGACCAGCCTCGGCAATTACATCTTTGCGGGATTGCAGACCCAGAACTGGGTGTTCGTGCTGTTCGGCTGCTTTGCCTCCGCTCTGCTGGCGCTTGCCGTCGATCAGTTGCTCGGCCTAATCGAGGTCGGCCTGCGCCAGCGCAACCGCCTGCGCAGCGGCCTCGGCGCGGCCGGCATCGCGGCGCTGGTCGCGGCAACGCTGGTGCCGACCATGGGACGCTCGCCGTCAGGCTACGTGGTCGGTGCAAAAACCTTCGCCGAGCAATACGTGCTGACGGCGTTGATGCGGGACCGGCTCCAGGCGGCCGGCCTGTCCGCAACGGCGCGCTCGGGCCTCGGCTCCAGCGTGATCTTTGGGGCATTGAAGGCCGGCGACATCGATCTCTATGTCGATTATTCCGGCACCCTCTGGGCCAATCAGCTGCATCGCACCGACATCAAGCCGCGCGCGGAGCTGGTTGCGGAACTCAAGGCCACACTGGCGAAGGACAACATCACGCTGCTCGGCGAGCTTGGCTTCGAGAATGCCTATGCGCTGGTGATGCCGCGGAAGAAGGCCGAGGCGCTCGGTGTCCGCACCGTCGCCGATCTCGCAGCGCATGCGCCGACGCTGTCGATCGCCGGCGACTACGAATTCTTCTCGCGGCCGGAATGGGCGGCGCTGCAAAAGGCCTATGGCCTCTCCTTCCGCGCACAGCGCCAAATGCAGCCGGATTTCATGTATGCGGCGGTGGCCAGCGGCGAGGTCGATGTCATCGCCGGCTACACCAGCGACGGCCTGATCGCGAAATACGATCTGGTCGCGCTCGACGATCCCAAGCACGCGATTCCGCCCTACGATGCGATCCTGCTGCTGGCACCGAAGCGCGCCGGCGACGAGAAGCTGAAGACGGCGCTGCAACCGCTGCTCGGCAAGATCGATATCGCCACGATGCGCGAAGCGAACCTGCGCGCCAGCGGCAACGACGCGAACTCCTCGCCGGATGCGGTGGCGAGATGGCTGTGGGAGAAGGTAGGCGGGCGGTAGGCTACAGCCCCCGGATCATCCCCGCGTCGATCAAGAGGCGGTTCAGCCGCCGCGCTTCGGCGCCGTCCTTGCAGGCGTAGAAGACGCCCTTGCAGCGGAGCATGATCTCCTTCTGCTCGGCGAAAGACGGGTCGAGCGGGATGCCGGCGGCCTCCTGGATCACCAGCGGCAGATAGGGACCGTCGATCGTGTCCATCACGGCATCGCTCTTCACCGGCTCGAAATTGACCGCGTCGATCGCGTAATAGGTTGCGTAGAGGCGCGGATCGTAGGCGTCGAGCTTCTTGCCGATGGCGCCCTCGTCGAGCCCGGGCTCGAGGATCCCCGGCGCGAACTCCGGCTGATGATCGCCGTAGCGCACGATCAGGAACGGCTCGCCGGGGAACGTCTTCTTCAGCCCCGCGACGAACGCCTTGTACTGCTCGGCGCTCATCGCCTGCCGGCGCAGATATTCGTCGATCGACGCCACGTTGCCCGGCGCGCGCCAGCTCGGCAGCAGCTCGGGGCGGAAGCGCGTCTCCCAGGGGAAATGATTGGCGCCGAGATAGATGAAGGTGAACAGCGGCTTGTTCGGCGGCTGCTGGCCCATCAGCTGCAGCGCCTTGCCGTAGAAGAAGCTGTCGGGCTCGACATCCTTGGCGCCGAGATCCTTGGAGTCGAGGAAGCGTTCGACGCCGGTCGTCATCTGGAAGCTGCGCGCCGCCATGAAGCCGCCATAGGCGGGATAGAGCGACATCGTGTCGTAGCCGCAGCGGCGCAGCGCCAACGGCAGCCCGCGCTCGACGCGGTTCGAGGCGATGCGCGTCACGAAATAGGCGAAGCGGCCGAACGAGCGCGAGGACAGCCCCGCAAGCACGTTATATTCGGTGAACCAGCTCGGCCCGCCGTTGCTCTCGGCCAGGAATGTGCGCTGCTTGCCGTCCCAGGACTTGAAGTGATCGCCATAGCCCTGCGGCACCTTGATGCCCTGCGCGGCGCGGATGTCGAAGCTCGATTCATCATGGATCATGATGATGTTCGGCCGGCGGCCCGCGGGATGGCAGGAATCGAGCAGCGGCATGTTGAGCCGCTCGTTGCTCGCAGCGGCCGATTCCATGAAGCCGTATTGCACGAAGTCGGACACCGAGCTGACGCCGGAGCGGAAGAATTTCGACAGATAGCCGTCGTCGTAATAGCCGCGCCAAGCCTCGTCCGGATGATAGAGCGAATAGAAGACCAGCGCGGCGAGGCAGGCCAGCTTGCAGGCGAGCGCCGGCAGGCGGCGGATGCGGAACGGATCGAGCCACCACAGCGCATACATCAGCGGCAGCGTGACGAGGCCGGCCAGGATTACCGACCAGCGCAAATTCGGGAAGATCGTGAACAGGAAGGCGACGGTGTCGCGGTCGATCATCATCAGGTCGATGAAGTTGACCGTCATCTGCACGACGTCGTGCTTGAGCCGCGACAGCAGCACCAGCACGACGACCATGGTCAGCGACAGCGCGCCGGAGAGCGCCGGCCGCCGCAGCAGTGTGATCCAGAAGAAGTTGAGGATGCCCCAGGCCAGCGCGAACGAGAGCCGCGAGCCGAAATCGGTCTCGGTCTGGTACATCAGCGCGAGCGCGGCCAGATGCGGCGCGGCAACGGCGAGCAGCCGCCAGATACCGAGCGCGGCGACGCTCGCCAGCACGGCCGTCGTGGCAGAAGGACCTGGATTGGGCGCGGACGCCATCGACGACACGCAACTCTGGTCCGGCCAAATGAATGCCTAGCCGTCTGGCCGGCCCAAGGCGGGAATAAGGGCGGCTAGGGCGTCCGGCGCAGCCGGAAAGCCTGCACCGTGTCATAAAACTGTAACTGAACGGTCAAGGACAGGCAACGGACGCCGTGATCCGACCTTCGCTTAATGTTTCGCTGGCGGCGATGGGCCGCAGGCAAGGAGCATCGCAGGACCGCCCGGAAGTCAGCTGACCGCCGATCACCCCAGCGGCGACAGTCCAAGCCGCTTGGCGATGATGCGGTCGACCGTCCGTTTCGGCAGCACGGCGCCGATCAGATGGCGCATCGGGTCGGGCGTGATCTGGTAGCGCACCTTGGGGCTTGCTGCGGTCAGCGCCTCGAACACGATTTCGGCGATCCGTTCGGCCGGCAGGCCCTTGGCGCCGAGGTCCATCATGAAAGCCATGACCTTGTTCAGCGCCGGCAGATAGGGCGAGTTCTGGTAGACGGACAGATCGATCTGTTCGGCCTTGCTCCAGATCGGCGTCTTCACCGCACCGGGGGCGACGATGATGACGTCGATGCCGAACAGCATCAGCTCGCGGCGCAGGCTCTCGGATAGGCCTTCGATGGCATGCTTGGAGGTGCAGTAGGGCGCCGACAGCGGATTGCCGTTCTTGCCCGCGACCGAGCTGATCATCACGATCCGCCCCTTCGGCCCCTTCAGCGACGGATCGGCCCCGAGCAAGGGCCCGAAAGCCTGCGTCGCGATGACGGGGCCGATGACGTTGATGTCCATCTGGCGGCGGAAATCGTCGACCGACAATTCGAGCACGGGACCTGCAACCGCGATGCCCGCGTTGTTGACGAGGCCCGCCAGCGTCTCGCCGCCCAGCGCCTCGCGCACGTTCCGCGCGGCAGCAAGGACCGCAGCCTCGTCGGTGACGTCGAACAGCAGTGGTTTGAAATGGACGCCGAGCTCAGCCTCGAGCCGCTCCGCATCGGCCTGCTTGCGGACGCTGCCGAAGACGCGATAGCCGCGATCGATCAGGAATTTTGCAGTAGCCCAGCCGATGCCGGTGGACGCGCCGGTGACGACGACAGATCGCATGGTCTCCCCTCCCTCAGGTTCCCGCGATCATGCCTTGGATTCTTCTTGGTGTCCCGGACAAGCGCAGCGAAGCGCAGAGCCGGGACCCAGGAGCCGCATTGGCCCCGGATCAGCAGCGCACCACTTGCGTGTTGCGCTGCGTCCGGGGAACGCAAAGCTTAGTTCTTCGACTTGTCGACCAGCGCGCCCTTCTTGATCCAGAGCATCATGTCGCGGAGTTTCGCGCCGACTTCCTCGATCGGGTGCTGGGCGAGCTTGGCGCGGGTCGCCTTGAACGAGGTCTGGTTGACCTTGTTCTCGAGCATCCAGTCGCGGGCGAACTTGCCGCCCTGGATGTCGGCGAGAACGCGCTTCATCTCGGCCTTGGTCTCGGCGGTGACGATGCGCGGGCCGGTGACGTATTCGCCGTATTCGGCGGTGTTGGAGATCGAGTAGTTCATGTTGGCGATGCCGCCTTCATAGATCAGGTCGACGATCAGCTTCACTTCGTGCAGGCACTCGAAATAGGCCATCTCCGGCGCGTAGCCGGCTTCGACCAGCGTCTCGTAGCCGCCCTTGATCAGGGCTCGCTCAGCTCGACCGATCGTCGAATCCGAGATCCAACTGACTCTTGTATTTATCCCGCACAATGATTCCAAAATCTCGTGCGAGACCGTCTCTATCGAATCCACATTGAACGAGCAAATTCGGAGAACAAAAGATACGAAAATAGCGTGTCCAATACTTAAATGTCTCGCTTACAGCATCAGCCATCGGCGAAATTTCCTGTATCCGGTCCGCGCGACCTCGACTGGAAACAAACACGTTGTGAATTTGATCACGTCCCTCGGGAGGGATGTCCAACAGGATAATGTAGAGCGCTGAATGACTGCGTAAGTAAGTTGCAAAGCTGGGCAGGATCGGTGACCTTCGAATCTATATATTCGGACAAACCGGTCGCGCCTTCGATCCATTCCATCAACATGACCGGGGACTTTTTCCAGCTAACCCCCTGCTGCTTGTCCAAATTTGGAATCAAAATGCTAAAGACGTTGAATAGCCGCGCAATGTTCTGATGCGACAATGGCGCATGATTTATGTATTCGGCTTTGGCTCGCTCCCCTTCACGTTTCGCATTCTCCGATGCAATTAGCGACGGACGCTGAATCTTGATTGCGTACTGTAAAGTAGGCACCTGCTGGTTAGTCGCTTGAAATACGACGCCTCCCCCTCCGAGAAGCACTCTTGAGCCCTCAGTAAGCACCAGAGGAAAACCAAATTCAGAGCTAAGCTTAACTTCCTTCTTTATTTTCTTGAGATCACCAGACAGAGAGGATTTTAGAAGCTGATCGAGATGATCCTCCAATGCCTCTTCATTCGCATCTTCCAAAACAAGCCCAAGTAGTGCGCGGCCTATGTCACTCTCATCACGCGAATATTCCTGATCACCCCCCATTCCTGCTCCTCCCCTTAAGTTGCGCATAATTTAAGCACAACTTATCAGTGTTTAACAAGCTTGTGGTGAGATAGACGAGGGGTGAGCTTGTGCGCTCAACAAAACTAAGGGTAGCGCACGATAGAATAGACTACTTTAGTTCAACGAAGACCGGTCTGCAGATTCTAAGCAAACGTTGGAGCGCTTGGACCAAAACCGTCAGAACATCGGGCAAACAGCCGCCGTAGGTTGAGGAATTGAGGACGGCCTGAGATAGCAACTCGGATAGATGGATGGCCCAAACAACTCCGGCGCCTCTCCTATAGGAGAGACGCCGGTATCTGCATATCCGTTGTGGCTCACTAGCAAACTTGACTAATCCGCTCCTCGCCACATGTTGCAAGCTTAGTTCTTCGACTTGTCGACCAGCGCGCCCTTCTTGATCCAGGGCATCATGTCGCGGAGTTTCGCGCCGACTTCCTCGATCGGGTGCTGGGCGAGCTTGGCGCGGGTCGCCTTGAACGAGGTCTGGTTGACCTTGTTCTCGAGCATCCAGTCGCGGGCGAACTTGCCGCCCTGGATGTCGGCGAGAACGCGCTTCATCTCGGCCTTGGTCTCGGCGGTGACGATGCGCGGGCCGGTGACGTATTCGCCGTATTCGGCGGTGTTGGAGATCGAGTAGTTCATGTTGGCGATGCCGCCTTCATAGATCAGGTCGACGATCAGCTTCACTTCGTGCAGGCACTCGAAATAGGCCATCTCCGGCGCGTAGCCGGCTTCGACCAGCGTCTCGTAGCCGCCCTTGATCAGCTCGACCAGGCCGCCGCAGAGCACCACCTGCTCGCCGAACAGGTCGGTCTCGCACTCTTCCTTGAAGGTGGTCTCGATGATGCCGGCGCGGCCACCGCCGACGGCGGACGCGTAGGACAGGCCGAGGTCATGGGCGTTGCCCGAGACGTCCTTGGCGATCGCGATCAGGCAGGGCACGCCGCCACCGCGCTGATACTCGGAGCGCACGGTGTGGCCGGGACCCTTCGGCGCGATCATGAGCACGTCGAGGTCGGCGCGCGGGTCGAGCAGGTTGAAATGGACGTTGAGGCCGTGCGCGAACACGAGGGCCGCGCCCTTCTTCATGTTGTCGTGCAGGTGCTCGCGGTAGATGTCGCCCTGGAGCTCGTCCGGGGTCAGCATCATGACGAGGTCGGCCCACTTGGCGGCTTCGGCGACTTCCATCACCTTGAAGCCGGCGGCTTCCGCCTTCTTCACCGAGCCCGAATCCTTGCGCAGCGCGATGGCGACTTCCTTGACGCCGGAATCCTTCAGGTTGAGCGCATGGGCATGGCCCTGGCTGCCATAGCCGACGATGGCGACCTTCTTGCCCTTGATCAGGTTCAGGTCGGCGTCGCGATCGTAATAAACACGCATGGTCGTTTCCTCGTTCAGGGCCGAAAATCGGCCATTGGTCAGTGTCCGAAGGGTGAAATTTGCGGATTTCGGGGGCTGTCTAGAGCATTTCGGCCCCAGAGGGAAACCCGTTTCTGCATGGAAATCCGCGACATCATGCATCCATGAAAACGGGGTAGAGGGAGGCCAGCAGCAGGATCGCCATCAGGATATTGAAGGCGCGGACCAGCCGCTCCGAGGTCAGGACCGGCCGCAATGCGGAGCCAAACAGGGCCCAGACCACGGTCGAGACGGTGCCGACGAGCAGGCTGATCAGGGTCTGGATCGCGATGTTGAGCGGGAATTGGGCGATCGCCGCATAGGCGGTGATGGTGCCGATCACGATCACCCAGCCCTTGGCATTGATCCATTGGAACATCGCCGCGCCCCAGAAGGTCATCGGGCCGCGGCCATCCCCCTCGCCGGGCCTGGTCGGACCGGACATGGCGATCGCGGCGGCAAGATAGATCAGGTAGGCGGCACCGGCATATTTCAGGATGGTCTGGAGGATCGGATAGGCCAGGAACACCGAGCCGAGCCCGAGGCCGACAGCGGCGACCATGAAGGCGAAGCCGAGGACGATGCCGACGATGTGAGGGATGGTGCGCCGGAAGCCGTAGGTCAGGCCAGAGGACAACAGCATGATGTTGTTCGGCCCGGGCGTGAAATACATCACGACCATGAAGATGAGGAAGGCGTAGAACAGCGACTGGGACATGCTCACCTCACACCGTCTTCGCTAGCGGCTTGGCTAACGCCTTGGGCCGGTTCGCCAGCACCATCACCGCAATACCGACGATCACGGTGAGCATGCCGGCGAGCCGCAGAGGTCCGAACCGCTCGCCGAACACGATGCTGGAGGCCGCCGAGCCTACGAACGGCACCAGCAGCGCGAACGGCACCACTTGCGCGGCGGGATAGTCGCGCAGCAATCGGCCCCACAGCCAATAGGCGATGCTGGTGGAGATCGCGCCGATCGCCAGCAGGCAGATGAGACCGGTGAGCGACATGTGGATCAGCGATTGGAAAGTCGGCGCGGGTCCATTCACGACCAGCGTGAGCGCGAATAGCGGCAGCGCAGCGGTAAGGCACAGCCAGGCAAACAAGTCGAACATCGGCGCACCGCGCGCCCCGCGCAGCAAAAGATTGCCGATCGCAAAGCAGATCGGAGCGATCATCAGCACCGCAAAGGCCGCCACGCTGAAATCGTAACCGACGGTGCCGCAGATCATGAGCAGGCCCGCGGCCGCGATGACGATGCCGAGCGTCTGCACCGGCGTCGGCCGTTCGCCGAATGCGATCGCCGCAAAGCCGATGGTGAACAGCGCCTGGCTCTGCACCACGACGCTGGTCAGCCCGACCGGCACGCCATGGGCGATGCCGTAAGCCTGGCTCAGGAACTGGCCGAGGAACAGCGTAAAGCTGATCGCGACCAGAAGTGACCAGGCCACCTTGGGCTTCGGAATGAACAGACACGGCACCGAAGCGATGGCGAAGCGCATGGCCGTCATCAGCTCCGGCGAGAATTCGTCGAGCGCGATCCGGCTCGCCACGAAGGCAAGCCCCCAGATGATCGCCACCAGGATGGCGATGAGGATGTCGGCCGGCTTCATTGTTGTTCTCGGCTCTGCCCTGTCGTGCAGCCCTGTTGTTATTTGTCTAGCCTTGCTCGCCGGCCCTTACGTCGAAGGATTGGGTTTGCGCAGCAGATAGGTGCCGTGCATCGGTGCGTGGTAATCGGCCGAGACCAGCGTGAAGCCGACGTCGGTCAGCATCCGCTCCATGACCCAGCCGAAGGTCGAATATTCGTCGCGCATGTGCGTGACGACGCTGTCGCGCGAAAAATCGTGGTTCTTGATCTGGAAGTCGGCCCATTGCTCGACGTCGCGCTCGACCGCGTCCGGCATCGACGCGTAGACGATGTCGCGCAGATAGAACGTCGCGCCCGGCTTGAGCGCGCGAAAGATCCGCGACATCGCCACCGCCTTCCAGAAATCCGGCAAATGATGCAGCGTGAATTCGCTGACGATCAAATCGTAGGATTCCGGCCGGTAGGCGAAGCTGAGCAGGCCGGCAGACTGGGTGCGCACGGGCGCCTTGCGGTCGCGCGCGTAGATCTCGGCGAGCGCCAGCATCGCCGGCGAGATGTCGATGGCGTCGACTTCGGCGCCCATCAGCGCCGCTTCGGTCGCCAGAACGCCGTTCCCGCAGCCGATATCGGCGATGCGCCAGCCGCGCTGGACTCCCAGCATTTTCAGCGCGGCGCGCGCCCGCAGATCGGCATCGTCGTGGCTGTCATAGATCGAGGCCACAGCGGGCCCGATCCCCATCCGGTTCCGCTCGTTATAGTACCAGTCGCGCGCCAGCATGGTTCACATCCCTTCGGGCCCGCGGCCGATCGCGGCAACGCCGGTGCGCGACACCTCGACGAGGCCGAGCGGTCGCATCAGGTCGATATATTGATTGATCTTGTCGGTATTGCCTGTGATCTCGAACACAAAGCTCTCGGTGGTGGCGTCGATCACCCGGGCGCGGAACGCATCCGCCAGCCTCAGCGCCTCGACGCGATGCTCGCCCTGACCCCGCACTTTGACCATGGCGAGCTCGCGCTCGATCGAGCGCCGGGTCTGGGTCATGTCGACGACCTGGTAGACCGGGATCATGCGGTCGAGCTGGTTCTTGATCTGCGCGATCACCATCGGCGTGCCCGTGGTGACGATGGTAATGCGCGACAGATGCTTCTGCGCCTCGGTCTCCGAGACCGTGAGGCTTTCGATGTTGTAGCCACGGCCTGAGAACAGGCCGATGACGCGCGCGAGCACGCCGGGCTCGTTCTGCACGAGCACGGCAAGCGTGTGCGTCTCGTTCGGATCGTGGCGCTCTTCGATGAAGTAGGCGGATGCGGGCTGGTTCATTGTCGTCCCCTCAATCTCTCTCGTCACACCAGCGCCTTGCCGCCGGCGAACGCCTTCGCGGTCGCCTCGTCATTGGCCTGCTCCGGCAACAGCATCTCGTTGTGCGCCTTGCCGGAGGGAATCATCGGGAAACAGTTTTCCAGCGACGCGACGCGGCAGTCGAACAGCACCGGGCGCTTGACCGAGATCATCTCCTGGATGGCACCGTCGAGATCGCCGGGCTTGTGCACCTGGAAGCCGACGCCGCCATAGGCTTCCGCGAGCTTGACGAAGTCCGGCATCGCCTCCGAATAGGAATGCGACAGCCGGTTGCCGTGCAGCAACTGCTGCCACTGCCGCACCATGCCCATGTACTGGTTGTTGAGGATGAAGATCTTGATCGGCAGCTCGTACTGCACTGCCGTCGACATCTCCTGCATCGTCATCTGCACTGAGGCATCGCCTGCGATGTCGATGACCAGGCTGTCCGGATGGGCCACCTGGACGCCGACCGCGGCCGGCAGGCCGTAGCCCATGGTGCCGAGACCGCCCGACGTCATCCAGCGATGCGGCTCCTCGAAGCCGTAGAACTGCGCCGCCCACATCTGGTGCTGGCCGACCTCGGTCGTGATGTAGGTGTCCCTGCCCCGCGTCGCCTCGAACAGGCTCTGGATCGCGTGCTGCGGCAGGATGACGTCGTTGCTCTTCTTGTAATAGAGCGAGTTGCGGGCGCGCCACTGCGCGATCTGCTGCCACCAAGTCTTGATGTCGGGCTTCTTCGCCTCCGCCTTGAACACCTGGAGGATGTCGCCGAGGATGTTGCCGCAATCGCCGATGATCGGCACGTCGACGCGGATGTTCTTGTTGATCGAGGACGGGTCGATGTCGATGTGGATCTTCTTCGAGCCCGGCGAGAACGCATCGACGCGGCCGGTGATGCGATCGTCGAAGCGCGCGCCGACGCACAGCATGACGTCGCAATCATGCATCGTCATGTTGGCCTCGTAGGTGCCGTGCATGCCCAGCATGCCGAGCCAGTTCTTGCCCGACGCAGGGTACGCGCCGAGGCCCATCAGCGTGGAAGTGATCGGGAAACCGGTGACCTCGACCAGCTCGCGCAGCAGCCTGGTCGCTTCGGGGCCGGAATTGATGACGCCGCCGCCGCTATAGATCACCGGGCGCTTGGCACCCGCGAGCAGCGCGACGGCCTTGCGGATCTGCGTCGCATCGCCCTTCACGCGCGGCGCGTAGGAACGGTGCACGTCGGACTTACGCGGCGGATGATAGGTGCCGGTCGCGAACTGCACGTCCTTGGGCACGTCGACCAGCACCGGGCCGGGACGGCCGGAGGTCGCGACGTAAAAGGCTTCGTGCAGCACCTTGGCGAGATCGTTGACGTCGCGCACCAGCCAATTGTGCTTGGTGCAGGGGCGCGTGATGCCGACCGTGTCGCATTCCTGGAACGCGTCGTTGCCGATCAGGTGCGTCGGCACCTGGCCGGAGATACAGACCAGCGGGATCGAATCCATCAGCGCATCCGTCAGCGGCGTCACCATGTTGGTGGCACCGGGGCCGGAGGTCACCAGCGCGACGCCCGGTTTGCCGGTCGAGCGCGCATAGCCCTCGGCGGCGTGGCCCGCGCCCTGCTCGTGGCGAACCAGGATGTGCTGGACCTCGCTCTGCTGGAAGATCTCGTCATAGATCGGAAGCACGGCGCCGCCGGGATAGCCGAAAATGTCGGTCACGCCGTGATCGATGAGCGCGCGGACGATCATCGCGGCGCCGGTCATCTGGTTCGGATCGTGGCTCTTGTCGCTCATTGGCTTGCTCCGGATGCGCTGTTGTCAGCGGCTTCGTTCGTGTCTGGTTCGGGAAATAAAAAAGGCCCCGAAGAGGGACCCATGCACACCGCCTGTCATGTGGATGGCAGCTAGCCACCCCCGGCGGTGTGCCTGGGTACGACGGCGATAAGGAGTTTGGTAATAATGTTGCGCATGGTAGACGCTCGGCTTCCCAAAGGTTGCGCGAAACATAGCGGCCAAAGCCCGGATGTCAAGGCAATGCGGCCGTTCCCACGCGATTTTGGCAGTGTAGCGGTGTTCCCCAGGTTCGGCGAGAGGTAAATTGCGGAACCCGGTCAGAAAAGCGTGTCGCTATCCACGCGTGACGGCGGCGAGCCGTCCCCTCGCCTCCTCCGGCTTCACCCATTCGAAGTCAGGCAATTGGTGCCGGAACCAGGTAAATTGCCGCTTGGCGTAGTGGCGGGTATCGGCCCGGCCGATCGTGGCTGCCTGCTCCAGGCTGAGCTCACCGCGCAAGTGCCGGATCAGGGCGGGGACGCCATGAGCCTTCATCGCCGGCAGCAGCGGATCGAGCTGTCTGGCCGCGAGACGCTCGACCTCCTCCAGCGCGCCTGCATCCAGCATGGCATCGAAACGGGCATCGATCCGGGCATAAAGCGCGTCACGGTCGGGCGCGAGAAAGACCGCGCGAAAACTGTCCTTCGGCAGCAGCGGCGGCTGGCCTTCCCGATGCCAGTCGAGCAGCGAGCGGCCGGTCGCCTCGACCACTTCGAGCGCACGCGCGATCCGGGTGCGGTCGCGCAGGTTCAATCGTTCGGCGGCAAGGGAATCGCGACGCGCCAGTTCCGCGTGCAGCGCTTCCGCGCCGTTCCGTTCCAGCCGCGCGCGCACGTCCTCGCGCACCTCGGCCGGGATCGGCGGCACCACCGAGAGCCCCGCCGTCAGCGCCTTGAAATAGAGCCCGGTGCCGCCGATGAAGATCGGCAAGCGGGCTTCCGCCTTCGCCTCCTCGAGCACCTTTGCCGCGTCAGCCACCCAGGCGCCGGCCGAGAAGTTCACGGCCGCGTCGACATGGCCGTAGAGACGGTGCGGCGCGCGGGCCTCTTCATCCTGTGACGGCCGTGCCGTGATCACGCGCAGATCGCGGTAGACCTGCATGGAATCGGCATTGATGACGATACCGCCGGTCGCCAGCGCGAGCTCCAGCGCCAGCGCCGACTTGCCGCTGGCGGTCGGGCCTGCGATAAGCACGGCCTCGCCAACAGGCCTTCTGCCGACTTGCTCCTCGCTCACGAAAACCTCAAATGTCCCTCGTCGCCACGCTGATCTGCAACCCCGACAATCCCGCGCTCGACTCTACCATCGTCGACGGCGCCCGCGCCGTGCTGCCGCAGGCATCGCCCGCACACTGGCTGTTCGACGGGGTCGCGGTCGACATCCCCTTCGGCGCCGACAGTAACCTCGAAGGCGACCGTCACGCCATCGAGCAGCGGCTGCGCGAGCTGCGCGGCGACCTGCCCATCGACATCGTCGTGCAGCCTGTTGGCTTCAGGCGCAAGAAGCTTTTTCTGGCCGACATGGATTCCACCATGATCGGCCAGGAATGCATCGACGAGCTCGCCGATTTGGTCGGTGTGAAGGCGCATGTGGCCGCCATCACCGAACGCGCCATGCGCGGCGAGATCGAGTTCGAGCCGGCGCTGCGCGAGCGCGTCGCGCTGCTGAAGGACCTGCCCGCCAGCGCGGTCGACGAAGTCCTGGCCAAGCGCATCACGCTGACCGCGGGCGGCAGCACACTGGTCGCGACCATGCGCAAGCACGGCGCCTATACCTGCCTCGTCTCCGGCGGCTTCACGCTGTTCACCCGCGCGGTCGCCGCCAGGATCGGCTTCCAGGAGAACCGCGCCAACGAGCTCGTCGTGCGCGACGGCAAGTTCACCGGCGAGGTGAAGGAGCCGATTCTGGGCCGCGCCGCGAAGCTCGCGACGCTGGTGGATTTGATGGAGTCGTTCGATCTCGACGACATCGATTCCGTCGTGGTCGGCGACGGCGCCAACGATCTCGCGATGATCCAGGCGGCGGGGCTTGGCGTCGCCTATCACGCCAAGCCGGCAGTGGCGGCCGCGGCAGCTGCGCGGATCGACCATGGCGATCTCACCGCGCTGCTCTATGCGCAGGGGTATCGGCGGGACGAGTTCGTGGAGGGATAGCCGCCTCCCCTCCGCTGTCATCACCCGCGAAGGCGGGTGATCCAGTATTTTGAAGACAGAGCGGGGATACGGAGAGGCCGCAGCGTACTGGATGCCCCGCCCCCGTGCGCGATTGCGCACCAGGCGAGGCATGACAGAGAGTGTGGGGCGAAAAGCCCCCCTTACTGCACGCTCAGCGCCACGAACCGCAGCTCGCCGTCGGCGTTCGAGACCAGCAGCAGCACCGACTTCTTGCCGTCCTTTTTGAGCTGGTCGACGCGCTTCTGGATGTCGGCGCCACTCGAGACGGCCTCCTGCGCGACCTCGACGATGACGTCACCGGCGGAGAGCCGCTTCTCGGCGGCGTCGGAATTAGCGTCGACATTGGTGACGACCACGCCCTTGACGCTGTCCTTGATCTTGTAGCGCGTACGCAGATCCTTGTTCAGAGCGGCCAGATCGAGGCCCAGCGCCTTCTGCGTCACCGGCTTTTCCGGCGCTGGCTCGTCGGTCTTCGCCGTGACCTGCACCTTGTCGGGATCCTGCAGGCGGCCGAGCGTGACCTTCTTGGTTTCTTCCTGGCCCTTGCGGATGATGATGACGTCGACCTCCTTGCCGACCGCCGTGTCGGCGACGACGCGGGACAGGTCCTTCGGATCCTTGACGTCCTTGCCGTCGAACTTGACGACGACGTCACCCGGCTCGATGCCGGCCGGCTTGGCAGGCCCCTTGTCGTCGACGCCGGCAACCAGCGCACCGCGCGGCGGCTTGATGTTGAGGCTCTCGGCGATCTCGTCGGTGACGCTCTGGATGCGCACCCCGAGCCAGCCGCGGCGCAGCTCGCCGAACTGGCGGAGCTGGTCGACGACGCCCACCACCGTCTTCGACGGCACGGCGAAGCCGATGCCGATGGAGCCACCGGAGGGCGAGATGATCAGCGTGTTGACGCCGATGACGTCGCCGTCGAGGTTGAACAGCGGACCGCCGGAATTGCCGCGGTTGATGGAGGCGTCGGTCTGGATGTAGCTGTCGTAGGGCCCCGAGGAGATGTCGCGGTTCTTGGCCGAAACGATGCCGGCCGTCACCGTGCCGCCCAGGCTGAACGGGTTGCCGATCGCGACCACCCAGTCGCCGAGGCGCAGCTTGTCGCTATCGCCGAACTTCACCGCGACCAGCGGCTTAGGCGGCTTGATCTTGAGCACGGCGAGATCGGTCTTCTTGTCGACGCCGACCAGCTCGGCCTTGATCTTGGTGCCGTCGTTGAGGATGACGTGGATCTCGTCGGCGTCGGCAATGACGTGGTTGTTGGTGACGACGACGCCCGCGGTGTCGATGATGAAGCCGCTTCCGAGCGAATTGGTCTTGCGCGGCGGACTATTGTCACCGCCCTTGCTGCCGCCGGGGCCCTTCCGGTTCTTGAAGAAGTCGTCGAAGAACTCCTCGAACGGCGAGCCGGGCGGCAGTTGCGGCATGGTGTTGCTGCCGCCGCCCTTGGCTTCGACGGTCTGCGAGGTCGAGATGTTGACGACCGCGTCGATCACCTTCTCGGCGACATCGGCGATGCCATCCGGTCCACGCGCATGAGCCGGCGTGCCGAACACACTCAATGCACTGACGGCGAGCGCGGCCAGCCCTAAACGCAAGCGGGTCGGGGCAATGGTGGCAGCGGTCATTGGTATCTCCAGAGAAAGGGATTCGGCGTCCAGACTGCGCTCGAATGTGGGGACGGCGCAAGCGCGGAGCTCAAAGGACCTCAAGAGCCCGATAATACGGCGAAAACCGGTACGCCGCCTTCACTTTGGCGTTGGCGCTGCGGCTAAACGGGGCGTCGCATGACCCAGATCAGGACGAGGCCGGCAACCGCCGAACCGATCCCGACCGCCCGCAGGACGTTGTCCGGGGTGGCGATGGCGCTCTTCATGGCCTTGCGCATCCAGTTCGGACTGGCCGCGAACATCAGGCCCTCCAGCACGAACAGAATGCCCAGGCCGATGAGGAAGTCGGCGAACGCAATGGACCTCATCGGATGGGAACCTCCCGTGGCGCTGTTTTCGTTTGGACGAAGGGCGGCGAGATTCGCCGCCCCCTGTCTAGCTTACGGCTTCGCCGGCGTCTCGGGTGCCATCTTGCCGGACGGATTGCTGAAATACCGGAAGAAATCCGAGTCCGGCTGCAGCAGGAAGCGGGTATCGCTCGACTTCAACCCGTTCTCGTAGGCCGTCATCGACCGGTAGAACGCGAAGAAGTCGGCGTCCTTGCTGTAGGCTTCCGCGAACAGGCGGTTGCGCTCGGCATCGCCCGCGCCGCGGGTCTGCTCCGCCTGCGAGTTGGCTTCCGCGATGATCACGGTCGCCTCGCGATCGGCCCTGGAGCGGATCTCCTGGGCCTTCTGTCCGCCCTGCGCGCGGAACTCGGCCGCCTCGCGCTCGCGCTCGGTCTTCATGCGCTGATAGACCGCCTGGCTGTTCTGCTCCGGCAGGTCGGCGCGGCGGATCCGGACGTCGACGACCTGGATGCCGTAGCCGTCGGCCTCGCGATCGAGCTGCTCGCGGATGCGCTGCATCAGCTTCTCGCGGTCGTCGCGCACCACGTTGATGAAGGTGACCTCGCCGAGCACGCGGCGCAGCGCCGCGTTCAGGAGCGTGGTGAGCTGGATGTTCGCAGCCTGGATCGAGCCGACGCTCTGATAGAAGCGCAGCGCGTCCTTGATGCGATAGCGCGCGAACGCATCGACCACGAGACGCTTCTGGTCGGAAGCGATCGCCTCCTGCGACGGGTTCTCGAGGTCGAGAATCCGCTTGTCGATGTTGATCACCGAATTCCACGGCGCCTTGAAATGCAGGCCGGGCGCGGTGACGACGTCGACGGGCCGGCCGAACTGCAGCACGATGGTCTGCTCGGTCTGCGCCACCGTGAACAGCGACATGTAGCCGACGACCACGACGAGCAGGAGGGCGAGCAGCGTGACGATACCTGTGACCGGAGACCTCATCGGCTGCCTCCGCTCGACTGCGGACCGGTGGTAGGTGGCCGCTTGGCGGTCAATTCGTTCAGCGGCAGATAGGGCACGATGCCCTGGCCCGAGCGGCCGCCGTCATAGACGAGCTTGTCCGCGCCGCCGAGCACACGCTCCATCGTCTCCAGATAGATCCGTTCACGCGTCACGTCGGGCGCCTTCTTGTATTCCTCGTAGACCTTCAGGAAGCGCGCGCTCTGGCCCTTGGCCTCGGCGACCGCCTGCTCCTTGTAGCCTTCGGCATCCTGCTGGATCTTCGCCGCGCGTCCACGCGCCTGCGGCACGACCTGGTTGGCGTAGGTCTGCGCTTCGTTCTGCAACTGCTCGAGATTGGCGCGCGCAGCCTGGACGTCGCGGAAGGCGTCGATCACCTGCGCCGGCGGATCGACCTTCTGCATCTGCACCTGGCTGATCTGAATGCCGGCGCCGTAGCTGTCCAGGGTCTTCTGGATCAGTTCCTGCACGCCCTGTTCGGTGACGTTGCGAGCACCGGTCAGGATCGGCTGGATCTGCGAGCGGCCGATCACCTCGCGCATCGAGCTCTCGGCGACCGCCTTCACGGTGCCTTCGGGATTCTGGATGTTGAAGAGGAAATCGCCGACGCCGTCGGGCTTGATGCGCCAGAGCACGGTGAAATCGACGTCGACGATGTTCTCGTCGCCGGTCAGCATCAGGCTCTCTTCGGGCACGTCACGAATGGAGCGGCCGCGCCGTGCCGGATCGTCGATCAGCGTCATGCCGATCGAGAGCGTGTTGACGCGCAGCGCCTTGGGCAGCAGCACTGTCTCGATCGGATAGGGCAGATGATAGTTCAGGCCCGGCTGCACGGTGCGGACATGCTTGCCGAAGCGCAGCACGACACCGAGCTCTTCGGACTGCACGCGGAAGAAGCCCGACAGCAGCCAGAACGCGACGATCAGCAGCACGATCAGCGTGATGCCGATGCCGGAGAAATAGCCGCCCGGCATGATCTGCTGGAGGCGGTCCTGGCCACGCCGCAGAAGGTCTTCCAGATCCGGCGGCCTCGGCCCGACCGGTTGCGGGCCTGAGCCCCATGGTCCCTTTGGACCCGAGCCCCATGGGCCACCGCCCTGATTCTTCCACGGCATTCGACGCTCTCCTCGGCAGGGTGGAATTGCCCCCGCCCGCTTTGTCCGGATCGGCTTTATAGGGGACAGGCAGGTCCCTTACAACGTAACCTCAGCCGCCTTTCGAGCTAAGCTCGGGGGAGGAAAAGTCAATGTTAACATTGGGAAATGCGGTTAATGGCGGGGCCGCCGACGATATGTCACATAGGAGAAATCGGCGCTGTCGTCGCCTCCGGCAGGATGGCGGACGCGCGCGACCTCGTCCCACTCCGCCCGGTCGATGTCGAAATGCGTATCGCCGTCGGGCTGCGCGTGGACCTCAGTGATTTCCAGGCGATCGGCGCGATCGAGCCATTGCCGGAAGATCTCGGCACCGCCGATCACCGCGATCTCGGTGACCGAACGCCGCAGGGCATCGCCGCGCGCAACCGCGTCCGCATCCGCCGCCGATGTCGTGACGACGGCACCTGCGGCACGATAGTCCGCATCGCGCGTGATCACGATATTGGTGCGGCCCGGCAGCGGACGGCGGGGCAACGATTCGAAGGTCTTGCGGCCCATGATCACGGGCCTGCCGATCGTGAGCGCCTTGAAGCGCGCCAAGTCGGATTTCAATCGCCAGGGCATCGCATTGCCCGCGCCGATGACGCCGTTCTCCGCGATCGCGACGACGAAGACGATCTCCATCAGGCCTGGCTCCCGGCAAGCCGCGTCAGCGCCGGACCGGTGACGCGGCACAGCGTCCAATCGTCCATCATGACGGCGCCGAGCGATTTGTAGAACGCGATCGAGGGCGTATTCCAGTCGAGCACCGCCCATTGCAGGCGCGCCCAGCCGTTGTCGACGCACTCCTTCGCGAGATAGACCAGCAGCGCCTTGCCGAGACCCTTGCCCCGATGCGACGGCCGCACATAGAGGTCCTCGAGATAGATGCCGTGGCGGCCGCTGAAGGTGGAGAAATTCACAAACCAGACCGCGAAGCCGACGGCTTCACCGTTCCACTCGGCGATCGCGCAATAGAGCTGCGGCCTGTCGCCGAACAGCGCATCCGCGATGTCGGCCTCGGTCGCCTCGACCTCGTGCGATAGCTTTTCGTAGTCGGCGAGCTCGCGGATAAAGTCCAGAACGAGTCCGGCCTCTCCGGGCTGTGCACGGCGGATGCTCAACGACATCGGCGTCAGACCGCGACTTCCGCCTTGATGTGCGGATGCGGGTCGTAGCCGACGAGCTCGAAATCCTCGAAGCGGAAGGAGAAGATGTCCTTCACCTCAGGGTTGATCCGCATCACCGGCAACGGACGCGGCGTCCGCGTCAGTTGCAGCCGCGCCTGCTCAAGGTGATTGGAATAGAGATGCGTGTCACCGAGCGAGTGCACGAAGTCGCCGGGCTTCAAGCCCGTGACCTGCGCGACCATCATCGTGAGCAGCGCGTAGGAGGCGATATTGAAGGGCACGCCGAGGAAGACGTCGGCCGAGCGCTGATAGAGCTGGCACGACAGCTTGCCGTTCGCGACATAGAACTGGAACAGCAGGTGGCACGGCGGCAGCGCCATCTTCTCGACGTCGGCGGGATTCCAGGCGGTGACGATCAACCGGCGGGAATCCGGGGTGCGCTTGATCATGTCGACGACGTTGGCGATCTGGTCGATGCTGCGGCCGTCGGCGGTGGGCCAGGAACGCCATTGATGGCCGTAGACCGGGCCGAGATCGCCTTTGGCATCCGCCCACTCGTCCCAGATGGTGACGCCGTTGTCGCGCAGATATTTGATGTTGGTGTCGCCCTTCAGGAACCACAGCAACTCGTGCACGATCGCCTTCAGGGGCAGCCGCTTGGTGGTCAGCATCGGGAAGCCGGCGGACAGGTTGAAGCGCATCTGATGGCCGAACACCGAGAGCGTGCCGGTGCCGGTCCGGTCGGTCTTCTCGGCGCCGTCTGAAAGAATCCGCTCGAGCAGGTCCTGATACTGGTGCATGTGCGACTGAGCCTTTGGGAAGGCGGCGAACTTAGCCGCCACCCCCGCGCTGCAACAGCGGCGATTCGCTGTCCGCTCCGATTATACCCGGAAAAAGTGAGCGCTCCCGGCACAAACGGCAAGGGAAACGGCAGGGGAGACGGCAAGGGGCGGAACTTCCGTCCCGCCCCTCGCCTATCAGCTTGAAAGTGCTGCTTAAGTGGCCGGCTTCAGCACCGGGGTCCACTTCGCGATCTCGTTCTTGACGAGGGTGGCCAGCGCTTCCGGCGTGCGCTCCGCAGGGGTCGGGATCACGCTGCCGAGCTCGAGCAGGCGCTTCTTCACGGTCTCGTCGTCGAGCGCCTTGCTGGCGGCAGCGTTCAGGGTGGCCACGATCGCAGCCGAAGTTCCCTTGGGCGCGAACATCGCATTCCACGCCTGGGCCTGGAATTTCGGCAGGCCGGCTTCCGCCGTGGTCGGCACGTTCGGCAGCGACGGATTACGCTCCGGCGTTGCGATCGCATAGGCCTTGATGGTGCCGGCATTGATCTGCGGCACGGCGTTGACGATCTGGTCGCACATGTAGTCGACCTGGCCCGCCACCAGCGCGTTCATCGCGGGTCCCGTGCCGTTGAAAGGCACGCCGACCGGCTTGATGTCGAGGATCGAATGCAGGAGCTCGCACGAGACGTGCGAGACCGAGCCGACGCCGGCATGGGCAGCGTTCACCTTCTCGGCGTTGGCCTTCACGTAAGTGACGAACTCCTTCAGGTCCTTCGGCGGAAAATCCTTGCGCGCCAGGATCAGGATCGGCGTGCCCGCGAGCAGCGCGATCGGCTCGAAGTCCTTCTCGGGATGATAGGCAAGCTTCGGATAGAGCGGCACGGAGGCGGCATGCGTGCCCATGTGTCCCGTGATCAGCGTGTAGCCGTCATTGGCCGCGCGTGCGGCGCGCGTGGTCGCGGTGGTGCCGCCGGCACCGACCACGTTCTCGATGATGATGCTCTGCCCGAGCGTCTGCGCCATGTGCGCGGTGACGATGCGCGCGACGACGTCGGTCGGGCCGCCGGCCGCGAACGGCACGATCATGGTGATGCTGCGCGTCGGATAGGTCTGAGCCTTCGCCGGCGCGACAAAGGCACACAGCGAGGCGACCGCTACGGCACATGCGCTCGAAGCGAGCGCGCGAATGGAAGTCATATCGGTCCTCCGGGACAAACAAAATGCCGGCCCAAAGGCCGGCATTTTCATTTCACGAAGCCGTCACACAAGTCGATTCGACTTCCGAATGCGGCGCGCCGACGCAGGGGCGCGGCGCTCAGTTCTCGGATTCGGTGAACACCTCGTCGCGCTTCGATCGGAGCGCCGGCAGCACCGTGAGCAGCAGCAGGCTTGCCGCGATCGCAAGCAGCACCGCCGACAGCGGCCGCGTCAGGAACACGCTCCAGTCGCCGCGCGAGATCAGCAGCGCACGGCGCAGGTTCTCCTCCATCAGCGGTCCGAGCACCATGCCGAGCAGCAGCGGCGCCGGCTCGAAATCGTGCTTGATCAGCCAGTAGCCGACGAGACCGAACACGCCGGCGAGGATGACGTCGACCGGCGCGTTGTTCACCGAGTAGATGCCGATCGCGCAGAAGATCACGATCGAAGGGAACATCAGCCGGTACGGCACGCGGAGCAGCCGGACCCAGATGCCGACCAGCGGCAGGTTGATGATGATCAGCATCAGATTGCCGATCCACATCGAGGCGATCATGCCCCAGACGAGGTCGGGCTGCTTCTGCATCACCTGCGGACCCGGTACGATACCGTGGATGGTCATCGCGCCCACCATCAGCGCCATCACCGCGTTCGGCGGGATGCCGAGGGTGAGCAGCGGGATGAAGGAGGTCTGCGCCGCGGCATTGTTGGCGCTTTCCGGTGCCGCCACGCCCTCGATCGCGCCGCGGCCGAAACGCTTCGGATCCTTGGCGAGTTTCTTTTCGAGCGTGTAAGCCGCGAACGAGGCAATGACCGCGCCGCCGCCCGGCAGGATGCCGAGGATCGAGCCTAGTACGGTGCCGCGCAAGATCGCAGGTGTTGAATCCTTCAGATCCTTCCTGGTGGGCATCAGACCGGTGATCTTCTGCTGCACGAGGTCGCGATTCATCTCGGCGCCGGCGTCGAGATTGCGGATGATCTCGGCGAAGCCGAACACACCCATCGCCACCGTCGCGAAGCCAAGACCGTCGGCGAGTTCCGGAATGTTGAAGGCCATGCGCGAGGCGCCGGTCTCGATGTCGGAGCCGACCATCGACAGCAGCAGGCCGAACACGATCATCGCGATCGCCTTCAGCACCGAGCCCTTGGCCAGCACGACCGCGAAGATCAGGCCGAGCACCATCAGCGAGAAATATTCGGCCGGGCCGAACGCCAGTGCGAGTTTCGTCAGCGGCGCGCCGAGAATGGCGATCAAGACGGTCGCAACGCAGCCGGCGAAGAACGAGCCGATCGCCGCGATCGCCAGCGCCGGGCCGGCGCGGCCCTGCTTGGCCATCTGGTGACCGTCGATCGCAGTGACGACCGACGTCGCCTCACCTGGAATATTGACCAGGATCGACGTGGTCGAGCCGCCATATTGCGCGCCATAATAGATGCCGGCGAGCATGATCAGCGCGCCGACCGGCGGCAGGCCGAAGGTGATCGGCAGCAGCATCGCGACCGTTGCGATGGTTCCGATGCCCGGGAGCACGCCGACCAGCGTGCCGACGAGGGCGCCGATCAGGCACATCAACAGGTTGATCGGGGAGAGAGCGACGGCAAAACCGTGAGCGAGGTTGGCAAAAATATCCATCACACCCTCACTGGATCAGGAAACGCGGAAACATCGGCATCGGCAACCCGAGCACGTAGGGAAAAAGGATCGCGCAGCCGAGCGTCAGGCAGGCACCGACGATGGCCGCTTCCAGCCAGCGGGTCTCTACCGACCCCGTCGCTGCGATCATGAAGCTCGCAAAGGCCGTGACCACGAGGCCGAGCGGCCGGATCGCCAGCGCAAAGAACACGATTGCGGCCATCACGAACAGCGGCCCGCGCCAGGAATAATGGGCCATCGCCGGCCCATCGGTCAGAAGACCGGTCAAGGCGATGCCGGCCGACAAGGCGACCAGCAGTCCGCCGAACATCCGCGGCGCCGTGCCCGCGCCGAAGGAGAAGCCCCGCATGCCCTGCAGGTCGCTCCCTGCCCACAGCGCGAACAGCGCAAGCGCCATCAGGACGACGCCGCCGACATAGTCCTGCGCCGACCGGACCGTCATGAACAGTGTGAGGATCGCCACCACGAACAGCGGATAGGAATAGATCAGCGCCAGCAGCACCTCGGACGACATCTTCTTGGTGCCGCCGCCGAACGATCCGAAGACGGCACTGGGCGCGCCTGCGAGCAGCGCCGTCACGTGGCTGGTGACCACCGTCACCGGACCGCGGCCGGTGCCCCAGCCGAAGATCGTCCCGATCGACCAGATCAATTCGAAAATCTGCGGCGCAATCGCCAGCAGACAAAAGCCAATCGCCAACCGGGTATTCCGGGTGGTCGTTGCTGAGTGGCCCATCGTGTCGGCCATGCATGTCTCCTCCGCGACCCGTAAGTCACGAGCACTGTTGTTCTAAATCGGCTGGAACTGGATACCCCGCCCGGACCACTGCCTAGCGATTTTCATCACACAATGCCAGCAAAACCCAACAGCCCGCCGGCAAGGAGAAGCCAGAGTGGATTGATGCGCGAGACCGACGCGATCACCGCAACCATTGCGGTCAGAAGCACTGCAACAATTGTGCGATCGGTCGACTGGGCCAGGATCAGGGCACTCGCCGCCATCAACCCGATCGACAGCGGAACCAGTGCAGCCTGAATCAGGCCGGGCCAGCGCGATTGGCTCGGCCTGTTGAGGAGCCGGCTGACATAATAGGCAAGCAGCGCCGTCGGCAGGCACATCGCCAGCGTCGCCGCCAGCGCCCCGGGGATCCCGGCGACGGCATAGCCGATTAACGTCACGATAAGCACGTTCGGACCTGGCGAGAGCTGCGCGATCGCATAGGCATCGGTGAACTGCTTCTCGGTCATCCAGTGATGCACCTCGACCGCGATGCGGTGCATCTCGGGCACCGCCGCCGCGGCGCCGCCGACCGCGAACAGCGACATCAGGCCGAAGGTGGAGATCAGCGTCCAGATCGGGTTCTCGGCGTTCATGCTGCTACTTTCCGTCGCAGGACATAAATGGCGCCGATGCTCACGGGGATCGCGACCAGCAGGACCGCCTGGAGCGGCAGACGGAACACCCCGATGGCGGCGAACACGCCGAGCATCAGAGTGAGCGCGACGGTGTCCATCCGTTTCAACAGCGGGGCCATCATGCGGAACACCACCGCGATCAACAGGCCCACCGCCGCGCAGGAGACGCCGGCGAGGCTGCGGCGCAGCAGCTCCAATTCGCCGAACCGGGCGTAGATGATCGCGAGCACGGTCATGATCAATGTCGGGGGTAGCAGCAGCCCGGCAAAGGCGGCAACGCCCCCAGCGATCCCCCGCAATCGCGCGCCGAACACCATCGCCAGATTGACGATGTTGGGCCCGGGCAAAAAATGGCAGAGCGCGAAGGTCTCGTTGAACTCGTCCGCAGTCATCCAGCGGTGCTGCTCGACGATGGCCCGCCGGGCGAACACCAGAACGCCGCCGAAGCCGGCCAGCGACATCCGGGCGAAGGCCAGGAACAGGTCGAGCAGCCCGGGGGGCAAGGCCGCAGCGGCGGGATGGTCCGGCTCTTGTGGGGCCGGTGCAGAATCCTCGGACATGTCAGAAGCTTAGAACGGCGGCCGTGACGCGGCCAAGCCCGGCGGGAACCTGCGCTGAGGGAACCTCGGGATGGCCGCGCGAAACACCTGTCATTTGAAACCTTTGCCCCCTATATTGGGGATGCCGGTTCGCCGGCTATGGAAATAAACGGTCGTCGCAATAAACCATTCGGACCCGGGGGCGGTACCCGGCGCCTCCACCAAAGCCCACACGGGGCATGCCCAAGAAGCGGGTTTTGGCGGGGGCGAAATAGGATCGACGAGGGCGTAAAGGGCGTGCTTTTTCCCGGTATTGTTCCGCCGTTATCGGGCTACTGCAATAGTTGCCAACGACAACTTTGCTCCGGTTGCTCAGGCTGCGTAACGCAGTTTGAAAGACCATCTTAAAGTCCTAACGGGTTAAGCTCCGTTAGGCGGGGTTCGGAGGCACCTGGCAACAGAAGCCTCCACTTTACTCTTGATTTCTTCCCCGGCGGGGACTCCTGCTGACCCGTCAGGCGCGGTACTATTGCGGCTTGGCGAGTCGGGCCGGCACGGTCCGGCTTCGGGATGCAACAGGACCACCATGGCGACCGATCATATCCGATACGATGTGCTGGCCCGCGACGCGCTGCGCGGCGTGCTCCGGAAGGTTTTGACCGATGCCGCGGCTCATGGCCTGCCGGGCGAGCACCATTTCTTCATCACCTTCGTGTCGAAAGCCGAGGGCGTTAAGCTGTCGCCGCGGCTGCTCGCGCAATATCCGGAAGAAATGACGATCATCCTGCAACACCAGTTCTGGGACCTGACCGTGCTCGAGGACCGCTTCGAGGTCGGCCTCTCCTTCGGTGGCATTCCGGAGCGGCTGATCGTGCCGTTCAGCGCCATCAAGAGCTTCCTCGATCCGTCCGTGAAGTTCGGCCTCCAGTTCGACACGTCCGATGTCGCCGAGGTCGCGCCGGAGAATTTGCCGGCCGCCCCGGCCCCTTCGGCGGTCGCGGTGCCTGCGGCCGCTGAAAAGGCGGAGACCACGGAAGAGCCGGCGGCCCCGAACCAGGGCGGCGCCGAGGTCGTGCGGCTCGATCGTTTCCGCAAGAAATGATCTAGGTTGGACTAGAAGCCGTCGCGTCCGGCCAGACTGCCTATATAGAAGAGCACATGAAGAGGCCGCGCGGCATCTCGCGCGGCGGAATGGATGTGCTCATGGCCAAAGCTTCCCGCGCGAAAGCAGCTCCCCCCGCAACCCGCATCGAGACCGACAGCTTCGGTCCCATCGAGGTCCCCGCCGACCGCTATTGGGGCGCGCAGACCGAGCGCTCGCGCCAGAATTTCCGCATCGGCACCGACCGCATGCCGATTGCGCTCGTGCACGCACTCGGCATCGTCAAGCTCGCCGCGGCACAGACCAACCTCGAGCTCGGCCTGCTCGACCGGCGCCGCGCGGGTGCCATCATCCGCGCCGCGCGCGAGGTGATCGAGGGCAGGCTCGACGATCATTTTCCGCTGGTGGTGTGGCAGACCGGCTCCGGCACGCAGAGCAACATGAACCTCAACGAGGTGATCGCCAACCGCGCCAACGAGCTCCTGGGCGGCGAGCTCGGTACCAAGAAGCCGGTGCATCCCAACGACCACGTCAACATGAGCCAGTCGTCGAACGACTCCTTCCCGACCGCGATGCACATCGCGGCCGCAAGCCGCATCACCGCCGATCTCGTCCCCGCGCTCGGCGAGCTGCTGCGCGCGCTGCGCAAGAAGGAGAAAGAGTTCTCTGGGATCGTGAAGATCGGCCGCACGCATACGCAGGACGCAACGCCCCTGACGCTCGGCCAGGAATTCTCCGGCTATGCCGCACAGGTCGAGAGCGGCATCGCGCGGCTCAAGGTCGCGGTGAAGGACCTCCATCCGCTGGCGCAGGGCGGCACCGCCGTCGGCACCGGCCTCAACTCGAAGCCGCGCTTCGCCAAGCTGTTCGCAAGGCACGTTGCCTCCATCACGAAACTGCCCTTCACCAGCGCCGTCAACAAATTCGAGGCGCTGGCCTCGAACGATGCCTATGTGCTGGTGCATGGCGCCATCAATTCGGTGGCGACCGGCCTGTTCAAGATCGCCAACGACATCCGCCTGCTCGGCTCAGGCCCGCGCTCGGGGCTCGGCGAATTGATCCTGCCGGAGAACGAGCCGGGCTCCTCGATCATGCCGGGCAAGGTCAATCCGACCCAGTGCGAGGCCATGACCATGGTGTGCTGCCAGGTGTTCGGCAATCACACCGCGATCACGGTGGCCGGCAGCCAGGGCCACTTCGAGCTCAACGTCTACAAGCCCGTGCTCGCCTACAACATGCTGCACTCGATCCGCCTGCTGGCGGACGCGGCGCGATCCTTCACCGAGCACTGCGTCAGCGGCATCCGGGCCGACGAAAAGCGCATCAGTGAGCTGATGCAGCGTTCGCTGATGCTGGTGACGGCGCTCGCCCCGAAGATCGGCTACGACAACGCCGCGAAGGTGGCAAAGACGGCCCATGCCAACGGCACCACGCTGAAGGAGGAGGCGCTGCGGCTCGGCTTCGTCTCGGCCGACGAGTTCGACCGCCTGGTGCGGCCCGAGAAGATGACCAGCCCGGGATGAAACTCCGAATTCCGATAGCCATCCGTAATGATACGGAGCCTCGACGCCCCGAAATGTGCGGGCTTTGAGGGCGGGATTTGATTACCGTCAATGTTCCGGCGGAACGGCGTGCTACGCAGCCTTTCCGCCCCTCGACGGGGCCAAATTCATCGTTTGATGGCCCCAGGGGCCGATTGACGAGGACGAGCGAATGGCGATCAAGTCTTGTGGGGCGCAAAGCGGCACCCTGTTTCTGAATGTTTCATCCAGCCTGAAGAGGATCGGATGATGGAGACGCGGCATGGGGAACGTCATCAACCTGAATCGTTTCAGGAAGCGCGCCGAGCGGGAAGCGTCGGCGAAACAGGCGGACGCCAACCGGACGAAGTTCGGCCGCACGAAGGCGGAACGATCGGCGGAGGAGACGCACGCGGACAAGGCGAAGGCGCACCTGGATCAGCATCAGATCGATCGCGAGGAGCAGCCATGAAGTCGCCCGTCGTGAAACGGTCGATCGTCGTCGCCGGGCACAAGACCAGCGTCAGCCTGGAAGAGGCATTCTGGAACGGCATGAAGGAAATTTCCGGCCTGCGCAACATGACGTTGTCCGAGCTGGTCGGCGAGATCGACAACAACCGCCAGCAGGGCAATTTGTCGTCGGCGATCCGTCTGTTCGTCCTGGACTACTTCAAGAGCCGGGCCATGGCCCCGCAGCCGGACAAGGTCCCGGCTCAGTAGCCAAACCTCCAGGGCGCCTTCGACGGCGCTCCGCGGCCCGCACTTTAAAATCGCTCTAAGGTGCGGTTTCAGCGAGTGAGCGCGCTTGACCTCAATGCCTTGCGTTGAAAATACAGGGCATGACCGACACCAATGACACGCGCCCGCACATGCCGCTGGGTCTGGCCAAGCGCGGCTATACCGGCGTCATCCAGCATCTTTCCGCTCGCGAGGCGGGCTCGGCGCTCTCGGACATCGAGCTCGAGAGCCGCCTGATCGAGCTCGGCTTCGTCGAGGGCGCCCGGGTCGAGGTCCTGCACGAGGGGCTGGTCGGGCGCGACCCGATCGCCGTGCGGGTCGACAGCATCACGATCGCGGTCCGCCGCCGCGAAGCCATGGCCATCATCGTCGCCTAGACCGCGACCGGACCTCTGATCCCGGACCAGTGATTCCATGGAATTACCCCTGCTGCATCTCGCCCTGGTGGGCACGCCGAACAGCGGCAAGACCTCGCTGTTCAACGCCCTGACCGGCAGCCGGCAGAAGGTCGCGAACTATCCCGGCGTCACCGTCGAGCGCAAGGAAGGCTTCTTCGTCACGCCCCAGGGACGCCAGGTCTCGGTGGTCGACCTCCCCGGCACCTATTCGCTGCGCGGCCGCAGCCCGGACGAGGAGATCACCCGCGACTTCGTGCTCGGCAAGGCCTCCGGCGAAACGGTGCCCGATCTCGTGCTGTGCGTCGCCGATTCCACCAATCTGCGGCTGACCATCCGCCTGCTGCTCGAGCTCAAGCGCACGGGACGGCCGATGGTGCTCGTGCTCAACATGTTCGACATCGCCGCCCGCCGCGGCATCACGGTCGACGTCGAGCGTCTGGCCAAGGAGCTCGGCCTGCCCGTGGTCACCTCGATCGCGGTGCGCAAGGGCGGCACCGCCGACCTCCTGAAGCTGACCGACGAGATCTCGGCCAAGCTCGCCGCCGAGGCCGAGGCGAACAGCTGGCGCGCGCTCAGCGTCGCCGAATTGCGCGCCACCCAGCGCGAGGCCGACCGCATCATCGCCGACTGCGTCAGCCTGCCGGCCCGGCCCGACACCTGGACCGCGCGGATCGACGCGGTCGTGCTGCATCCCGTCGGCGGCCTCCTCGTGCTGACGCTGATCCTGTTCGTGATGTTCCAGGCGGTGTTCGCCTGGGCGCAGCCGGCCATGGACGTGCTCAAGTCCGGCTTCGACGCGCTCGGGGAGCTGGTGCAGGCCACCCTGCCCGACGGCCTGTTGCAGAGCTTCCTGCAGAACGGCGTGATCTCCGGCGTCGGCAGCGTCATCGTGTTCCTGCCGCAGATCATCCTGATCTTCCTGTTCATCCTGCTGCTGGAAGATTTCGGCTACATGGCGCGCGCCGCGTTCCTGATGGACCGCATCATGGGCGGTGCCGGCCTGCACGGCCGCGCCTTCATTCCGCTGCTGTCGAGCTTCGCCTGCGCCATCCCCGGCATCATGGCGACGCGCGTGATCGACAACAAGCGCGACCGGCTGACCACGATCCTGATCGCGCCGCTGATGACCTGCTCGGCGCGCATTCCGGTCTACACGCTGATCATCTCCGCCTTCATTCCGGCGAAGGAGGTCTGGGGCTTCATCAATTTGCAGGGCCTCGTGATGTTCGGCCTCTACGCGGCCGGCATCGCCAGCGCGCTGGCCGTCTCGTTCCTCATCAAGTTCTTCATGCTGCGCGACTATGCGCCGGCGCCGTTCATGCTGGAGTTGCCGGACTACAAGATGCCCCGGCTGAAATCGATCGTGATCGGCATCTACACCCGCGCCAAGATGTTCCTGGTGCGCGCCGGCACCACGATCTTCTCGATGATGGTGCTGATCTGGTTTTTGGCCTCGTTCCCGCAGCCGCCCGTGGGCGCCACCGAGCCCGCCATCGACTTCAGCCTGGCGGCGATGATCGGCAAGGCGCTCGAGCCGCTGCTCGCTCCCGTCGGCTTCAACTGGCAGATCGCGGTCGCGCTGATCCCGGGCATGGCGGCGCGCGAGGTCGCGGTCGCCGCACTCGGCACCGTCTACGCGATCGAAGGCGGCAAGGAAGCGGCCGAGCAGATCGGCCAGGTGCTGGCGACGAAATGGTCGCTTGCGACCGCGCTGTCGATGCTGGCCTGGTACATCTTCGCCCCGCAATGCGCTTCCACCCTCGCCGTGATCCGGCGCGAGACCGGAAGCTGGACCTGGATGGCGGTGACCTTCGCCTACATGCTGGTGCTGGCCTATGCCGCGAGCCTTCTGACCTACAATTTCGCGGTGGCGCTGGGCGCGGGCTGACCCCCCTCATTACAAAAGTGCGAAAACAACCCCATGCACAGTAGACGGGGGTTGTGAAATCAATGGCTTACGCGAGCGCGAAAATCATCCGACCGCAGATGACGCGCCGGTTGACCCGTCGGACAAAACACTGGCACGCTGCCATGATCGAGCTCAGCGGCATCCCCTCGCAATCATGGATCACTTCAGCACCAAGCGGCTCACGGCCGAGCGGTTGAATGAAACCCACCTCGCCGACCTCGTCGCGCTGCATCTCGATGCCGAGGTCTCCCGCTATCTCGGTGGGGTGCGGACGCCCGAGGTCACGAAGACCTATCTCGCCACCAACATGGCCCATTGGGACCAGCATGGCTTCGGCCTCTGGGTGATGCGAACGCAGGACGGAGCGTTCGTGGGACGCGGCGGCATCCGGCACATTCTCGTCGATGACATCGACGAGATCGAGATCCTCTATGCGTACAAACGCGAATTCTGGGGCCAGGGCTTTGCAAGCGAGATTGCGGCCGCGATGACGGACATCGGGCTGTCGCATTTCAAGCTGCCATCCCTCATCGGCATCGTGAATGTCAGGAACGGCGCATCCCGCCGCGTGCTGGAGAGATCGGACTATCTCGTCGAACGGAGCACGATGCGTCACGGCGAAGACGTCGTGATCTACCGCAAGTCGGGAGCCGCGCGTCCTCCTGCGCGGTGACGGCGACAGCACGCCACCGCGCAAGAGGTTGAGCCGCCCAGCCCCTCAGTGCGGCCCAATGCGTGCCGCGATCACCGATCGCGCCTGATGATTCCCCATAGTCAAACTTGCCCCACGCGCGTCCGCGCTCATTCCCATTCCAGACGAACCAAGTGCCTTCAGCGCTGAATCACTTGCCGCCCTGTCGTGAGATGACAAACCATGTCCTAATGTGTCAAATTCATCAAAAGCAAAGTTCAATGAGTTCAATGCATCATGATCACGATCCGGCACATAGAGATCGTCAAAGCCCTCGCCCACCACCGTCATTTCGCTCGTGCGGCCGAAGCCCTGGGCATCACTCAATCGGCACTGACACGCGCCCTTCAGGCCCTCGAAGGTGACCTCGGCGTGCGACTGTTCGACAGGGGAACGGGCGTTCCCGAGCCGACGATGTTCGGCCGCATCGTGCTGGAGCGCGGCGAGCCGGTGACGCGCAGCATGGACATTCTGTCGCGCGAGATTCGTCTCGCCAGGGGACTCGAGGTCGGCGAGATCACGGTGGCTGCCGGAACGTTTCCGTCCGAGCTGTGGGTGCCGCAGGCACTCGGACGTCTCGCGATGGAGTTTCCAAACCTCCGCTGCCGCCTCCGCTCCACTGAAGCCCGGCTTGCGGTCAAGGAGGTGCTGAACGGAAGCGCCGATATCGCGATCGCCGACCGGGTCGAGGTCCGCGATCTCGACGATCTCGCGTTCGAGAAGCTGATCACCGTCAAGGTCGCCCTGTACTGTCGGCGCGGCCATCCGCTGCTGCGGCACAAGGCGATCAAGCCGGAGGATCTGCTGGACTATCCCCTCACCGGCCCGCGTCCTTCGCATTATTCATCCGAGGCGATCGAGGGCGCCGGCGACTATCGTGCATTCAGGGTGCCGAAATCCGGGGGCTTCGTGCCAAGGATCTGGGCCGAGAGCTTCGCCGCGATGCGCCAGATGGCGATGGCGAGCGATGCGATCGGCTGGGCGCCGATTCCACTTCTGGAGCCATACTGGCGCAGGCGCGAACTCGCCCATCTGGTGATGAAGCCCGCACCGATCGACATCGAATTCGGCCTCATTACCCAACGACACCGCACGCCGGCTCCAGCGGTGACGACCTTTGTCAGGATCCTCTCGGCCATCGCTGTGAACAAGCCCGTGCCCCGCGATCTGACCTGATTGGCCGCATCCGGCCGCGCAACACGCCGGATTTGCAGGTCAACGATCCCACATGCTTCGTCCAATTTTGGACCGACACGGCTCGACCGACGTCGCATCCTCAGGCATTGGGCCCGAGCCGGGCAATCCACAGGAACCAGTGCGGTAAACGGTCGCCGCTCCCGGCCCGACGGTCGCCTTCGTTCAACCTGCCCGGGCCGACCTCGCCGCGGGAACTCAATCCGAGTGTGTGAGTTCCATAGACGGACTTCGTTCGGTCCAAGGGGCCGCTCAGCCAGCCTTCTTTTTGGAATGCGTTAAGGGGGTGCAATGACCGGTACGTCGACGGGTGCTTCCGACAACAGTCCCAAAGATTTGCCAAGAGTTTCGACCGGCAGCGAGGGTTTGGATGACATCCTCGGCGGCGGCTTGGACGCCAACCGGATGTATCTCTATGAAGGACGGCCGGGCACCGGCAAGACCACGATTTCGCTGCAATTTCTTCTCGAAGGCGTGAGGGGCGGCGAGCGCGTGCTCTATATCTCCCTGTCCGAGACGAGGCGGGAGCTCGAGCTCGTCGCGCGTCGGCACGGCTGGTCTCTGCAAGGCGTCGACATTTTCGAGCTGGTTCCGCCGGAAACGACGCTCGATCCCGATCGCGAGCTCACGGTCTTCCACCCGGCCGAGATGGAGCTCAGCGAAACGACCGGTTTGATCTTCAAGGAGGTCGAGCGGATCAATCCCACCCGCGTCGTGCTCGACAGCCTGTCCGAACTGCGTCTGCTCGCCCAGAACCCGCTGCGCTACCGGCGCCAGGTTCTGGCCTTGAAGCACTTCTTCACCAACCGCAACTGCACTGTCGTGCTGCTCGACGATCTATCCTCGTCGCAGGACGATCTGCAGCTGCATTCGATCGCGCACGGCGTCGTCATGCTCGAGCAACTCGCCATCGACTACGGCGCGGAGCGGCGCCGGCTGCGCGTGATCAAGATGCGCGGCATCCGGTTTCGCGGCGGGTATCACGACTTCACGATCGCGCAAGGCGGCTTGCGGATCTTTCCCCGGCTCGTCGCGGCCGAACATCACAAGACCTTTCCCGGCGAATTCGTGTCCAGCGGCAACTCCCAGCTCGATCAGCTGCTGGGAGGCGGGCTCGAGCGCGGCACCAACGCGCTTCTGCTCGGATCCGCCGGTGTCGGCAAGTCGTCGGTTGCGCTGACCTACGCCATCGCGGCTGCCGAGCGCGGCGAGCACGCAGTGTTCTTCGCTTTCGATGAAGGCCGCGGAACGGTGGAAGCACGTGCCCGGACACTCGGTCTGCCGCTGGAGAAACATCTCGCCACCGGGGCCATCCGGTTTCAACAGGTTGACCCGGCTGAATTGTCGCCCGGCGAGTTCGCGGCGACGCTGCGCCGGAGTGTCGAGATCGACAATTCCCGCCTTGTCATCATCGACAGCCTGAACGGCTATTTGAACGCGATGCCGGACGAACGCTTCCTCATCCTGCAGATGCACGAGCTGCTCAGCTATCTGGCCCAGCAGGGCGTGCTCACGATCCTGATCCTCGCCCAGCATGGGCTCGTCGGCCCGATGGATACGCCGCTCGACATCAGCTATTTGAGCGATGCGGTGGTGATGCTGCGCTATTTCGAGTTCGGCGGAACGGTGCGCCGCGCCTTGTCGGTCGTGAAGAAGCGCAGCGGCAATCACGAGCATACCATCCGCGAGTTTCGGCTCGGCAACGCCGGGATCAAGCTCGGCCCGCCCCTCAAGGAGTTCAGCGGCATCTTCTCCGGTAACCCGCATTATACCGGCACGGCACTCCCGGAAGGACCGATCGAATGAATGCGGACCGCGATAGCCGCGTTCTCATATTCGCCCCGATCGGACGCGACGGACCGGCATCAGCCGAGCTCTTCCGCAGCTCCCATCTAGACGCGGTGAACTGCCGAAGCCTGCCCGAACTCGTCAACGCGATGAGTGAAGGCGTGGGCGCAGTCTTTCTCGCCGAGGAAGGATTGTTCGGGAAGGACACGGCACCGCTGGCACAATGGATCGCGGCGCAACCGCCATGGTCCGACCTGCCCTTTGTGGTCCTCACCAGCCATCGAGAGCAGCCGTCTGTCGTTGCGTGGCGACGCAGCATCGTCGAGCTTCTCCGCAACGTTTCGCTGCTCGAACGTCCGGTTCAGCCGATCACACTGACCAGCGCGGTTCAATCCGCGATGCGGGCGCGGCGGCGCCAGTATGAAATCCGGGCCCTGCTCCAGGCCCGTGAGCAGACGGCGCAAGAGCTGGAGAAGCTGGTGGTCGAGCGAACACGCGAGCTGAAAGAGGCCAACGAGCAGTTACGTCTCGAAATGAGCGAGCGTGCCCGTGTCGAGGAGACGCTCCGCCAAGCGCAGAAGATCGAGGCGATCGGCCAGCTCACCGGCGGTGTCGCGCACGACTTCAACAATCTGCTGATGGTGATTTCCGGCGGCCTCGACATGCTCGACCGCCAGACCGATCCAAACCGGCGCCGGCGTCTGATGGACGGGATGATCCAGGCGGCACAGCGCGGCGCCAGCCTGACCAAGCAGCTGCTGGCGTTCTCCCGCCGGCAGACGCTTCGGCCGCAGCCCGTCGACGTCGCCGCGCAGATCGGCGGAATGCGTGAACTGCTGGACCGCAGCTTGCGGGGCGACGTTCACGTCGAGTTCGACTTTCCGGATTCGCTGTGGCCGGTGGAGGTCGATCCCGGAGAGCTCGAGCTGGTCATTCTCAACCTGGCCGTCAATGCCCGCGACGCCATGCCCAATGGCGGCACGATCGTCGTGCGCGGGGAGAACCTGCCGGATATCAACGACGGGCAGATCGCCGGCGACTACGTCCGGCTGTCCGTCGTCGACACCGGCGTGGGCATGTCTCCGGAGATTTTGACGCGCGTGTTCGAGCCGTTCTTCACGACCAAGGACGTGGGAAAGGGCTCGGGGCTCGGGCTCGCGCAGGTCCACGGATTTGCGACCCAGTCCCGGGGCACCGTACGAATTCAATCGGAGGTCGACCGAGGCACCAGCATCGAGCTGTACCTGCCGCGATCCTTCGATCTTCCTTCCAGCGAGCGACACCTGATCGACCTCACCCGGGTGCGGCCGAAGCGAAGCAACCAGGGCCAGGTCCTGCTGGTGGAGGACGACGACGAAGTTGCCGCGCTCGTCAGCGAGATGCTCGGCCAGCTCGGTTTCGAAGTCACGCGCGCCGCCAGCGCTGCCGCGGCACTCGGCGCTCTCGCCGATGGCCGCTCGGTCGACATTGTGTTTTCGGACATCATGATGCCGGGAGGCATGAACGGCGTCGAGCTCGCACGCGAGATCAGAAAACGGCGAAGCGACATCCCGGTCTTGTTGACCAGCGGCTATTCCGAAGCGTCGGCCCACGACGCCGACGCAGCGGGCATCCAGATCCTGGCGAAGCCCTACCACATCGAAGAGCTGGCGGCAGCTCTGAGCGCGGCAAGATCAGGCTTTCGGCCCGATGCAGGATCCAAACGCTCCAGTTCCTGCTGAGAGCGCTTACCTGAAATAGCCCATCACGAGATCGACGTCCGCGCTGCGGGCCACCGCGCCGGTCAGCTCGGCGTCGATGACGCGGCGGCAGGCTTCGATCGCGGCGTGGTCGCCGAGATCATTGGCGGCTTCCAGCACGAGCCAGGCCGCGTCCACCGACGCCTTGTCCGGGGCTCCCCCGCCGATATCGGCGGTGGCGGCACCGTTGAGGTTCTTCTTGCGAACAGCGGTGCCGAATTGAGGCAACATTGCAAATACTCCCCTGTCGAATTTCCGCTCAGTGGACCTGTAGCTCGGGCTGACGGCCCGCATCACCCGTGCCGGTCTTGCGCGACTGGTAGAACTTCAGAATGCTGCGCGAGGTCTCGATCTTGAGGCGACCATATTCGCGCTCGTTGTCCTGCAGCTCGCGCGCCGTGATCAGATGATCCTTGGCGCCCAGGAACAGCAGCGACATGGTCGTGTCCCAGGAGAAGTCGAGCGCCTTGCACAGGACCAGCATCATCTCGCGATTGCGGTCCATCAGCGCGCGCTCGATCACGTCGACCGGGAGCGAGGACAGCAGCGACAGGCCGATCTGTACCTCGTCGAAGCGATGCTGGCGTGCGTAGTTCGAAATCGAATCCTGGTTGAGGTTGCCCTGCCGGTACTGCGTCGTGACCACGCGCTTGGCGACGAAATAGCTGCGCGAGGACGGGCCGAACTTGGACTGGAGATCGCCGGTGACCTCGGTCACCGAGCTCTGGATCTGCGCCATCATCTCGGGCCGCTCGGTCTCGAGGCGGCGGCGGACGTCTTCCGAGGCCTTCGAGATCAGCTGCTGGAAGACGTGGCGCGGCACGTCCTTGCGCAGGCCGATCTGCTCGGCGAGGATCGAATCTCCCTCGGCGCGGCGGACCATGTGCAACAGGCCCGAGCCGGAGAAGCGCGCGCCCTCGTTCTTCGCAACCGACGTCACGACCTCCTGGTTGCCGCGCTTGACCAGCACGTCGGTCACGGCCTCGCCGATCGACGAGCGCTGGGAAATCGCGAGCAGATGCGACTGGCCCTTGGTCAGGGCGCTCTCGACCAGCATCTTCTCGTCGATGCGGCTGGAGTTGCGCAGCACGGGACCGGCGACTTCGATCGCGTCGTCAAGCGCGAGCTTCTCGATGACGTTGAGCGGGGCGTGATCGCACGCCGACATCACATCCGAGAGCTGCGCCCGCGCGGCGACCTCGATCTCCTCGGCGAGCCGGCCGATGACTTCGCCGAACATGCTGATCTCGTCGTCGCTGTAGCGGCCGGTAATCAGAATGTCGGTCGCATGCCACAACGCCTTCGCCCGGCTTTCCTCGGTGCCGCGCGCGATCGCGTCGTCCAGATCCTGCAGAAGCGATTTCGCCCCGTTCATCTCGATTACCCCAGTTCTTGGCGAGTCATCCCGCCGCTCGTGGCGGGACTTTCGGATTCCTCTGGGAACTGACGTTAGAGACCAAACGCGAGAATTCGGTAAAATCGGCAAATCAGTTTTGCCGGGCAAAATTCATTCAAATGCGCGGGAATGGGTTTACTCAAAGATGAGGAAGACGGTGCGCCCCCTCTCCCGCTTGCGGGAGAGGGTCGGGGACAGGGCTATCTCAACGGAAGGAATCCCTAAATCGAGAAAGCCCTCACCCGGCGCTTCGCGCCGACCTCTCCCGCAAGCAGGAGAGGTGAGCACCCAATCCGCCTCACGGATTCTGCGGCGTCAGCACCAGCGGCGGCTTTGGCTTCGGCTTTGCGGGCGGCGGACCTGGCGCCGGCTTGACGTCGATGGCCGGGGGCAGCGGCGCAAGTTGCTGGCTCGCGAGCGGCGGGCTCGGCGCAGCGGGAGCGGCCTGCGGAGCCTTCGGGGTCGGCGCGGCCTTGGGCTTCGGCGGCACGCGGCGCGGATCCTGGCCCGGCAGCGGCACGTTGGCGGGCGCCTGCTCGGGCGCGGTCTCCGGAGCGACCAGCGTCGGCAGCGCCGCGGTCGCCGGCGGCGGCTCGCCGCGCTCGATCGCGTCGAGCCGGCGCGTCTCGCGGTCGATCGTGCGCACCGCAAGCCAGGAGGACAGCGGCGCAAGATCGATCGTGCGATTGAGCTTGTCGGGCGGACCCGCCGCGAACAGCTGGATTTCCGGCGGGGCGCCGGAGAGGCCGGTCATGATCGGTGTCAGGCTGGCGCGGATGTCGGCCTGGTCGGCGGGAATGTCGTAGCCGCCGGAGACGATGGCGCGGGCGTTCCTGGCTTCCAGTGGCGTCGCGCCGACGCGCAAGCGTCCGTCGCGGATCGTGAACGGGATCTGCGCCGAGGCCACTGCGATCGGCGCAGCGGCAAGCGCGGGCTCGACCAACTGCCGCAAGCGGTTGTCGTCGGCGACCTGGCCGCCGTCGCTGGCGCGGATCGCGATCTCGAAGGCGCGCGGATTGAGGCCGCTGATTTCCGCGGAGTCCAGCGTCACCGTGCCGTTGCCGGCGAGCGCGCCGGTGAGCGCCGCGACGCTGCGGCCCTGGCTGGTCAGCGCCATCTGCACCGAGACGCGACCCTTCGGCAGCGCAAGATCGCGGTAGCGCAGCGCCGCTGCATCGACATTGCCGAGCTCGATGCGCGCGTTCAGAGCAAGGCCGTTGGCACCGTTGCGCGCGTCAAAGCTCGCCGACATCTCCCCGCCGCCAACGCCGCCCTTCAGCGCATCGAGCGCGAGCGACTGGCCGTCGCTGCGGATCGTGCCGCCGAACGGGCGCAGCTCGATGCCGCCGGGCAACGTCCCGCGCAACGCCTGGAAGGCGATGCGGCCGCGCCAGCCCGTGACGAGCCCTGCGCCCAGCGGTTCGCCCGTGTCGTGCCCGGCAGCCCCGATCGCCAGCGCGAGCGCCGGCGCGAGATCGAGCGTATCGAGACCGACTTCGCCGTCGACGCTTCTGTCCTGATCCAGCGTCACCGCCAGATGGCCGCGCAGATGCGAGCCGGCCGCATTGCCGTCGAGATCGTCGAAAGTCAGGCGATTGCCCGTCAGCCCGACACGCGAGGACAGGCTGACGTTCTGCGCCGATTTGTCGGTCGGGCTGATCCCGAGCAGCGGCGCCAGATTGGCGCTGCGCACGCGCAGGTTCACGCTGCCTTTCGGCTCCGACAATTCGACGCTGCCCTGCGCGTCGGCATCCAGACCGCCGCCGCTGAGTTTTGCATTCAATTGCAACGGCCGCCGCCAGGCGCCGGTCAGCTTGCCCTCGAATTGCGAGGCGCCCTCGCCTGCGGCGACCACGCGATCGAGCCCGAGCAGCGCCAGCAGCGCACTCGCCTGCGGCGTCGCGACTTTCGTCTCCAGCGTGAAGTCGCTGCTGCGCAGGCGGTCGAGGTCGATGCCGCCGACGGCCGCCGATGGCGTCTGCGCGGCCAGCGTCGCGGTCGCCTTGAGCTGCGGCGCGTCGAGCTCGAGTGCGGCGCGGGCGTTGCTGCGATCGGCATGCTCGGCGTTCTTGTCGAGGCTGAGATCGAGCTTGAGGCGCGTGGCGCCGGGCAACGATGGAAGCGCATCGAAGCGCGCGCGCAAAGCGGGCGCGAACGGCTCGATCAGCGCGGTAAGCTCGCGCAGCGAATTGGCCGAGGATTTCAGCGCGAGCTTGCCGGTGACCTTGGCACGGTCGAAGCTGCCGCTCGCCTCGGTGGTGACGCCGCCGGCCTGACCGAAGCGCAGTTGCTCCAGCGACAGCGATGCGGGGCCGTAGGCAAGCTTGGCCGCGAACGGCCGCAGCTCCTGGCCGGCGGAAATCGCGCGGCCGATGTCGAGCGAGAGTTTTGCTTCTTCCGGCCACTCGCCCTGCGGTCCCGCGAGCGCGCGCACGAAGCTTGCGGCGGCGTCGAGGTCGAGCCGGTCGGCCTTGAGGTCGGCGTCGATCCGCGAGCCCTTGCTCGCGCCCGTTTGCACGAAGGCTATGCGGCCTTCGACGGTGCCACCTTCGATGTCGGCCTTGAGCTTGTCGACGGCGAGATGATTGGCGGCGACGGTGACGTCGCCGGCCAGGCGCAGCGGCCGCGTGCTGCGCCGGTTGATCTCGCTGCGGCCCTGGAGCCAGGCCATCAGCGTATCGGGATCGGAGGATTCGACGCTGAGACGGCCGCTGAAGCTGTCGGCGCCCGGTGTTGCACCATTGAGCGAGAGCTGCGTCATGCCGGGCGCGCGCAGCTCGAGCCGCTGGAAGGTCCAGGATCGCCCGTCGGTCTGGAGCTCGGCCGTGATGTTCTGCAGTGGACGGCCGCCGAGCATGATCTGATCGGAGTTGAACTCGATCTGCGCCGGGATCGGCGCCTGCGGAATGGCAGCTAACCCCGCCCGCAGCGCCGGCAGGATGCGCAGCGGCTCGGCATCGTCCTTGTCCGTATTCTTGGCCGCGAGCTTGTCGGCATCGACCTGGCGCGCCGACAGCACCGCGCGCAGCAGCGGCGAGGCGCCGAACCTGAGATCGCCGACACCGCCGAGCTTCAGCGCGCTGTCTTCAGGGCCGAAGCTCGCGTCGATCTGCTCGAACTTGGCACCGGCCGGGTCCGCCCTCAGCTTGGTCGTGAGCTTCCACGGCGTCGGCCCCGCCTCGCCGGGCTTCTTCGCAGCCGGCACGGCCAGCGTCAGCGCGCCCTCGAATTTCGGCAGGCGGTTGTCGAAGGCGAGCACGCCTTCGAGATCGGCGAGGATGGCGCGCGCGCCGGGATCGATGTTGAGATGAAGACGGGTGGCGTTGCCGTCGGCGCTCGGGCCGGAGGAGACGCGAAACGGATAGCGCACCCCGTTGGCGGTGAAGCGGCCGTCGCCGCGCACCGAGCCCGCCAGCGAGCGAACGTCGCCGGAGAAGGCGATGTCGTTCAGCTCCAGAGTCGAGCGGCTGGCGGCATCGTGGAGCGCAATGCGGCCGGTGAGATTGAGCCGCTCGATGGCGAGGGATGCCAGATTGAAGGTGCCGCTCGCGGTGGAGGGCAGATCGACCCGTCCCCTCGCATCGAGGCCGAGATCGACCGCCATGCCGCCCACCGAAAGCTCGGTGGCGCGCCATTCCCCGCGCATCAGGGAGCTGAGGCTGAACTCGACGTCGAGCTTGTCGGCGCGCAGGCGGCCGAGATCGTTGTTGCCGCCGAAGGTGACCTGGCGCAGCCGCAGCGTCGGCGCCGGCAACAGCCGCGCGTCGAGCTCCCCCGCGACCCGCACCGGCACGCCGATGATCTTGCCAGCCTCCGCCTCGAACTGGGGCCTGAACTGGTTCCAGTCGACGTAGTAAGGCCCGATCAGCGCGGCCAGCAGCGCAATGATGAAGGCAATCGCCAATCCGAGCAGCGTCGTCTGCACGGGTCTCCCCTCGGCCAAACCGGCAACCGGACCAAACCCTGGCCTTAGCGGACTTCAGGCGTGCCGGAACAGTCCCTTATATAGGGGGAAGTGTGGCGAAGTCACAGCGACTGTTGCGCGCGGAGGTTAATGCCCGGGGGCGCCTCACCAGCTCGCCGGCAGCCGCTTCAGGCCGCGCAGCACGAAGGTCGGCCGCCATTCCGGGTTTTCGACGTCGTCGATACGCAAGTCCGGCAGCCGCCGCAGCAGCGTGGCAATGGCGATCTCGGCCTCGATGCGCGCCAATTGGGCGCCCAGGCAGAAATGGATGCCGCCGCCGAACGACAGCGGCTTGACGTTCGCCCGGGTGACATCGAGCCGGTCCGGCCGGTCAGGATAGACCGCGGGATCGCGGTTGGCCGAGCCGAGCAGGCACAGCACGGTCTCGCCCTTGGGGATCCGCTTGCCGCCGAGGTCCTCGATCTCCTCCAGCGCGACGCGTCCGGTCATCTGCACCGAGGAATCGTAGCGCAGGAATTCCTCGATCGCGCCTTCCATCAGTTCGGGCCGCGCCTTGAGCAGCGCCAGCTGGTCCGGATTGCGGTGAAGCGCGAGCAGGCCGTTGCCGATCAGATTGACCGTGGTCTCGTGGCCGGCGCCGAACAACAGGATGATGTTGGCGGTCAGCTCCTCGTTGGTGAGCTTGTTGCCGTCCTCCTCGGCCTGCACCAGCTGGGTGGTGAGATCGTCGGCGGGATTCTTGCGGCGGAGCTCGAACAGCTGCTGGAAATACATCTGCGCCATCAGATTGCCCTCGTTACCCTTCTTGATCTCCTCGGGCGTGAGGGGCACGGGGTCGAGCAGCCGCCCGCCGTCGCGCGAGCTCTTGTAGAAGACCTCGCGATGATCCTCGGGGATGCCGAGCATCTCGCAGATGATGGTGACTGGCAGGCGGAAGGCGAAATCCTCGATCAGGTCCATGTGGCCGCGCTCGATCACGGCATCGATCGCCTGGTCGACGATCTCCTGGATGCGCGGTCGCATGTCCTCGACCCGGCGCGCGGTGAAGGCCTTCACGACGAGGCCGCGCAGGCGGGTGTGATCGGGCGGATCGGCCTGCAGCATCCAATGGCTCATGCTGCGGAACACCGGCTCGTCCATGATCTTGTCGCTGTAGCGGCGCTTGGAGCGCTCGACGAAATCCTTGCCGAAGCGCTTGTCGCGCATCACGAGGCTGACGTCGGCATGGCGGCTGGCGACGAACTGGCCGAACGGCGTCACGTGGATCGGGTCCATCGTGCGCAGCCGGTCATAGTGCGGATAGGGATCGCGGATGAAGTCCGGCGCGAGCGGGTTGAACAGCGGCGCGCCGCCGGCGCCTTGCACGTGCTCGTTCATGGTGACCTCAAATCGGTTGCCGCATGACACGAATACGACGAGCGCAGCCCCACTGCCCGGCGTAACCATCCCTGAATTTATCAACTCGATACATTGTTGTATCGAGTTGCATTCTGCCCTAGCCTCGTCCGATGTCAAGGGCGAGAACCAGACCGACCAGGGACGACACGCGCGACAAATTGTTCGAGGCGGCCGCGCGGGTGTTCGAGGATGACGGCATCGGCGGCGCCAGCATCGAGGCGATCGCGGCGGCGGCGGGCTTCACCCGCGGCGCGTTCTATTCGAATTTCAAAAGCAAGGATGAGTTGATCATCGCTATGCTCGAGGACCATGTCGAGCAGTCGATCCGCCGCAACCTCGACATCCTCGCCGAGCACGACAATCTCGACGACTTCATCGCGGCGTTGAAGGCGATGGATCGCAGCAAGCAGGATCCGCTCGGCCGCTCGCCGCTGCTGCACATGGAGATGATCCTGTTCGTCGCGCGCGCCGAGAAGCGCCGCCCCGAGCTCGCCAAGCGTCTGCGCGCGCGGCGCAAGCTGGTTGCCGACATCGTCGAGGCGACGTTGCAGAGCAACGGCAAGAACGAGAAGCTAAACCCGCCCTGGATGGCTTCAATCGTGCTCGCGCTCGAAGACGGCTTTCGCCTGCATCGGTTGATTGACCCCGAAACGACGCCGGCCGACAGCTTTCTGCGCGCGATCACGGATCTCAGGCGCAGGACGGGATTGGCGGCGAGCCAGGGCGAAACTTCGTAAGGCGCGAGCGGGCTTTGTCTTGCATGCGAGCTGCGACATATGGTCGTGCGCTCGTCAAACACAATCACGCAACAGCCGCGTACCCCAAATGCCACAAGCCGTCGTGAAGTTGGCACGCTTTTGACGGTCGGGTTGACACAGAATAGCAATCTGCAGAAATGCTACCTGCGGAGATAAGGTGCGACGCGCCTCCGGGCGCGTCGTTGTTGGGAATGCCATGAAGTTGGGAATGCAAGGGATCGCTGTCGGGTGTCCGCCGAGGGATCCCTGCGATCAGTCAACTGGTCGCCATGGCATTCGCCTTGCAGAAGCCCGCCGCGCTCAACCGGCATTGTTCCGACGCGCTTTGCTTTGCGCGACCTCGCTTCCGAAGTCGACCCTGCTCGCGATGGCGCTGGCAAGCATCACCTCGCCGGCATGGGCGGCCTGCACGGCCGCTGACACCACGACTTGCAGCGCGACCGGAGGAAGCGGCGCAGCGGGACGTGGCGGCAATGGCGGCGCGGGCAATGGGCAAGGCGGCGGCTCGAGTCACATCGACGGCGGCGGTGTCACGGTCCAGGATGCAGGAAGCCCGAGCACGAACGGCACCGGCGGCGCGAGCGCAGCCGGCGATGTCGCCACGGCTGCCGGTGGAGCGACAGGTGCGTCCGTGGTGGCAACCGGAGTTTTCATCAATGGGAACATCGCGGGGACGGCCGGCGATCCGGGGCTCACCGGCCTGAATTTCGGCCCGGGCGGCGGCGGCGGTGGTGCTGGAATCTACTACAGCGGATCGGACATCACCATCGGCGCCGGCGTCACCGTTGCCGGCGGCGGCGGCGGGACGGGTGGGGACGTGTCCAATAATGTGGTGGGCAATGGTGGCGGCGGAGGCGGCGGCGGGAGCGGATTCATGGCGAGAGTTCCCGGTGCCCAGATCAGCAACAGCGGCTCCCTCGTCGGCGGCGCGGGCGGAACAGGCGGCGCCGGTGGCTTCAGCGGCGGCGGGGGTGGAGGCGGTGACGGACTGCTTTCGCTCGGCAGTTCCGCAATTATCACCAACATCGGCTCCATCACCGGCGGCGATGGCGGAGCGGCGGGCGCCGGTCTGACCGCCGCAGGAACGAGCGGCGCGGGCGGCGTCGGCGTCAACCTCGTGGGCGGCTTCAACGTGGTCGCCAACATAGGGACGATCACAGGGGGCGGCAGCAATGGCGGCGCGGCCGGCGTCGGCATCATCACGCGCGGCAGAGACACGATCACCAACGCCGGCACCATCAGCGGCGGGCTCGCCGGCGGGACGCGCGCGGCGGCCATCGAATTCGCCGGCACCGACAACAGCCTCAATCTGCTGACCGGATCGACGATCATTGGCGGACTTGCAATCGACGCGGGCGCTTCCGCGACCATCGCCGCGCGAAACGCCGGGCTCACGCTCAGCAATGCGATCTCGCTGGCCGACGGCACGGCCGCCCTCACCTTCGATACCAGCACGACAGGCCTCCTCGCCTCGGGCGTGATCTCCGGCGCCGGCACGGCAACGCTGACCGGAACCAACACGCTGATGCTGTCAGGCGTGAACACCTTTACGGGCGTCACCACGATCAGCAGCGGAACGCTCGCGCTGACCGGCAGCGGCAGCATCGCCGCGTCGGCCGGCGTGGTCGCCAACGGCGTTTTCGATATCTCCGGCACCGTGTCCGGCGCCTCGATCCGCGCATTGAGCGGCAGCGGTGCCGTCGCGCTCGGCAGTCGAACGCTGACCCTGAGCAACGCCGGCGGCACCTTCAGCGGCGTCATCGGCGGCTCGGGCGGCGTGACCCTGTCCGGCGGCACGCAGACGCTGACGGGCATCAATACCTACATAGGCGCAACCACGATCGGCAGCGGCGCGACGCTCGCGCTCGGCGCCGGCGGCAGTATCGCCGCCTCCAGCGGCGTCACGACCAACGGCACGCTCGACATCTCGGCGACAACCGCGGGTGCATCGCTGGCAAACCTCGCCGGCACGGGCACGGTTGCGCTTGGCACCCGCACGCTGACGCTGACGAACGCTTCGGGCACATTCGCCGGCGCGATCGCGGGCACCGGCGGGTTGACACTCGACGGCGGAACGGAGCAGCTGACCGGGGCCAATACCTACACGGGAGCAACCACGATCAACGCCGGCACGCTGGCGTTGGCCGGTGCGGGCAGCTTGTCGTCAGCCACGCGCCTGGTGCTGGCCGGCAGCAGCGCAATTTTCGACATGTCCGCCGCAGGCCCGCAATCCATTGACAGCTTGTCTGGCGTGACGGGCTCTCAAATTGCCCTCGGTGCCAACGCCTTGACGGTGACCGTGACCGGCGGCGACATTTTCGCCGGCACGCTGAGCGGCAGCGGCGCTTTCACCAAGCAAGGCAGCGGCACGCTGGTGCTGAATGGCGTGAGCGGCGCCTTCTCGGGCACCACGACAGTGGGGAACGGGACGCTCAAGGTCGGCGACACCGGCAATCCCGGCGCCGTGCTCGGCGGGGACGTGGTCGTCGGAGCACTGGGCACGCTCGGCGGCAGCGGCACGGTCGGCAACACCCTCGTCACCGGCGGCACGCTCTCGCCCGGCAATTCCATCGGCCTTTTGACCGTTGCCGGCAATCTCACCTTCACGTCCGGCTCGACCTATGAGGTCGAGGTGTCGCCGGTCAATGCCGACCGCGTCAACGTGACGGGAACGGCGACGCTCGGAGGCGCGACGGTCGCCGCCACCTACGCGCCCGGCAGCTATGTTGCCAAGCGCTACACGATCCTCAGCGCGACCGGAGGCGTCAACGGCGCCTTCAGTGGACCTGTGAACACGAACTTGCCGGCGAGTTTCTTCGGCTGGCTCAGCTATGACAGCAACAACGCCTATCTCAATCTGACGCTGAACTTCGCCGGCCTGAACTTTGGCAGCGGCCTCACCGTCAATCAGCAGCATGTCGCGAGCACGCTGACCGACTTCTTCAACACGAACTCGGGCATTCCGCTGGCGTTCGGCGCGCTGACGCCTGCGGGCCTGTCGGTTGCCTCCGGCGAGCTCGGCACGGGCGTGATTCAGTCTTCGCTGAAGGCCGACGATCTGTTTCTCAATCTGCTGCTCGATCCGACCACGGCCGGCCGCGCCGGAGGATTCAGCACGCAGGACGGCATGTCGCATGTCGCGGCTGACGATGTGGCGCTGTCCTATGCCGCCGGGCGACCGGGCGGCATGCGCGAGAACGAAGCCTACGCGATGGCGGCCAAGGCGCCGCGGCTCGCAGCGCAACCTGCCAACCCATGGAACGTGTGGGCGGCAGGCTATGGCGGCTCCTCCAGCATTGGCGGCAACGCGGCGGTGGGATCGCAGGACACCAGAGCGCAGGTCCGGGGCATCGCAGCAGGCGCCGACTACAGGCTCTCGCCGGATACCCTGGTTGGCTTTGCACTCGGCGGTGGCGGCACGTCCTATTCGCTGGCAAGCGGCTTCGGCTCCGGCTCCGCCGATCTGTTCCAGGCCGGCGTTTACGGCCGACATCAGTTCGGCCGCGCCTATGTCTCCGCCGCATTTGCTTATGGCTGGCACGACGTGACAACCACGCGCAGCATCGCGCTCGCCGGCCCCGACACGCTGCGGGGCCGCTTTCGCGCCGACAGCTTCGCTGGCCGGTTCGAGGGTGGCTATCGATTTGCGACCGCGCTTGTCGGCTTGACGCCTTATGCCGGGGTGCAGGCGATCAACTTCCGTCTGCCATCCTATGCCGAGCAAAGCCTCGTCGGTGGCGGCCTGTTCGCACTGAACTATGGTGCGCAAACCACGATCGACACCCGGACCGAGCTCGGCTTTCGCACCGACAAGTCACTCGCGATCAGCGATGGTGTGCTGACGTTGCGCGGCCGGCTGGCATGGGCGCATGATTACAATGCGGACCGTGCGGTAAGTGCGGCCTTCCAGTCGCTGCCAGGCACGAGCTTTGTCGTGAACGGCGCGCGGCCGGATCCCGATTCCGCGCTTGTCAGCGCGGCCGTAGAGACGAAGTGGCGGAGCGGCTTCTCGGTCGGCGCGACGTTCGAAGGCGAATTCTCCCGCAATCTCACCGGCTATGCCGGCAAGGGAGTCGTCAAGTACAGCTGGTGAGCTGCAGCTCGCGCCTATTTCTTTTTTGCGGGTCCGAAATCCGGCTGCCAGGCGGCTTCCTTTCGGCTCGGAGCCGCGGCGATGACCTTGGACTTATCCTTCTTCGGCTTCTTGGCTTCGCGATTGCTGCGTTGCTGACCCTTCGCCATGCCGCTCTCCTCTGTTGGTTCAAGTTCGTCGAATTCATCCGCCTGGAGCACCCGTCCGCGCGGGGTGCAGACCCTGACGTCCATGTAGCCGTCGCGCAGCAGCTTTCGAGCAAGGCGTAGCGCGACCGTCGCATTGCCGCGGCCGAGATTGGAGCTGCCGTATTCGTTGGTCCCGCTGACCAGATACGGCACGCGCGTCGGCCTAGCCATTGAGAAGAGCCGCGGCGCACACCAGAAGCAGAAGAAATAACGGAACGATCACCGGCGGCACGATCCATTCCGAGATGTGAACACGCGACATCGAACGCTCCTGCGAAGCCTTCGGCGGGAGTACACGTGCCCCTCAGTCACCGGTCGAAGCCGTTGAGACGTGCGGTGATGGCAGCGACCTTACGCCCGCACTGAAGCGATAGCGAGGGTTAAATGCCTCACCGGCGTCCATCGCGCTGTGACACTGTCGTCGGCGGCGCGGTGACGTTAGTGCTGGCTATTGCCGCGCCAGGAGCGCATGCTCGCGGGCAGCCGGCACCGGTTGGGGCTTCACTTGCGAAAGGCAGGCGCGCATGACCATCCGCTCGCGGCGAGAAACCGTCACGTTCAAGCATCCGTTCCGCATGCGCGGCATCGACCGCGTCTTGCCGGCCGGGGCCTATGAGGTCGTCACTGACGAGGAGACGATCGAGGGCCTGACTTTCGCCGCCTATCGCCGCATTGCCACAATGATCACCGTTCCCGCCGAAGGCGCAGGCGGCATTATGGAGATGCTGTCGGTCGGCTCGATCGATCTTGCGAACGCGCAAGCCGCAGATGCGAGCATCGCCAATGACTGATCATACCGTGGATCTCGACAAGCACCGGGGCATGGCCGCCCAGAAGGCCACCGACCTGCGCCGCGCGCTGGCGGAAGTCGAAGCCAACACCAGAGAGCTGCGCGAGCGCGAGGCCGATCTCGAGCACCGCATGATGACGGTGCCCGCCGCGTCCTGGCCGGAGGCCGCGGTGAAGGCGCGTCATTTGCTCAACCTCTACGCGGCGAGCCTGCCCACTGAAGACACGCGCCACCGCGCGCTGGTGACGGCGCTGTTCGACGATTTCGCCCGGCTGTCGGGGGAGAGCTGAGGCGACGACCGCCGCCTGCATTCCCAACGCGCCATGCGCGGCCAGAACGCAGGCGGCCGGCCGCCGGCAGTGAATTGAGAGGTGCGATCGTGCCTGGCGATCACGCAATGGAGCAAGCCATGACATTGACCAGCGGCCGCTTTATCAGCCACGAATACGACCGGATGATCGTCCGGTTCTCGATGCATGACGGCACCAGGGAAGTTCCTTGCGCCGTCTCGACCTCCGCGATGGATGATCTCGAGCGTGGCCCGCAGGTCAAGCCCGAGCAGCGAGAGGCTCAGTTCACCCGCCTGCGAGATCGCATCGAAGCACGCGCGGCGAGCAAATATCGCGCGACGGAGTTCGAAGGCACGCCGCCGGGCATCGTGCTGCGCGGCATCGATTTCAGGACATAGGGGATGATCGCTGCCAACCCCGAGGTCGTCTCTACTCGGCCTTTGCCTTGATGTCCGGCAAGGGCGGCTTGCGTTCAAAGGGCTTCTTTTTCGGCGGCGCGGGCAGCAATCCCTCTCTGATCGCCTGCTTGCGGGCAAGCTTGCGGGCGCGACGAATGGCTTCAGATTTCTCGCGAGTCTTTCTCTCCGACGGCTTTTCATAGGAACGCCGCTGCTTCATTTCGCGGAAGACGCCCTCGCGCTGCATCTTCTTTTTGAGAACACGGAGCGCCTGGTCAACATTGTTGTCTCTGACGAGTACGTGCAATTGATTCTCCCTGCTGGGGGCTGCGAAAGCGACACGTCCTGCAAGGCAGCCCATTGCGCAGGAGTTTCATTGCGATTTTTGAGGACAGCAGCGGCGACACGCGTCGCGGCCTCGGACGAGCTGATCTGCTTGTCATAGCGATGCAGCTTGGCGGTGTGAACGTGACCACCGACGTGCAGCGCTGTCAATCGCTAACGTCCTGCTTGCGAGGGTGACGGACACAAGGGCGTTGGTCGGGGCAGGCAAAATGCCTCGCAGAAAACAAATCGGCACCGCTCCTTGCAAAATCGTGGAAATCATATATATTGGAGTGGTTCGATTAGCCGCTGTGCCTTGTTGAATGCGCCCGCGGGCTCCTTTTCCAAAGACATCGTCGAAGTTGAAGATAACCGCGTGATTGTCGCGCGGAACGCGCTCGCGCGGTTTGGAGAAGAAGATGACGACAGGTACTGTGAAGTGGTTCAATGGCCAAAAGGGCTTCGGTTTCATTCAGCCGAACGACGGCGGCAGCGATGTGTTCGTGCACATCAGCGCTGTTGAGCGGGCTGGTCTTGCCGGTCTCGGAGAAGGCCAGCAGGTCAATTTCGAGGCCAAGACCGACAAGATGCGCGGTAAGGTCAGCGCCGAGAATCTCTCGCTGGCTTGATATCGTGGCGCCGTTTCACGGATGTACTGAAACGGCCGCCCTGCCCGCTCAATCCCAGGATTGAGCGGGTTTAGTCGTTTACGGAGCCGAGTGAACGATGAGCACCAAGAAATCGGCAGAGCCGTCAGCCGAAAGCATCGCGCGGTCCGATCGTCGGCGCGTGGCCGCTGAAGAGGGAGTGCGAGCCATGGCCGATGCCGAAAGGCAGGCCATCGATGTTCGCAAGAACATGGCGCGGCTGCGAGCGGCGCGTGAGGCCAAGGAAGCGTCTGACGAAGCAGTTCGGCTCGCTTTGCCGACACCGGCGGTCAAGAAGCGCTCGAAGAAGCCGACGCGGTAGTCGTCTGCAAGACGCCGCCGAATTGAAAGGGCCGATCCCATGCCGGAGAGCGCAGATCGTGCTTAGAATCAAACCCGATCACGGAACCATCACCTTCTTCCTCGCGTCCGGCGCAACTCGGCAGATGTGCCAGCTCGCCACGACATTCAACACGCAGAAGCAGGCTTTCAGCTATTTGCAGAGGCATCGAACGGAGTTCGAGCGTATTGCTCGGGCACGGCTTGCCTTGGGAGAGCTCGAAGACGGAGTCGTCGTGCTTTCGATGCTTTAGCCGGAGCGTTCGGGCTGCCCGGCGCATCGCAGCGATCTCAATTGATCGAGTGAACCCTTTTACCGACGAATATCGCTCTCAACACCGGTCCGTTCGCATCCCGGACATTGACAGCCAAGCCGTCGCTGCTGGCGAGCGGCTCGAGTTGTCTGGCCATGTCGGCAAGCGACAGCGCAGCCTCGACCTCCGCGGCTCGCTGGCCGGCCAAATCCAGGCCTTCTTCGTCTACGACGAGCGCTTCACCATCCCAGATGTCGAAGTAGAAGTGCGACATCTAAGGCGTCCTCTCGGACCGGCCTCGTCGTTCAGCCTCTCTCGCCAACCGTTCAGCCTTCAGTCGCTCCCGATTTGACTGGAAAGCCTGTTCCGCTTTCTCGTAGTCGGTCGCCGGCTTCGCCGCGACCTGCTTGAAGTGGCTGTTCGCCTCATCCGCTGCGTGCGATTGGGAATGCCGTCTCATCTCTCGTCCTTTCTGTCTGTGGCGGCGCGAAGCCCTCCGGTGTCGGGGCCTCCGCGTGCTGGCCATTATTCCTGGATCGGCCCGCCGCGTTTGGCTCGATCAATTCGCACGCGGTCGAACTCCTTCGGGCCATCGAGCAGATCCTGCTTGCGGATGGCCCGATCGTTCGCCGACGTCGTCGCATCGCCCATTTGATCAATCGTATCGCCGGCCATCTCGCGGGCGCGCAGCTTCTGTCGATCCCAGTCGGCGTGCGTAAGCCCCAGCTCCACCAAGCGAGCTATTGCCTGGGACAGGCTGGGCCTTTCCTCCTGAAGCGCCATCCATGCCGTGATGGCTCTGAGCAGCGATTGCGAAGGTCGAAAACCTGCCGGTCGAACCAAGGTAGTGGCGTCTTCCGGTCTCTTCGTCGAGCCCATGCATTCTCCAAACTGGGATACGGCGCGGCGCCCCTCCGGCAGATAGCATAGATCAAACCGCTGGCGTTCCGATACGTTCCTATTGGTCGGAAGATCGCCGAAAGGCAGTCACGCCGACAGTCTCACCGCAGCCATGCCGGCCGGTCCCACCTCGAGCCGCCCGAGCATCGCCTTCGCCTGCTCGGCGCAGTGCTCGATCAGCCAGCGCTCGAAGGCGACGGGGGGAAGTGCGGGGGAGTAGAGAAAGCCCTGCACGACGTCGCAGCCGAGCTCGGCCAGCGTCTTGCGCTGACCCTCGGTCTCGACGCCCTCGGCGACGACGGTCATGCCGAGGCCCTGGCCGACGCGCACCACGGCGGTGGCGATCGCGAGCGCGCCGGCGTCACGCTCGATGTCGCGCATGAAACTGCGGTCGATCTTGAGTTCGCGGATCGGCAGATGCGCGAGCCGGCTGAGGCTGGAATAGCCGGTGCCGAAATCGTCCACTGACAACCCGACGCCGAGTTCGCGGATCGCGTTCATCGTCTCGAGCGCGGCGACGCTGTCCTGCATGAACACGCCTTCGGTGATCTCCAGCATCAAGACATCGGCCGGCAGGTCGTATTCGGCGAGGATGTCCTTGAGCCGCGCGGCCAACGTGACGTTGCGGAAATTGATCGGCGACAGGTTCACCGAGACGGAGGGAATGTTCAGGCCAGCGCGGCGCCAGCTCGCCATCTGGCGGCAGGCCTCACGCACCGACCACAGACCGATCTGCTCGATCAGGCCGCACTCCTCGGCAAGCGGGATGAACTTCGCCGGCGAGACGTCGCCGAGCACGGCATCGTGCCAGCGCGACAGCGCCTCGACGCCGTGGATCGCGCCGTCGGAGCTGCGGATCTGCGGCTGGTAACTCAGGCTCAGCGCGCCGTCCCCGATGGCACGGCGCAGCGCTACGATCAGCGCCAGCCGCTGCTCGGTGAGCCCGTTCATCTCGGCGCTGAAAATGCGATGGGTCGAGCGTCCGGCCTGCTTGGCCATGTACATGGCGGCGTCGGCTTGCTGCATCAGCGTGTCGATGTCGGTGGCATGGTCGGGATAGAGGCTGATGCCGATGCTGACCGACATCGGCATCAGCTTCGTTCCGAGCCTCAAGGGGGCGGCCAGCGCTTCGGTGATTCCCGCAGCGACGCGCTCGGCGCCCTCGGCGTTGCGCTGCGGCAGCAGGATGACGAACTCGTCGCCGCCAAGCCGTCCCAGCATGTCTTCGGGGCCGATCTGCTCGCGCAGCCGCTGCGCGAGCTGGACCAGCAGCTCGTCGCCGGCGGCGTGACCGAGCGTGTCGTTGACGTCCTTGAAGTGATCGACGTCGAGGAAGGCCAGCGCGATATGGCTGCTGGTCGGGCAGGCATCGATCGCGGTGGTGATCAGGTGCCGCAGCTGCGCGCGGTTCGGCAGGCCGGTGAGGATGTCGTGATAGGCCAGCCGCGCGATCTCGGCGCGCGCCTCCTTGCGCTCGATCGCGAAGGCGCCGAGATTGACGCAGGCGTCGACGATACGCCGGTGCCAATTGCTCGGCGCACGCGGCTCACGATAATAGAAGGCGAAGGTCGCAATGACCCTTCCGTCCTTGGCCTTGACCGGGGTCGACCAGCAGGCGCGCAAGCCGATCCCCATCGGCATCGCCTTGTAGGGCTGCCAGCGCGGATCGGTGTCGAGATCTTCGGCCAGCACCGGCTCGCCGTAGAAGGCGGCGGTGCCGCAGGAGCCGACGTTGGGACCGATCGCGACGCCGTCGAGTGCGCGGGAATACGCCTCGGGCAGGCTGGGACCGCCGAGCGGATGGATCAGGCCCGCGGCATCGACGTGAAGCAGCGAACACACGACATCGGGCGCGATCTCCTCGACGCGGCGACAGAGCCGGTCGGCGATCTCACCGATCGGCACCTCGTCGGCGAGCGCGCCCATGATGAGCTGCTGGAGCGAGCGCAGCTGCTTGGTCTCGGTGATGTCATCGAGCAGCGCGAAGATGTGCTTGACCCGGCCCTTCCTGTCGCGGAAGGCGTCGATCCGCGCGCTGACCCAGATCTCCTCGCCGGTCTTGGTATAGATCAGGATCTCGACCTCACCGCCCGGACCGCCCTTGATGAGACGCCGTCCGATCGTCGTCAGCGCCTTGCGGTTGGTGTGACGGCCGGCCAGCAGGTCGGTCGCCCGCCGCCCCTCGGCTTCCGCGGCGGAATAGCCGAATAGCGAGGTAAACGCTGCATTGGTGTAGCGGATGTCGAGCTCGGTGTCGGTGATGAGCACGGCGCGGTTGGTCTGGTCCGAGACGGCATCGAGCAGCGCAATCCGCGCCCGGCGTTCCGCCTCGGTGGTCACGTCGCGCGCGAACACGACGCGATGGGTCATCCCGCCGCTCGCGAAGGACGAAAGCGAGACGGCCGCCCGGATCCGGGTGCCGTCGGGCCGCGTGAGGCTGATCTCGTCGCGGAATTCAGCGATCGAATCGTCCTGAAGACACTTCAAGGTGAGAATGTCGGCATCGCAGCCGAGCGCGTCGATACGCGCGAGCTTCCAGATCCGCTCCGCGCCGGCGTTGAAATGCGTGATGCGACGCGCGCTGTCGACGATGACAATAGCGTCGTCGACGTGTTCCAGCGCGGCCAGCAACACGTCGGGAGTTTCAGTCACAAGACAATCGGAGGCGGACATCGATGGACCCGGGAGCATCGGGAAGAAGCGGCAATCGACCCGAAGCTAACGCTCCGATGGTGTCCAAGACGTTTTTGCAATCCCTCTTCGCGCCGACGAAGCCGCGACATGCTTAACGTTCGGCGAAAGACGCGCAGGTAATGCGGTGTGTTCGGAACTCACTCCGCGGCGCGGTCCTGAAGCTTGTGCAGCCGGCCGGCCACGGCCCGCACCTTGCGCGGCGCGGCCTGCCAGATCGAGAGCGCCGACAATCCGCTCACGACCATCGCGATGCCGAAGGCGAGCGTGTAGTCGCCGGCGCGATCGTAGAGGAAGCCGGTCACCCACGGTCCGGCCGCGCCGCCCGCCAGCGCCGCCAGCATGATCGTGCCGAAAATGCTGCCCTGATGCCTGCCCTGGAAAATCTCGAACACCACCGCGCCCATGATCGAGGTGAGGCCGTAGCCGAGCGCGCCTTGCGCAAACACCATGAGATACACGAGCCAGAACGACGGCTGGATCTTCAGTGCCATCAGCGCCGCAAAGCAGATCGCAAAGCCGGCGCAGCTGATCGCCCACACCCATTCCCGCCCGATCCGGTCGGAGACGTGGCCGAGCAGGATCTGTCCGGGAATGCCGAGCAGGCTGACGGTGCCGAGCGCCCACACCGCGACGGAAGGGCTGAAGCCGATGTCGAGCAGGAATTTCGTCTGGTGCACCTGCACCGCATACCAGATGTACAGGCCTGAGAAATAGCCGACCGAGATCCACCAGAAACGCGCAGTGGCGATGGCACGCTTGAGCGTCCAGTCGGTATTGACCCAATCGGGATCGACAATGTTGGAGACCGGTTGGACGCCGCCCACGGCCGGGGCGGCATCGCCGTCGGGTTCGAGGCCGATGTCCTGCGGACGCTTGTGCAGCAGCAAATTGATCGGCGCCAGCACGATCAGGATCAGCAGCCCCATCGCCGTACAGGCGGTGCGCCAGCCGGTCTGCTCGATCATGTGCTGCACCCACGGCAGCAGCGTCACCGAGCCGATGCCGACGCCGGCAAAGGCGATGCCGATGGCGAAGCCGCGTTTGCGGATGAACCAGTTCGGCAGGAACAGCGACTGGCCCGAATAGCCGAGACACACCGAGCCGGCACCGACCATGACGCCGATGGTGACATAGAGATGCCAGGGCGTGCTGGTGAGCGGGGCCAGCAGCAGCCCGCCGCCCATCAACACGACCCCGAGCTCCATCACCGCACGCGGGCCGGCACGATCCATCAGGCGGCCGATCAGCGGGCTGACCACACCCGACACCACGAAGCCAAAGGAGAAGGCGCCGGCAGTGACACCACGCTCCCAGCCGAATTCGGAGATGATGGGAGGAAAGAACAGTGAAAAGGCGGTACGCGCGTTGACGCCGATGGCCATGGTGACGAAGGTCACGGCGACCACGACCCAGCCGTAGAAGAACGGAAGCCGCATGATGTTATTGTTTCACCCCTAGATAGGCCTACCGACCATCTGAGGTTGTCCGGGTCAAGCGTTTTTCGCGCGATGCCTGCTTGGGTGCGTAACGCTCGGAAATGATGGAGGCATGGCAGCCGGTTGCGCCGCGGTCATCTTTAGACGCCCGCCGGTCAAGCGGCGTCGCGCCGCGAGGATTTGACCGGCGCATCGAACAGGATGCGCTCGATCGGGTGCGGGCGGCCGAACAGATAGCCTTGTGCAAAATTGACGCCGAGCGCTTTCAGCCGATCGAACTCCTCGCGGGTCTCGACGCCCTCGGCGGTGACCGACATGTCGAGCCCGCGCGCCAGCGTCACGATCGACGAGATGATGGCGGAAGAGCGCGGCTGATGCGTGAGGTTGCGGATGAACGACTTGTCGATCTTGATCTTGTCGAACGGGAACGCCGTCAGATAGCTGAGCGAGGAATAGCCGGTGCCGAAATCGTCGAGCGCGAGCTCGATGCCGAGCTGCTTCAACCGCTGCATGAAGGCATGGTTCTCGCTGCCGCGCTCCAGCAGCACGGATTCGGTGATCTCGATCTCCAGTCGCTGCGGCGGCAATCCGGAATCGGTGAGCGCCGCGCAGATCATTTCGAACAGCTCGGCCTCCTTGAACTGGATCGGTGACAGATTGACGGCGACCGAGAGGTGTGACGGCCAGCCGGCCGCATCGGCGCAGGCGCGCCGCAGCACGAATTCTCCGAGCGGCACGATCAGCCCGGTCTCCTCCGCAAGCGGAATGAACTGGTCCGGCGGGATCAGGCCGCGTGTCGGATGCCGCCAGCGCACCAACGCCTCGAAACCGCGGCGCTCGCCGCTGAGCGCGTCGACGAACGGCTGGTAATGCACCTCCAGCTGGCACCGCGCGATGGCATCGCGCAGATCGCCCTCCAGGGTGTTGCGAGCCTCCAGCTCGGCCGACATCGCCTCGTCGTAGATGGTGAAGCAGTTGCGGCCCGCCGATTTCGAACGATAGAGCGCAAGATCCGCCTTCTTCAACAGCTGTTCCTGATCGCGGCCGTGATCCGGCGCGATGGCGATGCCGATGCTGGTGCCGATCTCGACGCGGTGACCGGGCAGAAGGAACGGTTCGGTCAGGAGCTTGGCGATCCGCGCCGCCAGCTCGGTCGAGCAGGCGCGCTGATCCTGGCACCGCTCCTGGATGATGGCGAATTCATCGCCGCCGAGCCGTGCCAGCACGTCGCTGGCGCGCACGGCCGATTTCAGCCGCTGCGCCACCTGGCGCAGCAGCGCGTCACCGGCGCCGTGACCGAGGGAGTCGTTGACGTTCTTGAAGCGGTCGAGGTCGAGCATCAGGATCGAGAAGGTCGGCCCGCCGTCCTCCAGCCGGCCATTGAGCTCGTCGAGCCGGGCGAGGAAGAAGGCGCGGTTGGGCAGGCCGGTCAGGGTGTCGGTCTGGGCGAGCTCGAGCACTCGCCGGTTGGCCAGCGACAGCCGCCGCGAATTGCGGCTCGCCAGCATGAGATAGGTCGACAGCGACAGCGTCAGCAGCATGCCGACGATCAGCACCGTGCCCGCGCGATCGTAGGTCGTCTCCAGCGGACCGCCGGCAGTCGGAACCGCCCGCACCTGCCAATCGGTGTCGCCGATCCTGAGACTTCCCGACCAGTGCAGCGCCCGCGCGACGTCCCGCATCGACTGCGGCGCCGTCGCTGCCGACGAATAGTCCGGCAGCATCTGCTCCAGGCTGACGATCTGCGCGGTGAAGGGCGGATAGACGTTCATGCTGACCGCGGGGCTTGCCCCGGTGGTCACGCGAATGGCCTGGATCAGCAGCGGCAGGTCGAAGATGCCGACCACGAAACCGGCGAGATTGCGGCGCCGGTCGGCGACCGTCTCCCGCGAGGTTCCCTTGGCGTAGACGGGAACGGCAACGAGGATATCGGGCAGCCGGCCCCCCTCCCTCGGCTCGAACAGGCGCGTGCGAATGGCTGCGACCTTGTCGTTGTCGCGCGCACGCTCCAGGACCGTGCGGCGCTCCGGAACGGTGGCGTAGTCCATACCGTAGACCGCCGAGGTCTTCGGCTGGGTCGAGTAGAACACTGGAAAATATTCGTCGCTTTGCGGCGCAGTCGCGAAGGCTTCACCCTGGAGCGACTTGATGCGATAGCCGGAAACGCCGTCCGTGATCGCTAAGGCCTCGTATTCGGTGCGCTCCTTGCGGTTGACGCGCGGCAGCCAGGCGATGCGCAGCATGCCGGGATGGCGCTCGAACAGGCGGGCGCTGAAGGTTTCGAATTCACTGCGGGTGACTTCGTCGTTGGTCGATTCGAACAGCGTGCGCAGCGCGAGGAGCCGGGAGATGTACTCGCCCATGCCGTTCTGCATGACAATCGCTTCGGTTTCGGCGGCGTTCTCGAACTCGATCCTGTTGACGCGATCTTCCCACCGCGCCACGGCGGCCGCGCCCACCACCGAGAACAGAAGGCCGACGCCGGCCGCGACGAGCGCAGGGCGATAAAGGCCGAGCAGCGGCGCGGTACGCCACCATCCGGTCGCACGCCTCCGATCCTGATCGTTCTGATCGCGATCGCCCATCTTGAAAGCCGCTGTCCCCTATCTGCGACGAACCGAACCTCTGGTTGAGGCACCGGCGGGGCTATCGGAACAAGACCGCGGTTAAGAACTGCACAATTTCGGAACCCGAGCGTTATGCAACGCGTGAATTAGTTAATGAACTGCGTGAATGAGCCGGCAGAGTGGAAACAAGCTGCCGGTTTTGCCCGGAGTACTACGGGCTGCGGACACGCCGTCGGTTAGCGAGCTATTCAGGCTGCCGGGGATATCTTGCACGGGACTTCTTCCATCCATCCGGCAGAATCTTCCGATGCATCGATTTCGATCAGCGACATCCGTCGTCCTGACCATCGTGCTCCTGACCACGACCATGCTCGCGGCCAAAGCCGACGAGGCCGGCGTCAGCGAGGATGCGATTCTGTTCGGCCAGGCCGCCGCACTGGAAGGCCCCTCCTCCGCGCTCGGACAGCGCATGCGGCAAGGCATCGTCGCGGCGTTCAACGAGATCAATGCCAAGGGCGGCGTCAACGGCCGCAAGCTCCAGCTCATCAGCCGCGATGACGGCTACGACCCCGACCGTTCGGTGGCCCAGACGCTGCACCTGATCGAGGACGACAAGGTGTTCGCGCTGATCGGCGCAGTGGGCACGCCGACCGCGATGGCGACAATCCCGATCACCAGCGCCAGGGACGTTCCGTTCATCGGCCCCTTCAGCGGCGCGGAATTCCTGCGCGACCTCGAACTTGCGAACGTCGTCAACATCCGCGCGAGCTATGGTGCAGAGGCCGAAGCGTGGATCAAGCACCTCACCGAGGACCGCCACTTCACCCGCATCGGCATCTTCTATCAGGACGATTCCTTCGGCCGCGACGGTCTGACCGGTGTGAAGCGCGCGCTCGCCAAGCGCGGCCTGGAGCTCGCCGCCGAAGGCACCTTCGAGCGCAACACCCGCGCGGTCACGGCCGCCTGGCGAATGATCAAGCGCGCCGAACCCGAGGCCATCGTGATGGTCGGGACCTATGGTCCCTGCGCGGAGTTCATCAAGCTCGCGCACCGCAGCGGCTTCTATCCAACCTTCGTCAACATCTCCTTCGTCGGTGCCAACGCGCTTGCCAAGGAACTGGGCCCGGAAGGTGAAGGCGTCATCGTCTCGCAGGTCGTGCCGTTTCCCTGGGATCGCTCGCTCAAGCTGGTCGCCGACTACCAGGCGGCGCAGAAGGCGTTCGACCCGACGCTGACGCCGGACTTCGTGTCGCTGGAGGGTTATCTCTCCGGCCGCCTCGCGGCCGCGGCGCTGGAACAGGCCGGGCCGAAGCCGACGCGCGCAAGCCTGCTCCGCGCCATCAACGATGTCGGCCGTTTCGACATCAGCGGCAGCACCGTCACCGTCGGCACGCGCATGATCGACACGCCGCCGAAGGTGTTTTTGACGGTGATCCAGAAGGACGGGACATTCAAGGCGGTGGACCGGCTTTAGGGCCGCCGCGTCCAGCGCTCGGCGTTGACGGCGCCCGGCGGGACCTCGCCTTTGACGATCGCCTCGACCTGCCGCACGGTTTCCAGCGACTGATATTCGATCGCCTGCGGCGTCAGCCCGCCGACATGCGGGGTCGCGACGACGTTGGGCAGCTTCGCCAGCTCCGGTGTCGGCATCTGGTCGGGCGCGCGGCCGACATCCATCGCGGCGCCGGCGATGCGGTTCTCGCGCAGCGCCTTCGCGAGCGCGGCTTCGTCGACGAGATTGCCACGCGAGAGATTGATGAACACGGCATGCTTTTGCATCCGCGCGAGCGCCCCATCCCCGATCAGATTCTCGGTCTGCTCGTTGGCGATGGCGAGGCAGACGACATAGTCCGATGCTGCGAGCAGCTCGTCCAGACCGACGTGCCTGATCGCGCCGTCGCTGACTTCAGCGAAGGGATCGGCGACCAGCACCTCCATGCGCAACACCTTTGCCACTTCGGCAAGGTATCGCCCGATGCTGCCATAACCGATGATACCGAGCCTGCTGCCGGCGAGCTGACGGCCCATCCGTGCCTCTACCTTGCGACCGGCCTGGTAGTCCGCCGTGGTTCGCGACACGCCGCGGGAGAGATCGACCATGAAGCCCAGCGCGAGCTCGGCGACCGCCTGCACGAAGCCGGGCCCGGCGCGGGTCACGAGCACGCCGGCGTCGGAAGCCGCGTCCACATTGACGTTACGGATATCGACGGCACAGCGGACGAAGGCCCGCAGACGCGGCAGCTGCGCAAAGATCTCGCCGCGCCCTTCCGTCATGCGGTCGGCGACGATGATGTCGACGTCCTTCGCCGCACGCACGAGCCCGGCCGCATCGAGCGGATCGTCCCCCTGATGCAGGATCACCTCCGCGGCCGCGCGAAGACCGTTCAGGCTGCGATCGCCGTAGTAGTTGCGCCGCATCTCCGGCGTATGCGCGAGCAGGACCTTCACGACGTCTCTCTTCAATATCCGAATGCTCGCGGCAGCGCTGTGCTCAGCCATGGGACGAAGGCGATGACGAGCAGGCAGAGGAACAGGAGGCCAAGATAACCCATGATCGGCTTCACCGTCTGCTCGATCGGCACGTTGCCGATCAGGCAGGCACCGTAGAGCCCGAGCCCGAGCGGCGGCGCGAACAGTCCGATGCCCATGGCAATGACCAGCACGACGCCGAAATGCAGGGGATCGACGCCGAGCTGCACGGCCACCGGCAGCAGCAAAGGCCCGAAGATGATCAGGGCGGCAGCACCTTCCAGCACCGAGCCCATCACGATCAGCACGGCGATGGCGAGAAGGATAAAGAGCCAGACGCCTGAGGTCTTCGACAATCCGAGCATGAAATCGCCGACCGCATGCGGCACCTGCTGCAAAGTCAGCGTGAACGCCAGCGACTGCGCGGCGGCGACGATGAACAGTACAAGCCCCGCGCGCGTCGCGGCCTGCACGAAACTGTGCGCCGCCGATTTGAAGCTGAGCTCGCGGAACACCACGCTGCCGACAACGAGCGCATAAGCCACCGCAAAGGCCGAGATTTCGGTCGCGGTGGCAAAACCGCTCTTGAAGCCGAAGAAGATCATGAAGATCAGGCCGAACGAGGCGATCGCGCCGCTCCACAGGCCCGACACCGGCATCTGTGGCTCGACCTCCTCGACTTGCGCCGGCCGCTTGCCGAAGATGATGGACACCGCGATCAGCACAGAAGCCATCAGCGCCGACGGCAACAGGCCGGCGACAAACAGGCCACCGATCGACAGATTGGCGACGAACCCGAGAATGATCAGGTTGATGCAGGGCGGAATGGTCTCCGCCATCACCGCGGAGGCCGCGAGCAGCGCCACCGCGCCGCCCGGATTCTGCTTCGAGCGGCGCGCGGCCGGAATCAGCACCGAGCCGACCGCGGCGACGTCGGCCATCTTCGAGCCCGATATCCCCGAGAACAGCACCATGGACGCCACCATCACGACGTTCAACCCGCCGCGCATGCGTCCCACCCCGCGCTGCAGCAGTTCGATCAGGCGCACCGACATGCCGTTGGCTTCCATGAGGTAGCCGACGAGAATGAAGAAGGGGATCGCCAGCAGCACGAAATTGTCGATGCCGCGCGCCATCTGCTGAGCGAAGATGACGCCCGGCAGCGCCCCCTCGACCCAGATGAAAACAAGCGCCGCCAGCGCCAGCGCAAAACCGATCGGCAAGCCGCCGAACAGGGTTGCGAAGAAGCCGATCAGCATCAAGGTGCCGGCCGACGGCACCGAGGACGGCGACAGATAATCCCAGGCGAGATATAGGCCGGTCACGACGATGATCGCGGCGAGCCCCCTCACGATGTCCGGGAATGGGCGCGCGCAGAGATGATCGATTGCGAACACCGTCATGAACAGCGCGCCGACGCCCATGGGATAGAAGGTCAGCTCCAGCGGCAGGCCCGAGCCTGTGGTCTGGCCTGCGGTGAGCGAACCCAGCTTGATGGCGTTGGTGGCGACGTATCCCGAAATCAGCACGATCAGAAGCGCGCTCGCGGCGTCGACCAGCGCGCGCAGCCGCACCGGCAAGAGGTCGCGAAAGAATGCGACGCCGACATTCTCGCCGCGCGCGAGTGCACTCGCCGCGCCGAAGAAGGCCGAGCCGACCATCAGCCCGCGCGCGACGTCATCAGACCATTCGACCGGCGCGTTGAAGAAGAAGCGCAGCAGCACGGAGGCGCAGACCACGACGAGGTCGGCGGCGAGCAGGGTGGCCGCGATCGCATCGCTGGCACGCAGCAGCAGGGCAATGCTGCCGTGGCGACCGCCCGAGACGGGCACGGCGGCTGTGATGGTCATTTCAGGCTTGAGTCGCGCGGATGATGTCGATGACGGCCTTGGAGTCCGGCCGCGCCTTGATGAAGTTCTCGTGCTGCGGCGCCACACGCTTTTTGAACGCCTCGCGGTCGCATTCGGCCACCGTCACGCCCTTCTCGGTCAAGGCCGCCAGCGCTTCCTTCTCGACCGCAAGCCCATGGACGCGGGTGTCGGCCGCGGCCTTCTTCGCGGCATCGAGGAAGCCCTCGCGCAGCTTCGGATCCATGCGGTTGTAGGTCATGTCGCTGAAGTAGATCGCGAGCGGCGAGAAATTGTGCTGCGTCAGCGCATAGAATTTCGACGTCTCGAAGAACTTGCTGGCGAGGATCGTCGGCGGATCGTGCTCGAGACCGTCGAGCACGCCGGCCTGCAAGGCCGTGTAGATTTCGCCGAACGCCAGCGGCGTCGCGGCGGCCCCCATCAGCCGCAGGCATTCGGTGATGACGGGGTTTGGCAGCGTCCTGATCTTGAGGCCGGCGAGATCCTCCGGCGTCTTCACCGGCTTCTTCGCCAGCACGCTGCGCGAGCCGAAATTGTAGGCCCAGGCGATGATGCGGATGTTGCCGCCCTTGAGCAGCGCGTCCTCGATCGGCTTGGCGGCGCCCGCATCGAACGCCTTGGTCTGCTGCGGAAAGCTCGAGAACAGGAAGCCGAGGTCGAAGGTGCCGACCAGCGGCACCAGATTGGCCGAGATCGACGAGCCCGACACCATGAGGTCGATGACGCCGAGCTTCACCGAGTTGATGACGTCGATCTCCTGGCCGAGTTGGTTGTCGGGGAAGAAGGCGACCTCGATCTGCTCGCCGAGCCCATTCCCCTTCAGGTTCTTGACGAGGTTGTCGTAGTAGACGCGGCCGTTGGCGAATTTGGCATCGTTCGGCAGCGAGGAGGAGCATTTCAGCTTCAGCGTCGCGGCTTCGGCGCGGCCGATGATGGCGGGGGAGAGCACGAGACCGGCGGTGACCGCCGCCGATGACTTGATGAACGCGCGACGGTTCACGGGCACGATGGTCATGGTGCGGCTTCTCCCACATTGTCTTTTTTGTTCGCCGCGGTCGTTGCCCCGGCCTGTTGCGTCAACTGTATGGCCAAAGCGACGGCACAGGCAAGCGTGAGGGTCAGTCGCCGCAGAGCGGCACGGCGGGCGCACAACCGTCCGCAAGCGCGGCGGAGCGACGACGAATCCCCTGATATTTGCGAGGCGGATCGGTCTGCGACCGGATCCGCGCAACGCGCGCGGTCACGAGAGCCGACATCGATCCAATTGGCGCATGGATCAATGCGCGATTCACATGGATGGACCCAGAACGATGCCTTCGGCTCCCGGCAGACACCCTGCCCCATTTTGCCGCACGGCGAACGTGATCCAGTGCACAGACGGACAGATGGCGGCCCCCTAGAAAAAGTGACATCATCGCGCGTATTGCCGTTGGAGGTGACATCATGCGCCGTCCAGTCTTTTCGAGTTTGCTTCTTGCATCCGGTCTTCTTGCGTTCGCACAGGTGATGATTCCGACGGAGGCCGCCGCCGAAGCGCGGCTCGCGCTGGTGATCGGCCAGTCCGCCTATCGCACGGTGCCGGAACTGCCCAACGCCGCCAATGACGCCAAGGGCATGACCGAGCTGCTCGGCAGTGCCGGCTTCACCGTCACCACGGCCGCCAATCTGGCGCAGAACGAGATGCGCGCGGCGATCTCAGATTTCGCCGGCAAGGTCAGCGCCAGTGGCGCTGACACCGTCGCGCTGGTGTTCTATGCCGGCCACGGCCTGCAGATCGACGGCGAGAACTATCTCGTTCCCGTCGATCTCGATCCCAAGCGCGAGGCCGACATTCCGCTCCAGGGTGTGCGACTGAACGATCTGCTCAACACGCTCGGCGCGCTGCCGACGCGGGCGCGCATCTTCATGCTCGATGCCTGCCGCAACAATCCGTTCCCGGCGCTCAGCGGTGCCGGCCACGGCCTGGCGATCGTCGACACCAAGGCCGGTGCGCCCGGCTCCTTCATTTCCTATTCGACCTCGCCCGGCGCAGAAGCCGAGGACGGCTCCGGCATCGACAGCCCCTACACCACCGCAGCCCTCACCGTCGCCAAGCAGCCGAACCTTCCGATCGAGGAGGTGTTCAAACGCATCCGCGTCGCCGTCGCGCAATCGACCGACGGACGGCAGATTCCCTGGGAAAGCTCCTCGCTGACCACCGACTTCAAGTTCTTCGGCGAGAGCAGCGGCAGCACGCCCGCTCTTCCCGGCGCGTCAGCGATGGCGCTTGCCGGCGGCACGCGCAGTGTCGAGGACTGGCGCAAGGAATTGCAGGGCAAGCCGGCCATGGTCGCCTACGAGCTTGTCATCACCGACGACACCGTGCCGGCCTATCAGGCCTATATCGAGCTGTATGCGCAGGACACCCGCACACCGCGCGTGCGCACAGTGCTGGAACGGCGGCGCCAGATGCTGGCCTGGGAGCGTGCGACCGCGATCAACACCCGCGCTTCGTTCGAGGCTTATCTCGCCAACTGGGACAACAGCGACCTCGCCGCGACCGCGCGCCGGCTGCTGCTGCGCGTGCAGAACCGCAATTATGGCGTGCCTGTCGCCGCCGCGACGACCCCGGTTGCCGTCGCGATGGCCCCGACCTGCCCGTGCTCGACGCCTCAGGCGCCGGCAACGCCGGTCAATCCGAGCGTCGCGCCCGTGATCAAGAAGCGCGTCGACGACACGCCGCCGAAGCGGAAAGTCGTCGAGACGCCGCCGAAGCGCCGGCCGCCGCCAGAGGAAGTGGTCTACGAGCGCGCGCCGCCTCCGGGGCCGCCGCCCGGCGCCGTGATGCAGGGCATCGGCATTGGTATCGGCATCGGAATGGGAATGGGCGGCCGCGGCGGCGGCGACCATTATCGCGGCGACAACCGCAGATACTGAGTCGATCCGGCATCAGCATCGCACCGGCCCGCGCCCCCCGCGCGAGCCGGTTCTATTGCGATAGCGCCGGATGATCCTGCTCGATGGCTTCCCGGACCCAGCCGGCCTGGATCGCGCGAAACAGGATCTGCGCCGTCTTGAGATCGCCAGCCTTCATGCAGAGATCGACGATGCGGCGCACCGCGTCGTCGCGCATCAGCTCGTCGGAGATCTTCATCGCCATTTCCATCGCGACGCGGGCCGCGCGATCATAGCGTTCGCGCTCTCCGGCCTGCGCGGGTTCGGCCGCGCTCGCGGAGGCGGCATCGCAGATCGCGCGAATTCGCTCGGCGGCATCGATGTCACCGAGCGGTCCTTCGATCGCTTCGTCCCAGATGTCCCGTCGCGTCTTTCGCGCGAACCAGCGCATTGCCCGCTCCGTAGCTGATGGAGCGAGCATAAACGGCGCATCGCCTGCGCGCTACGCCTCGGGCACGATCTTGCCGGGGTTGAGGATGTTCTTGAATGCGAAGACGTTCATCAAACCCAGTTCGCGATGCCTAAAACCACACCAAATATCAAGTATAGTAACGTGACACACAAAACGGCAATGGCCCCCAACCACCGAGCCGGCTTTGTTTGGAGATCCATCCAAACCTTGGCGGAACTCCAAGCGACATCAGCGCGCCGTGCAATCTGAGTTACGCCAATTCCAAGAACGTATAGCCAAATCCAGACAGACGAGAACAAAGTTGTAAATGCAAAGATCGCTAAGAACGAAGGAAACCAAAACCCGTCATGGATGAATTTTGGTCCGAAAGAAGAAACTTGTTCCAGGACTTCTTTCACTAGCAAAATGTAGCTGCCATGGAAGCTACTCAACTCCTTGTACTGCAGCGCACCCCACATCAGCCACAAATACCAACCGGCCGTATAGATCAGCACCTTCGCAAACAGATCCAATAGCAACAGCAAGAAGAGCAGAAACGTTGATCGCACTTTTTGCGACAATCGGATCAGAAGCCGCGTCTCAACTACTGAAAAGAAATCAGGCAGAATATTCAGCCACAAAAAAAGATGTGGCATCATCCTCACAAGACCGTCGTTCCAAAGCATTCCGAACAATTGAGGGGCCATCGAGAACCAAATTAAGCTCAAACATAGAAGCGCGATGGTCGAGCAGAGCATCGACACGAGGAGCGACCTTAGCGAAAAAAGGCGCTCTCCAAACACAGCGTCAGACGCGAGCAAAAATGCTTTGGAGGCGCCAGAGAGAAGTTCCTGCAGGTTACTTTTTGCAATAACCGCTGCTAGAGCGGACTGCCCCTGCGGGCTCAACATGCTGTCTATGTATTCGGAGAGCTTCCAAATGCTCGCAGCGACAAAAGCCCAAGACAACGCGAGAGAGACAATTTCTGCCATACCGCGACCCAAAACAACTTCGTACCAAAATGTAGAGAACTATAGGAGCTATCGTTCCGGCACGATCTTGCCGGGGTTGAAGATGTTGAGCGGATCGAGCGCCCGCTTCAGCGCCCGCATCGCATCGAGCGCTTCCGGGCCGAGCTCGGCCTTGAGGTACTTCTGCTTGCCCTGACCGATGCCGTGCTCGCCGGTGCAGGTGCCGTCCATCGCCTGCGCGCGCTCGACCAGGCGATGCATGAACTCCTCGCCGCGCGCCATCTCGTCGGCGTCGTTGGTGTCGCAGACCAGCGAGCAGTGGAAATTGCCGTCGCCGACATGGCCGACGATCGGCGACAGCAGGTTGAGGCGCTTCAGGTCTTCCTCGGTCTCGCTGACGCAATCGGCGAGCCGCGAGATCGGCACGCAGACGTCGGTCGCAACCACCCCGATGCTGTCGCCCGGACGCAGCGCCTTCACGGACCAATAGGCATCGTGCCGCGCTTGCCACAGCTTGGTGCGGTCCTCCGGCTTGGTGGTCCAGGAGAAATCGCCGCCGCCGCAATCCTTTGCGATCTCGCCGAACGCCTTGGACTGCTCGGCGACCTCGATTTCGCTGCCGTGGAATTCCATCAGCAGCAGCGGCGTCTCCGGCAGCGTCAGCTTCGAATAGGCGTTGCAGGCCTTCACCTGCGCGGCGTTGAGCAGCTCGATGCGCGCCACGGGAATGCCGGTCTGGATCGCCAGGATCACGGCCTGACAAGCGCCGTGCACGGTCTCGAACGACACCGCGCCGGCCGCGATCGTGTCGGGGATGCCGCGCAGGCGGATGGTCAGCTCGGAGATGATGCCGAGCGTGCCTTCGGCGCCGACGAACAGATGGGTGAGGTCGTAGCCCGCGGACGACTTCTTGGCGCGCGTCCCCGTCGTGATGATCTCGCCGTCGCCGCGCACCACCTTCAGCGCCAGCACGCTGTCGCGCATGGTGCCGTAGCGCACCGCATTGGTGCCGGAAGCGCGGGTCGAGGCCATGCCGCCGAGCGAGGCGTCCGCGCCGGGATCGATCGGGAAGAACAGGCCCTGGTCGCGCAGATGCTCGTTCAGCGCCTTGCGGGTGACGCCGGGCTGGATCACGCAGTCGAGGTCCTCGGCATGCACCGCGAGCACCTTGTTCATGTCGCGCAAATCGATCGAGATACCGCCGGCGGGCGCGTTGACCTGGCCCTCGAGCGAGGTGCCGGTCCCGAAGGGGATGACGGGGACGCCGTTCTTGGCGCAGATCCGCACCACGTCCTGGATGTCGGCGGTCTCCTGCGCCATCACCACGCCGTCGGGCGGCTGGTTGGGGATCCAGGTGGTGGTATGGCCGTGCTGTTCGCGCACGGCCTGCGAGGTGATGAGGCGGTTGCCGAAGCGTGCGGCGAGCTGCTCCAGCGCGCTCGCGAGGGCTTTCGGCTCCGGCCGCGGCGGATTATTGGTGATGGTCGTACCCACGGAATTCCTCCCGACAGAAGAACCGTGGCAAAGGACATAAAGCCGGTCAAGTCAAGCGACCGGACGCATAGCTTGGGAAGGAAACATGCCGGAGACTGCCGCCTCGACGCCCAAAGCCGAACCGTTCCGCGCCTCGATCATGCAGATCGAGCCGCAATGGATCGACTATAACGGCCATCTCAACATGGCCTATTACAACGTGATGTTCGACCGCGCGATCGACCAGATCTGGGCCGAGCTCGGCATCGGGCCGGCTTACATGAAGGAGCGCGGCGGCTCGACCTTCACCGCCGAATGCCATGTGCGGTATTTGCGCGAGATCCACCTCGGCGACCCCGTGCAGGTCTCGGTCTGGCTGCTGGAGGCCGACGACAAGCGGCTGCACACATTCCAGGAGTTGCGGCACGCGACCGAGGGCTGGCTGTCGGCCACCTCGGAGAACATGTCGCTGCATATCGACATGGGCTCACGCAAGGTGGCGGCTTTCCCGCCCGACATCCGCGAGCGCATTGCGACCGTGGTCAAGGCCCATGGCGCCGTGCCCAGGCCCGAGGGCATCGGCCGGAACGTGGCGATGCCTTCGAAGAAATAGCAATTCGGCTGCCGCCGCCGCTTGTGGTTCACCTCTCCCCGTCGGGGAGAGGTGGACACACTCACTCGCTATATCCTGGTGCGGCCGCGGGCCAGGCCGACCACGGCCGAGACCAGGAACAGGACGACCGCGATGAAGAAGATGATCTTGGCGATCTCGATCGAGGCGCCGGCGATGCCGCCGAAGCCCAGGATGCCGGCGATCAGTGCGATAACCAGAAACGTCACAACCCAGCCAAGCATGGTCAAACCCTCGTCTTGATGTTGTCTGCGTCGGCGCGGTGGGCCGCGCCACTTGCCCAGACAATCCTAAGGCGGGAACGATTGTTCCCGCCCGCGCGGGGAGGAAATTCGCTGGGTTGGTCGGAACAAATCGGCCTGCCGCGCACGTGGAAAACCTCGTTCCGCCGCCCCATATAGCCATCAATCCCTGTTAGAAGGCTCCCTTCCGCCTCCCCGCGGTGCCATCGTGGGGCCAAATGATTCGCATGACCGAGCCGAGCAAGATCACCTCCCAGAACGTCCCCGACCACCAGCCCGCAGCCGGCGGCATCGCCGCGCGTGCGCGCGCCTCCGTGGGCCCGAAATACCTCTCCGGGCTCAATCCGGAGCAGCGCGAGGCGGTGGAGACGCTGGACGGTCCGGTTCTGGTGCTGGCCGGCGCCGGCACCGGCAAGACGCGCGTGCTGACCACGCGCATCGCGCATATCCTCAGCCAGGGCCGCGCCCGTCCCGCCGAGATCCTGTCGGTGACCTTCACCAACAAGGCCGCGCGCGAGATGAAGCACCGGCTCGGGCAGATGCTCGGCCACGCCGTCGAGGGCATGCCGTGGCTCGGCACTTTCCATTCCATCGGCGGCCGCATCCTGCGCGTCCATGCCGAGCTGGCGCAGCTCAAGTCGAACTTCACCGTGCTCGACGTCGACGACCAGGTCCGGCTCCTGAAGCAACTGCTGCAGGCCGATAACATCGACGACAAGCGCTGGCCGGCGCGCATGCTCGCCGGCCTGATCGACGGCTGGAAGAACCGCGGCCTGATGCCGTCGCAGGTGCCCTCGGGCGAAGCTGCCATGTTTGCCAACGGCAAGGGCGGCAAGCTTTATGCGAGCTATCAGGAGCGGCTGAAGATCCTGAACGCAGCGGATTTCGGCGATCTGCTGCTGGAGAACATCCGCATCTTCCGCGAGCACCCGGATATTTTGCGGCAGTACCAGCAGCGCTTCAAATTCATCCTGGTCGACGAGTATCAAGACACCAACGTCGCACAATATCTGTGGCTGCGGCTGTTGTCGCAGGCGCCGTCTTCCAGTTCGTCATTGCCGGGCTTGCCCCGGCAATCCATCGATTCTTTGCCAGACGGATCACCGGGTCTCGACGCTTCGCGTCGGCCCGGTGACGACGAGCAAGGTGATGCAGCACCTGTTCTCGTCAGCGAAAAGGCTCACGTCAAAAACATCTGCTGCGTCGGCGACGACGACCAGTCGATCTATGGCTGGCGCGGCGCCGAGGTCGACAACATCCTGCGCTTCGACCACGATTTCCCGGGTGCCAAGGTCATTCGCCTGGAGCGCAACTACCGCTCGACCGGCCACATCCTCGCCGCCGCCTCGCATCTGATCGCGCATAACGAAGGCCGGCTCGGCAAGACGCTGCGCACCGAGGATCAGGACGGCGAGAAGGTCACCGTCACGGGCTCGTGGGATTCGGAAGAGGAAGCCCGCGGCATCGGCGAGGAGATCGAGCAGATCCAGCGCCGCGGCGAGAAGCTGAACGAGGTCGCCATTCTCGTTCGCGCCTCCTACCAGATGCGCGAGTTCGAAGACCGCTTCGTCACGCTCGGCCTGCCCTATCGCGTCATCGGCGGCCCGCGCTTCTACGAGCGCGCCGAGATCCGCGACGCACTGGCCTATCTGCGCGTCATCAACTCCCCGGCCGACGACCTCGCCTTCGAGCGCATCGTCAACGTGCCGAAGCGCGGCCTCGGCGATGCCACCGTGCAGATGCTGCACGACCATGCCCGCAAGCGCCGCATTCCCCTGTTCGAGGCGGCCCGCGCGGTGGTCGAGACCGACGAGTTGAAGCCGAAGGCGCGCGGCTCGCTGCGCGACGTCGTCGCCCAGTTCGACCGCTGGCGCGCCCAGCGCGAAGTCACCGCCCACACCGATCTCGCCCAGATCGTGCTCGACGAGAGCGGCTATACCGAGATGTGGCAGAAGGACCGCTCCGCCGACGCCGCGGGCCGGCTGGAGAACCTCAAGGAGCTGGTGCGCTCGATGGAGGAGTTCGAGAACCTGCAAGGATTCCTCGAACACATCTCGCTGGTGATGGACCGCGACAGCGGCGCCGACGAGGACGCGGTGTCGCTGATGACGCTGCATTCGGCCAAGGGGCTCGAATTCGACAACGTCTTCCTGCCCGGCTGGGAGGAAGGCCTGTTTCCGAGCCAGCGCACGCTGGACGAACAGGGCCGCGCGGGCCTCGAAGAAGAGCGCCGGCTCGGCCATGTCGGCCTGACCCGCGCCCGCCGCCGCGCCATGATCTATTTCGCGACCAACCGGCGCATCCATGGCACCTGGTCGACCACGATCCCGTCGCGCTTTCTCGACGAATTGCCGGCGGCCAATGTCGAGATCACGGAGTCCAAAGGCGGCTCGGCCTGGGGCGGCACCGGCGGCTACGGCGCCTCGCGTTTCGACGACATGGAGGCGTTCGGCTCGACCTATTCGACCCCGGGCTGGCAGCGCGCACAGGCCAACCGCAACCGCGGCGGTGGCCGCAATGGCGGCGGCCGAAGCGGCGGCTTCGAGGAAGAGGCCGCGACGTTCTCATCCTCCTCATCATCCGGCCCCGATTTCGGCAGCTTCTCCTCGCGCCGCCGCGGTCCCCTGACCATCGAGGGCGAGCTGGTCGCCAAATCGACCGGCACGACCTCCGAATTCTCGCTCGAAGACCGCGTCTTCCACCAGAAATTCGGCTACGGCCGCGTCACCAAGATCGACGGCAACAAGCTGACCATTGCCTTCGACAAGGCCGGCGAGAAGAAGGTCGTGGACAGTTTCGTGCAGCGGGCGTGAGGCCCGATATGGCTCAGTACGTTGCCATCATCGAGGACAGCGATCCGGACGCCGTCAGCCTGTGGTTTCCCGACCTGCCCGGCTGCATCTCCGGCGGCGACGATGTTGACGAAGCCCGAGAAAATGCCCCCGAGGCGCTCGCATTCTATGCGCAGGAGCTGAGCGCGGATGGCCGCGAGCTTCCCCCGCCGCGGACGTTGGACGAGCTCAAGGCCGACCCCGATGTGGCGGACGACCTCCGAAACCATACCGTCGCCCTGATCGAATGGCCGCCCCTCGACGCCGCCGAGTGAGGACTGTTCGCCGCACTCGCCCAGCCTTCGACAGTTCTCCCCCGAACAGCCCTTGACCATCGCGAACTTCCCCGTATCAGATGCGGCCATGGTCCGGGGCATCGCACTGATCTTGCTGACATTGGGGATGCCGTCGCTCAGCGCGGCGGAGACCATGAGCTTTGGCGATTCGATCGGGCTGCTGGCCAAGAGTTGCGGTGCGGAAATCGTCGCCAATTGTCGCGGCGTCAACCCGGACTCGACCCGCCTGAAGGAGTGCCTGTCGCGCAACCGCGACGTGCTCTCCCCGCAATGCGCGAGCGACTATCTCGGCGCCTTCGACGCCATCCAGAAGCGCGTCGCGGCACGCGTCACGGTGGCGAACGCCTGCCAGCGCGAGATCGTCAAGATCTGCGGCGGCTCGACCAAGGAGACCAGCAAGTCGGTCCCCTGCCTGGTCTCGACCCCCAAGGGCATCAGCAACAACTGCCTGAAGGCCGTCGACGACGCGGGGTATCGCTGATGCGCGCCAAGAGGCTTTCCACGGCCGGACTAGGCATCGTGCTGGGCTTCGCCCTGCTTGCCGGCGCTGCGCGCGCGCAAACGGCGGCGCCGACCCGCGACGACATCGTCGGCAAGCTCAACCATCTCGAAGAGCCCGGCGAGGTCGATCTTCCCGCGCTGAAGCTGCAGGTGATGGAGCGCGCCAAGGCCAGGATCAAGAACGATCCGGGTCCGGTGAACCGTCCGCCGATCGCGCCTGACCTCGCCAAGCTGCCCGCCTTCAACGCGCAGATTCAGTTCGATGCCGATACGCCGATCATCCAGCCGGCGTCCTACCAGACCGTCGGCCGCATCGCGGACGCGCTGGTTCATTCCTCGCTGCTTCCCTACACGTTCCTGATCGTCGGCCACGTCGAATCCAATTCGAAGACACGCGAGGCCAACGCGATCCTGAGCCAGCGCCGCGCGGACGCGATCCGCGACGTGCTGGTGAATACGTTCAAGATCTCGACCAAGCGGCTGCACCCGATCGGACTCGGCGAGGAGCAGTTTCTCGACCGGGCCAAGCCGACCTCGGCCGTGAACGGCCAGTTGCAAATCCTGACCTATGCCAAGGTGGCTGAAGAGGCGCCCGCGCATCCGGCTGCGGCGCCAGCGCCTGCGGCGAAAAAGCCCGCCAAGAAGCGCTGAGCAAACTTGGCCTCGTACCTGACGGAACCCTTTGAAGTCCTGATCGTTTTGTAGCCTGTCCGGGGCGCACAAATACGGTTTCACGCGACAAAAGCGCCGGTTTGTGCACCGCCCGGTCCAGTGCTATAGGCACTGTTCGCCCTTCCCGACCCCGTGCTGCATGAGACCGAAATGGGTGGCTATTTTCAGCGCCAACTTGCCGTTTATGTCGAGTACCATCGCGACCCCCGGAACACGGCGATGCATGTGGTCGGTATTCTTCTGCTGTTCACCGGCGCGGTGATGCCGCTGACGCTCGTGAGGCTTCCGCTGTTCGGTTTCGAATTCAGCCTGGCCGTGATCCTGGCCCTGCCGGTTCTGGTCTATTGGCTGCTGCTCGACATGCCGCTCGGGATCGGCATCCTCGCGGTCTCGATCGTGCTGTTTTTGGTCGCGACGAGCATTGCGGCGCAAGTCAGCACCGCGACGATGTGGGCGATTTTTGCCGCGCTGGTGGTGCTCGGCCTCGCCGCGCAGACCATCGGTCACAAGGTTTTTGAGGGCCGCGAAGCCTCGTTGTTCACTTTTCCTTCGCATCTTTTGCTTGGACCGATGTTCGTGATGGCAAAATTATTCATTGCATTGGGCTTCCGTCGCGACCTTGCCGCGATTCTGGCGCCTCTTCCGACCAATTCCCTTTCAACCCGATAGCTCTAGACGCGAAACAGCAACCTTCTGCATGGCTCTCGTACTGGTTACCGGTGGCAGTGGCTTCATCGGACATCATCTCGTCGAAGCGCTCCGCGCCCGTGGGCAGCGGGTGCGCGTTCTCGATGTTCGCGCGCCGGCCACGCCGAATACCGACGTTGAACATGTCCACGGCTCGGTGCTGGACAGCACCGCAGTGGATGCCGCGATCGCCGGGGTCGATCAGGTCTATCACCTCGCCGGCCTGCCCGGCATGTGGGTCGCCAACAAGCAGGACTTTCACGACGTCAATTGCCGCGGCACCGAGATCGTGCTCGCGGCCGCAATGAAGCGCGGCGTGTCGCGCTTCCTGCACTGCTCGACGGAATCGATCCTGTTCCCCTATTGCGACCTCAAAGGCGTTCCCGCCGAAGAGGCGCTGCAGCCGGCCGATGCGATGCCGGGCGCCTATACGCGCTCGAAGTCGCTTGCCGAGCATCATGCCGCCAAGGCTGCGGCCGATGGGTTTCCGCTCGTGATCGGCACGCCAACCATGCCGATCGGCGCCGCCGACCACAATCTGACGCCGCCGACGGCGATGCTGTGGTACTTCCTCCAGAAGAAGGTGCAGCCGCATCTCAATTTCCTGGTCAACCTCGTCGACGTCCGCGACGTCGCCATGGGCCTGGTGCTGACCATGGAGCGCGGCCGCCAGGGCCAGCGTTACATTCTCGGCGGCGATTGCGTCCCGCTCGGCAACATCCTGCGGATGATGTCGGCGATGAGCGGCCGCCGGCAGTATCCGATCGTCGTCCCCGGCAGGATCGCCGAGCTCTCCGCGATCATGCTGGAATACATCTCCGACCACGTCACGCGCCGGCCACCCAACGGCACCGCCGAAGGCGTGCGCATCGCGCTCGCCGCCAGCGACCTCTCGATCGGCAAGGCGCGCAACGAGCTCGGCTATTCGCCGCGTCCGATCGAACCCGTGCTGCGCGAAACCATCACCCATCTTCTCGCCCGCAACGGCCTGCAGCCCTCCGGCGCCATCGAGCATCACGCGCTCTCCTCGCGCGCGAGCTAAAGCCGCCGCCCCAACGCAAAGAACCTTCATGTCCTTCGATTTCAGCAAGCTTCTCTCCGTCGCCTGGGGCGGTTGGACCACCGCCTGGCCGACAGAACTCCTGGCTCTGCTATGGCTCGCCTTTCTCGCCAGCTGGGTCGGTGCCTCGTTCTGGCAGGGACAGACCAAGAAGCAGGTCATGACGCTGGAGTCGCAGCGCTATCGCCTGCCGATCCTGGTCGGCGGCATCCTGTACACGCCGTGGGTCGCGGAGCTCCTGGGCACGAAGCCATTCTGGGTGCTCGGCAACACCGGCATCACCATCGCCGCGGTCCTCTCGGCTGCCGGCATCGCCTTCGCTTGGTGGGGCCGGCTCCATCTCGGGAAATTCTGGTCGAACACCATCACCCAGAAGGAAGACCACCGTGTGATCGACACCGGCCCCTACGGCATCGTGCGTCATCCGATCTACACCGGCTTGATCTTCGGCATGCTCGTCACCGGCGTTGCGATCGGCTTGGCGACGACGATCCTCGGCGCCATCCTGATCTCGCTCGGCATGTGGCAGAAGGGCCGGATGGAAGAGGTGTTCCTCTCGAAGGAGCTCGGCGAAGACGCCTACGGCGCCTATTGCCGCCGCGTGCCGATGATCATCCCGTTCTTGTCGCCGCGGTAAGGGCGTAGCAACTGGCCTCACTCTGGTGTCCCGGACGCGCTGCGCTGCGCCCCGGGGCACCAGCGCACGTTTCCACGCACCAAGGAACCGCTCCTCTCCTTGCCCGTTAGCCCCCGACACCTGCAACACGCAGAGCATAGAGTCATGTCGGACGCCTACGATTATTTACGCGAGCACGCGATCAGGGCCTTGCGCAAGGCGCGGGCGCTGCCGCCTGGGCGTACCAAGCAGAAGCAGCGCACGGTCGCGCGGGTCTATCATCTGCTGTCCAGAGAAGCCGCGCTCGCACCCAACGTCGATCACCTCGACGATTTTCGCGCGGCGCGGCAGCTCGAGCGGCAGATCGGCCGTTGATCCCGGCAAAACTCGTCGGCGCTCGTCCCATGCAAATTCGATCGGCTGCCATTCCACGGGAATAGCCCCGGCCGGCCCGGTGCACAGGTTGACGAAGGCCCCGCCAGCCAGTTGGATGCGCGCGCAAACAGGGGCGTCCCATGACATTTTCCAGTATCTTCGCGCAATTCGTCGCGGTCCTCGGCGGCATCGCGCTGCAATGGCGCAAGATGACGGGCACCGAGCCCGCGCCGGCCTGGGGAGAGAAGCCCGCCATTCCTGAAGCGAAGCCGCAAGGCGCGATCCCGACGCTGAAGATGCCGACCGCACGCGGCTGGCGCGAAGGACAGAAGCCGACCGTCGCGCCGGGTCTCAAGGTCAATGCGTTCGCGACCGGTCTCGACCATCCGCGCTGGATCGAGGTGCTGCCCAACGGCGACGTGCTGATCGCGGAGGCGACGCAGATCGCGGGCGCGCCGAGATCCGTGTTTCATTACGCGATGCAGGCAACGATGCGCCGCGCCGCGGCGCTCGGCGTCTCCGCCAACCGCATCACGCTGCTGCGCGACAAGGACGGCGACGGCGTTGCGGAGGTTCGCGGCGCCTTCATGGAAAACCTCAGCCAGCCGTTCGGCATGGCGCTGGTCGGCGACACCTTCTATGTCGGCAACACCGACGGTGTGATGGCGTTTCCTTACGTCGCGGGTGCCGACCGCATCACCGCGCCGGGCAAGCGGCTCACCACCTTCAAGCCGAGCGGACACTGGACGCGCAGCCTGCTCGCAAGCCCAGACGGCAAGAAGCTCTATGCCGGCGTCGGCTCGCTCAGCAACATTGCCGAGATGGGCATGGAGGTCGAGGAAGGCCGCGCCGCGGTGTACGAGCTCGACCTCGTCGCCGGTACGCATCGCATTTTCGGCGCCGGCCTGCGCAATCCGGTGGGCCTTGCCTGGGAGCCGAACACGAACGTGCTCTGGACCGTCGTCAACGAGCGCGACGGGCTCGGCGACGAGACGCCGCCGGATTACCTCACCTCGGTCCGCGACGGCGGCTTCTACGGCTGGCCCTATTGCTACTGGGGCAAGACGGTGGACGACCGCGTGCCGCAGGATCCGGCGATGGTCGCCAAGGCGATTCAACCGGACTACGCGCTCGGCGGCCATACCGCCTCGCTCGGCCTGTGCTGGATGCCCGCGGGCACCCTGCCCGGCTTCGGAGACGGCATGGTGATCGGCCAGCACGGCTCGTGGAATCGCAGCAAGCTGTCCGGCTACAAGCTGGTGTTCATTCCCTTCGAGAACGGCAAGCCGTCCGGCCCCGGCCGTGACATCCTGTCGGGCTTCCTGTCCCCCGACGAGAAGGAATCCTACGGCCGCCCGGTCGGCGTGGTGATCGGTCCCGACAAAAAGTCGCTGCTGATGGCCGACGACGTCGGCAACGTGATCTGGCGCGTCACGGGGGCGTAAGAATCACGTCCCCACGCACAGCGTGGCGCGCTGCTTGCGCAGCAGCGCGATCACGGACAGCGCCGTAATCAGCCCTGTCTTGGGATTTTCGGACGGGATGTTCTCGATGCCCATCGAGAAGCGCGCCGAATCCGCCTCGACCTCGATGCGGTGAACGTTGCGCGTCACGGTCGGGTCGGCCCAGACCTGGATCTGGGTGCGATCAGGCCCGATGCCCGCCAGCGACAATGCAACGGCGACATTGACGTTCGCCGGGAAGCCCTTCGCGGCTTCCCGCGCACTGCCCTCGAACAATTTTAGCGGCTCGCGCAGATTATCGATGTCGATGTTGTTCTGCACGATGAAGGGCGCGCCCTTGAGCCCGTCGATCGGCTTGCGCGTCACCATCTTCACTGAATGGATCGTACCGACAGCGGCGGCGTTGACGGCGTCGAGCCCGATCAGCGCGCCGGTCGGCACGATGATGCGGCCGCCATTGACGCGGGCGAGATCGACGAGATCGAAATTGTCGAGCAGCCCGCCAACGCTGACCACGACCGCCGACTTGCCGCGCCTCACCGCGGGCTCGACGATGGCGCGCAGATGATGGCTCGGTGCGCACTCCACCACGATATCGGCGGCATCGCCGAGCTCGCCGATCGGCAGAATCTGCGGCGGGCGACGCAGGCTATCGATGAAAGCGCGATGCTTGGCGGGATCGCGCACCGCGACGGCGGACAGCGCCAGCCCCTCGATGCCCTGATCGAGCGCGGTCGCGATCTTGCTGCCGATTGAGCCCAGCCCTGCAATGGCAACGCGCAATTCACCCGGCGTCTTTTGTTCGCTCATCGCATCCACCTTCTCGCCCAGCCTACGTCATAGCCCCTCACGCCTCCCGCGCATAGCTGCGCAGGCGCGCCTCCAGCACCGCCAGCATGGCATCGCGAGCCGGATCGCGCGTGCCGCGCAACCAGACGGCGGCGAGCGGCAGCCGGCCGACCGGACCGCTCTGCCTCAGCCGGAGCGGCACGAAGCGCACGCCTGACACCGCCATCCGCGTGGTCCAGCGCGGCACGATCGCGACGCCGAGCCTGGTGGCTACCAGATGGATGATGGTCTGCTTCTCGTCGGCGACCTGCACGATGCGCGGCGTCAGCCCGGCCTGCTCGAACAGCTTGATCGTGAGATCGTGGCTGTGCGGCCGCGAGCGGCGATCCGGCACCAGCATCGCCTCGTCGGCGATGTCGGCCAGCGTGATCGACTTGCGCCTCGCCAGTGCATGCCGCTGCGGGAACGCCACGATCGCGGTCTCCTGGAGCAGGTCGCGGAATTCGAGCCGCTTGTCCGCGCGGCCCGGCGGGCGGACAAAGGCAAGATCGAGCGCGCCGGTCAGCACCTTCGGCAGCAGCCGGACCGTTTTGTCCTCGAGAAGCTGCACCGCGATGTCAGGATGGTTCGCGCGGAAGTCGCGCAAGAGCGGCGGCAGCAGCCCGGCCGCCGCGCTGTCGATGGCACCGATCCGCAGCCGCCGCGCGGCTCCCGCACGCGGGCGATTGCGAAGGTTATTCTCGACTGCCTCGACCTTGGCGAGGATGGCACGGGCATCGCGCAGCAGCGTCGCTCCATCCTCGGTGAGCGACACCGCGCGCGTGGTCCGCGCAAACAGCCGCGTGCCGAGGTCCTCCTCCAGCAGCCTGATCTGCCGGCCCAGCGCCGAGGGCAGCATCTGGAGCTGCTGCGCAGCGCGGCCGAAATGCAGCTGCTCGGCTGCCGCCACGAAGCATCGAAGCTGATGCAATTCCATTGCCCGGCCCCCTCACCTCAGACGATTATATCATTTTTTTGTATAAACCAGCGCTGCTTGAGACGGTTTGAGCCACCGTCTAGATTCGGCGCCGACGCAACCCGCCGGATCCGGCGCGGCGCCACCGACATCCCAAACGGAGCCTCCCCCATGCGCACCCATTCGATCGCGGCCATTCCCGCCGACGGCATCGGCCCCGAGGTGATCTCGGCCGGTGTCCGCGTGCTGGAGGCGCTGGCACAGCGCAGCGGCGACCTTGCCTTCGACGTCAAGACGTTCGACTGGGGCTCGGACTATTACAAGAAGCACGGCGTGATGATGCCGGCCGACGGCCTCGCTGAACTGAAGAAGTTCGACGCGATCTATTTCGGCGCGGTGGGTGCCCCTGACGTGCCCGATCACATCACGCTGTGGGGCCTGCGCCTGCCGATCTGCCAGGGCTTTGACCAATACGCCAATGTGCGGCCGACCAAGATATTGCCGGGCGTCGCCTCGCCGCTGCGCAATGTCGGCGTCGGCGATCTCGACTGGGTGATCGTGCGCGAGAACTCGGAAGGCGAATATGCCGGCATGGGCGGCCGCGCGCACAAGGGCCTGCCGGAAGAGGTCGGCACCGAAGTCGCGGTGTTCACCCGTGTCGGTGTCACCCGCATCATGCGCTATGCGTTCCAGCTCGCACAGTCGCGCCCGCGTAAATTCCTGACCGTGGTGACCAAGTCCAACGCCCAGCGCCACGGCATGGTGATGTGGGACGAGATCGCGGCCGAGGTCGCGACCGAATTCCCTGACGTGACCTGGGACAAGATGCTGGTCGACGCCATGACGGTGCGCATGACCCTGCATCCGAAGAGCCTCGACACCATCGTTGCGACCAACCTGCACGCCGACATCCTCTCGGACCTCGCCGGCGCGCTGGCGGGCAGCCTCGGCGTCGCGCCGACCGGCAACATCGATCCGCAGCGCCGCTTCCCCTCGATGTTCGAGCCTATCCACGGCTCGGCCTTCGACATCACCGGCAAGGGCATCGCCAATCCGGTCGCGACGTTCTGGACCGGCGCGCAGATGCTGGAGCATCTCGGCGAGAAGGATGCCGCAATACGGCTGATGGCGGCGGTCGAGAAAGTCTGCGCGGCCGGCGTGCTGACGCCGGATGTCGGAGGCAAGGCGACGACCAAGGAGGTTACAGACGCGGTGATCGATGCCATCCACGGGTCGAATGTGTAACTTCGCCCCTCTTCCCGGCTGCGGTAGAGGCGAAGCTGCTACTTCCGCTTCGCCGGCACCGCTGGCGGTGTCGCCATCGCGGCCGCGGGCTCGGGCGGCGTCAGGTGGCGCGGGACGATGATCGTCTGTCCCGGCGTGAGCTGCGCGTTCTCGGCAAGCGAATTGCTCTGCGCCAGCGTCCAGAGCGGCACGCGATTGGCGGCGGCGATGCTCTCCATGGTGTCGCCCTTGCGCACCGGCACCCGCACGCCTGAGTCCCACAATTCGACCAACGTATCCGCAGGCACGAGGTAGCGCAGCGGCACCGCGTCGGCCTGGGTTTGCGGCGGAATGCGCGGCAGCTGAGTCACCATCTCGACGATCTGGCGATGGATGTCGTCGGACTTCTCGATGTTGATGTGCGAGACGCGCGCGTTTTCCTTCAGGTCGTAACTCGCATAATGGCCGCGAAAGCCGGGCACCGCGACGACGTCGCCGCCGCCGAGCACACTGTCGGACAGGAAGATGTTGATGAAGCGCTCGACATTGAGCGGCACGTCGCCGGTCGCATGCGCGGGATCGATGGCGATGACGAGGCTGATCGGGATGTTTTCCTTGGCCGCCATCTCGGAGATGACGATCGAGCACAACCCACCCATGGAGTGGCCGATCAGCACGATCGGCGCGGGGCTTTCCTTGTAGCTGGCGATGGCGCGGTCGCCGATGAACCGGCAGATAGTGAACTCATAGACGTTGGCCGAGAAGCCGGCCTTCGTCAGCTTCTCTTCGAGCCGATCCATGCCGGTCGAGAAGATCGGCCCCATGGCGCCGCGGAACAGGTAAATCTTCGGCGGCGGCAACGGCTCGAACGGCGGAGGCGGCGGCGCGGCAGGTACGGCCGCGGTGGACTTGGATTTGGCGGGTGAGGCAGCGGCCATGCCGGGGCCCAGGGCGAGCAGCGCAACGGCTGCCAGCGCGAGGAGTCGCCTCAGATCAATCATCAATCCAGCAGTCCCACCACGGGGGGTAAAAGACCCCCTTCGCAGGCTTAGTGACCATCGATTTGGCGGATTTTGGGGCACGGAGGCGAGCTTCAATCCAGCGGAGCGAAATGAACCCACCGGCCACCTGCACAATGCCGCAGGACATTGCGGCGATTGACCACAGGCCGATCCGGCCAACGGCTAGAACGGCAGCATCCGGTTCAGCAGTTCGAGCAGCATGCGTTGCTCGGACTCGCTGAGCGGCGCCAGCATCTTCCGATTATAGGGCTCCGTCAGCCTTGCCCCGTCCTGAATGAGTTTTGCCCCCTTCGGCGTCAGCATCAGCTCGACGGCGCGGCGATCTGCCTTGGAGCGGTTGCGCTTGATGAAGCCGGACGATTCGAGCTCGTTCAGGATCTTGATCAGGTTCGGCAGGCGCAACCGAAGCACGCTGGCGAGGCTGCTCGGCGGAACGCCGGGATTGTCGCGAATGATCGCGAAGATCGCATAAGTCGCGGGCGTCAGGCCCAATGCGGCGAACTCCTCGTAGAAGCCCTCGAAGAACTTCAGCTGCGCGAGCCGCAGCATGAATCCGGGCGTCCGCTGCAGCGCGCGCAGGTCCAGCGACGTCTCCGATGGCTGAGCAGACTTCGCTCCGGGTCCTCGTGCTTTCGAACTCATCATCCTCGATCCGCGGCGGCCATCATCCAGCCGAATTGACACTCTCAAAGATAGCTATAAAATATAACTATTATATAGCGGCACCAAGACCGCGCATGGGAGGGATACAATGAACAGCAAATTCCTGCACAAATTGTGCATTTCGGCCCTGTTGCTGGCCGCCGCGGCTCCGGCATTCGCCGAGGATGTGGTGAAGATCGGCATCCTGAACGACCAATCGGGTCCGTTCGCGAGCTATCAGGGCATCGGCTCGGTCGTCGCCGCCAAGATGGCGGTCGAGGATTTTGGCGGAAAGGCCGCCGGCAAGCCGGTCGAGGTCGTCGCCGCCGATCACCAGAACAAGACCGACATCGGCATCGGCATCGCCCGGCGATGGTACGAGAACGACGGCGTCGATGCGATCTTCGACCTTCCAAACTCGTCGATCGCGCTTGCGGTGGCCGGCATGAGCGCCGAGAAGAACAAGGTCTTCGTCGGATCGGGCGCCGGAACGGTGCTGCTGACCGGCGAGAAATGCACGCCGAATACCGTGCACTGGACCTACGACACCTATGCCTACGGACGCGGCCTCGGCAAGGCGATCGTGCAGCAGGGCGGCAAGAAATGGTTCTTCATCACCGCCGACTACGCCTTCGGTCACGATCTGGAAAAGCAGGCTGCGGAGGCCGTGAAAGCGGCCGGCGGCGAGGTGCTCGGCAGCGTGCGGCATCCACTGGGAACCGCCGATTACGCCTCGTTCCTGCTCCAGGCCCAGGCGTCGGGCGCGAACGTCGTCGGCTTCGCCAATGCCGGTGACGACACCATCACATCGATGAAGCAGGCCGCCGAGTTCGGGCTGACCAAGGACCGCAAGCTGGTCGGATTGATCCTCGGCATGAACGGCCTGCCCGCGCTCGGCTCGAAGTTTGCGCAAGGCGCGCAGATCATGAATCCCTTCTATTGGGATCTGAACGACGGCACGCGTGCTTTCGCCAAACGCTTCGCCGAACGCATTCCGTCGAAAGCCTATCCAAACGACATGCAGGCCGGCGTCTATGCCTCGGTCATTCACTATCTCAAGGCGGTCGACAAGGTCGGCGGCGCCAAGGACGGCAAGGCGGTGGTCGCGGCGATGAAGGAGTTGCCGACCGACGATCCCCTGTTCGGCAAGGGCTATATCCGCAAGGACGGACGCAAGATCCATGCGCTCTATTTGCTTGAGGTCAAGGCACCCGAGGACTCGAAATCGGCCTGGGATCTGCTGAAGGTCGTCGCCACGATCAAGGGCGAGGACGCGTTCCGTGCCGAGAGCGAAGGTCAGTGCCCGCTCGCGAAGCAATAGCTGACGGGAGCAAACCATGAGCGGCATTGCATCCAGTCCGGTCGACCCGTTCGCGCCTGATTTCCTGATGGATCCCTATCCCGCCTATCAGGCACTGCGCGCGCTGGGGCCAGCCTTCGCGCTTGAGCGTTACGGCGTGTGGGCGATGGCCGGCTATGCCGAGGTCGAGCCCGCCCTGAAGGACTGGAAGACCTTTATCAGCGGCGAGGGCGTCGGGCTCAACGGCATGAACCCGGCCCTACCAAGGCCGCTGACCCTGCAGATCGATCCGCCCGACCACGACAAGGGCCGGAGGGTGCTCGGCCGCACGCTGTCTCCGGGCGTTGCAAGGAAGCTGCGCGAGACATTCCAGCAGGAAGCAGAGCGGAAGGTCTCGGAGCTGATCGACAAGGGCACGTTCGACGCCGTGACCGATCTTGCCGAGGCCTATCCGATGAAGGTGTTTCCGGATGCGATCGGCATCCGGCCGGACGGCCGCGAGAAGCTGCTCGCCTGGAGCACGTTCGTGTTCGACAGCTTTGGCCCTGAAAACGAGATGCTGGCCGCATCGCGCAAGGCGGGCCTCGCGGCGCAGAGCTGGATCATGGAATGCTGCGCGCGAGAGGCCTTGCGGCCCGACAGCCTCGGCATGATGATCCACCAAGCCGCCGACGACGGCGAGATCACCGAGCACGAGGCGACGCACCTGGTGCGGCCGTTCCTCACCGCGGGAATCGACACCACCGTCAACGGCATCGGCAACACCCTGCTGGCGCTCGCCACGCATCCGGATGAATACCGCAAGCTGCACCAGAGACCGGAGCTGGCGCGCAACGCCTTCGAGGAAGGCCTGCGCTACGATTCACCGGTGCAGACGTTCTTCCGCACCACCTCGCGCGATGTCGAGATCGGCGGCGGCGTGATCCCGGCACACCGCAAGGTGCTGTTGTTCATGGCCTCCGCCAACCGCGATCCCGCGCGTTGGGACAAGCCGGATCGTTTCGAGGTGGAACGGGTCGCGACCGGGCATGTCGGCTTCGGCGCAGGCATCCACGCCTGCGTCGGTCAGATGATCGCGCGCCTGGAAGGCGAATTGATCTTCAGCGAGCTCGCAAGGCGCGTGAAGACCATCGAGCTCGCGGCGGAGCCGAAGCCCAGGCTGAACAATTCCTTGCGCGGGCTGGAGAGCATGCCGCTCCGCGTGACGCCCGCTTAAGGGGCACCCGCGCACGCTGTCGGGCCAGCGGCGCGCGATGAACACGTCACCGCCACCGACTACTGCCTGCTCTTGAGCCGGCTTCGATGCGCCGCCTGCTTGGCGCGGTTGCCGCAAATCGCCATCGTGCACCAGCGCCGCGCACGCCTGCGGGTATGGTCGGCGAACAGCATCGTGCAGTTATGGCCTTCGCAGGCCTTCACGTCGGAAAAGTCCTCTTCGCAGACGAATTTCGCCAGGGCTTCGCCGACCGGGAGCAGCAGCGCTTCAGGTGATCGCCAGCGCCGCATCCTTTGCAGCGCGAGACCATCACCCAGCGCACCACGGCGTGTCACGATCTGCTGGAACGCATCCTCGCGCTCCAGAATGCCGTTCAACGGGCCAAGCTCATGCAACGCCTTCGCCGTCAGCGGCCGGCCCGCATGCTCCCGGACAAAACCCCTGAACCACTCGCGCAAGTCGCGGGCCTGACCGGCGACCCTGTCGAGCTCCCCGGGCTTCGCCTGCGCCTTCAGCGCCTCCAGCTCCTGCGCCGGCACCAGCTTCGCCTGTGCCAGCCAGTCGATCAGCCCATCGCCATCGCCGAGCCAATCGACGGGCGTATCGATCGGTGTCGCCACCGAGTTGAGGAAATCGAGACCGAGCGAGTCGGCGATGAAGATGGCGGGCGCACGGTCCATGGGCGGTTTTTCGATCGGTCCTTTGGCGCGTCGGGAGAAGATAGAAATTTAGTAACCTCTAAAATCGCTGTTGACAAGTTACCTCTCGGCTTGGTAACCTCTAATTGTCAATTTAACAGGTTACGCAGTTGCCCCAGGAGACGGTCATGACCCCGACGACTTACCGCACTGCCGACGTTGATGGCTTCAAGGTGTTCTATCGCGAGGCCGGTGACAGAGGCGCGCCGAAGCTCCTGCTGCTGCATGGCTTCCCCAGTGCCGGCCACATGTTCCGTGACCTGATCCCGTTGCTCGCGGACAAGTTTCACATCGTCGCGCCGGATCTGCCGGGCTTCGGCCAGTCCGACATGCCGCCGCGCGAAGACTTCGTCTACAGTTTCGACAACATCGCGCGTGTGATCGAGCGCTTCACCGAAGTGATCGGCTTCGATCGCTTCGCCGTCTACGTCTTCGACTACGGGGCGCCGACGGGCTTTCGACTGGCGCTCAGCCACCCCGAACGGATCACGGCCATCATCTCGCAGAATGGCAACGCCTACGAGGACGGCCTCAGCGATGGCTGGACCCCGATCCAGGCCTATTGGCAGGATCCCTCTCCGGCCAACCGCGAGGCGCTGCGCGGCTTCCTCACGCCGGATGCGACGCGCTGGCAATACACGCACGGCGTCCCCGACCCGGCCCTGGTGTCGCCGGACGGCCAGAACCTCGACAATTTCTACCTGGCGCGCCCGGGCTCGGACGATGTGCAGCTCGACCTGTTCGGCGATTACAAGAGCAACGTCGCGCTCTATCCGCGCTTCCAGAGCTACTTCCGCACGCACAAACCGCCGTTCCTGGCGGCGTGGGGCAAGAATGATCCGTTCTTCATTCCGCCCGGCGCCGAAGCGTTCAAGCGCGACAATCCCAACGCGGTGGTCCAGTTCTTCGACACCGGCCATTTCGCGCTGGAGACGCATGCGAGGGAGATCGCGGAGAGCATTCGCACGTTCTTCAAATGACGGGAGCCTGCTCATCGTCTGTCTGAGGACGGAAGCGTAGGGCGGCCATGCTTAAAGCAATGCCGCCGTCGACCAGGTGTCGACGGCGGCACAGACGAAGTCTCGATCTGATTTGGCGGGCTTCAATTCCTGGTGGCAGCCGTCGCCGCCGCCGAGCGCGCCTGCCGCGGCGCGCCGGGTTCGGCAACCGGCAGCGCCGGCGCGCGCGAGCGCATGATGGCGGCGTCGATCTCGGCAATGACGCGGCGCTGGATCGACTCGTTCTTGTCGATCGAGATGTGGCCGACGCCGGTGCCGCGCACGTCAACATTGTCGAGCTTGCCGCGCAGGCCCTGCGCGGCCCGCACCGGCTCGCCGGGACCATCGCCGATATAGATGTTGATGTAGCGCTCCGCGCCGGTCGAGAGCTTGGTCTTGAACACGGAGTCGAGGCCGATTGCGAGCTTCACGGGCACGCCGAGCTGGTTGAGCTTGGCGATCATGTCGGGCAGCGCGGTGGCGCCGGAGGAATGGCCAACCAGGATGATGGTCTTGAGGCGGCCGGCCTTGTAAGCGGTCGCGGCTTCGTCGGCGAGCGAGGACCAGGACACGAAGTTGGCGACGGTGACCGGCACGCCCTGCGCCTGGAGCCGGGCGCCGATCGTGTCGAGCCCGAGCGAGAAGATGTTGAGCACGCCGCGGAGCAGGTAGACATGCGTGGTCGCGGCCTGGGCCTGGCTCGGTGCCGCGTTGGCGGGGGCCGGGCTCATGGCGACAGTTGACAGCAGGAGCAGGCCCATCGCCCAGACGCGGAGGGCGGACAATTGGCTGGCGCCGGCGGTGTGACGGCCGTTCGGTCTCATCGATGTTTTCCCTGGGGACATACGCTTCGCGATTGGCCGGAATCGTAGCCATGCCCTGCTCGCAGACGCAACAAAGAGCCGCGTGAACGGCAATCTTAGCCACAGCCCGTGACCATCGCGCAACACTTGCCTGGAACTCGCCATCGAAGAGCCTGTTTTGAGACCATTTTTCTCCAGCTGATTGCGGCCGGGCAATGGCATTCCTATCTCAGGGCTCCGCTGACCCGCCCTCCCGGCAGGGGCCAGCCTCCCCTCCCCAGCCTTTGCCCCTCATCCTTGCGGCCCCCATGTCATCCATCATTTCCGTCGCCAATCTGTCGAAGACCTATGGGTCCGGCTTCAAGGCGCTCAAGAACGTCAATCTCGACATCAAGCGCGGCGAAATCTTCGCGCTGCTCGGCCCGAACGGCGCCGGCAAGACCACGCTGATCTCGATCATCTGCGGCATCGCCAATCCCAGTGAAGGCCGCGTGCTCGTCGGCGGCGAGGACATCCAGACCTCCTACCGCAAGGCGCGCTCGTTGATCGGTCTCGTGCCGCAGGAATTGCACACCGACGCCTTCGAGAGCGTGTGGGCCACCGTGAGCTTCTCCCGCGGCCTGTTCGGCAAGCCGAAGAACCCTGCCCATATCGAGAAGGTGCTGAAGGACCTCTCGCTGTGGGACAAGAAGGACAACAAGATCATCACGCTCTCCGGCGGCATGAAGCGCCGCGTGATGATCGCCAAAGCGCTGTCGCACGAGCCGCAGATCCTGTTCCTGGACGAGCCGACCGCCGGCGTCGACGTCGAGCTGCGCAAGGGCATGTGGGAGGTGGTGCGCACGCTGCAGCAGTCCGGCGTCACCATCATCCTGACCACGCATTACATCGAGGAAGCCGAGGAGATGGCCGACCGCATCGGCGTCATCAACAAGGGTGAGATCGTGCTGATCGAGGACAAGACCACCTTGATGCAGAAGCTCGGCAAGAAGCGGCTGACGCTGCATCTGCAGAACAAGATCACGTCGCTCCCGGAAAGCCTCGGGCATTACGAGCTCGAGCTCTGCGATAGCGGTGCGACGCTGGTCTATGATTACGACACCAAGGGCGATCGCACCGGCATCACCAGCCTGCTCAGCGACCTCCGCACCGCCGGCATCCGCTTCAACGATCTCGACACGACGCAATCGTCGCTCGAGGACATCTTCGTCGATCTCGTGAGGACGTCATGAACCACCGCGCCATCCGCGCCATCTATCTGTTCGAAATGGCACGCACCTGGCGCACGCTGCTGCAAAGCATCGTCTCGCCGGTGGTCTCCACCTCGCTGTATTTCGTGGTGTTCGGCGCCGCGATCGGCTCGCGCATCAGCCAGGTCGAGGGCGTCAGCTACGGCACCTTCATCGTGCCGGGCCTGATCATGCTCTCGGTGCTGACGCAGAGCATCGCCAACGCCTCGTTCGGCATCTACTTTCCGAAATTCACCGGCACGATCTACGAGATTCTGTCGGCGCCGATCTCCTATTTCGAGATCGTGCTCGGCTATGTCGGCGCCGCCGCGACCAAGTCGATCATTTTGGGTCTCATCATCCTCGCCACCGCCGGCTTGTTCGTGCCGCTGCACATCCAGCATCCGGTCTGGATGCTGACCTTCCTGGTGCTGACGGCGGTGACGTTCAGCCTATTCGGCTTCATCATCGGCATCTGGGCCGACGGATTCGAGAAGCTGCAGATGATCCCGATGCTGGTGGTGACGCCGCTGACCTTCCTCGGCGGCAGCTTCTATTCCATCGACATGCTGCCGCCCACCTGGCGCACGGTGGCGCTGCTCAACCCCGTCGTCTATCTGATCTCCGGCTTCCGCTGGAGCTTCTATGAGATCGCGGATGTCAGCGTATCCGTCAGCATGGGCATGACGGTGGCGTTCCTGCTGGTCTGCCTGGTCGTGATCTGGTGGATTTTTCGCACCGGCTACCGGCTGAAGAACTGACGGCCCCGTAGCCCGGATGGAGCGCAAGCGGGGCCGGCGTAGCTTCAGGCCGACAGCGGCCCCGGATTGCGCTTCGCTCCATCCGGGCTACGGGCTCGTCACCTGTAGCAATGGAAGCGGTGATAGCCGTCGTAATACCCGCGGCAGCGATGACGGTAATGACGGTGCGGAATGCCGAAGACGCCCTCCACCGCGCCCACGGCGCCTCCAACACCGGCGCCGACTGCGCCACCAACCACGCCGCCCACGGGGCCGGCGATCCGGTTGCCCTCATAGGAGCCTTCCTGGGCGCCGCGCACGATGCCTTGGGCGTGGCCGGCTTGCGGCAACGCCAGCGCAAGCAGGAGGGCGGCAGCTGCGAACGGCAGGTGGAGGCGCAAACCGGCCGGGGACGGCGCGGCGGCGAGACGGGCTTTGTTCATCTTCGATCCCAATGGGTGAACGGCGGCGGGCGCCGCCTGTCAAAGGTAGGCGAGCATCAACGCACCGAGCGGCGGAATGGTTGCGCCGTTATGATGAATTGTCGGCGTCGTGAGCGCGCGCCGCTCGCGAAAATGTCAGCTCCGCCGCAAGCTACGCGTCACAAAGCGGCCTTGCTTACGCCGGCCATCGCGTTAACGATGGGCAAGCAGGCCGCTGGAACGAAAGCCGGATTGCAGGCATATTGCACGCCGGGGACGGAGAGCCGCGGCGCCTAGCGTGAACAGGCCGGAGGCCAGAATTCAAATGCGTTTCCAGATGCGTTCTTTTTTTGTCGCATTCACCTCCCTGATGCTTTTGAGCGTGGGCACCGCGCAGGCCAAGGTCGAGATCACCGTCGACAAGGATAATCAGCAGATGACCGTCGCCGTCGACGGCGTCGCTCGCTATCACTGGCCGGTGTCGACCGGCATTCCCTCGCGCGAGACGCCGAACGGCGCGTTCCGCGCCTTCCGCATGGAAGAGGATCACTACTCCAAGGAATTCGACGACGCGCCGATGCCGCACGCGATCTTCTTCACCAAGGTCGGTCACGCCATCCACGGCACGGACTCGGTCGGCCGCCTCGGCTCGCCGGCGTCCCACGGCTGCGTGCGGCTGTCGCGCCAGAACGCCTCGACACTCTATGCGCTCGTGCAGCAGCAGGGCGTGCTCAACACCACGGTGACGCTGACCGGCTCGGCGCAGGTGGCGCTCGCGAGGAATCCGCGTGGCCGCGCCAACACTGCGGTGGCGCGCGCTCCGCAGCAGCCCGCTGAAGAGCAATACGCCACCACGGGCGATCCCGTGAACATCACGCCGCCGCAGCAGCCCGCCCGCCGCTACATGCCGCAGGACGACAATTACATCTATCCCGCCGACGGCAGCGACACCGGCGCGCGCTATCCGGCGCCGCGCCCGATTACGCGCCCCTATGGCACGCAGGCCTACCAGCAGCTGCCGCAGCCGACTTATGACCAGGGCTATGGCCAGCAGGGCTATTACTATCAGCCGCAGCCGCGGCAATATTACCAGCCGCGCAGCTATTACTATCAGAACTGACGCGGTCGCTTCTCCGTCACCGTCGTCGGTGGTCAGCGCAAACAAGGGATGGCTATTCGAGGCACCATGCCGTCACGTGCCACGACAATTCTGGCTGTGCTGTCGGTCCTGATAACGAGGCAAGCCGTGGGATTCGATCTCGAGGCGCATCGCGGCGGCCGGGCGCTGTTGCCGGAGAACACTCTGCCGGCCTTCGCCAACGCGCTGTCGATGGGCGTGGACACGCTGGAGCTCGACGTCGGCGTGACCGCGGACGGCGAGATCGTGGTTTCGCACGAGCGCGGGCTCAATCCGGATCTCGCACGCGGCGCCGACGGCGCATACATCGTTGCGCCCGGCACGCCCTTGGTTAAACTGCGGCTGGACGAGGTCAGGACCTATGACGTCGGCCAGATCCGGCCGAACAGCGCCTATGCGAAACAATTCCCCGACCAGCGTGCCATGCCGGGGACGCGCATCCCGACCCTGCGCGAGCTGTTCGCGCTGGTGCGCAAATCTGGCAACTCGCGTGTGCGATTCAACATCGAGACCAAGATTGACCCAAACCATCAGGACGACACGCTCGATCCTCAAGCCTTTGTCACGAAGCTGCTGGGACTGATCGAGACCGAAGCTTTTTCCGACCGGGTCCTGATCCAGTCCTTCGACTGGCGAACCTTGCAACTCGTCCAGCAGCAGGCTCCGAAGATCCCGACGGTGTACCTGACGCTGCAGCGCGGCTCAGGCCAGACAGTGGCGCTGGACAAGGCCACCAGCTGGACAGCAGGCTTCAGCCCGGCCGATCACGGCGGCTCGCTGCCGCGCACGATCAAGGCGGCGGGCGGTGCGATCTGGTCGCCCTATTTCGGCGACGTGACCGCCACGCTGGTCACCGAGGCCCACGCGCTCGGACTGCGCGTGGTGGTGTGGACGGTCAACAAGCGCGAGGACATGGCGCGGATGATCGAGCTCGGCGTCGACGGCATCATCTCGGATCGCCCGGATCTGCTGCGACAGGTGGCGGGCGAGAAGGGAATTGCGCTGCCGGCGGGGACGCCGGTCGAGCCGTAGAAGCCTCTCGCCTTGTAGCCCGGATGGAGCGAAGCGCAATCCGGGAGAAGTGCCCACCACGCACGAGCGGCCCCGGATGACGCTTCGCTCCATCTGGGCTACGAAGTTACGAAGTGGCCCTACTCCCCGTCCCGCAAGCGCCGGTACAGCGCGCCCAGGATGTTGGAATAGTCGTCCGTCCAGACCCGCACCCTGTCGTCGGCTTCGGTCTGCTCCCAGGACTTGGATGAGGCAAGCCGGCCGATATCGGCATCCTCCCGCGCGGAGATGACGACGTCGGTCGAGAAGATGTAGTCGCCGTCGCGCCCGGAATCCTCGTTGAAGACCCAGCTCTTGAGATCGTTGGCATCGGCAATGCCGACCACGACGGTCTCGAGATCGAGGTGGCGGTTGGAGACATGCATCACCACGGCGCCGTGCGGCGCGAGCTTGTCCTTGTAGATCTTCATCGCCTCTTCGGTGGCAAGATGGATCGGGATCGCATCCGACGAATAGGCATCGACGATGATGAGGTCATAGGCGCCGTCGGGCTCTTTGGCGAAGGTGAGGCGCGCATCGCCGATGACAGGCTTCAGGTCCGGCAGACAGCTCGAGATGTAGCGGAAATTTTTGGGATCACGCGCGGCATCCACCATCGACTGGTCGATCTCGAAGAATTTCCAGTCCTCCCCTCGCTCGGCGGCACAGGCGAGCGTGCCGGATCCGACGCCGATCGCGGCGACCTTGAGCGGCGCGCCCTTGCGCTCGCGGATCGCGCTGACGGCCTGACCGATGCCGCCGTCCTTGTGATAATAGGTGATCGGTTCGGGCCGGCCAGTGACCGGCGTGCCGTCATTGTTGCGGAAGCGCTCGGCACCATGGATGGTGGTGCCGTGCATCAGCACATGGAAATAGCCGCCGGGCGTCACCACGATCTTGTGCACGCCGAAGAAGCTGCGCACCGTCGTGACGCGGCCCTCATCCGCCGGATAGACGCGGATCAACGCCAGCGCGAGCGCGACGGTCGCAAAGATCTTCCAACGGCCGGCATTGAGCGTCAGCGCCAGAAGCGCTGCGAGCACGCCGACGGCGCCGGCGACCCAGACCCGATGGTCCTCGAACCAGGTCGAGAGGCTGCCCGTCGTGGTGGACGGCACCACCAGCGCCACGGCGAGCGCAGCGAGTGCGAGCCAGTACCATTTGACGATGCCCGCCAGCCGCTCGTTCGCAGGCGGCCGGCACAATGCCGCGAGCGCAACCAGGATCGGATATTCGGCGATCCACGAGAAGGTAAAGGGCGCAACGAGGCCGGCAAAGAGGCCGCCGACCATGCCACCGAACGACAGCGCGACATAGAACCCGGTGAGATATTTGGCGGCCGGCCTCGTCCGCGCCAGTTCGCCGTGACAGGCCATGGCGATGACGAAGAAGCAGAGCTGGTGTCCGCCGAGCGTCAACAGCAGATTCTGCTCGCCACCGAAAGCGAGCAGGACGACGACGCCCGCGATCGCGACCGGCTGCAGCATCAGCATCCATTTGTGCGGCAGCAGCGGCCGCGACTGGAACACCACGACCCAGGTGAGCAGATACAGTGACAGCGGCAGCACCCAGAGCAGCGGCGCCGCCGCGACGTCGGTCGAGATGTGCGCGGTCACCGCGATCAGCAGACCCGACGGCACCGCGGCAAGGAAGATCCAGCGCAGCCGCGTCATCAGACCCGGAGCCGGTGCATGTGCCTCCTCGGCTCGCGCATCGACCTCGGCCAGCTTCGGCGAGCGTAGCAACAGCACGCCGCAGGCGGCGATCAGCAGGATAAGAAGGCCATAGCCGGCAGTCCAGAACAGGTTCTGGGTGTGCAGCGTGAACATCGGCTCCAGCAGGAACGGATAGGACAACAGCGCCAGGAAGCTGCCGATGTTGGAGGATGCATAGAGGAAGTAGGGATCGTGGCCGGCGGGATGGCCGGTGCGGACAAACCAGGCCTGCAGTAGCGGATTGTTGGCGGCGAGCGCAAAGAACGGCAGGCCGATCGAGACCACGAACAGGCCGAGCAGCCAGAACGCATAGCCCGAAGCGGGCGGCTCGCCATAGGCGGAGGCGATGCCGAGCGGAAGCGTGGCGAAGGCTGCGATCAGCAGCACCAGATGCACCGCGACCGGAACGATCCGGTTCCTTGCCTGCATCAAGAGATGCGCATAGGCATAGCCCGCCAGCAGCAGCGACTGGAAGAACACCATCGCCACCGACCACACCGCCGGCGAGCCGCCGAGCCGCGGCAGCACCATCTTCGTGAACAGCGGCTGCACCGAGAACAGCAGCAGCGCGCTGACGAAGATCGCGGCGGTGTAGACCGTCAGCAGCAGCCGGTTGCGCGACGACGACGGCTGCTCCGTAGCGGCGGGGTGCACGATCGAATCCATGGAAGCTCCGGCTCAAACCCCGGCGGGTGCCGGACGGGCGCAATGGAGCACAAGGCGCCTGAACGGGCAATAAAGGGACTCGTGATGTTGCAGCGAGGAATGCTTGATATAGAGATGTCGTTCCGGGGCGATGCGACGCATCGAACCCGGAACCTCGAGATTCTCTGGTGCGGAGCCCGCACCAGAGTTCTCGCTTCGCGAGCCCCGGAATGACGCCAGGAATATCATGAGCGAAAGCGACGTCGTCATCATAGGCGCTGGCCATAACGGCCTCACCTGCGCGGCCTATCTCGCGACGGCGGGCCTGCGCGTGCGCGTGGTCGAGCGCCGCAAGGTGGTCGGCGGTGCCGCCGTCACGGAGGAATTTCACCCGGGTTTCCGCAATTCGGTCGCGGCCTACACCGTGAGCCTGCTCAATCCGCAAGTGATCCGCGACCTCAAGCTCGCCGAGCAGGGCCTGCGGATCGTCGAACGGCGCGCCCAGAATTTCCTGCCCGCGCCTGACGGCAGCTATCTTCTCACCGGGGAAGGACGGACGAAGGCATCAGTCGCACGGTTGAGCGCGCGTGACGCTGCCGCGCTCGACGGGTTCTCGCGCGAGCTGGAAGACATCGCCGACGTGCTCAGGCAGTTCGTGCTGCGCGCGCCGCCGAACCTCGTCGACGGTTTTGGCACAGCGGCCGTCCGCGAGGGTATCAACGCCTGGAAGACCGCCAACATCCTGCGCGGCCTGACGCTGGAGCAAAGCCGCAGCCTGCTCGATCTCTTCACCCGCTCGGCCGGCGAGATGCTGGACGAGCGATTCGAGCATGATCTGGTCAAGGCGCTGTTCGGTTTCGATGCCATCGTCGGCAACTACGCCAGTCCCTACGCCGCCGGCTCGGCTTATGTGATGCTGCATCACGCCTTCGGCGAGGTGAACGGCAAGAAGGGCGTCTGGGGCCATGCCATCGGCGGCATGGGCGCGATCACGCAGGCGATGGCGCGCACGGCGCGCGACCGCGGCGTCGTGATCGATACCGACGCTGGCGTCCGCGAGATCATCGTCGAGCGCGACCGCGCCGTCGGAATCGTGCTGGAGAACGGCGAAACGATCCGCGCGAAATATGTCGCGGCCAACGTCAATCCAAAGCTGCTCTACACGCAACTGATCACGGCCGACGCTCTCCCTGCGGACTTCCTCGCCCGCATCCGGCACTGGAAGAACGGCTCCGGCACCTTCCGCATGAACGTGGCGCTGGACCGCCTGCCCTCCTTCACGGCGCTGCCGGGCGAAGGCGATCATCTCTCATCCGGCGTCATCCTGGCGCCGAGCCTTCCTTACATGGACCGCGCCTGGCTCGACGCGCGGGCACAGGGCTGGAGCCGGGAGCCCGTCGTCGAGATGCTGATCCCCTCCACGCTCGACGACGCGCTGGCCCCCGCCGGAAAGCATGTCGCGAGCCTGTTCTGCCAGCACGTCGCGCCAGAGCTTCCCGACGGAACATCATGGGACGAGCGTCGCGACGAGGTCGCCGATCTCATGATCGCGACGGTGGATCAATACGCGCCGGGCTTTGCGGGAAGCGTGCTCGGCCGCCAGATCCTGTCCCCGCTCGATCTCGAACGCCAGTTCGGCCTCATCGGCGGCGACATCTTCCACGGCGCGCTGACCTTGAACCAGCTGTTCTCGGCGCGGCCGATGCTGGGCCATGCCGATTATCGCGGGCCGCTCAGGGGCCTCTATCATTGCGGCTCCGGCGCCCATCCCGGCGGCGGCGTCACCGGCGCGCCCGGCCATAACGCCGCGCAGGCGATCCTGAGGGATCACCGCTCGTTGTTCGGAAGCCGTGGATAGGTCTGTGGAGAGGGTGTGGACAGACTGTTGGTCATGCTGTGGTGAACTTGGCCCGGTCTCTCGGGACCGCCTGGGATCAAGCTGTGGAAACGGCGCGGGATAAGTGGGGTATGAGACGGTGGATTGCCGCGGAATGACGCGCGGACAGGCTGTGGACGTCCGGTGGCGTCTCGCATGATCGGCGAGAGCAGAAACGCGGACGATCTTCGCTGGAGCGAACAGAGGCCAAAACGACTTCGCCCGCCCGGGATAATCCCGTGCGGGCGGTCGTCGGAAAGTGTCTATGAAGAAAAAGCAGCCCCCGCTGGGAAATGGAGGCGGAAATTACTTCAAGGAGGTGCTAATCGACGTGAACTTCTCGTTCATGGTGACACCCAGGCTGTTCACCACGGTGATGATCGCCAGGGCGATACCCGCGGCAATCAGACCGTATTCGATCGCCGTTGCACCGGACTCATCCGACCAGAACTTCTGAATCATGCTTTTCAAGACTAGCCTCCGTTTCAATTCCAAGCTGTGTTGGCTTAATTCGACATCCGGGAAGGTACGGGACACAACCTTCGCCCCAGTTAATCGGGGAACCGCAACTTGTCCGATAAATTGGGAACAAAAGTTCCAAAAATTGAACCCAACGGAACCCTGAATGCAGCCTTCCCCCACCCATCGCGCCAGCTTTTCGATCGGTAGCGAGGCCGACGCCAAACGCGTCGTCGACGTGCTCACCGAGGTGTTTTTCGAAGGCGATGCCGCCGTCGCCGCCTTCGAGCAGCCGGACGGACGATGGGACGTCACGCTTCATTTCGCCGAGGCGCCCGACCAGGCGCTGCTGCGCGAACTCGTTGTAAATTCGGCAGGAAATGCGATTGCCGATACCCTTGCCTTCGACACGATGGAGGCCAAGGACTGGGTCAAGGCCAGCCTGGAAGACCTCGTCCCGGTGCCGGCCGGCCGTTTCGTCGTGCACGGCAGCCACGACCGTGACCGGGTGGCGCCGAACAAGCTCGCCATCGAGATCGAGGCCGCGCTCGCCTTCGGCACCGGCCACCACGGCACGACGCGTGGCTGTTTACTGCTGCTTGACCATGTCCTGAAGAGTACGCGCCCGAGGAACCTGCTCGACCTTGGCACCGGCACAGGCGTGCTGGCGATCGCCGCGGCGAAGGCCCTGCACCGCCATGTGCTCGCCTCCGACATCGACCCGCCGTCGGTGCGGGTGGCCGCCGAGAATGCGGCGCTGAATGAGGTTCGCAACCATGCGCGGGTGATCCGCGCTACCGGCTTCGCGGCGCCGGATTTCGGTCAGGCCGGTCCGTTCGACCTGGTGCTGGCCAACATCCTTGCGAACCCCTTGCGGCAATTGGCCGGCCCGATGGCGCGGCATCTGGCGCCCGGCGGACGCGTCATCCTCTCCGGCCTGCTGACGCACCAGGCCCCCGCCGTGATCGCCGCCTACCGCGCGCGCGGGCTCGTGCCGTTGAAGCATCTGAGGATCGAGGGGTGGAGCAGCCTGTTACTGCGAAAGGTGGGATGAGAGAGGCGCCGTAGGGCTAGCCCGACCACTTCGCTTTCCATATGGATCGACGTTGGGGGTTACGCCTCGGCTAACCACCCAACGCCCTACTCCACCGGCTTGTCGTCCTGGCGCATCGCGCGCTCGACCTGCACGGCGCGGCTTGCGCGGCGCTCGGCGATGCGCTCGATCACCTGGCTGATGACGCTGCGCGGCTTCTCCGGCGTCGCCGCAGTCGGAGCCCGGCGCACCGGCGGCGAAATCTTCTCAAACGTGAACGCTGGCATCGTGTGTCCCCTCGTCGTTGAGATGAACCACCTGCTCGAATTTCCCTGTTATCCGGACAAAGCGCGACTGCCGCATCCTTTACTCCACTCGACTCGAGTGGAACCATTTCAAGCACGGTCCATGCCAGATGCGGCGCCAAATGCGTCCAGATTGCGGACTCCTCCTCATGATCCTAAAGTGATCCACCATGTTCGAAGCACACTTCCAGACATTCGAGGAGCCGGAGGCCGGCGTCGCATTGACCGCACGGCTGGCCGCACTTCGCGAAGAACTCGCCCGTCGCAAGCTGACCGGCTTCGTCATTCCACGCGCCGATCAGCAGCAGAACGAATATGTGCCGCCATCAGAAGAGCGGCTGGCCTGGCTGACCGGTTTTACAGGTTCGGCAGGATTCGCGGTGGTTCTGATCCAGGAGGCCGCGCTGTTCGTCGACGGCCGCTACACGCTGCAGGCCGCCAAGCAAGTCGATGCAAAGGCCTGGGCCGTGGAATCGCTGATCGACCCGCCGCCGGAGAGCTGGGTGTCGGCGCATCTGAAAGCCGGTGACCGCCTCGGATTTGATCCGTGGCTGCACACTTTTGCGGCAGCCGAGCGTCTGTCCGCCGCCTGCACCAAGGCCGGCGCCGAACTGGTAGCGGTCGACAGCAATCCGATCGACGCGATTTGGCAAGACCGGCCGCAACCGCCAATCGCCCCCGTTGCCGTGCACAGCCTCCAAAATGCAGGTGTCGCAGAGGCCGAGAAGCTGGCTCAGATCAAAGGCGAGATCGGCAAGCTCGGCGTCGATGCGCTGGTGCTGTCCGACAGCCATGCGGTCGCCTGGACTTTCAACATTCGCGGCGCCGATGTCGCCCATACCCCGCTGCCGCTGTCCTACGCGCTGGTGCCGAAGGACGGACGTCCCACCATCTTCATCGATCACCGCAAGCTCTCCAACCTCACGCGCGACCATCTCGAGCAGTCGGCCGACGTGCGCGAGCCCGACGCGATGGCACCGACACTGATGGCGCTCGCCAAGGGTGGCGCATCGATCGCACTCGACAGCGCCACTGCGGCCGACGCGCTCAGCCGGCTGATCGCGGGCGCCGGCGGCAAGCCGGTGCGCGGCAGCGATCCAATTGCGCTGCTCAAGGCGGTGAAGAACGCGACCGAGATCAAGGGCACCAAGACGGCCCATGTGCGCGATGCCGTGGCACTGGCGCGCTTCCTCGCCTGGGTCGACCGGGAAGCGCCGAGCGGCAAGCTCACCGAGATCGACGCGGTCGAGGCGCTGGAAACGTTCCGCCGCGACACCGGCGCGCTGAAGGACGTGTCGTTTCCGACCATCTCCGGCACCGGCCCGAACGGCGCCATCGTGCACTACCGCGTCACCCGCAAGAGCAACCGGCGCATCGCGCCCGGCGACCTCTTGCTGATCGATTCCGGCGCGCAGTACGAAGACGGCACCACCGACGTCACGCGCACCATGGCCGTCGGCGAACCGACGGCCGAGATGCGCGACCGTTTCACCCGCGTGCTGCGCGGCCATATCGCGATCGCGCGCGCCGTCTTTCCGGACGGCACGACGGGCGCGCAACTCGATACGCTGGCGCGGCAATATCTCTGGGCCGCCGGCCTCGATTTCGAGCACGGCACCGGTCACGGCGTCGGCAGCTATCTCTCGGTGCACGAAGGGCCGGCGCGGATCTCGAAGCTCGGGACCACGCCGCTGAAACGCGGCATGATCCTCTCCAACGAGCCCGGCTACTACAAGACCGACGGCTTCGGCATCCGCACCGAGAATCTCGAGCTGGTCGTCGAAGCCAGCATCAAGGGCGCCGAGAAGCCGATGAACGCGTTCGAGACGCTGACCTTGGCGCCGATCGACCGCCGGCTGATCGATGTGACGATGCTGAGCAAGGATGAGCTGGACTGGCTCAACGCCTACCATGCGCGGGTCCGCGCCGAAGTGCGGCCGGCGCTGGACGAGGCGACCAGGGCGTGGCTCGATCAGGCTACGGCGGAGCTGAAGGGATAAGCCCCCTGTTTCGAAGCGCGCATAGCGCTACGCGATTTGCGCAAGGCTGCTTCGCCACCACCGGGGTCAATCCCCGCGAAAAGCGAGAGGCAACACGCCCAATCGGTCGCCACTGCGCTGGTAATATAACCGTCCCGGAATCCGTATAGCCGCATTCCGAAACGCCGATATCCGTCTTGCGCTAGCGCGCTACAGTCGATTCGAATTCGAAAGACGGACGTTTATGCACGGCATGATCAGCAAGCCGCCGGGAGCGGCCACCAACCTTGCGACCTCCCGCGTGGTGTTGCTGTTGCTCGTCGTCATGACCGGGGTCGCACCGATCTCGCTTTACATCCTGGTCCCGGCGCTGCCGGTGCTGGCGACGAATTTTGGGCGCGACATCTCGATCGCGCAGATGACGGTGTCGCTCTACATGGTCGGCATCGCGCTGTCGCAGCTGATCATGGGGCCATTGTCGGACAAATTCGGCCGGCGTCCGGTGCTGCTCGGGGGCCTCGCGCTGATGGTCGCGGCGAGTATCGCCTGCATCTTCGCCGAAACCCTGCCGCAACTGATCGCAGCGCGTTTCTTCCAGGCGCTCGGCGGCGCCTCCGGCATGGTGATCAGCCGCGCCATCATCCGCGACATTTACGAGCGCGACCGCGTCGCATCCATGATCAGCCTCGTGGTCGCCGCGCTGATGATCGGACAGATGGTTTCACCGCTCACCGGCGGCCTGATCGAGACCGCGTTCGGCTGGCGCGCGATCTTCTACGCCATCACCATCGCCGCGATCGTCGTCGCCGTCGGCATTGCGCTGGCGCTGCCCGAGACGCGTCGCAGCCGCGCCGCCGGCAGCGGCTTCCGTAGCGACATCGGCATCCTGATCAAGAACCGCGCTTTCGTCGGCTATGTGATGTGCCAGGTGCTGGCCTCGCAGATCATCTTCACGTTCGCCGGCGGCGGCCCCTACATCGTCGTGACGCAGATGGGCCGGACCAGCGCCGAATACGGCGCCTGGTTCGCAACCTCGGGCTTTGCGTTCCTCGTCGGCAATCTGCTCTGCGTGCGCTTTGCGCCGCGGCATTCGCTGGCAAAGCTGATCTGGTTCGGACTCGCGCTCCAGCTCGCCGGCAGCCTGCTGAACCTGCTGTGGAGCGTGACCGGCTGGAACGAAGCGCCCGCCTGGCTGTTCGGCACGCAGATGATCGTGATGGTCGGCAATGCCTTCGTAATGGCGAATTCCGCGGCCGGCGCGATCAGCATCCGACCCGAAGCCGCCGGCACCGCGTCCGGCGCCATGGGCTTTCTACAGCAGGGGATCGGCGCGCTGATGTCGCAATTCGGCGCTTATCTCGGCGGCCATTCCGCAACGACGCTGCCGCTCACCGCCGCGGTGCTGGCGATCTCGCTGCTCTGTGCCTGCATGATGTTCTTCGTCGTACCCCGCCGGGATGTGGTGGTGAGCGAGACGCTGATCGAGCAGGCGGAAGAGGAAGAGAGCGGGATGATGTGACTCTTTCTTCCTTCTCCCCTTGTGGGAAAAGGGAAGAAAACCTCACTCCTCGATCAGCTTCAACCACTCGTCCTCGGTCAGCACCTTGACGCCGTGCTTGTTGGCCTCGGCAAGCTTCGAGCCAGCGCCCGGGCCGGCAACGACGAGATCTGTCTTCTTCGACACCGAGCCGGACACCTTGGCTCCTAACCGCTCAGCCGTCGCCTTGGCCTCGTCGCGCGTCATCTTCTCCAGCGAGCCCGTGAACACCACGGTCTTGCCGGCGACGGCCGAATTGCTCTTCGGCTTCTCGGCGTCGGCGATCTCGACTTCCCTGGTCAGCCGCTCGACAATGCCGCGATTGTGGCTCTCGCCGAAATAATCGGCGATGCTCTTGATCACGGTGTCGCCGATCTGGTCGAGCGCATCCATTTCCGCCATCGCTTCCTCGTCGCCGTGAGCGACCTTGAGGCAGGCGTCGTGGAAGGCATCCCAGGAGCCGTAGCCGCGCGCCAGGGCCAGCGCCGTGGTCTCGCCGACATGGCGCATGCCGAGCGCATAGATGAAGCGCTCCAGCGCGATCTTGCGCCGGCTCTCGATGGCGCCGAACAGATTGCGCACCGAGGTCGCGCCGTAACCCTCGATCTCCTCGAGCTTGAGCTTCGCGTTGCGCTTCTCCAGCGTGAAGATGTCGGCGGGCTCCTTGACCCATCCCTCGTCGAAGAAATACTGCAACTGCTTCTCGCCCAATCCGTCGATGTCGAAGGCACGGCGCGACACGAACAGCTTGAGATGCTCGATCTTCTGATACGGGCAGGCGAACTCGCCGGTGCAGCGGGCGCGAGATTCCTCTTCGCCGGCGGCCGTCTCGCCGCGCACGACGTCGGTGTGCAGCGGGCACGGGCACTTCTTCGGGAAAGCGAATTCCTTGGCACTCTTCGGCCGCTTGTCGAGCACGACATCAACGACTTGCGGGATGACATCGCCGGCGCGCTGGATCACGACGGTGTCGCCAATCCTGATGTCGCGCCCCTCGCGCAACACCTCGCCCTTGTTGCCGATCCCCTTGATGTAGTCCTCGTTGTGCAGCGTGACGTTCTGCACGATCACACCGCCGACGCCGACCGGCTCGAGCTTGCCGACTGGCGTGAACGAGCCGGTGCGTCCGACCTGGATCTCGATGTCGCGCAGCACCGTCATGGCGCGCTCGGCCGGGAATTTGTGCGCGATGGCCCAGCGCGGCGTACGCGAGACGAAGCCCAGCCGCTCCTGCCAGTCGATGCGGTCGACCTTGTAGACGACACCATCGATATCGTAGTCGAGCTCGGCGCGCTCTTCCTCGATGCTCTGGTGGAACGCGATCAACTCCTCGACGGAGCGGCACAGCCTGGTCAGCGGATTGGTCTTGAAGCCACAGCGCTCGAACCAGCCGATCATGCCGCTCTGCGTATCTTCCGGCATCTCGCTCATCTCACCCCAGGCATAGGCGAAGAAGCCGAGCGGCCGTGAGGCGGTGATGGTCGGATCCTTCTGCCGCAGCGAGCCCGCGGCCGAATTGCGCGGATTGGCGAAGATGGTATCGCCTGCCGCCTTCTGCCGCTCGTTGAGCGCCAGGAACGCTTTCTTGGTCATGTAGACCTCGCCGCGGACCTCGCAGATGTCCGGGATATTACGTCCCTTCAGCTTGTGCGGCACGTCTTCGAGGGTACGGATGTTGGCGGTGACATCCTCGCCCACCGCGCCGTCGCCGCGCGTCGCCGCCGTGACGAGCTCGCCGCCCTCAAAGCGCAGCGACATCGACAGGCCGTCGATCTTCGGCTCGGCGGAAAAATTGACCTCGTCGTCGCCGAGCTTGAGAAACCGCACGATGCGGCCGACGAAGTCGCGCACGTCCTCTTCGGCAAAGGCGTTGTCAAGCGACAGCATAGGAACGGAATGCCGGACCTTCCTGAAGCGGCCGGACGGCGCCGCGCCGACTTTCTGCGAGGGCGAGTCCGCCGTGACGAATTCCGGGAACCGCCTCTCGATGGCGTTGAAGCGCTGGCGCAACGCGTCGTATTCGGCGTCGGTGACGGTGGGCGCGTCCTCCTGATAGTAGCGCTCGTTATGTCCCTCGATCTCGAGCGACAGCCGCATGTGCTCGACCTTGGCCTGGGCCTTGGTGAGATCTGCGACGTCACGAAGCGGTTTGGATTTTGCTGCTCTGGCCATGATGCTTGGATACGATGGAGCGGGCGGGAGGGTAAAGACAGAAGAGCTCTCGCGCCCCGGACGCAGCGCAGCGCTTCAGCGATGTGCTGCAGAGCCGGGGCCCACGGGGCGGCATTCTGGGTCCCGGCTCGCGCTTCGCGCGTCCGGGACACGAGACCTACGCCGTAGCAGCCTTGAGCAACCGTTCCGCCGCCGCCCTCGCCTCGGCCGTGATCTCGGCGCCGGCCAGCATGCGGGCGATTTCCTCGCGGCGGTGGTCGGCGGCGAGTGCATTGACGCGGGTGGCGACGCGCTTGCCCTTGTCGAGGGCGTCCTTGGAGATCAGCAGATGCTGGTCGGCGCGGGCGGCAACCTGCGGGGCGTGGGTCACGGCCATCACCTGGACCTTGCCCGCGAGACGCGCCAGGCGCCCGCCTATCGCGTCCGCGACCGCGCCGCCAACGCCGGTGTCGATCTCGTCGAACACCAGCGTCGGCGCCGAGCCGCGGTCGGACAGCACGACCTTGAGCGCCAGCAGGAAGCGCGACAGCTCACCGCCGGAGGCGACCTTCATCATCGGCCCCGGCTTGGTGCCCGGATTGGTCTGCACCCAGAACTCGACGCGGTCGAAGCCTTGCGGTCCCGGAGCTGCCTCGTCGGTCGCGACCTGGGTCATGAACTTGGCGCGTTCGAGCTTGAGCGGCGCCAGCTCGGCGTTGACCGCCTTGTTGAGCTTCTCCGCCGATTTCTGCCGCGCCAGCGACAGCTTCTTGGCGGCGGCAGCATAGCGGCTATCGGCCTCGATCGCGGCCTGCTCCAGCTTCTTCAGCTGCGAGGCACCGGCGTCGATCAGCACGACGTCGGCGGCATATCTGGCGGCGAGCGCGGCAAGCCCGTCGACCGGGGTCGAATATTTGCGCGAGGCGGCTCTCAGCGCGAACAGGCGTTCCTCGATGCGCTCGAGCTCCGACGGATCGAAATCGGTCGCGGCAAGCGCGGCCTGCAGATGCTGGTCGGCTTCCTCCAGCGCATTGATCGCCGCGTCGATCGCCTTCACGGCGGGGTCGACCAGCGCGGGCGAATTGACGCCGCGGCGCTCCAGCCGGCGCACGGCGGCCGCGAGTGTCGCGACCGGCGAATTGTGACCGCCGACCGCCTCCTGCGCCTCGCGCAGGTCGGAGGCGATCTTCTCGCCCTGCATCATGGTGGTGCGGCGATTGGCAAGAGAGGTTTCCTCGCCGTCCTTGGGGGCGAGTTGCTTCAGCTCGTCGGAGGCATGGCGCAGATAGTCAGCCTCGCGCGCGGCGCGCTCCATGCCGGCGCGATGCTCCTCCAGCGCGGTGTTGGCGGTCCGGCGCGCGTCCCAGAGCGATTCGACGGCGGCGACGTCCTTCTCCAGGCCGGCAAAGGCGTCGAGCAGGCGGCGATGGGTGGCGGCATCGACCAGCGCGCGTTCGTCGTGCTGGCCGTGGATCTCGACCAGAGCTGCGCCGACCGCCTTCAGCGTCTGCACGCTGATCGACTGGTCGTTGATGAAGGCGCGGGTGCGGCCGTCGGCGAGCTGCACCCGGCGCAAGATCATCTCACCGGTGTCCTCCAGCCCGTTCTCGGCGAGGATCTTGGTCGCAGGGTGATTCTTGGGGACATCGAATACGGCGGTGACCTGCCCCTGCTCCGCGCCGTGGCGCACGAGGCCGGCGTCGCCGCGGCCGCCAAGCGCCAACGCGAAGGCATCGAGCAGGATGGATTTACCCGCACCGGTTTCGCCGGTCAAAACCGCGAGCCCGGTGGCGAATTCGATATCGAGCCGTTCGATCAGGACGATGTCACGGATCGACAGACGCGCCAGCATAGAAGGAGCTTCCTGTTAGAGGCCCATCTTCTTGAAGGTCCTGCTGATCCAGGATCCCTGATTCTCGGCGGGCTCGAGTCCGCCGGATTTTACAAGATTATAGGCGTCCTTGTACCAGCGGCTGTCAGGAAAATTGTGCCCAAGCACGGCGGCCGCGGTCTGGGCCTCGCCGACGATGCCGATCGCCATATAGGACTCGGTCAGCCGGAACAGCGCCTCCTCGACGTGACGGGTGGTCTGGTACTGCGTGACGACGGTCTTGTAGCGGTTGATCGCGGCCGTGTAGTCGCGCTTCTGCGCGTAGTAGCGGCCGGTATTCATTTCCTTGCCGGCGAGCTGGTCGCGGGCTCCCTCGATCTTGGCTTTCGCCGACGTGGCGTATTCCGAGTTCGGATATTTGCGCACCACCTCTTCCAGCGCAGCGATCGCCTTCTCGGTGCGGGCCTGGTCGCGGCTGACGTCCGGGATCTGGTCGTAATGGGAGGCCGCGATGAGATATTGCGCATAGGCCGCGTCCGGGCTGCCGGGATGCAGCGTGACGTAGCGGGTGGCCGCGCCGATGCAGCCGTCGAAGTCGCCGCCCTGGTAGGACGCGTAGGCCGACATCAGCAGCGATTTACGGGCCCAGTCGGAATAAGGATGCTGGCGGTCGACCTCTTCGAACTTCTTGTTCGCCGCCTTCATGTCCTTCTTCTCGTTCATGAGGTACAGGCCCTCATTGTAGATCTTGTCGGCGGGCTCCTCGACGAAGGTGTCGTCCTTGGCGGTGAACTTGTCCCAGAGCGAGCCGGTGCCGCAGCCGGCGAGCGGCAGCGCGAGCAGGATGAAGGTGGCGGCCTGAAGCAGCCCACGCCCTCGCGACGAGACCTCTCGGGACAAGGGCTGGAAATATCCGCGCGTCATACGCTGTGCCGACATGAGTTTAAGCCCTGACGCCCTGTGATGCAGTGCCCGCCAGCCCATGAACCCCGTCATGGGCGCGAAATGTAACCGTGGTGCCTGCCATGCGACCACGCCGATGTATCCGAAAAGCGATCTTTAACCAACCGGATAGGCAGGCATTCTGCCCGGATTAAGGCGAACGCGCCGCAATCCTAGACGATCATCGTTACCAGGAGTTTCCCGGGGTAAGCCGCGGCTGGTGCCCTGCGACAGGAACGGCCTGCGACAGGAAGGCCGTCAGGACACGTCCGGCCCGTAGGCCGCAGCGATCCGGCCGCCGACGATACCACGACCGACTTCGCCCTGGGGACGCGTGGTGCGGCGGGCCGCCTCGCCCTCGACCACCCGCCAGGCGGTACGGTCGGCGAGCAACGCGGTCAGGACGGCGTGGTTGAGCTTGTGGCCGCCACGCACCGAGCGGTAGGCGCCCAGCAGCGGCAGGCCGGCCAGCGAGAGATCGCCGATCACGTCCAGCACCTTGTGGCGGGCGCATTCGTCGGCGTAGCGCAGGCCCTCGGTGTTGAGCAGCCGCTCCTCGTCGAACACGACGGTATTGTCGAAGGAGGCGCCGAGGGCATAGCCCGCGCTCCAGAGCCGCGCGACATCGGACATCAGACCAAAGGTCCGGGCCCGGCCGACTTCGCGGCGGAAACGTTCCGGGTTGAGGTCGAAAGCGTAAGCCTGCTGGCCGATGACGGGATTGGTGAAGTCGATCTCGACTTCGACGGAGAACCCGTTGGCGTAGGGCCTGATCTCGCCGAAGGAGTCGCCGATCTTGACCGAGATCGGCTTCAAAACCTGAATGAAGCGGCGCTGCGCCGACTGGGTCATGATGCCGGCCTGGTCGATCGCCGCAATGAAGGCCGCGGCGCTGCCGTCCATGATCGGCACTTCCGGACCGTCGATCTCGATGGTGGCGTTGTCGACACCCATACCCCGCAGTGCAGCAAGCACGTGCTCGGCGGTGGACACCAGCGGACCGTTGCGATCACCGAGGACGGTGGCGAAGTCGGTCGCGATCACCTGGTCTGCGGTCGCCTGAACTTCGCGATCGCTTCCCTCAAGGCCCGTCCGGACAAAAATGAAGCCCGCGTCGACAGGCGCGGGCCCAAGCGTAAGGGTGACGGGAAGACCGGAATGAACGCCCACGCCTGCCACCGAGGCTTGCGCACGAAGCGTTGTTTGCCGGCTAAATTTCATCAGGAACCCGCCCCACTACGACCCACTGCGCGACTTATACGAGACCCACTTGGCCGGCCAGTGCCGAACCCCTGCGAATCCGCATCCCCAAGTCACGGCAAACCATAGTCACTGCCTCAAACAGCGCCAACTCACGCTTTTTTACCGATTGTTACCCCAAACCTGCCGTATTCGCGCCAAGGCTTAACCAAATTGCGCCGAGGTTTTGGGTCGCTGCCGGCAGTTTGACTGAACACCCAAACACGTAATTAATGATTTAAAATCAGTTGTTTGGCTGCGCAATCCGGGCATGCACGGGACAAAAGGAAAGGTCCCGGCAAGCTTGTTGCCGGGACCTGTTTTCGTCCGCCTTATTGTAACAATCCTCAGGTCGCCTGCCGCCGCAGGAAGGCCGGGATATCAAGATGGTCGTCACCCTGTGGCGCGGGCGCAACAGGCGCGGGACGGCCGTGCATGTCCAGGCCCTGCGGCGCGGGACGGCGAGCATACTCCGATACCGGCTCGCTCGATGCGATCTGCTGCGCCACGGTCTTTTGCGGCCGGCGCTCGGGCAGCGGCGGCATTGCGGGACCAGCGGTGCGGGCCGCGACCGGAGCTTCGCTCTCCTCGTCACGACGGCCGAGGCCGACATTGGCGAGGCGCTGCAGCAGCGACAGGCGGCTCTTCGGCGGCGTCTCCTCCTCGACCTCGCCGCGGGCCTGGCGAAGCTCGGCCTGGGCCGGCATCGGCAGCTCGTCGATTCGCGGCATCCTGGGCGCGCGGACCGGGCGCTCGGCCTGCGGCGGGATGAAGGTCTCGGGCGTCATCGGCTCCTGCATCGCGACCGGGGCCTGCTCGGGCTCCGGAAACAGGGTTGGCTTCTGAGCGATCGGGCGCACGGTGACGTCGCCGTAGGTCTGCATCGGCGCCGGTGCCTGCGGAATGTCCGCAACGGCAGCCGCGATGGCGGCGAGCGCGGCGCGCTCGACGTTCGGACGGGGCGCGGCAGCGACCGGAGCCTGTGCGGCCGGCATCTGCGCTTCCAGCTTCTGGGCGCGCTCGGCCATGCGCTGATTGTCGGCGCGGAGCCGCGCGGTCAGGTCGGCGAGACGGCTCTCGGCAGCCACAGGCGGCGCTGCGGGAGCCTGCTGTGCCTGCGGCGCCGCGTTCGCGACCGGAGCGGAGGTCGCCTGGCTGTTGCGGGCGATCGCGGCCTGCTCGATGCCGGTGGCAACGACCGAGACGCGGATCAGGCCGTCAAGCGCTTCGTCGAAGGTCGCGCCGACGATGATGTTGGCGTCCTGGTCGACTTCCTCGCGGATGCGGGTCGCGGCTTCGTCGACCTCGAACAGCGTGAGGTCCTTGCCGCCGGTGATGGAGATGAGGAGGCCCTTGGCGCCCTTCATCGAGCTGTCGTCGATCAGCGGGTTGGCGATCGCGGCTTCCGCGGCGGTCAGCGCGCGCTTGTCGCCGGAGGCTTCGCCCGTGCCCATCATCGCCTTGCCCATCTCCTTCATCACCGCCCTCACGTCGGCGAAGTCGAGGTTGATCAGGCCTTCCTTGACCATCAGGTCGGTGATGCAGGCAACGCCGGAATAGAGCACTTGGTCGGCCATCGCGAAGGCGTCGGCGAAGGTGGTCTTCTCGTTGGCGACCCGGAACAGGTTCTGGTTCGGGATGATCAGCAGGGTATCGACCACTTTATGCAGCTCGGCGATACCGGCTTCCGCCGTGCGCATGCGGCGGGCGCCCTCGAAGTGGAACGGCTTGGTCACGACGCCGACGGTGAGGATGCCCATGTCGCGCGCGATCCTGGCGATCACGGGAGCAGCACCCGTGCCGGTGCCGCCGCCCATGCCGGCGGTGACGAACACCATGTTGGCGCCGGAGAGATGGTCGCGCAGCTCGTCGATCACCTCCTCCGCCGCAGTGGCGCCGACGTTCGGCTGCGAACCTGCGCCGAGGCCCTGCGTGACCACCGTGCCCATCTGCACGATACGCTGCGCCTTCGACATCGTCAGCGCCTGCGCGTCGGTGTTGGCGACCACGAAGTCGACGCCCTGAAGGCCCGCCGTGATCATGTTGTTGACGGCGTTGCCACCGGCGCCACCGACGCCGAACACGGTGATCCGGGGCTTCAGTTCGTGAATATCAGGAACGTTGATGCTGATGGTCATGGTTGCTGCCTCTCGATCACGCGCGCGTGGGTTCGCCCCGGCCAATGGCCGCGGGAGTTGGTGAAAATCGATCATTGCGGACAGGAGTCATCAGAAGCCCTCGCGTAGCCATCGTCCGACCTTTCCGAAATAGCCGCCCGTCCCCGTCTTGACCTGCTGCCGCGTATGCCGCGGTTCGACATGTTCGAGGTGAACATATTGCGGGTAGACGAGGAGTCCGGCCGGCACCGCGAACGCGGCGTTCTTCGCCTCGTTGGGCAGCCGGCCAAAGCCGAGCGGACGTCCGACCCGCACGGGCCGGCCGAGAATCTGGGTTCCGAGTTCGACGAGGCCGGTGAGCTGCGAGGCTCCGCCCGACAGCACGACGCGGCCGTTGGGCTCCGAGGCGAAGGGCGAATCCTTCAACTTGTCCCGAACCATTTCGAAGACTTCCTCGGCACGGTGCTTGACGATGTTGGCGATGGTGGCGCGGGAGACGATCTGCGGCAGATCCTGCTCGTCACCGGCAGTCGGCACAGACATCAGCTCACGCGAGTCCGATCCGCCGGTGATGACGGTGCCGTATAACGTCTTGATTCGCTCGGCATCGGCAATGGTCGCCGAGAGTCCGCGCGCAAGATCCATCGTGATGTGTTGCCCGCCGACCGCAAAACCCGCCGCATGCACGAAACGGCCGCCTGAATAAACGGCAATCGTGGTGGTGCCCGCGCCCATCTCGACGACGGCAGCGCCGAGATCGGCCTCGTCGTCGGTCAGCACGGACAGGCCGGCCACATAGGGGCTCGCCGCCATGGCTTCGACATTGATGTGGCAGCGCTCGACCGCCAGCATCAGGTTCCGCGCCACGGTGGCGTCGCAGGTGACGACGTTCATGTCGACGCCGAATTGATGGGCGACCATGCCGCGGGGGTCGCGGATGCCCTTGACGCCGTCGAGCGTGTAGCCGACCGGCAGCGCGTGCAGAACGGTGCGGCCCTCGCCGGTGGCGTGGCGCATGCCGGTGGAGGTGACGCGGCTGACATCGGCCTGCGTCACGGCGCCGCCACGGATGTCCGCGGCGGCCTCGACCAGCTGACCGGACAGCCGGCCGCCGGAGACCGAAAGCAGCACGGACTCGACCCGCACCTTCGCCATCTTCTCCGCGAGCGCCACGGCCTGGCGTACCGCCTGCTCGCATTCGCCAAGGTCGATCACCGCGCCGGCCTTCATGCCGCGCGACTGGATCTGGCTGTATCCGATCAATTCCACCGCATGGGTGCGGCCGCGCAGCGCCTCGCTCGGCGCCGACGGCTTCAGCCGCGCGATCATGCAGGCGATCTTGCTGGTGCCGATGTCGAGGCAGGCGACGAGGCCGCCGCGCTTGTGCGGCATCGGGCGCGTCTTCGGTGTCTGGGTACGATCGAGACCGGTCATGCGGAATCCCCGGCCTTCTTTTTCTTCTTGTCCTTGAACAGATCTTCGCGCGCCTTAGCGGCGTCCTCGGACAGCTGCACCACCAGGCGATCGGGCAGGCGCATGTCGACGGCGACGATGTCGCGGGAGAACAGCCTGTCCTCCTTGTCGAGCTTGGACAGCATCGCCAGCGCGTTGCCGACGTCCTGTTCGGGCAGTCGGATGTCGAGGCCGTCCTTGAGGCGCAGATTCCAGCGCCGCTCGCCGACGTAAATCGCGGCCTTCGTCACCGCATTGACCTGCGGATAGCGGGCCAGCAGCGCGAGGAAATCGCGGGCCTGGGTTTCCGCGCCCTTGCCGACCACGAGCGGCAGCGACAGGAAGCGGCGCGAGACATAGGGCTCGAGCACGGCGCCGTCGTCGGCGATGACCGAGAGCCGGCCGGCCTCCTGCCACAGCGCGAACGCCTTGCGCTCGGTGAGCTCGATCATGAGCTGGCCCGGATAGAGCTTCAGCACGGTCGCGTCCGCGATCCAGGGATTGGCCTTGAGCTTGTCGCGCACCGCGTCGGCGTCGAGGAACAGCAGCGAGGAGCGGCCACTGACGCCGCCGATCGCCAGGATCTCGTCCTGGGTAAGTTGCTTGCGGCCGTTGATCACGACGGAGGTGATGCGGAAGCCGGCGGAATTGGCCAGCGCGTTGCGGGCATCGCTGACCGCGGTGATGAAATCCTGGAGATGGCCGCCCTTGACGATGCCGAAGCCGCAGCTTCCGATCAGCAGCAGCACGGTCATGCTGATTCCGACCCGGCGCGGCAGATAGCGCTCGATCAGCGCAACCACGCGCGGCGGCGGCTCGCGCTCGACGATGGCTTTGGCTCTGGACTTGACCTTGGCGGCAGCGCGCTTCTCGTCGCGCTTGTCCTGCAGCCACTCGCGCAGAAGCACGACCGCTCCGATCGCGGCCGCCTTCAGGTCGGCTTGGGGCCTCAGCGATCTGAAAAGCGACCGGGTGAGGCTTCCTGCTCCATCCATTGCACGAGCTCGTCAACAGTTTGCCCGCGACATCGCGCGGATCCTGGCGAACATGACGTCTTGAACATGCCGGGCCGGGTGCTGGTCTTCAGCAGAAGAAAACCTCTCCCCTTCAAAGCGTTCGCTGGAGGTGACATCACCCGCGACAGCTCACGCGCCGGCAGCCAAAGCGCCATATGCGCCGCCAGCGTTAACCTTCGGACGTCCTGGTAAACAAAAGGTAAAGTTCGTTAACGTCCGGCGCATTTTGCCCCGGTGTGTGAGGCATTTATGCCGCGATGTCCGGCATTTTACCGGTTTTGGGCGCCAAACCGGCCCATTTCGCCCCTTGGGCCGTTAACCAGTCCCAATTATTTCCGCACGCCCCGCCCGGCGAGCTCCACCAGGCCGCGCAGGAAGTCGACGAAGGCAATGCCCTCGGCCTTCAGCGCCTTGGGGTAGAGCGAGGACTTGGTCAGCCCGGGCAGCGTGTTGGTCTCGAGATAAATGAGACCCCGATCCGCGACGATGAAGTCCGACCTCGAATAGCCGGTGCAGGACATCGCGCGGTGCGCCAGCATCGCCTGCGCCTTCAGCGCGGCGGTGATCTCGGGTGCGAAACGGCCCGGGCAGATCTCCTGGGTCGACTTCAGCAGATATTTTGCGGCGTAGTCGAAATTTCCTTCGCCCGGAATGATCTCGATCGGCGGCAGCGCGATGATCGAGCCATCGGTGCGCTCCAGCACGCCGCAGGTCGCCTCGACGCCGGCGATATAAGGCTCGATGACATAATCTTCGTGCTTCGCCGCATTGCGGACGCCGACGAGATCCTGCTTCGCGTTGACGAAGATGAGGCCGTAGCTCGATCCGTCGCGCGCCGGCTTTGCGATCAGCTTTCCGTACTCGGCAAAAGCTTCGTCGATGTTGGCGAGCGCAATGTTCGCCGGCGGCGTCACGCCGCCGAGCGCGGCGAAATGCTTGGCCGCGATCTTGTCGAACGCCAGATGCGAGGACGCCGAGCCCGATCCGGTGAAGGGCACGCCGCGCGCCTCGCACATCACCTGCAATTCGCCGTTCTCGGCCCGCCCGCCATGCAGGCCCAGCACCAGCACGCGGTTCTCGGCCTTGGCCTGATCCAGCGCCTGCTCCAGCGGAATGCCCCGCGTGCCGGGCTTGAACTCGTCTTCGAAGGGGCGAGCATGTTCGAGCAGCTGCCTGGACTGCACGACATGCACCTTGTCCTCGACGTCCCACCACCACAGGTCAGCCTCAGGCAAGGCCTGATGCAGCGCCTGGGCCGAGGCGACCGAGACGAGACGCTCGCGGTTGGAGCCGCCGAAGAGGATGGTGATGCGCATGGTCTCTCGTCGCCTGTCCAGGTTAACCGGGAATTCCGATCCGCTTGATTTCCCAGTGTAGCTCAATTCCGGAATTTGCCTTCACACGTTCGCGTACGGTCTCGCCCAGTGTCTCGATATCGTGCGCGGTGGCATCGCCGGTGTTGATCAGGAAATTGCAGTGCATCTCCGAGACCTGCGCCCCGCCGACGCGCAAGCCCCGGCAGCCGGCGGCGTCGACCAGCTTCCAGGCGGAATGGCCGGGCGGATTCTTGAAGGTCGATCCGCCGGTCTTCTCGCGGATCGGCTGCGCTGTCTCGCGGTGGCTCTGCACCTCCGCCATCCGCGCGCGGATCGCTTCCGCATCCCGGATCTCGCCGCGAAACCGTGCGGAAGTAAAGATGATGGACGGATCGAGGCCGCTACTCCGATAGACGAACTTCATGTCGGCATTGGAGAACAAATGCTTGGTGCCGTCGCGCCCGACGCCGCGAGCCTCAATCAACACGTCCTTGGTCTCGCCACCATTGGCGCCGGCATTCATCCGCAGCGCGCCGCCGATCGTCCCAGGAATGCCGAAATAGAATTCGAGCCCGCCGATCTTGGCGGAAGCGGCCACTTCCGCCACGCGCTTGTCGAGTGCGGCGGCGCCCGCGGTGACGACATCGCCGTTCGCGCTCGCCTCGCCGAAGGCGCGCGGCGCGAGGCGGATCACGACGCCCGCAATGCCGCCGTCGCGCACGATGAGGTTGGAGCCGACGCCGACGACAGTGACGGGAATATCGGACGCGAGATGCGCCAGGAAGTAAGCGAGATCGTCCTCGTCCGCCGGCGTGAACAGCACCTGCGCCGGACCGCCGACACGAAACCAGGTGAGCTCGGCCAGCGACTGGTTGGCGAGCAGCCGGCCGCGAAGTTGCGGCATCGCGGTTTTGAGGTCGGACGTGATGTCGGGGAAGCTCACCGCCTACCCCAACGCCTTCAACTGATCCGGCAGGGCATACGCCCATTGCGTGATGTTGCCGGCGCCCAGGCACACGACAAGATCGCCGGACTTCGCCAATCCCTTGACGATGCCCGCGAGCTCCGGTGCCGCCGGCAGCGGCACCACCTCACGATGCCCATGGGCGCGCAGGCCTTCCACGAAATGATCGCGGTCGATGCCGTCGATGGGCGCTTCGCCGGCGGCATAGACGTCGGCGACAACGACCGCATCCGCGTCGTTGAAGCAGGTGCAGAATTCCTCGAACAGTGATTGCAAGCGGGTGTAGCGATGCGGCTGCACCACGGCGATCACCTTGCCGGTGTAGGAATCGCGTGCCGCTTTCAGCACCGCCGCGATCTCCACGGGATGATGGCCGTAATCGTCGATGACGGTGACGCCGTTCCACTCGCCAGTTCTGGTGAAGCGGCGCTTGACGCCGCCGAAGCCGGCCATTGCCTTGCGGATCGCATCGTCCGACACACCGAGCGCATGCGCGACCGCAATCGCTGCCGTCGCGTTCGACGCATTGTGCCGGCCCGGCATCGGCAGCGCGAGATCGGCGATCTCATGCGTGGTGCCGGCCTTGCGGTCGCGGATCACGACCTTGAATTTCGAGCCGCCGCCGCCCGCGGTGAGATCGACCAGCCGCGCGTCGGCCTGCGGGTTCTCGCCATAAGTGATGATGCGGCGATCCTCGATCTTGCCGACAAGAGTCTGCACCACGGGATGGTCGATGCACATCACGGCGAAGCCATAGAACGGCAGGTTCTCGACGAAATGGCGGAAGGCGTCCTGCACGGCCTCGAAGGTCTTGAAGTGGTCGAGATGCTCGGGATCGACATTGGTGACGATCGCGACGTCGGTCGGCAGTTTCAGGAAGGTGCCGTCGCTCTCGTCCGCCTCCACCACCATCCAGTCACCGGCGCCCAAACGGGCGTTGGAGCCGTAGGCGTTGATGATACCGCCGTTGATGACGGTGGGATCGAGGCCGCCGGCGTCGAGCAGCGTTGCCACCATCGTCGTCGTCGTGGTCTTGCCGTGGGTGCCGGCAATGGCGACGCAGCTCTTCAGCCGCATCAGCTCGGCCAGCATCTCGGCACGCCGCACCACGGGAATGCGCCGCTCGCGCGCCGCCATCAGTTCCGGATTGTCGCGCTTGATCGCGGTGGAGACCACGACGACCTCCGCGCCATCGACGTTCTCGGCCTTGTGGCCGACCGAGACCTTTGCACCCTTCTTGCGCAGCCGGTCGAGATTGTAATTGTCGGAGGCGTCGGAGCCCTGCACCGCATAGCCGAGATTGACCAGCACCTCGGCAATGCCGCTCATGCCGATCCCGCCGATCCCGACGAAGTGGATGGGTCCGATCTCGCGCGGCAGTCTCATGCTCTGTTCCCTGACCTCGCCGCCTTGCCCAGGCGGTATCTGGCGAAGGTCACGGCCAAATCAGCCGCGTGCCTTTCCTACTGGATGCCCCGCTTTAGAAGGCGAAGACAAGGGCTTTTTCGCGTCAGAGTCCCGCGACCTTGACCACCAGATCGGCCAACCGCTCGGCCGCATCGAGCCGCCCTGCCCCCTTCGCGGCCTCGGCCATGGCGGCGAGGCGCGCGGGCTCGGCTGCGAAAGCGGAGATCTCGGACGCCAGCCGGTCCGAGGTGAACTCGGTCTGGGGGATACGGATCGCGCCGTCGACCTTGGCCAGCACTCCGGCATTGGCGAACTGGTCCTGATCGATCGAGCCCGGGAGCGGCACCAGGATCGAGGGCCGGCCGATCGCCGCGAGTTCAGCCACCGTGCCGGCGCCGGAGCGCGACACGATCAGGTGGTTGGCAGCAAGCCGCGCCGGCAGATCGGTAAAGAACGGCGCGAGCTCCACCTTGATCTTGAGCTTGTCGTAGACCGCGCGGACACGGCTCATGTCCTCGTCGCGCACCTGCTGGGTGAGGATCAGCCGGCTCCACAGCGCGGGCTCCAGCCGCTCGATCGCGCCCGGCACGATGTCGGCCATGATGCGCGCGCCCTGGCTGCCGCCGACCACGAGCAGGCGCAGCGGACCGTTCACCTCGGGCGCAGCATAGGGCACGGCGGCGGCTGCGAGCACCGCGGGCCGCATCGGCGTGCCGACCGTGGTGGTCTTGCCTGAGAGCGCGGGATCGCGGTCGAGCACGCCCGGCAGCGACGTCGCGATGGCGCGGACGCGGCTCGACAGGAAGCGGTTGGCACGGCCGAGCACCGCGTTGGCGTCGTGGATGATGCCGGGCACGCCGGCGAATTTTGCCGCGATCAGCGGCGGCAGCGTCGGATAGCCGCCGAAGCCGACGACGGCGACCGGCTTCAGGCGCTTGATCAGCGCGTAGGCCGACAGCGTGCCGGCAACGAGAGTGAGACCGGCATAGGCGAGCTGCAACGGATTGCGGCCCCGCGCGGTCTCGCTGGCCACGACGTCGATCATGTCCTTGCTGAACAGCCCGCTATAGCGCAGCGCGCGCTCGTCCGTGACGAGGCGGACGCGATAGCCGCGCCGGATCAGCTCGACGCCGAGCGCCTCGGCCGGAAACAGATGGCCGCCGGTGCCGCCCGCGGCGAGAAGAATCAGGGGGGAATTGTCCATGGATAGGCCTTTTACAAGGTCTTTCCTGTCATTGCGAGCGAAGCGAAAAGTCCGTAGCCCGGATGGAGCAAAGCGTAATCCGGGGTTTCGCCGCTTGGATGGAAATCCCGGATTGCGCTTTGCTCCATCCGGGCTACACGCTCCTCGCTATGACGCCTTACGCGTAACTGCGCATCGCCTCGGCGTGGCCGCTGGCTTCGACTTCGGTGCGCGGGCGCAGCCGCGTCAGCGCCAGCATCATGCCGACGCCATAGGCCAGCGACACGATCGAGGAGCCGCCATAGGAGATGAAGGGTAGCGTCATGCCCTTCGCAGGGATCAACTGCAGGTTCACCGACATGTTGATCGCGGCCTGCACGCCGAACAGGATCGCAAGACCCGAGGCGGCAAAGCGCGAGAACATGTCTTCATTGGCATAAGCGCGCGACAGCGTGCGGATGACGACGAAAGCGAACAGCGCCAGCATCGCAAGGCACAGGATGATGCCGAACTCTTCGGCCGCGACCGCGAACACGAAATCGGTATGGCTGTCGGGCAGGCTGCGCTTGGCGATGCCCTCGCCCGGCCCGAGGCCGAACCAACCGCCGTTGTAGAAGGCCTCCATGGCGGTATCGACCTGGAAGGTGTCGCCGGAGGCCGGGTTCATGAAGCGCTTGATGCGACCTGCGACGTGCGGAACGAACAGATAGGCGCTGAACAGGCCGGCCGCGCCGAGGCCTGCCAGCCCGAACACCCAGATCATGCGCATGCCCGCGATGAAGAACAGCGAACCCCACACCATGAGGATCAGCATGGTCTGCCCGAAATCCGGCTCCATCACCAGCAGCGCGACCAGCATCATGAGCAACACCAGCGCCATCGTGGTCGCCGGCATCTCAGGCCGCTTGGTCGATTCCGCGAACAGCCAGGCGGCGATGACGACGAAGGACGGCTTGGCGATCTCGGAGGCCTGGATGTTGACGCCGAGCAGCGTGATCCAGCGCCGCGAGCCCTTCACCTCGGGGCCGATGGCGAGCGTCAGCACGATCAGGATGATGCTGGCCGCGAAGATGATCAGCGCCGAGCGGCGGATCGCCCGCGGCGACAGGAACGACACCCCGAGCAGCACCAGGCAGGATGGCAGCAGGAACATCACGTGGCGGCTGAAGAAGTGGAAGGGATCGAGCCCGATGCGGGTCGCGACCGGCGGACTCGCCGCCAGCGACAGGATCACGCCGGTCAGCATCAGCGCCAAAATGGCGCCCATCAGCGGCTTGTCGACGGTCCACCACCACTCGGAAAAGGGGGTGCGTTCTTCACGGGAGAGCATGGGCGGCCGCTTTCGGACAGAGGTCCGCCCATTGGTCGCCGAGGTTGGTTACCGCAGGGTTAAGGAAGTGGATGAAGTTGTGCACAGTCTCGTGCCCCGGACGCCGCGCAGCGCGCCGCCTCTTCGCCGCGCGGTGCGTTGCAGAGCCGGGGCCCATTGCCGCTCCTGGGTCCCGGCTCTGCGGAGCATCACTTCGTGCCGCACCGCGTCCGGGACACGAGACCTTGCGGATCTGCCCTATTCGTAATTGATCGCAACATCGCCCGCGCGCGGATCGCGCTTGTAGATCTGGTCCGGCCCGGGAATGAACCCGACCCTGACTGCCCGCTCGCTGCTCCAGACGACGACAGGTTCAAGATGCCCGCGCACGCTGACGAAGGTCGGCGTGCTCTCGGGCGAAAACGTCCGGCCGCGCGCGATGATGCTGGCTTGCGTGCTGTCGGGCACCGTGGCTCCGCACGACTTCCAGACCACGACGACCAGCTGGCTGCCGCTGGGCGAGGCGAAGGCGCGCTGGCGAACGACGCGGCACGCGCCGAATCCGTTCATGATGCTGTCGACGAGCACAACGAAGAGAAAGCCTGCGACAACAAGCACAACGGCGATCAACGCGATCCAGCGTCGCCGCGACATCCTCACACCACCGGTTTCACGCCCGGCAGCGCCTGCACCAGCTCGCGGAACTTGGTGCCGCGGATCTCGAAATTGCGATACTGGTCGAAAGAGGCGCAGGCCGGCGACAGCAGCACGACGGCATCGGTGATGCCTGATGCTTCCGCATCGCGCGCGGCGTGCTCGACGGCAACGTCCAGCGTCTGGCTGATCTCGTGCGCGACACCACCGAGCGTGGCGGAAAATTCCTGCGCGGCCTCGCCGATCAGATAGGCCTTTCGGATGCGCGGGAAGTAGCCGGTGAGGCCAGTGATGCCGCCCGCCTTGGGCTTGCCGCCGGCGATCCAGAAGATGTCGGCAAAGGACGACAGCGCATGCGCGGTGGCATCCGCGTTGGTGCCCTTGGAATCGTTGACGAACAGCACGTTGCCGCGGCGGCCGACCTGCTCCATGCGATGCGCAAGGCCTGGAAAGCTACGCAGGCCGTTTTGCAGCACCTCCAAGCTGATACCCATCGCGAGCGCGGCGGCGGCGGCACAGGCCGCGTTCTGCGCGTTATGCTGGCCGCGCAGCGAACCGATGCCGCCGAGCTTTGCAACCTCGTTGCGCGCGCCGCCCGCCGTGCGCACGATATGACCGTGCTCGACATGGATGCCTGATGCCAGCGGGTTCTTGACGGAGATGCGCACCACGGTCTTGCCGGCGCGGTCGAGCCGGTCGGCGATGTCACGACAGAAGCCGTCATCGACGCCGACGATCGCGGTGCCGCCATTCTGCACGCCGGCAACGAGGCGCTCCTTCACCGCGGCATAATGTTCGATGGTGCCGTGACGATCGATATGGTCCTCGCTGACATTGAGCAAAATGCCGACGGAGGGATCGAGCGAAGGCGTGAGGTCGATCTGGTAGGACGACATCTCGATGACGTGGACGCGGCCCATGCGCGGCGGCTCCAGCGACAGGATCGCGGTGCCGATATTGCCGCCCATCTGGGTGTCGTAGCCGGCGACCTTGGTCAGATGCGCGATCAGCGCCGTCGTGGTCGACTTGCCGTTGGTGCCGGTGATGGCGACAAACGGCGCGTTCGGCGCGTGGCGGCGCCGCTCGCGGCAGAACAGCTCGATGTCGCCGATCACCTCGACACCGGCTTCGCGCGCCTTCAGCACGCTCCAATGCGGCACCGGATGGGTCAGCGGCACGCCAGGCGCGAGCACAAGCGCGGCGAAATTCGCCCAGGACACGTTGCGCAAATCCGCGGTGATGAAACCGGCCTGCGCGGCCTTGGCGACATTCTCGGCATTGTCATCGGCGGCAATCACCTCGGCGCCGCCGGCCTTCAGCGCGTGGCAGGAGGCGAGCCCGGAGCCGCCGAGGCCGAACACCGCGACGGTCTTGCCGGCGAAGGATGTGACCGGGATCATCGAGCGGTCACCGCAGCTTCAGCGTCGACAGGCCGGCGAGCGCCAGCATCACCGAGATGATCCAGAACCGGATCACGATCTGCGGCTCGGTCCAGCCGAGCTGCTCGAAATGGTGATGGATCGGCGCCATGCGGAAGATGCGCTTGCCCGTCAGCTTGAACGAGACCACCTGCACGATGACGGAGACCGCCTCCAGCACGAACAGGCCGCCGATCACCGCGAGCACGATCTCGTGCTTCACCGCGACCGCGATGGCACCCAGCATGCCGCCGAGCGCGAGCGAGCCGGTGT